>JABLTH010112493.1_pt1 | contig 30295 bp, 40 predicted proteins | sample 7875711 | NCBI WGS metagenome assembly JABLTH01 (sample SAMN14941262, study PRJNA633318) | bioreactor metagenome | isolation source: bioreactor | place: China | collected 2019-03-05 | reverse complement strand
TTATTAAGCGGAGATCAATGTCTGTAAAGCATTGATTTAATTGGGGTGAACGATGGGGCTCGAACCCACGACAACCGGAATCACAATTCTGCACAAATCCGCGCGCGTTCAAGCATTTAACCACTAAATTTTCCCAGCAGCACTACGCCTGCAAGCCAGTAAATTTAAAGCCCTGTTTACGATTTCCCAGCACGAAAAATGCTGGATTTAGACCATTGCAATGCCGTATAAGCCAGCATAAGACAACAATTATTTTTTGATATTAAATTCGATATGATTCGCGGCAACATCCCAGGCTTTATTGGCAAAGAAGCCGCCAACAGCAACCAATAAAGTGATAATTGCTCCAGCAATAGCAATAATGGTTTTCACGTTACCGAGGGACGAATCCATATCGGAAAACTTTTTCTCTTGATTGTTTTCCATCCTGTCAATGCGCTTATCGATATTGTTTTCCATCCTATCGATACGTTTATCCAGATTTTGTATCGACTCGCTAAGCTGGCCAATTGACCTTTGCATTTCGATAAGTATTTGCAGGTTGAAGCTGTGATCTTGATGCGCATATTGAGAGGGCGTGGTGGCGTCTGGAGGCGTTATCCTTTCCCCCCTCCCATTTTTACTTGGAGTGCTCATTGATCCACTCCCAAATGTCATTGCTGGCTCGCCCCCAATACCCGGAAAAATTCAGGATCACAGCGCTGCCATTGCTGCCGTCTGTGATGCCAAGATCATCGGAAAGCTGCTTGCTGGTGCCAGGATAAGAAATGAGCCAGTCGCCATTTTGCAAGCAATAACAATCGGTTCCGAATTTTTCAGGAATGATGGTGCTAAGCGACGCTTTGCCCTGGGACAATGGGACCACTATAAAATTAGCCATGGGAGCATTATAGGTGCATTTTTTTCATTTTGTAAGGGATATGGGCAGCGGCCTATTGAGGCTGGTTTGACTGGCGTCTGTTGCTTGAACAGGCCATAGACGCTTAGACTTGGCGTTTTCCACGGAGGTTTTATGCGATATGTAATTTTTTTGGCTGTCTTGTTGACCGGATGCGCGCTTAGCCGAGAAAAGGTCGAAACATGGTCCGATTCTCAGATTGAATCGATGCTTGGCAATGAGTTTTACCGACGAGACCCAGAACTTTTAGCCGAGGCCAACAGGCGGTCAATATTTTCGTCTGAGGAGCTTTTCCATGGCATTAAAGAAGAAAGAATATTTATCGGCATGAGCGAAAGGGCACTTATTGCAAGCTGGGGAAATCCCATCAGAATAAATACCCACAGAAACGCTTACAGCACGAGGAAACAATATGTTTATAGCGGCAATCGATATGTGTATGTTGAAGGCGGAAAGGTCGTGAGCGTCAGTTATTGAGTAATACTATAGCCATGTCTATTAATCGAATATTTAAACAGCCAAATACCAATATATATCCAGTTAATTTTACAACGGCGCGCGTGGCTTTCTTTGAGGGAGAACATTTTGAGCCAACTATACCTGACGGACAAAGGGTATATGCAAAGGATAACCCGCCACATCGCCCTAAAAGGCCTGCAGGCGCGCATGATTACACTGGAAAACAGCACGGCCGGATGACGGCCATGTGGTGGTTCATGCAAAAAAGCGCAGAACACGCCGCGTTTTGGGTTTGCCGGTGCGATTGTGGGCGATATGAGCTGAGAAGGCCGAAGAAATGGAAGAACAAGCCTTCAGATGACAAATGCCAGATATGCGCCATAAAAGAACAGATTAAGCGACCGAAGATAATCACCTCGCAGCAACGAACACCGGAGCGTCTGATGAAATGGATTCAATCGATGCGCGACTTGGGTTTGAATGATGATGAAATCGTTGCCATTCGCCAGGTCGATTCAATCACCACCAAAGGCAAGACCGCCGAGCAACTGCGCGAGGATATTCGGCGGCTGAATAGTTAAGCTATTGACAGTCCGCGCAAGGCGGCCTAGACTTTCAACCGCTGTCGCACATTCGGCAGCCTGGGAATTGGCACCCGGTATCAAAGAAGGCGCAGACCGCCTTGGCGGTTTTTTTATGCGCAACGTTCAGCCTTGTTGAGTCGGGCTGGGCGGGGACACTCGCGAGAGTGGCCGGGGACTCTTCTTTGCCCGGTATGCCAATCCCCGTCCAGTCCGGCGCCCACTGTTTGGCATCTCTGGCGCCGGTTTTAATTCTGCAAAGGAGAAAAACCATGTCTAAATTATCATCATTCACTTACGGCGACTTCGCCTTAACTCAAACCGTTTTAATCGACGACATTCCGCATATCACCCGTCAAGGCATCGGCGAATGGCTGGAATATGCCGATCCACAAAAGCAAATCGATAAGATTATCGAGCGGAATCCTCATCTCGAAATTCATTCAGTACCCGTCAAATTGACGGCTACTGACGGTAAAAATTACGACACTAACGTCTACCACCCCATCGGCTTCTTGCTGATCGTGATGGAATCCGGCCAGCCCAAGGCGAAGGAAAAGAAGGTGGAGGTGGCCGAGTTTGTCTGGCACTTTTCCAACCCAGGTACCGAGCGCCTGGCGCCCAAAGAGCGCAGGGCTTTGGCCGCGCGCATTACTACGCTGGTCAGCAAGCTGCCGGCGATCCGCGACGTGCTGGTGTTGCGCGAGACTTGGGCGGAGATTACGGCGCTGTGCGACAAGCTGGGCCGGCCATATCCGGACATTACCCAACTGGGTAAAAGCGTGCAGCAATTGTCCCTCGAGGCAATGGACGTTGGTGCACTGTTGCCGCGTCAACCTGGCGCTTAGAGTTTTCGGTTTTGTCTTAAGGATTGAGTATGAAACACGTAGACGATGCATTGGCTAAATTGGTCGATGAGTTTGCCGCGCTGCCTTCGCCGGCGGCGGCTAAAAACCCGCTGACCTTGGTTAACTTTTGCGATGACCTGGAAAACGGCGTGATTGCCTTGGATGCGATCGCATTGGGCATTGGCCAGGGTGACGCCGATCCGCGCGCCCAGGCCGCGGCGCTGGGTATTGTGTCAGACCGTTTGCTGTTCAACGTGCGGGCCTTGCGGTTGCTGTTGATGAGCCAGGCCTGAGCGATCGAGCGTCTATGAAAGCCCCTTTTTAGGGGCTTTTTTATGCCGGAAAGGAAGGGGTAGGCGTCCCGGCTTGATTTGCAAAAAGATTGCCGAGCAGTATTTTTTTGCGCGGTTTTTTGTGTAGTTGATTTTTTATGTAATTGATTTTGTTATCATTCTTGTTTTTTTAGCCACACAAGCTTGGCATTAATTCCCACGTTTTCCGCCTAAATCTACACGTTTCTCTTTTTAATCTACACATTGGCTGTTTTGCCGTTTTTCGCCGCTTTATCTATCTATCTATTTATTTTTACTGAGAAAAGAGAGAGAGATAGAGGGAGGTTTCGCTACACGTAATAAGAAAATAAGAGCATTCTTAAATACACAAACTTTTTTTTGCTAAACGGGTGTTTTGTGTAGTTTTCGAAAGGTTGTGGGGCCAAATATTTGTTGTATATCAACAGGTTGCATGTTAAAAATCGCTAAAACCCACAATCCACGGATAAATCTGCCCCCGGTCCACTTTTTTTATGTCTGAGATCAGCCCGTTCGAAGCCGATGCCGCTGCCTGGTGCTCGTATCTGGAGCACAATAAAAATCTGAGCCCACGGACCTTTTCCAAGTATTTTCTGTATTTGGATCGGTTGCGGCTGTTCTTGGCCGAGCGTGGCCTGGATCATTTGACGGCCGGCCGCGAGGATCTGGAGGAGTTCAGCGGGATCTACCAGCTTAAGGCAGGGGTCAAGCCTGCCAGCCGGCGGCCGATCATTTCGGCGTTGCGCGGTTTTTTCGGGTGGCTGGCCGAGCGTGGGACGCGGGCCGATAATCCCAGCCTGTCTTTGGTGCTACCGAAAAAGGGTGATCCGGATACGATGAATATGCGGCTGTCGGATGCTGAAAAGCTGCTGTTTTGCCCGGATTTGTCGACATTTCTGGGCGTGCGCGATGCGGCCATCATGGCGACGCTGTTGGGCTGCGGTCTGCGGGTGTCCGGGCTGTGCGGCCTGAACCAGTCTGATTTGGTGTTCGAACGCGACGATAATGGCCGCGAGCTGCTGACGTTGCGTGTGCGCGAGAAAGGCAGCAAGCAGCGCGATGTTCCGGCGCCGGATGAGGTGCGGCTGTTTATCCGCGCGTATCTCGGCCACCCGGAATTGTCCGGTATCGTGCGTACGCTGGATAACAATGACCAAGTGCTGTTTGTGTCGACCAACTCCAAGGCTGTGCCGGAGCATCAATATTACGGCGAGGCGCGCCGGCTGACGCCGAAGTCTATCAACGAGATAATCCGTAAGTATGGCCGCATGTGCGGGCTGCCCGATGACATTCTCCACCCTCACGCATTTCGCAGGCTATACGGCACGCAGTTGGCCGAGTCTGACGTGCATATCAGCTCGATGCAGCTATTGATGGGGCACGCCAGACCTGAAACCACGATGGTCTACGTGCGCCTGGCTACGCAGAAGCTGAGGGCTGACAGCGCGAAGGCAAACCCTCTGGCTAAGATGAAAACCCCCGTCACTGGCTTGGCGGCTGCTATGAGGGCTAGATGATGGTGCTTTGGGTCTCGTTGGGTTATAGAAAGCTTATTGGCCGTCCCGGCCCTTGCTGTATTAATGCCTGCGGTCCGCGTTTTGTGGGTGGGGACGCGATGAGCCGTAAGCATCCCTTAAATCCGGTTGGCCGCGTCCGCGCTACGTTAACCCGGTTCTGCTCGGTTAATGCCCTGCGGTTGCGTGTAATGACAAAAAGCGCAACTGGCGACGGTGGCGCGTTAGGGATATCAAGGCCTGCGGCATGACCATCGGCACATTAAGACGCAACTCACAGGCGGAAATCGAAGTCAGCACGCCAGGGGTGGGGGCTCGGCATGGCGAAACCGGCCCAGACCGGGGGCGGGGTGGGTACCTGGAAATCTGCACGGGTGAAAAGTTTTCAAAAGAAAACGCGTCGCGCGGCGATTCGCGCATTGAAGAGCTGAGGGAAATTGGTCTGGCGGCACATTGGATAGAAATCGCCGAGACGATTGGCGTCGATAACTTTCTAGCGATGTGGGCAATATTGAGCGACAGCGACGCGGTGCAATCAGAAAAACACTATGCCTACGTGCCTCGATATAGCGTGTGGTCGCTGTATCAGCGCAACCGAGTCATCATGTCGCTGCATGCAGACGGCTTGAGTTACGTCGAAATCCAAACGCGCATCAAGCGCGACCTTGGGCAATCGATCGGCGTTGACCGTATCCGCAAAATAATAAAACGCGCGTAGGCAACTTACCCGGTTAACCTGCTTGCCATCCTCTGCCACGATAGGCAGCATGGGTGAAAAGCGTATCGATATCAAACAGCCGTTGCTGAGCGTTAATTTCTACTGCCATTGGTGCAGGAAGAAATTCGAGCGCGAACCGGACCGCGTTGAAGACGCGCCGGAGCAACACCACCCCTACAAATACTTTGCCGACTGTGCCTGCGGCCACACAGCGGAACAAGCCCACTGGGAAAAGGGCTTGATGGCGGCTTACGGCAAATCGACCGGAGCAAAAACGCCTGAAGGCCGCGCCAATTCCGCCAAAAACCTCGAAAAAGCCCATACACCCGAGATTCACGCCCGCACCCGCTTCAACGGCCTGAAAACTGGGCTGCATGCCACCGTCCTGACCTATTTCCCGGCCCGCCCTGGGCAATATCCGATGTGCGAAGGCTGCGAATTGCGCGAAAGCATCTGCATCCTGAGCACCATCTGTATGAAAGAAGCAGACCGCCACATGCGTTATCGGCTGGCGTTCGAGAACAAGGATTATTCGCTGATTCTGGAAGACCACGCCGCCACGCACGCGACGATCCAGACCATCATCAACAACATCATGCTGAAAATCATCCAAACCGGCGTCGAGATCCGCCAGCCTGTCTGGTATGTCGATAAGGAAATGGGCTTTCAACTGGCCGAATATACCGACCCTAACAGCGGCGAGCGGCAGTTTTTAACCGAAGTCAAAGCCCATCCGCTGCTAAAGGTGCTAACCGAGTTCGTCAGCAAAAACAGCCTGTCGCTGTCCGAACTGGGCATGACGCCGCGCGTGCAGGAACAGGAAAGCCACATCAAAGGCCATTTGGATGGCGAAGCCGCCCGCGGCGATTCGCTTCTGGAATACCAGCAGCGCCAGGCCGAGGCTTTGGAAGGCTTGCAAGCCTTGATAGAGAACAGCCGCAAGCGCGTCAGCAGCGATCCGATTTTGATTGAGCATGCGCAGGATGACGCGCATGGTTAATACGGTCAAAGTGATGTGGTGGGTATTCGTTACGGCTCTATTTACTCCGATTTGGCTAGTGATGAATGGTTTCGTTATTTTTGGCGAAGCGATGAATGTATTGCTGGATAGACTTATCGATCTAAAGCATAGGTTGGCGCCCGATCCGGTTGCATCAGGAATCTGGAGGCGCCATGGCTGAACGCCTATCCCCCCACAAGCGCATCGAGCAACGCATCATCGCCGAAACCGAGGTGATGCGTTACGCCGACGACCACGCCTTGTGGCATAAGCACGTGCATAATGTCGACCTCGATCCGATGCAGATATTGAAGTGCGTCGAGATGGATCAAAACCCCAATACCATCGACTTTTCCTGCCGGCGGACCGGCAAGACCGCGATTAAAGAGCTGTACCTGCTCAAATTCAACGCGGTCAATGCCGATCAGGAGCTGGGTATCGTCGCCCCGCGCGAGGCGCAATCGCTGGTCAACCTGGGATATCACCTGGACGCGATACGCCGATCGCCTATCCTGGATGCCTGGCTTAACTTCAAATCCGGCCGCAAGCAGTTTGCCGACACCTATTACCAGTTCGCCAACCGCAGCAAGGCCCAGGCTTACGGCATCATGGCGCAAGTGGACGGGGGCGACTTGACCGAAGCCTCCCTGGAAGAGGTCGACGACATGCCGCGCGAGCGCCTGTTCTCCCGCTTTCTGCTGATGATGGGTTCCACTCGGCGGCTGGGTGCGTAAAAAGAATCCAAAAACGACCCGCAAATCAGGATTACCGGCGTTTTCAAAGGCGCTGACACCCTCACCGACCTGATTGCCGGCGGCCATTACCATGTCTTGCCGACCATCGACGCCTACCTGGGCATGGAAATGGGCATTCTCAACGAAGCCTTCATGCTGGACATGCGCGAACAGCTATCGCCGGACGAATACATTCGTCAATTGCTGTGCCGCAACATTTCCAGCCGCAATCTGATCTGGGAAAAATACGTGCGCCGCGCCATGCAGGTTGGCTTACAAGCCGGTTTGCAACTGGCCGGGCCGTTGCCTGGCGACAAATACCGCAAGCGCGGCATCATCGGCTTTGGCTACGATGCCGGCGGCCACGGCGAAAACCCGACCAGCTCCCGCCATGCTTTGGTGGTGACCGAGCAAATCGGCAACTTCATCACCTTCCCGTATCTGCGCACCTGGCCGCCCGGCGAAGACGATAACGTGGTGCGGCGGGATTTAATCGGCTTGTGGGAATACTTCCGGCCCGATACCGCGATGGGCGATGCATACGGCGTCGGCATGCTGACCTCATTGAATGATGATCTGTACGCCCTAGGCTTGACGGAAATCGACCGCCGGGCCATCGGCGGCGGCGATAGCACCGCCAGCACCTGGCCGGAATGGGCCTTCTCGCCAATCCGCTTCGAGGGAATGACCAAGCACAGCATGGCGCAAGCCTTGCGCTCGGTATTTCATAAACGGCAGGCCGCGATACCGTATTTCGACGACCAGGATTTAACCGACCCGGAATTAGCCGACTTGCGGCTATTCGTGCGGCAACTGCCTAACATCGTGCCGCAGCAAACCAAAACCAGCTACGCCAGCTACAAAATGGCCGATGCCAAGATCGGCGACGACTTGTTCGACGCCGCGATGGCGTCGGTGTGGGGCATGGTCACGCGCGGCGTGTATAGCGCGCCGACCACGGTACTGATCAGAAAGAAAACCAGACAAGAACTGATAGGCACGGGCTAATGGATACTTATCTCATCATCGCCCTTTCCCAGGTCGGCAGCTCCTACCTATCAACCGCGACCATTCATGCCGTTACCGGTAGTCGCATATTTAAAGCGGTTTTTGTTGCGGCCGTCAGCGACAGCTTAAAACTTGGGGTGATAGCCGGAATAACCAAACAGGCCATGACCGGAGATTATTACGCCATCGCCGCGGCCGTCGTTGGCGGCGCTGTGGGAAATATATTGGCGATGGCAATCAAATTACGTAAAACACAAAAAATGGAGCAGGATAATGGGATTCCTCGACCGCTGGCTTAAACGCAAATCTGCTGCCGGACCCAGCCCCATGACCGGCGAAGAGCCGGCCAAGTCCAGCGAGGTCGGTTTTCGCACCACGCCGGAAAACCGCATCCTCTACACCTACCGGGCCATGTGGGTCGATCCGTTGCATCAACAGCGGATCCTCGATCTGCGACGGATGGACGCCGAAGACGGACGGGTTAAAAAGATTCATACCCGCATGGCCCGCACGGCGGTCAAGGGCGGGCTGGCCATCGAGACCGACCCGCAAAACAAAACCATTATCCAAGCCTGGCAACACTTCCAAAAGCGCCTGGGGCTGGATCGCATGCAAAAGCTGGAGTCCGACGCCCGCGGCCTGATCATGGAGGGAAATCTGGCCTTGCAATGGGTGCTGGATGGCGCCGGCAATGTCGCGCGTGGCGTGCGCATGGCGTCCGAGACCATTCAGCCCTTGGTCAATCCTAACGGCCAATTCATCAGCCCGGCGGCAGCCTACCGGCAAATCGACTTGGCCAGCGGTCGCGAAGAAGCGCGGTTTCCGTTGTGGCAACTGACATTGGTCCGGCTGACGCCTGATAATTATGACGACATGGGCGCCATGGGCCGGCCTTATTTAGATGCCAACCGCACCGTCTGGCAAAAGCTGATTATGACCGAAGAAGATTTGGTCTTGCGCCGCCGGCAACGGGCTCCGCTGCGCATGGCGCACGTGCTGGAAGGCGCCAGCAAAGATGACCTGGAGGAATATCGCCGCCAGGTCGAGGAAGATCAGCAGGACATCACCACCGATTATTACCTCAACAAAAAAGGCGGCGTGCAGGCCGTGCAAGGCGATGCCAATCTGGACCAAATCGCCGACGTGGCCTATCTGCTGGATACCTTTTTTGCCGGCGCCCCGGCGCCAAAAGGCTTATTCGGCATGGTCGGCGATCTTAATCGCGACATCCTGGAGGATTTGAAGCGTGACTATTTCGAAGAAATCGACGCCCTGCAAGACACTCAGTCGGAAGCTTACGAGGAAGGCTTTAGGTTTGCTCTTCTTCTCAGTGGGATTAACCCTGATTCTTACGATTTTCGCATTGTCTTTTCTGAACGCCGTACCGACACACCTAATCAGCGGGCCGATCTCGCGCTTAAATACCAAGCTTTGGGAGTGCCTAACGATATGGTCTGGTCTGCGGCCGGTCTGGACCCCGCCAAAGTAAGGGCCGGACGAGAGGCGCAAGGCAGCGTCAACGATCCCTATCCGACCGACGGCGGAGCCGCGCCGCGAGTCTCGGTGACGCCGGGCAACGCGCCCAAGGGCGAATCGATGACCAGTATCGCTAATGGATAGACTCGCTACCAAAGCCGCCATTAAGCGCGCCACCCAGCAGGCGCAGGCCGCCATGGACCAGTTAGATGCCGATACGCTGGAGCAATTGACGGAGCTGTATCGGCAAGCCGTAGACGGGATCGGTAAGGCTATTGATCAGTTCGCGGATGGCGACGGCTCGATCAGGCTGGATGTGCTGCAGGCATTGCTCAGCGCTACCGAATCCCGCTTGCGGCTGCTGGAGGCTCAGCGCGATGCCTTATTATCCGGCGGGTTAGAGTCTGCGGCAGCGCTTGGCGTCCAGCCGTTCGCCGCGGCCGCGCCTGTTTTGATTCAGCCCGCTACCGTCAGCGCGCAACATGCCGTCAGGTTCGTGAAAAACTTCATTGCCGATGACGGCTTGCAGCTTTCCGACCGGATTTGGCGTATCGACAACCACGCCAAGCAAATCGTGGCAGACTCGATAAATTCGGCGGTCATTCAAGGTTATTCCGCCAGCCGCGCCGCTCAGGACTTGCTCAGCGGCGGCGATCCAGTGCCGAAAGACCTACAGGCCAAGCTCAATGCAAACAAAGCCTCCGGCATCAAGCGCAGCATAGAGCAAGAACTGTTCGCCGGCGACGGATCGCCGCACGCCAATGCCTTGCGGGTGTTTCGCACCGAAATCAACCGCGCCCACGTTAACGCTTACGAGGCCGCTGCGTTTAGCAATCCGGACGTCATCGGCACCCGGTTTTTGCTATCGCCGCGCCATCCTCGGCGCGACATTTGCGACATGCACGCCCACGCCAATTTATACGGCCTGGGGCCTGGCGTGTACCCAAAAGGCAAAAACCCTTGTCCGGCGCACCCGAACACCTTGAGTTATACCGAAGTGGTGTTCAAAGACGAAATCAGTCCGGAAGACCGCGCCGGCCAGAAAAAACCCATCGAGTGGCTGAATGAGCAATCGGCTGATGTGCAAGCCGCCGTGCTCAACAGTCGCAAAAAACAAATCGCCCTGCAAAAAGGCCTGCTGCCGGCCAACGCCATCGCCACACCGTGGCGCGATCTGCAGCCCAGGCTGGAAAGGCAGGGCCACGATACTAGCCAATGGTGAGCCATGACCGCATCCGATCCCAATCTTGTTTGTTGCTCAGGCTGCAAAGCCAAACTGTTTGACGGCCAAGTCGTCAAGGGCGTGTCCGTTCTCAGGAAAACCGCCGGCGGGCCATTCGAGGGGCTATGCAAGCGCTGTAAGCATTGGACCATTCTGCCGATCGTGCAATTGCCTCAGTTGGCGCATCCATTAAATGACGTGTAGTCCGGTTAACTCGCTTGGTTAATCGTGACAGGATGCGCTAAGTCAAATTTCGCCGGAGATAACACTATGTCAAATATAGTAAAAACCCTAAATTCTGCAGATAGACTAGCGGTTGTGGATGGTCTGAGTAACAAGTCTAAAGAAATAAATTTGGGTGGGGTAAAAGAGTTCGTTTTAGCTCAGTCTGTCGCTGTAAAGCGAAGAAGAATGGTGACTGTAGCTATTGGTAATAGCATTACCAAGCAAAGTGCATGGACATCGAGTGGCATCCCATCGCGCGCGGAAATTCATCAGGCGAATGCGCTGTGCGGCGGACAAGTGCCGATGCGTTTCAAAATGATGACGCCCGCAGATCCTACGAAATGCGATCGATATGGTATTTACGGATACAGCCAAAAGCGATCTGACGAAATTCTTGCCGAGATTCAAACACAATGGCTGGATCCTCTGGATGCGGCGGGTATCATCCCGGACCTGGTCATCATCCATGCCCTGTTCGAAAACGATCTTATACAGGGTATCGATCCTGTTGTCATTCTGGGAAATCTCACCAAATTGATCCGCATCATCCGCGCAAAATGGCCGGGTGCGTTTATCGAATTGGTTTGCCCGCGGCCGAGCACCTCTTACAACACCGCGGCAAAAATAGCAGCCTATAAGACAGTCCGCGACTTTTGCTTGGCAATGGACGACGGTATTGTGTTTTTTACATCGCGCTCCGATGTCTACGAAGATCCGGCAAATCCTGGTTGGCCGATTATGACGCCAGGGTCTAACTGGACTAACTCCGATGACGGCTTACATCCGTCGACAAAATCGACTGTCGCATTAGCCAGGGTCCAAGCAGCGACCAAGTTGCGGATGGCTGCAGTATTCATTTGCGAGAACAAAATCATCTCCAATAACTTTGTGATGACCGGTTCTCAAGCCGTGAGCGCAGGGGCCAATCAATCCGGCACAATGCCGCTGAATGTTACCGTCGGCAACTCCGGTAACGTCACAAAAGTCTGTACTGCAGAAGATCCCGGGTTTTTGATTTCGCATAATTCAATTGCTGCAACCGCCGGCCCTGCATCTCTCGATTTGGGTTTCGTGCAGTTCGCATCCCTGTCAGTATCCGGATCGACCCAAATCAGCCCATTTGCGACCTTCGAAATCGTTTCAGGCGCTGAAAATTTGCGCAATATCGTGCTTAAGCCGCGTATCACGGATGGCGGCGGCCAACAGGCAACCAGCGCAACACTGGGATTGACGGATGCGACGACAGAGAAGGAGCCTGATTGGAGAAACGGCGATATCTACACGGTATGGCATCCGCCGATTATTGCGCTGTCTGGTGCGCTAGTTTCGGTATCGGATTACACCTATCCTCAAGCAAAAATAAGCGGTGGTGGATTCGAAGTCAGATGTTTGAATCATGGAGTTGAGATAGTGGCATAAGTGTTGTCTTGGCATCATCCCCGGTTAACACGCTTGCCAACGACATCTAAAATCGCCACAACTCAATAAAGGCAGAACGCATTCTAAGCGAAAAGCCCGACAGGCCCCAAAGGCTTGCCGGGCTTTTTTGCGTTAACGACCATGAAAAAACCGCGCATCCTCAAATTATCGGCAGGTTCCGACGGACAGCCGATCCGCTTTTTAAGCCGCTGCAAAGTCGAGCTGGCCGAGGGCAAGACCACCAGCACGGTCACGGTGACCCGAACCGGTTCGTTTACCGATCCGCGTTACGGCCGGTTCGAGATTACCCGCGACATGCTGCTGGGCATGGTTAAGAACTTCAAGGCCAACGCTTACGGGCAGGACATCTTTATCGACGTCAACCACGAGCCCGGCAAGGGCGCGGCCGGCAAAGTGATCAATCTCAGCGTGGAAGGCAACCGGCTGCGCGCCGAGGTGGCGTGGACGCCGAAAGGCGTTAAGGCCATACACGACGACGGATTTCAGTATCTATCCGCCGAATACTCCGAAAACTTCACCGATAACGAAGCCGGGCAACAGCACGGCCCTGTATTGCTGGGCGCCGCGCTGACCGTGAGACCCGTTATCAAACATTTAGACCCCGTGCGACTTTCCGAGGCGTCAGAAACAGACCGTCCGCTCTTGCTGCATCCGGAGCTGATTACCCAACTCTCACAGGAACTCGAAACCATGTACAAATCCTATCTGAAACGCTTATCCGAGGCCTTGGCCGCACTGGCGCTGGCCAATCCCGTCGTCGTCCAGCTCTGCGCCGCCTTCGAAACCACGGCCAAGGAGCTGGGCGAGGATAAAGCCAAGCTGGATACCCTGTTCGCTCAATTCGAAACTGCCGGCAAACAACTATCCGAACAAATCGGCAACCAGGTCGTCAACCTGTCGATCAACGCACCGGAGCCTGGCGGCAAGACCCTGTCCGAAGCCGACGTCAAGCGTCTGTTGGCCGAAGAGCGCGAAAAAATAGCCGTCGAATCCAAGCGTCTGGCTGAGGCGCAGCAAGCCAACGTCGCCTTATTCAACAAGCTGCTGACAGAATCCGACGCGCTGAAGTCGCTATCGGAAGATGCCAAAAAACCTTGGCCGAAGCCGCCGACCTGATTACTGCCGAGATGACCGCAGAGCAAGTCACCAAACTGGCCGAGCACCAAATCAAGTTGGGCAGCAACCTGGCCGTCAACGTACAGTTGGCCAACCTGGGCTGGCAGCCGTCCGGCGTGGTGCACGTCAACCAAACAGACCAACGCACCGCAAAAAGTCTGCAGGAAGCGATCAACCAGGCGCTCAAGCAAACCAGTAAATATGGCGCCGGCGAAATCAAGCTCGCCGAAAAATTGCCGCCGTTCTGCGAAATGGTGCTGGCGGAGTTCGACCGGGTACATGCGCCGCGTATCGCCGCCGAAGTCAAAATGCTGTCGGGCGGCACTACCGGCATGGCCGATACCAATTTGCCGGTCGGCTTCCAGCGCACCGTGATCTACGAAGCGCTCTCCGATTTGCGCATTCTGGAACTGGTGCAAACCCTGACCGACTTCGGCGCGCAAGCCGTGACCTCTATTCCCTACGAAGTTCGCGATGTCTCGGCCGTACTGAATGATGGTGTGGTCTACGAGGGGCAAGGCATCCATCGAGCCAGCGTTTCTCAAGACGTCGATACCGCCTATATCCTGCCGATGAAGCTGGCGTTTTTGATCAGCAACGAGGTGATTCACTTTTCCAGGGCATCCGGTATCAATTGGGACGCTTACGCCCGCAACGTAGCCAGCAACGCCCGTGTCATGCGCGAGTTGATCGTGCGCCGCATCAGCAATGCGCTGCAGCGCGCTGCCGATAGCTATCTGGCCGCCAGCATTACCAATGAATCGTTCAACAGCCAGCTTAACGGCACATCGGTCAGCACGGTCAAAACCGCGCAATTCCCGATCGTGCGCCAACACCAGCAAAAGAACCTGAAGGGAGAAAACGTCGGCTCGGTCACCAATCCGATCACGGTCAAGCTGAATAACGTCACTATCAACCCTTATGACGGCAGCGGCAACCAAGCCGCCGGCACCTATTACCGGATCACCAATTACAACCTGGGATACGTGCAGTTCGTCAACCAGGCCGGTACGCCGGTTTTTCCGGCCCAGGGCTCCAATAACCTGATCAGCTACGACTACGCCACCAATGTGCAAAAGTTCGATACCGACAACGGTTCGGTCGATCTGGATACGCACTTGAATGGCCTACTGCGCGCCATCGGTCGCCGCAAAGCGATCCTGTCCGATGACCGGTTCGTGACCGCCAACTTCATGCTGATGAGCAACACCCTCAACGATACCGTCACCAACGCCAAACAGTTCACCGAGTCCGGCAAAAAGAACGGTACCGATACCACGATGCAAGGCGATTTGATGGCGATCAAAGGCGTGCCGGCCTGGGCGACTAACGCCCCGTCCACCGACTTGGGCAACGAGCGCATCATCATGGGCGAGCGCGGCGTGTTGACTTACACCATTGCCAAGCCGTTCGAGACGTCGGCTCCGTTCGAGGTCACGGACGCTACCGGCAAGCCAACCGGCCAAAACAGGCATATGGCGAGGAATACAGCGCCATCAAAGTCCCTAATCCGATCCGCAACCGGCTGACCTCGGTCATTGCCTACAGCGCCTCGACCCGATAACTGCAGTAAGCCGAGCCTTGGCGGGGTTCGCCCCGTCTTTTTTTGATTGGAGAACATCATGGCCTTAGTCCCTTACACCAACACGGGCGAGAACAACATCCACATCGGCGGCAAAGTCATCGTCCCTGGCGAGACCCGTGAAGTCGACGAAACCCTGGTGCCCGGCTACGGCCAGGCGCTGGAGCCGGACGCCGACGCCGACCGGAACCCGCTCGACGATGAAACCGAGGCCTTGCTTGCCATCCTGGCCGGAAAAGTCGCCGACGTGGTCGCCGCGCTGCCGACGCTGAGCGTCGAGCAATTGGATGCTCTGGAAAATCTGGAAACCGAAGCCGAAAAACCGCGCAAAGGCATCCTCGAGGCTATCGACGCCCGCCGCCTGGAGCTCGCTGAAGAGGCTGTGCAGTAATGGCCGGCTTATTGGAAAAGCAACAACGCTTTGCCGTTGCCGTCGCCAACCTGATCGTTCACGCCAATGCCATCGGCCTGCCGGTTACATTCGGCGATGCCTACCGCGATCCGCGCGTGCACGGCGAATGGGGCGAGAAAAAAGCCTATGGCACCGCCAACAGTTGCCACAAAGTGCGGCTGGCGGTCGATCTCAATATCGTCATCGACGGCAAGCTGGCGCCGCCTCAAGCTTACGCGCCGCTGCACGATTACTGGGAATCCATCGGCGGCGCCCAGCGGCTGGAATATGACATGAACCATTTTTCATTTCAGCACCAAGGATCCCGATAATGCGTAAATCCATTCTTTTGACACTATTGCTGCTATCCGGTTGCGCCGGCGGCTATTTCGACGACGGTTACCAGTTCGGCGATGTCACTAAAAGCGCATCGGCCTCGCTGCTGGCGTTGCAACAAGCCATAGACCAATACTGCTCGGCCAATGCCAATAGCCCATTGCGCCAGGCTGCGCTGGCACTGATCCGCCAACAATATCCGCTGGTGCCGGAAAACGGTATCTGTTTGGAAGCCACGCGGTAGCGGCATGGAACAAGTCGGCAATCCGGCCCTGTGGGCGCAATATGGTGGCTTGAACGGGCTGGTCATCCTGGCGCTGTTCGCACTGATCCTGATCTTCATCCGCAGCATTTCCAAGGTCATCGATAACCATCGCGGCGACCTGACCAAGTTTATGGAGCTGCACGCGAAAGAGCGCGAGGAATGGAACAAGATTGTCGACGCTCGGCAGAAGGAAACCAACGCCAGTATCCAGGCCATGGCCGCGGCGCTGAATAAAATATCCCAGCGCCAACGCCGTTACCTCGATCATAGCGAGGACGATGCGTCATGAGCATGACCCGCACCGCATTGAAGACCGACCTGCAGCGCATCCTCGGCGATGCCGCGCAAAAATTCGCGGCCGATGCCGGCGCCTTCGATCGCCATCTGGATCTGGCGGCGCTGGCCTTGGCCCGCAAAACTCGCCGCACCTTGTCCACCAAGCTGAGCCTGATTGCCGGACTGGCCGAATACCCAGCGCCGGCCGACATCATCGACGTCAAGTTTTCGCCGTGGTCCGACGGCGGCCGCCAGCTCAAGCCATGGCAGGGGAGGTTAGGTCCATATCCACGCCCCAGCCTAATAGAAAGCGGCGGCACGCCCACCATACTGCTATCGCCGGCGCCGACGCCGGGCCAAGTCGCCGTGCTGGGCAGCGATTACCCGCTGTTTTACTACGCCGCCTACCGGATTACCGACGTGGCCGGCGAAACCAACATCGCCCCGCAATACCGCGATCTGCTGTTGATCCGCGCCACCGTCCAGGCCTTGCTGGAGCTGGCCAATATGGGCATCGCCAAACCGGTCGCGCTGGGTTCCGCCGGCGTCGGCAGCATGCCGAAAAACGGCACGCCGGCCGCACTGGCGGAAAGCTGGCTGGCGATCTTCGACGGTGGCCGCTGATGGCATTCGAGATCACGACCAATGCTCGGGAATACGGCGCGCGGCTGCGGGAATTCCCGACGCTGCTCGATAAGCACATCACCCCGGCAGTCCGCAGTGCGCTGGACCAGTTTAATCGCACTGCCCGGCGCAATATTCGCGCAAACGATTCCATGGCGCATTCAGTGCTGATCAATAGCATTCAGACCGGTATCGACCCGTCCGGGCTGGAAGGTATCGTCAGCGCCGGCGCCGATTATGCCCGCTATGTCGAAGAAGGCACCGGTTCTGGCGGGTATCCGCCGCGGCAAATCATCATCGACTGGCTGCGCGTCAGACAAATCGAGCCGCGCGATCCGGGCATGACCGAAGACGAACTGGCCTATCTGATTTCCCGCCGGATCGCCATGACCGGCACCCCGGCGAAACCCTTCATGCGCCCCGCCTTCGAGTCCGAAAAAGATGCCGCCATGGCCCGAGTCAATGCCGGCGTCGCCGCCGCCATTGCGGAGTTAGGCCGATGATGCCCTGGATAGAACGTATCGACGACCGCGCGGCGGCCATCTTTGCCAGCCTGCAAGCCGCGCTGCCGGACCGCGTCGTCAAGCGTAGCCTGATGCACTTCCAAGACCACGCGGCGGCCGATATTGCCACCGGCGTCGTGATGCTGGCCAGCGACGGTGAAAGCGACTACAGCAAAAATCCGGGCATGACCGCCAAAGACCCCAAGCACAGCCTGCTGCTGGTCGGCCATCTCAAGGTGGCCGAGACCAGCGAGCGGGTTGCGATCGAGCTGGCCGAAATGGCATTGATCGAAGACGTCAAGACCTGGCTGCGCGCCGGCGTGCCCGGCATGTCGTTCGAGCTCGAATTATCCCAGCACTCCCGGCAACTGGAACACCCTTACGGCTGGGTGGTGATGAAAATCAACGCCGTGCCACCCAAAACCAACGTTTATTGATAGGAGGCCGTCATGGCAGAACAATTCGAAACCCGCTATTTCAACGGCCAGGGCGCCGTCTTCCTGGCCGAGCGCGCGGCCGACGGTAGCCCCAAAGGCCTGATCTTTATCGGCGACTGCTCGTCCGTCACGCTGACGCCGAGCGTGGACAAGGAAACCGTCATCGAGAACGTCACCGGCTCCGCCGGCGTAGGCTCCGAAGTGTTCAAGAAAGTGGAGTACCAATTCTCCATGCAAATGCGCTCGGTCAAGCCGGAGCACTTGGCCCTGGCCGTGCAAGGCAGCAATACCGCGAAAGCTGCCGGCACCGTCACCGACGAGCCGCAGACCGCCTACCTTGGCAAGTTCATTGCGCTGAAGCATACCAAGGTGTCGGCCGTCACTGTCACCAACAGCGCGGGATCGACTACCTACACCGCCGGCACCCATTACATCCTGCACGCCGACAAAGGCATGATCGAAATACCGGCCATCGGCACCACCATCACCGACGCCCAGTCGCTGCTGATCGATTACAGCTACGCCGCGCAACACCACGTCAGCGCAGCGCCGGCCAACAAAAAGTATTACCTGGCTTTTGCCGGCATCAACCGGGCCGACAACAGCAAGCAGGCGCGTTGCGAGATCTACAAAATCTCGTTGACGCCATCGTCGTTGGGCATGATCGCGGAGAACAACATCGAGATGCCCATTACCGGAACCGTCGAGCTGGATGCCTTGCGCCCGGCCGGCGACCAATTCTTTTCCTGGAAAACCGAGGATTAACCGCCATGGCAAGCCCCAAAACCGAAGAGACCCCAAAACGCGTCGAAGTGACGTTGATTGCGCCGCATGAACATCGCGGGCAACCGCACGATGCCGGCGACAAAATCGAAGTCACCGAACGCCAAGCCGAGTGGCTGAAGCAGCAGGGCAAAATCGAATGAGCGAAACCAACGAAACCGCCGTACTGTTTCCGGACCGCACCTTGACCCTGGCTGGCGAGGCCATCACCGTGCGCGAATTCAAATACCTGGAGGGGCTCAAGATCGCCGCGCTGGCGGCACCTCTGCTGTCCGGCCTGTCCGCCTTGTTCCAAGACGAGGGCCAGGCCATCGACCTGGCGGCGCTGGATGGCGTCATCCTCGCCAACCTGGATGTCTGGACTCAACTGCTGGCGCAAAGCTGCGGCAAGTCGCCGGAGTGGGTCAGCGAGCTGTCGGACGTGGACGGAACCGCGCTGGGCTGGACCTTCTGGGAGGTCAACGGCCCTTTTTTGTTAAGGCGGGTGGCATTCGCCCGGCGCTTCGGCGCGATCCTGGCCGCCTGACCGGAACGGAGCTGAGCGAACTGTTTGCCATGCTGATATCCGCAGGCTTCGGCACCGACCATCACGACATTGCCGCCCGGCTTACCTGGCGGCAAATCAACCACTATGCCGCCGTGTTGGTCCGCCGCGCCCGGCATCAACAGGCCGATACCATCCAGGCCATGGCGCTGGCGTTCGGCGGCAAAGACCTGCCGCAACTATTGAGAGAGATGAGGGCTTGAGATGGCGACGGTGAATAATGAGCTATTGATTAAGATCAAATCGGAACTTGGCGGGGTCTTATCGGATTTAAATAAGCTTGACGCCGGTATAGACAGAATCGACAAGACGGCGAAAGCAAGCGGAGAATCGCTTGCCGAAATGTCCAGGAAAATCGCAGGCGTTGGCCGTCTATTTGGCGGATTCCTTGTTGTCGATCGATTTGTTGCGTTAGGAAAGGAAATCTTGGCAACCAATGTCAAAATGGAGTCATTGCGTGCTCAACTGAAAGCACTTACTGGCGACGCCAAGGTGCCGTTTGAGTTTATTCAAAAATTTGCGGCCGAAACGCCGTTCGAAGTAGAAGGCATTACCAAGGCCTTCATCATGCTAAAAAACTTCGGAATAGAGCCGACTACGGAGGTTATGAGCGCCTTGACCAATCAGGCGGCGGAGCTTGGCGGGTCTGAAGAAACCCTGGCAGGTATTACATTGGCCCTGGGTCAAGCTTGGTCGAAGGGGCGATTGCAGGCTGAAGAAATGAATCAGCTGATAGAGCGCGGCGTTCCGGTTTACGACCTGCTCGAGAAAGCAACTGGCCGCAATGTCGCCGAATTGCAAAAAATGGCGGAGCGCGGCGAACTCACTCGCGATGTATTACAGCGCCTGATCGCCGAAATGGACAAGGCCTCCAGCGGGGCCAATGCAGCGGCGATGGAGACGCTGGGCGGCAAAATTAGCAATTTGTCGGATGCCTGGCAGCGATTTGAAGACACACTGCTCAACGACAAAAGCGAAGGTCTGATCAAATCCATCGTATCCAGTGTCACAGGTGAACTGGATGTATTGAGTCGATATATGAGCAATGCGGTCGATGACCGAATAAAAGTGGTTCAGGCTCGACTGGATAAATTCGACGATGCCAACTACCTTGGCAAGCAGTTGTTAATGGCCGGCGGTTACTCGCCTGCAAACGACCGGGCCGATCTGCAAGCCTTGGAAAGCCAAAAGCGCCAAGAATCCGCTAGTGCCCAAGCAGCTTCAGCCAAAAAAAGCGCTCAGCAAGATCAGCAACGTATAACGCAATTATTGGCGGAAACTGAAGACTGGTATGCGGAAGTCGTTATTGCGGATGAGAAACGCACTGCAGAAGCTAGAGAAAAAAGCGCGCAAAAAGCGAGATCCAAAGCCGAAGAGACAGCCAAGGCGTATCAATCCGAGCGCGAAGCCATCGCCAAAAATATCGAACAACTGAATTTCGAGCTATCGGCGCTCCGGCTATCGGATCAAGAGCGGGAAATCCAAATCAAGTTGCGCGGCTTATCCGGAAAAGCTACCGAAACCGAGCGGCAACAAATAGAGGGATTGGTGCGGGCGATAGATGCGGAAGTCTCGGCGCAGCGGCGCCAGCAGGCCGCTTGGGATCAAGCGGTATCCGACGCCAATGCGCTGGTGGATGTGCGCAAGCGAATCCGCGACTTCGGCGCCGGCGAAGTCGATACCAGCGGCTTCAATAGTCTGCTTGGGCAAATCAAGGATATGCAGGACGCCGGCATAATCGATACAGACCAGGCCAAAGCGGTATTCGACGAGCTGGGCCGGGCATGGAACGACGGCTACATTAAGCCGGCCAAAGCGGGCACCAACGAACTATCCGAGTTCAGTATCCAGGCCGCGCGCAATATCCAGTCCAGCTTCGCCGACTTTCTGTTCGATCCGTTTGCCAACGGCACGGCCAGCATGGTCGACAATTTTGCCAAGGCCTTGCGCCGGATGATGGCCGAGGCGGCGTCCGCGCAAATCTTTAACGCTTTGCTCGGCAAGGACTTCGGCAAGTCGGGCGAGCTGGGCGGGTTGCTAGGCTCCTTAGGTACCGCGATCATGAAAGGCTTCAACAGCGGCGGCTCGACCGTTTCGGTAGCCAATGGCAATAGCGCCGGTTTTACCAATGCCATGAACAATTTGTTCGTGTCGACCAAGCATACCGGCGGCATTGTCGGCGAGCCCAGCGCAATGCGCGCCTTCGACGCTGCCATTTTCAACACGGCGCCCCGTTACCACACCGGCGGCATTGCCGGGCTGATGCCCAACGAAGTACCAACCGTGCTGACCAAAGGCGAAGAGGTATTGACCACCGACGACCCGCGCCACCGCAATAACCTCGTCGCTACCGCCGGCAATGTCGAGGTCAATATCTACAACCAAGCCGATGGCACCCGCGCCAGCGCAACGCAACGCCAAACCAGCCAGGGCACCCAAATCGACATCCTGGTCGAACAGGTCGAAAACGCGATGGGGCAAAACATTGCCCGCGGTACCGGGCTGGCGCCGGTGATGGAGAAACAGTACGGCTTGAACCGGGCCGCCGGGAGCTTTTGATGCCAACCTGGCCCAGCACGCTACCCGTCGCCGCCGTCAGCGGTTACGGCTTCGAGCCGGTCGATCCGGTGGTGCGCACCGCGATGGAATCCGGCCCTAAACGGGCGCGCCGGCAATTCACCCAGACCACTGCCACGCTCAACGTGCGCTGGCTATTCGATCAGACGCAAATGGCCGCATTCGAATCGTTCCATCAGAACGATATCAACGACGGCGCCGGTTGGTTCGATTACCCGTTCCTCAACGGCCAAGGCAAAAACGTGGTCCCGGCCCGTTTCGCCAAGATGTTCAAGGCCAATTTGATCGGTATCGACCCCGCTCGCTGGGAGGTGCTCGGCGAGCTGGAAATCAAAAACCGGCCGGTAGCAAGCTGACATGCCTAACAACCAACTATCCGCCGCGATCCAGGAAGCGTACGCCTCATGCCCGGACGACGTGGTAATCATTCACACGCTGGAATTCAGGCATCCCGGCTTTACCGATCTCGATAACAATCCGGATTCGATCCGCGTTGTGCTGGATTACCGGGACTGGGAAGCCAAATTGGAAGCCGACGCGCCGTTGTTTCCCGGCGAGTTCAAGCAATTCGTCGGCTACAACTTTGCCCTGGAGCTGCCTGGCGTCGAGAAACTGGCGTCGCCGTCAATCCGCATCACCATCGACAACGTGTCTCAGGAAATCATCAAGCAAATCGAGCAAGCGGTGATCCTGCCGGACAAGATCGAAGTCACCTACCGGCCGTATCTCTCGACCGACGTGGACGGCTCCGGCAGGCTCAACGCCCCGCATATGGATCCGGTGCTGACCATGACCGTCGACAATATCGTCGCCGACGTGATGTCCATCGTGGCCACGGCCAGTTTCGGCGACTTCGCCAACAAACGCTTTCCGGCCGAGGAGTACACCGCCACCCGCTTTCCGGGGTTGGTGCGATGAGCCATTGGGCGAATCAGTACATCGGCAAAGCATGGCAAGCCGGCGCCGACGGGCCGGATGCATACGACTGCTACAGCTTCTTTCGGATGGTGATGCGCGAGCATTACGGCCTCGATGTGCCTGCCGTGTCGGTCGATGCCGCCAATATCAAGGATGCCATCCGCGCCTTCCGCGATACCAACGACGCCTATACCGGCTGGACCGAGGTCGAGCATCCGGCCGACGGCGATGCGGTGTTAATGGCGCATGCCCGCTACCCGTCGCATATCGGCGTCTGGATCGTCACGCCGGGGATGAGCGGCGCCTTGCATTGTGTCGATGGGCTGGGCGTCGTATTCAGCAGCCTCAGCAGCCTGAATGCGGCCGGCTGGGGCAAAAAACAGTATTGGAGATACCAATGGCCGGCGTAGTCGTGCAAACCCGAAACCCGCTAGCACCCTGGCGCGATCGCGAGATTACCCGCGTCAGCGAAGAAGTCACCATTGCCGATTGGCTGGAGGAAAACGGCGTCCAGTTCCACGCCCCTACCGTCTGCATCAAAAACGGCGAGGCCATCTTGCGCGACGATTGGCGCCGGCACACCATCGCCCACGGCGACATCGTCGCGTTTGTCGAAATGCCGCGCGGCGGCGGTCGCGGCGGTTCCGGCGTGCTGCAGATACTGATGATGGTGGTTGTCATCGTCGCCTCGGTGTTCACCGGTGGCGCGGTGGGCTTAGCATATGGATCAACCTACGGTGCCCTGGCTGGCAGCTTGGTCATGGCTGCCGGCAACATGCTGATCTCCATGCTGGTCCAGCCCACCAACGGCCTGTCCAACCTGCAAAACAACCAGCTCGCCGCGCCCAGCCCGACCTATTCCGTGCAGGCCCAAGGCAATGCGGCTCGATTGGGGGCGTCGATACCGGTCATTTACGGTCTGCATCGGGTCTATCCGGATTTCGCCGCCCAGCCCTATACCGAATACGCGAATAACGAGCAATATCTGTATCAACTGCTGGTGATCGGCCAGGGCGAATACGACATCGTCGACATGCGGATCGAGGACAGCCCGATCAGTTCGTTCGAGGAAATAACCTACACGGTTTACGGCCCAAACCAAACCGTGACCGCGTTTCCCACCCGGGTCGAAGTCAGCGGCGAAGTGGCTGGCCAGGAGTTATTAACCGGCACGCCGGTAGGCTATTTTTTCGCGAATGCCGAGGATACCGAAATCAATGCCATCGGCATCGATATCGTCGCACCGAACGGCATGTATTACGCCAACGATACCGGCGGGCTCGATCCGCGCTCGGCCACCTTCCAGGTCGAAGCCGCGAAATGGAACGAGACAACAGCCACCCTCGATCCGTTTTTGGTGGTGTTGAGCGAAACCATCTCCGGCGCTTCGCCGACCGCCATCCGCAAAACCTACAAGATTGCTGTCGATTTGGGCCGGTATGCGGTGCGGGTGAAGCGCACCAATGCGGCCGACGGCTCCGGGCGCTCCGGCAACAGCATCCTCTGGGCGGCCATGCGCGGCTATATTCCGGGCGAACAGAACTACGGCGGCGTCACGTTATTGGCCATGACCGCGCGCGCCACCAACAACCTGTCGCAGACCAGCAGCCGACGCATCAATTGCAAGGTGCAGCGCAAATTGAAAACCTGGCATCCGGATACCGGCTGGAGTGCCTCTGCTGTCGCCACTCGATCTATCGTCTGGGCCTTGGCTGACCTGGCAAAAGCGCCATACGGCCTGAAACTGGCCGATTCCCGCATCGATCTGCAAGGCATGTACGAGCTGGAACAGTACTACCAAACCCGCAACGCCGGATTCGCCGCCGGTGCCGGCGACTATTGCGATATCGTGTTCGATAACAAGGTATCGGCCTGGGATGCCATGTACAACATCGCCCAGGTCGGCCGGGCACTGCCCATCCTGCAAGGCGCCATGCTGCGCGTGGTGCGCGACAGCCCGCAATCGATCGCCACCGCCATGTTCAACAGCCGCAACATCGTCAAGGGCAGCTTCAGCATCAACTACATGATGCCGGGCGAGCAAACCGCCGACGCGATCATGGTGGAATGGATCGATAAGGATACGCTGCTGCCGAAAGAAACCCTCTGTAAACTGCCCGGCAGCACCGAAGCGAATCCGGCCCGCGTCAAAATGCAGGGGATATCTCACCAGGCGCAAGCCTGGCGCGAGGGGATGATGCTGGCCGCGGTCAACCGCTACCGGCGCAAACAGATTACGTTCCAGACCGAGCTGGAAGGCCATATCCCGACCGTCGGCGATTTGATCGCAGTCAGCCACCCGATGCCGAACTGGGGCACGTCCGGCGAGCTGGTGGCAATCAGCGGCACCGATCTGACGTTGTCGGAGCCGGTGGAATTCCAGCCCAGCGGCACTCATTACATCGGTCTGCGCAAGCCCAACGGCGCCTTGGCCGGCCCCTACGTGTGCATAGCCCATAGCAGCGGCGATCCGCACAAGGTCACGCTCTCGGCGGCATTGGATTGGACGCCCACCGTGTCCGACGGCCGGGAGCATACTTATTTTGCGTTCGGTCCGGCCGGCGAAATGTGCATGCTGGCCAGGGTATTGCCGCCGATCCGTCCGCGCGGCGCCAACCTGGTGGAATTGACCTGCGTCAACGAGCATGCGGCCGTACATGACGCGGATTCCGGCAGTGTCCCGGCATTACCGGCGCCGTGGCAGTTGCCGAATAAAATCACCAAGCCGGTCGTGGCGCGGTTGGATGTGAGCCAAGCCGGTACCGCGGCCAACCCGATACTGCTGCTATCCTGGGCGCCGGCGCCGAATGCGGAGCATTATCTGGTGCAGACCTCCGGCAATAACGCCGATTGGCTGGATCATCCGGACACGACCTCGACCAGTTGCTCGGTGGCAGTCGAACCCGGCCCGATCTGGGTGCGCGTGGCCGGCGTCGGTTTGGCGCGCGGCCCGTGGGCGACCTGGAACGGCACGACCGGTATCATTCCGCCGCCGGGCGACGTCACCGGACTGGCTTCGGTCGAGGCCTTCACCGGCAGCCGGGCTGCCATCAAATGGAACCCGGTCAATCGTGCCGATTATTACAAAATTGAGGTATGGGCGGCCGGCGTGTTGCGCCGCAGCTCGACCCAGGCGGCCACCGCCTATGCCTATACGGCCGAAGACGTCTTGCGCGACGGCGGACCGTGGCGCGGGCTGACCTTCAAAGTGTGGGCCGGCAATGCCCAAGGCGAATCGCTGGCCAGCGCCGATATTGCGTTGACCAATCCCCAGGAAGGGGCGTTAAGTGGGATCAACGTCTACGCCGGCATCAAATCGGCGGTGATTACCTACGCCAGGCCAAGCGCCACCGATCATGGCGGCGTATTGGTGCATATGGATACCACGTCAGGATTCGCCCCGTCCGGCATCGTGCCCGGCAGCGGCAACTGCGTCTACAGTGGCAACGACGACACCATCACCGTACCCGGCTTGGCCGAGGGAACGACCTATTATTTCAGGCTGGCTGGTTTCGATTCGTTCGGCAAGGACTCGCTGACCTATAGCGGCGAGTATTCCGCCACGATCAGTTCGGCCAATATGCCGACGCCGGCAGAATTGAAAAACGGGTTGCAGACGGCTTTGGACGAAGCGGCGACGCCATTGGTGTTTAATGCCGACGTGTTTGCGATCAAGCTGGGCGGCACCGATAAAACCCCGTTCATTATCGGCAGCATCGGCGGCAGTCCGGCGATTTTGCTCGACGCCGATGTCGGCATTACCGGCAGTTTGACCGCGGATCGGATCAAAGGCGGCCGGATCGCGGCCACGGAAGACATCATCATTGGCGATGGCAATGCCCGCATCAACGGCGATGGCTCGATTCTGGTCTACGATGGGGCGGACACGTTGGCCAACCGCGACTTTGCCCTGTTAACCGGCGGCCGCCTGACATTCCAGCGCTGGAGGGATGGCGCCTACCGCGAATACAAAGCCGTCAAGCGGGTGGAGGACGGCCAGGCCGACAGCGGCGATACGGTAGAGCTACCAGGGTACTGGGAGGCTCAGCCCAAGCTGATTGTCTCGCCGGCATCCTTGCGCGGCTATGACGCGACACAGGCCAGCAGCTCGCAAACCTGGACCATCCGCGCCGACAACTTGCACGAATATCCGGTAGGATCAGGAAAATGGCGATTCGACGCCGTGGCCGAACTCAATTATGCCGATAGCGCCGGCAACAGCACGGTCGCGTCGGCGTCCGGAGCGCTGTCTACCGATACCTGGACCTCGGGCGAATCCACGCTGCCGGCCAGCACCGCCAGCATCACCGCCACGGCAAAATTCAGCAGTATCAAGGGCGACGGCCTATCCAGCCACGACTATTACTACCGTACCGTCACTTGGAAAATCCAGGGCTATAACGGTATCGGCTGGGTTGACTTGGCGACCAAATCGCGCGATATCTCGGCTGCGGAGCACGGGGCATTGATCAGCGACACCAACGCGGCCACCACCACCGGCTACTCGAAAGTCCGGCTGTGGTTCTCGGCGGCCAACACCGACGGCAGCAAATACAACCGCGGCGCCAACGAGTACAACCGCCAGGAACAAACCGTGCCCACCAACGGCGCCACGGCCAGCGCGCAAAAGAGCTATTTCGGCTCGATCAACACCTCGCCGGCCAATCTGGCCGGCCCCAGCTATTCCGCACCAAGCGGCTGGGAAATCGAGTACGTCAATTACAACGTGCAATGGGTGCATAGCCAGACGCTGGGCATGCGCGCATCCCATGCTTATTCGAACGGCGGCTACATCGACCATTCGTTTGCGTATCAGACCTATAACCAGACCACCGGCACGCTGTACACATCGACCGGCAACGTCGCAACCACTAGTTACAACCCGAACTTCTGGACCGCCAATATCGACGTTTCCGGCGCTCAGCCGTACTGGGATGCATCGTTGACGCTATTGAATCCGAGCGCCATTGTCGGATTGCGCCAACTGATCGCCAATAGCGCCGCCAGCGACAACGCCTTTACCTTTCAATCCTACGCCTGGAACATCACCGGCTCATCGGCGATCGCGACCGGGTCGTTAAACTGGACCGCCACGGGGGACTAAATGAGCTTTTACCAAGCCGGTTATATCAGCGTTGCCAACGGCAGCCTCATCGTCGAGGGCCTGGGCACCCGCTGGCTGAACTACATCCGACCGGGCGACACCTTAATCGTGGGAGAGGGCTACTTCCCTATTGCGGAAGTGATGGATAACCACCTGTTACGGCTGAGCATGGCCTTCAATGCCGACAGCGTCGACCGCGGCAAGTACCGCATCGATCGGCAGCCTGTCGCGCCATCGCTAGCCGATATCCAAGCGCAGGCTGCCGCCGAAGTCGATCTATTGGCCGGTAAAACCCGCCTGAAATACGTCACGGTATCCCCCGGGCAGGAAATGACCTACACCGCCAAGCTGGCCGATGCCGAACGCTATATTGCCGCCGAGTATCCGGCCGATACCGCGCCGTATCCGTGGATCCATGCAGAAGCCCAGGCCACCGGCGCCACGCCGACCCAAGTCGCTGACCTGATTGTCTATACCGCCGGGCTATGGACCACAATCGGCGCGAAAATCGAGGGTGCGCGGCAGGCGGCGAAACGCAGCATTGCCGACGCCGCCGATACGGCCGCCGTGCAAGCGGCCGTGGCAGCCTTCAAAGCCGAGGTCGCAGCGTTATGATTTTGACGGAACAAGTATTCCCGGTACTGATCAGGATTTTACTCGAGTTCTTGGCTGCGCCCTTCCGCCGCAAATCGGCTCAGGATACCGCCGCCGCTTCGGTCAATATCGAGGTCAAACAAGCCGTCGTCCGCCGCTATGCGCCGGGCAAAGCCTACGCTGCCGGCGACCCGTTCAATTTGGTGGCGACGCTGGATTTCATTGGTCGAGGAGAAGTGCAAATCGGCGCCGATCTGGCATTGACCGAATGGCCGACCACCCGCGCCGACCTGCGCGAACTACGCCGGCAATTGGTTGCGGATTTCCGCGTCAAACGCGCGTACTGCTGGCGCCTGCGTGGAGCAAAACCGCCGTTTCGCGGCCGCGTCATTCGCTCGGAAGGTCCGTTGGATTACTGGGAAATGCCGCTGGCTTAATGCGCCAGGCTTTTCAAGGTCTCGGCGATGGCCGCCAGCCGGGTTTTGTCGTCAGCCGATAAGGCGCGGTAGGTCTTCAACAGCCCATGCTCGGGCGGCGTCAACGGCACGCTGTAACCGTTTTTACTTTCCGCCACCGCCGCTTCGATGGCCGCCAGGGCTTGAGTATCCAGCGCCGGCGCATCCAACAAATAGCCGGCTCGAAAAACAGCGCATAAGTCCCGGCCCGTCCGCCGGCAATATCGGCCGCCGCATCGTCGTCTACCGCCACGCCTTTCACCGCCCGCCAGCCGGCACGGCAAATCACTTGGCTGGATAGCGGGCCGACCGGTCCGGATAGCAATTCAAGAATCGTGTAATCAACCTTTAAGGGTACATCTTTTCCGCGTTGGACCACCTCGTACTGTCCAGGCATCGATAGCGCCACGGCACAAGGCTTTCCATCGCTTGCTTTGCGGATAACTGTAACTGTCCAATGCTCGGCCTCGTCATCGTAATAAGCCTGCAGCCGCTCGGACATTTCAAAGTCAGAACCGGATTTAGATACTCGATAGGGGCTACCTTTCCCATCTATCAACCAATCGGCCGAGGCATTTTCGTAATGACACAGAATCCTGATGTTCTGGTCGTTAATTTGGCCTTCTTTGAGCGCTCTATGCAAATTTCCAGTGCCGATTCCAGCGTCTTTTTCCCAACGAGCAACGGCTCTATCGCCCCGTAGATACTGGATTCGTTCCGAAATTTTAAACATAACTAAAATTTATTGTTGACATTAGTTATAACTAATCCATAATTACTCAAACTTTAGTCATTTTAAACGAAGGAGACGCCAGTGAACACATCGGCAAAGCCAAATGAACAGACCATCTTGGTCAACCTAAAGCTGCCCAGGAAAACCCACGAGCAACTTCGCCAATTCTCAAAAAGCCAACGAAGAGCCATGGGGGCGCAGGCAGTCATCATTGTCGAAAACTTTTTTGCCAAAGCTCAGGAGCAGAAAAATCATGAGTTGGTTTAGCAAGAGGGAGGAGCGCGACCTCATAGAAACCAGGGAACGCTTGAGTCGCGTCATTGGAAAAGGCCAATATCGAAATTTGAGCGCGATTGCGGCATTGGCCGCGGGCAGATATGGAGAGCAATTCATGACAAAAAGCCTCTCAACTCCGAATCGATATCAAAGATTTGCAACTCGGAAAATATCAGCGCTGATTGGCTGTTACTGGGACGAGGCGAAATGGCAATAAAAAATCCAGGAATCACTGAAGCCCCGGATTTTACAGCGGTGCCAACAGTGTTAAATCCACAACCGAATGGCGTAATTACTGATGTTTCCAAAAAAATACAACTGGAAAAGCTGATAGCGCATCTTTCCGC
>JABLTH010133857.1_pt1 | contig 30307 bp, 30 predicted proteins | sample 7875711 | NCBI WGS metagenome assembly JABLTH01 (sample SAMN14941262, study PRJNA633318) | bioreactor metagenome | isolation source: bioreactor | place: China | collected 2019-03-05 | reverse complement strand
TATAAAATATTGGCCCTGTTTTAAAGACAGTAACTCATAAATGCCGCTGTTATTTGAAACGGCCGTTTTTACAAGCTGTGAATCTTTTGCGTTGTGAAGGGTTACGGTAGCGGCGATAATACTGTTGCCATTAATGTCTTTTACCTGCCCGGTAATTTTGGATGAACTTTGGGCTTTTGTCCCAAAGGCACAGGTAATGATCAAAGCTGTAATAAGCAGTAATTTTTGTTTCATGTCTATACTTTGTTTAATTGAAGGGCGCAAGTTATTCTGTAAAAAAAACGGCACCATCTTATATTGGGTGAACAGATGATTTTAATGGATGAATGGCAAGGATGCTTATTCAACAAATTCCAAAATGTCACCCGGCTGGCATTTGAGTACCTTGCATATTGCTTCCAGTGTGCTGAAGCGGATGGCTTTGGCTTTACCCGTTTTTAAAATTGAAAGGTTTGACAGCGTGAGGTCTACTTTTTCTGAAAGCTCATTCAGCGACATTTTTCTTTTTGCCATCATCACATCTAAGTTTACTACTATCGGCATATGCTATACAGTTAATTCATTTTCTGTTTGAATTTCCACTCCTTTTTTAAATATTTGAGAGATCACAAAAACAAGTCCTGCATAAACTATCAGGTCCGCAGAAAGTTCTTTGCCTTCCAGGTCAGCCACATCTTTTACAAGCCATTTTAGCTGGCCATTATAGATCAATATTGCCACCCATACCAGCAGAAGTGTATAAGCAATATTTTCCAGCCTTTTGGCCACCTGCATTGTAAAGGGGTTTGTCATTTTAATAGAACTAAGCACTTTAATAACCATGTATGCGGTGTAAGCCTCTAATATCAGTATTGCGGCCTTCAATGAAATGATTCCGGAATAGAACCAAACATCATATTGTCTCAGGTTAAACCAATCCATCCCCTTGTATAGTTTGGGTACCATCTCAGGTTTTGCCAGGCCTATCGCATAGGTTACAAGTAGGGCGCCTGCTTCTATCATCAGGCCAACAAAAATTATCCAGGTCAGTACATTCATCACTGCAAGGATCGTTTCAGTTTTTGTTCTGGTACTCATAGTAACTTCGTTTAAAAGTGAGAGGCAAAGAAAATAAAATTTATTGATAAACAATAAAAATATTTTTTAAAATAATAAATATTTATCCACATTCACTATTGCTGTTTTCTCTGTGCTCCCTGGCAGTATAATTTGCCCATAGAATCTTTCATTCAGAAATTGATGAAATAACTGCGTTGTCAAAGGCTTAACTTTGCGGCCAATTATTATGAAAACAAAGTCAATAAAAAAAGATAAGGTAAACATTATCACACTGGGCTGCAGCAAGAATATGGTGGACAGTGAAGTGCTGAGCGGGCAACTGGCAGCCAATCATATAGAAGTGGTGCACGAAAATGCCAAAAAAGACCACAATATCGTTATTGTGAATACCTGTGGTTTTATTGAAAAGGCAAAGGAAGAAAGCATCAGCACCATACTGGACCAGGTGGAACTGAAGAAAAAAGGCAAACTGGACAAAGTGTATGTTACCGGCTGCCTCAGCGAACGCTATAAAAACAATTTGGAGGAAGAGATACCTGAAGTAGATGCCTACTTTGGTACCATGGAACTGCAAAATATCCTCAAGAAGTTTGAAGCAGATTATAAGACCGACCTCATGGGTGAGCGCCTGCTGTACACACCACAGCATTATGCCTATATGAAAATAAGCGAAGGCTGCAACCGCACCTGTTCTTTTTGCGCCATACCACTGATGCGTGGCCAGCATGTAAGCCGCTCCATTGAATCGCTGGTGGAAGAAGCAAAAAAGCTGGTTGACCGTGGTGTGAAGGAAGTGATGCTGATTGCGCAGGAACTGACTTATTACGGGCTGGATATTTACAAACAACGCTCCTTGCCACAGTTGCTGGATAAGCTTGCAGATGTAAAAGGACTGGAATGGATCCGCCTGCATTATGCCTATCCTTCCAAATTCCCGCTCGAGATCATTGATGTGATGAAGGAGAGAAACAATATCTGCAATTACCTTGATATGCCTTTGCAGCATGCCAGCAACAATATGCTGAAGGCGATGAAACGCCAGATCACCCGGGAAGAAATGGAAGACCTGGTGCTTGCCATTAAAGAACGTATTCCCGGAATTTGTTTGCGCACCACGCTTATTGCAGGCTTTCCCGGCGAAACAAGGGATGATGTGGAGGAACTGAAAACCTTTTTACAAAAAATGCGTTTCGACAGGGTGGGAATATTTACTTACAGCCACGAAGAAGGCACCAGCGCCTTTGATATGAAAGATGATATTGCTGCAGAAGAAAAAGAAGAAAGGGCGCAGGAAATAATGGAGGTGCAGCAGGAGATCAGTCTGGAAAAAAATATGGAGAAGGTGGGTCGTACACTAAAAGTACTGGTAGATAAAAAAGAAGCGGGCCGTTATTTGGGCCGTACCGAATTCGACAGCGTGGAAGTGGACAATGAAGTGATCATAAACACCAAAAAGAAACTGAACATTGGTGAGTTTGTACAGGTTAAAATAACAAAAGCTTATGACTACGACCTGGAGGGAGAAGTGGTGGCATCATAACTTAGCTGCCGGTTTTATACAACAAAACAGCATAGCTTTAGGGTAATTATACATGGAATGAACACTACAGCACAATTCATTACTTACAGCCAGGCCGGCATTTTTTCAAAAACAGTTACGGATTATGTGTCCGGCAACAGCGCATTGCAGCCTTTTTATGAACATCCGGTTTCTTTGAAAGGAATTAAAAGTGCCATAGCACAGCGCAAAAAATTTGCAACCAACCGCGGACTGCTGGTTGCTGAACTTAAGAAACAATACAGCGGTTTAAACATAACAGAAAAGTTGGAGCGCAATATAGAGCTGTTGCTGAATGAAAATACTTTTACTGTTACCACGGCGCACCAGCCCAATATTTTTACGGGGCATCTTTATTTTGTTTACAAAATCCTTCACGCAGTAAAACTGGCTGAATATTTAACAGCGGAAATCCCTGGTAATAGTTTTGTGCCTGTTTACTATATGGGCAGTGAAGATGCGGACCTGGATGAACTGGGCAACGTGGTCATCAATGGAACGAAATACGAATGGCAAACAAAACAAACCGGTGCCGTTGGAAGGATGAAAGTGGATAAGGCGCTGGTGAAATTAATGGATGATATCGGCGGGCAGGTTTTGGTGGAGCCTTTTGGTGCAGAGATCATGAACCTGCTGAAGCAATGTTATACTGAAGGCAGCAGTATAGAACAGGCCACTTTTAAACTGGTGAACGAACTGTTCAAAGCATATGGTTTGGTGGTGCTGCTGCCGGATAATGCGGCATTGAAAGCAGCGTTCATTCCTGTTGTTGAAAAAGAACTCAGCGAAGGTTTTTCTCATAAAGCGGTTGAAGCAACGGTAAGCAGGTTTCCCAAAGAATATAAAGTGCAGGCTGGCGGGAGGGAGATCAATCTTTTTTATTTAACCGAAAATGCAAGGGAACGCATTATTGCAGAGAACGGAAACTTCAGCATTAATAATACAGCACAGCTGTTCGACGCGGCTTCAATTAAAACCGAAATGCAGCAATATCCCGAACGGTTTAGCCCTAACGTTATATTGCGCCCTGTTTTCCAGGAAACGGTGTTACCCAACATTGCATTCATTGGCGGTGGAGGAGAGCTGGCTTACTGGCTGGAACTGAAAAATGTTTTTGCTGCTGTAAACGTGCCTTACCCGGTGCTGGTATTGCGCAATTCATTTATGGTGGTGGAAGAAAAATATGCGGCAATCAGAACAAAACTAGGTTTTTCAAACACAGATATTTTCAAGCCAGCCGGCGAATTGCTCAATATGCTGGTGAAGAGGGATAGCAGTTTGCAACTGGATCTTGCAAAAGAAATGGCTGCCATGCAGGATATGTACAGCCGCCTGCAGCAAATTGCCGGAGCGGTTGATAAATCCCTGGCATCACATACAACCGCTTTGCAGGTAAAGGCGCTTAAGAAAATTGAAGTGCTGCAGCAAAAAATGCTGCGTGCCGAGAAAAGAAAATTTGAAGCACAGCAGCGGCAGCTGCATAAAATAAAATCAGTACTGTTCCCCAATAACGGCCTGCAGGAACGTACAGAAAATATCATTCCTTTCTATGCAAAATGGGGAAGCCGTTTCATTGACCTCCTGTATCAGAATTCAAAGGCTCTCGAACAGGAATTCTGTATTATTGAGTTAAGCTGATAACTGCAGCGGCTATAAAAATGACGACCTGTTTTTCTGCTTGTTCGCTTACAAATACACATCTTCGATTAAAAAATATTCGGCCGGTTCGTTTTTTAAAATGGTGATGGCTAAAATGTCAAACTGGATACGCTGCCATTGCGGGTGCTGGTACAAATATTCTTCCGAAGCGCCAATGAGGTTCTGAATCTTCTTTTTACTTACGCTTTCTTCGGGATGGCCGAATTTTTTGGTGCGGCGGGTCTTTACTTCAATAAAATGCAATACACCTGTTCTGCTGGCAATAATATCCACTTCCCAATGAACATGACGCCAGTTTTGATGCAGCAGTTCAAAGCCGTTTTGCTGCAGGTAATTTGCCGCCAGTTCTTCTCCCAGGGTACCGGTGTTATTATGCGCTGCCATATGATGAAGTTATGTAAAACGTAATTAACATTATGAGGATAAATGCTTTTATAAAAAGCTTTCCCAAAACAATATTTGCCTATTTTTGCCGAAAGCTTTTACGATGAACAGACAGAATAAAACTTCTATTATAATCGCGGTGTTACTGGTGCTGGCTGCGGCTGTTTCAAGGGTGATCATGTACCCGCACAACTTCAGCCCGATGGTGGGTATGGCCATTTTTGCCGGCGCCACATTTGCTGATAAACGTTTTGCCTTTGCATTGCCTGTTTGCGCCATGCTGCTGTCAGACATTATGTTTGAAGTATTCAATATTGCACCTGGTTTCTGGGGACTGGGCCAGGCAGTGGGTTACGGAATTTTTGCCCTCATTACCATTTTGGCATTTACCATGAAAAAAGTGACCACCATCAAAGTAATCGGTTATTCACTGGTTTCTTCTGTAGTGTTCTTCCTGCTGAGTAACCTGTCTTTTTTCCTCATTGATAATCCTGTTTACCACATGTATTCACAGAATGCACAGGGGCTGCTGGATTGCTACGTGAATGCGCTGCCTTTCTTCCGCACCAGCCTTATTGCCGACCTGGTATACAGTGGTGTGTTGTTTGGCGCTTATTACCTGCTGCAAAATGCCGCAGTAAAAAAATCTGTCGCTTAATTACAAAAGAAGATATAATAAAAAAGGCCATCAGTAATGATGGCCTTTTTTATTGCTTGTATTCGTTGGCTTCGTACCATTCGTCGCTTAAAAGGTTGCCGCCATCAGCAGCCGTGGTGGCCAGTTCATCGCAACGGTTGTTGAAAGGGTTTTCGGCATGGCCCTTTACCCAATGTACGGTAATTTTAAAAGGGCGCGACAGTTTATAATACTCCAGCCACAGGTCGCTGTTCTTTTTACCGCCCTTGAAATTTGTTTTGATCCAGTTGTTCAGCCATCCTTCATTAATGGCCCTTACCACGTACTGGCTGTCGCTGTAAATATGCACCGGCAGTTCTTTTTTCTTCAAAGTTTTCAGCCCTTCAATCACCGCCATCAGTTCCATGCGGTTGTTGGTGGTAAGGCGATAGCCCTGTGATAATTCCTTGCGATGATTATTAAAGATGAGAATAACGCCATAACCGCCCGGGCCGGGGTTGCCCCTAGCGGCGCCATCAGTGTAAATATTTATTTTGTCTGCCTGCAGCATCCGTGTTCAAATTTTAACTGCGCAAAACTAAGGTTGTTGCAATGAAACAAGGAATTATTTTAGCCCTTACCTATGTTTCTTTACTGTTGCAGGCCAGCAATAATACTTCCCATGTTTTTTTGTACAATTCTTTTGCCCTTGCAGGAGTGGAGCCAATGCAGATGATGCCGAGTTTGCCAAACTGCGATAATGCGCCGATCATATGAAACATCACACCTTCCTCGCGGGTGCTGTCGTAATGCAACTGGTTGCAAATGGCAATATCGATCAGGTCGGCCGGCAACAACCCTTTAAAACTTTCGTGCTGCAGGTTGTCGGTAAAAAAGTAAAATTTTTCGTTGCCATCGGGCAAAAGGTATTGTCCCGATACTGCATTATAATTGCCCCTTGTTAAAAACTGCAGCATGATATACGGATGCGTGGTGCCACCTTTGCGCAGGTTTATTTCAATGGCATAATGTTTCCATTCATTATTCTCTTTCACGGATAAAAAATCGAGCCCGAAACGGCCCAGCACACCTTTCTCCTTTAAAGCCTCTGCCACTTTTTTTCCGATCTTTCCTACAGCCACATTGTATTCTTTACCCGCGGGGAAACTGCCTCCTAAAAATACTTGGTCATCTGGCCCGCCCAGCAGCTGGTCGTGCGTGGAAATGATATCCACTTTTCCCAGCGGGTTAATACGGCATTGTACAGAGGGAGATGCTTTTTGTGCTCCTTCCACAAATGCTTCCACGATACCTCCCATGCCGCAAAATTTTTTCATGAACTGTTCGTACGAAAGATCACCTGCCACGATCTCCAGTTGCCGCGGCAGCAGTTGCTGTATCTGCATGGCCGTATCCAGCTCTGCAAAAATATTCTGGAATGGAAAAACGGCATTGCCCTCGCCGCTGAAGCCATCATTCATTTTTATTACGGCTTTACGGATGCCCGGGTGGGCCGCATGTAATGCTGCCAGCGCCTGAACGATCTCCGCTTCGCTGCTCAAATTCTCAATACCATCCGGCATCAGTATGCCGCACTGTCTGAATATTTCACGGCTGCCGCTCTTGGTGCCCCAGAAAAGCAGGTCGGGGTCGCAGCCATATACCGGGATGTTAAGTGCAATGGCAAGCTTGCGTTCATATCCCGTTACATTAAAACAGGCCAGGTGAGCTACGTGACCGGGAGGAATGGCCTCCTTTATTCGCTTTATCAAACGTGGCCTTGCTAATATTTTTTCGGTGAGAGATATGGGCGCTGCATCGTAGCAATTGAAAAAATGAAGCCGTTGCCTGGCGTGGTCGCCGGTAATGCCGGGCAGCAGGTGCAGGTAATAATCAATGATCACGGGGTCGATAGCGGTACTGGTAACATAGATCACATGCGTGCGGGGCATGCGCAGCAGCAGCAACAGGCACAAAAGCCGCTCTTCATAATGCACAATGCCTTTTACCTTGCTTAGGATAACCGGGTCGAGCGTGAGGCTGGGTATCACCACAACGGTCTTCTCGGCCATGGTGTCGTCAAATACCCGCCTGTACTGCTCCGCAAAATGATGCTGCAGTTGCAGGAACAATTCTTTCTCCTTCAGTATGTCGGTACCGGGATGCTGCAATCGTTAGTTTTTCGTACAATCTATCTTGTAATAACGGCCGGGGCAATGACCAAAAAAGCTGCAACGGATGATCCCCGTCATTCCATTTTTGATGTTGGCAGCCGGAACACAACGGCCGGGGGGCTGTTTTTTTGAAACCAAAATCATGTTTTTTCCTTCTTAAGATCATGGTTTTTGGCTGGGGCCGGCAGTAGTTTTTCAGTATAATTTATTGTTTATCTAAATTCCTGGTATATGAAAAAGTTATTGCTGCTGCTGCTGTTCTTCCCCGCACTGGGCAGCTATTGCCAAAAATGGGAAAAGGATTATGATTTTGTGGACAATTGCGTTTGCGGACTGTCAAAAGTTAAAAAAGATGGTAAGATCGGTTATGTGAACAAGGAAGGGGTGGTGATCATTAAACTGCAATATGATGAAGGGCTCACATTCAAGGAAGGTTATGTGGCGGTGCGTGCAGGGCAAAAATGGCAGTACATAGACAGTACCGGTAAATCAATTACTGAAGCAGCGTATGAAGATGCAGGCAGTTTTGGTAACGGGCTGGCACCGGTTGCAAAAAACAACATGTATGGTTTCATCAATACAAAGGGCGAAACCGCCATACCGTTTGAATTCAGTAATGCAAGGCCATTCACTGAAGGGCTTGCGCCTGCCGCCAATGCAAAAGGCTACTGGGGATATGTGGATGCAAAGGGCAGCTGGGTGGTAAAACCGGCTTACGACTTCTGCGATAATTTTGACAATGGCAAGGCCCGTGTGATGAAGGATGGCAAAGTTTTTTACATCAATAAAGAAAATAAAACCGTACCTGATCCTGAATAAGGATACTCTCATTTAAGCGTTGGGTGATAGCCCGGTGATACAGGCAAACCGTTTACAGCAAAACCGTTTGTTTATGTTGCCGGGTTTTGTTTTTGCTGCAGCATGGGTTTATTGAAGTAAGTGGCTTTTTCAAATTCGGTAATGTTGATGGAGATGATGGCTGTTTGGGGAAACAGCTCATTAAGCGTGCAGATGATCTTTTCTGATAACAATTGCTTTTGTTCCGTTGCACGGCCCTGCATGATGTATGCAAATACATGAATGAAATTTTCGCGGCGGTCAACAGTGATATAATGATTGAAGGAGTTGATACGCACTTTGATGCCTCCCGGTCCGTCCAACGCAAACAGCCCCGTTGCTGCAGCTGTGTCATATACCGCCTGCATCAAAATGTCCGGTTTTTGCTGCTGTAAAATATCTTCGGAACAATCAATAACAAAGTGCGGCATACAATACGGTTTTAGAATACTCCTTTAAATTATTCAAAAAAATGCAACAGGTCAAGCCCCTGCTGCCATTCGTAAAATCCCGAAGCGGCATTGATATGTCCTGCATTGCCGATATTCACCAGTTTACTGCCCCAGCAATTTGCAAAATAGGCAGCCCTTTGCGGCGATACCCACACATCATCATTGCTGGCCACCACCACGGTTGGAAAATTTATTTTTTGCAGCGGGATGGGAGTAAAGCCTGTTGCGGGAAAAGTATATACCGGGGCTTCAATATCACTGGGGGCTACCAGCAGGGCACCTTTAATTTGCCGTCCGCTTTGTTTTGCCCAATGCGCAATAGTGGCGCATCCCAGGCTGTGGCCAATCAACACAACGGTTCCAGGATCGTATCTTTCCAATGCCTTATTGATATTGGAAAGCCATTCGCTGCAGGCAGGCGCATCCCATTCCTCCTGTTCAATACGTTTTGCGTTTTCCAGTTTTGTTTCAAACCATGTTTGCCAGTGCTGTGGTCCTGAATTGCCAAGACCGGGAATGATAAAGTATTGTGTGGAGTTATTTGTCATGCTTCAAATTTATTGCACTGAACCGTAACAATATTGTTTTTTATCAGCAGGGCCGGGTTACGGGCTGTATAATTCAAAACAATATATCACCGTTTAACAAAATCCTGCATTGCCTGTTGCCGCTCCTGCCTATCTTAGTTTTTTTAAGCCATGATAAAAACAATTCTTTCAGTTGTATCCCTTTTTTGCTGCCTGTTGCTTCATGCACAACAAACAGCTGCTGATAACATCCGCTTTACTGTTACCGCAGGGCAACAACCCGTTGCAGGTGCCACCATTGAAATTAGCCAGAACGGCAAAAATGTAAAAGTGGTTGTTACTGATGCTGCCGGTAAGGCCGTGCTGCAAAAAATGATTGCAGTCCCTTACAGTTTTAAAATTACTGCAGGTGGCTATGCGCCCTATACATCTGCTCTAATTGCAAGTGACAGTTTGCGCACGCATGCCGTGCAACTGCAGCCTGCAAACATTACATTGCAGGGAGTGAGTGTAAGCAGTAAAAAAGTGTTCCTGCAAAAGCAGGATGGAAAGACCGTTGTGAATGTTGATGCCGCGGTTACCAATACCGGAACCACCGTGCTGGAAGTACTTGAAAAATCGCCGGGTATAACTGTTGACAGGAATGGTGGTATTGCCATGCAGGGCAAAACGGGCGTGCTGGTACTTATTGATGATAAACAAACTTATTTGTCGGGTGCCGAACTCAATAACCTGCTCAGCAGTATGAGCTCTTCGCAAGTGGAGCAGATTGAACTGATGACCAACCCGCCTGCCAAATACGATGCCAGCGGCAATGCAGGGATCATTAATATCAAAACAAAAAAAACAAAAGTAAAGGGCTTTAATGGATCGTTTACCGAAAGTGCATCACAGGGTGTGTATCCAAAAAATAATAACAGCCTTGTGCTCAATTACCGCAGGAATAAATTCAACTTCTTTTTTACCGGCAGTGTGAATTACAATAAATACCTCACTGATATTTATGCGCTGCGAAAATATTATGATGATAACGGGCACCTGACGGCCATACTTGACCAGCCTACTTTTTTTGCAGGTAAAGTGATCAATGCCACGGTTAAAACCGGGGTTGATTATTATATCAGTCCTAAAACCACCATTGGTTTTGCACTGGGAGGCACCACCATTCATCGCAAGGGTGATAATAAGGCAACCGCCACCTGGCTCAACGGCAGCGGTGCAGTTGACTCTGCCGTGTTAACCACCAGCACCAGTGATAATAAGTTTAAAAATGGTGCTGCAAATATCAATTTCCGCCATGCATTTTCAAAAAGCCAGGATATTACGGCCGATGCCGACTGGCTCAATTATGATATCGCCAGTAACCAGTACTTCCAAAACAGGCTGCTTGCATCAGGCGGGTACAAACTTGCCTCGCAGGGAAATATTCCCAGCACTATAAAAATATTTTCTGCAAAGACGGATTACAGTAACCGTTTTTCGGGCAGCAGCACTTTGCAGGCAGGATTTAAAACATCCCACACCAGTACAGATAATATTGCGGGTTATCAAAACTTTGATGGGGTAAACTGGCAAAACGATTATGGGAAGAGCAACCATTTTATTTACAAGGAAAACATCAATGCGTTCTACAGCAGTATTGAAACAAAATACAAACGCATCAGTATGCAGGCGGGATTGCGTTATGAATTCACCGCTTATGATGCACACCAGCTGGGAAATGTGCAGCAGAAGGATTCTGCTTTTTCCCGCAACTACGGAGGGTTGTTTCCAAGCGGTTATATCACTTACAAAGCCGATTCTGCCAACAGTTTTACATTGAGTGCCGGCCGCCGAATCGACAGGCCCGCTTTTCAAAAGCTCAATCCCTTTGTGTTTATCATTAACAAGTACACTTATCAAACAGGTAATCCTTTTTTTTTACCGCAATACAGCTTTAATACAGAGCTGAGTCACCAGTATAAAGAGCTGCTCACCACAACAGTTTCGTTCAGCACCATAAAAAATTATTTTTCTCAGTTGTTCTTAACCGATACTGCCACTGGTATCTTGATGTATTCAGAAGGCAATGTGGGCCGGGCAGATATTGCCGGGCTTTCTGTAACACTGCAGCTGTCGCCTGTTAAATGGTGGTCCTTTACCGCACAGGTTAACTATAATCACAAACAGCTGAAAGGGTATAACGGCAATACAAATTTTAAATCCGATATCAACCAGCTCAACTTCAATTTGAGTAATCAGTTTACTATCGGAAAAAAATACAGCGGTGAGTTATCCGGCTTTTATACCACCAGGGCACGGAACGATTTGCAGGAACTGTTGTATCCAACGGGGCAGTTATCATTGGGTGTATCAAGACCGGTGCTGAAAAAGAAAGCCACGCTCAAGCTGGCAGCCCGTGATATTTTTTATACCAATGCCATGGAAGGATTGACAAGTTTTGCAAAAGCTACTGAATATTTCAAACTGCGCCGCGACAGCCGTGTGATCAATCTTTCTTTTACTTATCGTTTTGGCAAAGCGTATAAAGCAAGTAAGCGCAGCAGTGGCAGTGCGGCAGATGAAATGGAAAGGGTGGGCAATGGATAGTTTGCATAAAGGGTTCCGAACCTTTTAAGGAACCCTTTATGCCGGTCAATAATGCATTTTCCGCAGCGCCGGTGCTTTAAACCAGGTGAATATCACCACCAGCATGGTCATGCATCCTCCGAAAATCACCGAGGGTACCAGCCCGAATATTTGTCTTGCAAAACCACTTTCAAACTGTCCCAGTTCATTGCTGCTGTTAATGAACATGCTGTTCACCGAACTCACGCGGCCACGCATTTCATCAGGTGTGGTGAGTTGTAAAATGGTGCCCCTCACCATTACACTGATGCCATCGCAGGCGCCGCTGAAAAGCAGGGCAATAAATGAAATGGCATACACACTTGAAATGCCGAATATAATGATGCAGATGCCAAAGCCAGCCACAGCCAAAAGCATATTGCGGCCCTGGTGCTGTTTCATGGGAAAGATGGTAAGCAATATGATTACGGAAATAGAACCAATATCTGTTGCCGCAGTAAGCCAGCCAAAACCAATGGGTCCTGTTTTTAAAATGGTGGAAGTAAATTCAGGAATCAGCGCAACCGCACCGCCAAACAGCACCGCAAAAAGATCGAGCGAAATAGCACCCAGCATGATCTTGTTATGAAATACAAAACGCAGTCCTTCCTTTACACTTTCCCAGGTATCGCCATCTTTTTTAGTAACCAAAATGGGCTTGCGTTTTATGAGCGAAAGAATGGATGCTGCAATTAAAAGATATCCCAGTATGATAAAAAAGGTTTTATTCACGCCAATGCCTGCAATTAAGAAACCGGCGCTCGCATGACCTGTGATAGAAGCTATAAGCCAGGTGCTGCTGCTGATGTTGGCAGCATATTGCAAAATATTACGCGGCACCAGTTGCGCAATGATGGCATGTGATACCGGCCCGGCAAATGCACGGATAACGCCAGTGAGAAATATGATGCCATAAAAACAATACTCCAGCCAGTGCTTGTTCATTTTTTGCTGGGTGGATGGCAGGGTGCACAGGATAAGCAACACCACGCAAAAAGCATAAGAGATCATACCGCGTAACAGCATGGTGCGTTTTTCGCTGCGGTCAATCACGTGCCCGGCATAGAGCGCAAGGGACAATACAGGGATGAATTCCGACAGCCCCACCAGCCCGATTGCAAAGGAACTTTTGGTAAGCTGGAATAATTCATATGCCACCACGGTGCCCACCATACGCAATGCCATGATGTAAATAAAGCGACAAATGATGTACAGCCGGAATTCTTTTTCTTTTAAAGGAGAGAGCCCTTCTTTATTAAGATTAAAACTCATGACTGCGAAGTTGCGGATTTTTTTTGTGATGACACGAATTTGAAAACACGAATTACACGAATTGGTAACACGAATTGGGAATGCGAATTACACGAATTGAAAGATTTAGCAAGAAAAATAATGCTCTCTGCACCAATTAACCAATTAACCAATCAACTAATTAACCAATAACCAATGCCCGCCACTCAAGGCAAACTTAAATAATGCTGTCCGTCTTCATACTCCTTGTCCAGCGCATCAACAATGGTTTTAAGATGGAGATCGTTGCCCAGGAAATCGGCGTTGCTGGTATCTACAAAAAGCGTTTTTACATTGTGCTGTTTAATATACTGTGTGTAGGTTTCCCGCAATGAAAACAGGTAATCATTCGGAATGCCCTGTTCATATTCGCGGTTACGTTTTTTAATATTTTCCTGCAGGCGGTTTACAGGGCTGTGCAGGTAGATCAGTATGTCGGGCTGGATGATCTGCGGGTTAATGATCTCGAAAAGTTTCTGGTACAGGCGGAATTCCTCATCTGGCAAATTCACTTTCGCAAACAGCAGGCATTTGGTGAACAGGTAATCAGAAATGGTGATGTTTTGAAACATGTCTTTCGTTTGCAACAGGTCTTTCAGTTGTTTGTAACGTTCAGCCATAAAAAACAGTTCCAGCGGAAAAGCGTATTGCGAGGGGTTTTCGTAAAATTTAGGAAGGAAGGGGTTGTCGGCAAATTCTTCCAGTATCAAACGGGCGTTGAAATGTTTGCTGAGTAAGTGAGCTAAAGTGGTTTTGCCGGCGCCAATATTCCCTTCGATCGTAACAAAATTATACTTCATAAATTTCCGCAGTTATGCAAACAGGGTTGCAAAATAAACGGAAACAATTTTTGCAAACACTAAATTTTATGCACAGTTAATGTGTCGGGGCAAATTCTTAATAACTGGTGGATAGTTTTATGCAAAACCGGGTGTTTGAGGTTAGGCGATAATTCATTAAGCGGCACCAGTACAAAATTACGCAGCTGCAGGCGTGGGTGGGGTACCTGTAAGTTGCCCGAATCAATAATTTCCTTATTAAAGAAAATGATATCGATATCGATGATACGCGGCGCATTTTTTTTGGTGCGGATGCGGCCCATCTCTTTTTCGATGGCGAGAATGGCTGTGATGGTTTGTTGTGCATCCAGCCCGGTTTGCACAATGATCACCTGGTTTAAAAAATCAGGCTGTTTTGTATTGCCCCAGGCCGCTGTCCGGTACAGGGATGATGTACGTGTTATGGCACCGATCTTTTTTGATATGTGTTTTTGGGCAATCCGTAACTGCTGCTGCGGCTGCTGCTGGTTGCTGCCTAAAAGTAAGTAAGTTGTATTCATCAGAAAGTAAACAGCCTTTTATCAAATTTAAACGGAAAACTTTTTGCGATGGTCACTTTTTTAAAATCGGGGTGCAGCGGGTTTACCAGGTAATTGTATTCTTCGTGGATGACTGCAGAGGGAACTTTTAATAAAAGCGACTGCTTGTTCTTTAAAAATTCAGTGCCTATAAAGCGTGTGTAGTCCGCATCTGTTTCCCAGTCTTTTTTTAGTTTTTTTAATGATACCGGTACTGGTTCTGCCGTATCAGGAATGTCGACCTGAAGCAAATGATACCGAAGCTGGCTTTCGGGCAATGTAATATTCACCAGCATTTCCAGTACGCAAAGCGATATGTGTTCAGAAGTGTACAGTCCTGCAAAACCAGGCAGGTTCCACCTGCCGCCATAGGTTTTTGCCCCGGTGCCGGAGATATCATCCTTGTACATTGAGTTGGTGATTCGGTAAACAGTCATGCAAAAATACCGTGCTGGATACGGCCCAGTTGTGTTAATACCCTTTGTATGCCTTCGGCGGTGGTGAGTGATTCAAAAGAGAGATCACCTTCCAGCATATGCGGACTGCGTTTTATCCAGCCATAAAAAAGATCAGCAGTGCCAAAAGTGAGGATGCCCTCTTTAATAACTTTGGCGATCATGAGGGCCCGTTCGGCGTTAATGGGTGCAAACGTGCCATTGCTTTTTGCATAGCGCTGCAGGGTGCGTTCGCTTACATGCAGCAGGGCCGCCCACTCGGTTTGGTTAAAAGGAGACTTATCGGCAATTTTTTTAAACTCGGCGTAAGTGAAATCTTTGAGGGAAGGAAGGTTTTTTGCCGCTTTGTTAACATAAGGCACAACAGGCTCTTCCATTTTACCGGAAGCAGGACTGTTATTGTACCTGGCGGGTTTCTTTTTTGCGGCCTTCTTTTTCATTGCACGTCATTTGTCGTACAAATATACGACATGTGTCGTTAATGCAAAATTTTTTAAACTGCTTTTTTAAGGATAGTTTTGCTGCTTCTTTACAAATTTAACCATGCAGCCATACAGCCAGTTCAAAGCTTTTGCCGCAATTGTAAAAGCAAGTTTCCAGTCAATATTCAGCAACCCCAGTGCGCTGATGTTCAGTTTCCTTTTCCCGGTGATATTTATTTTCATCTTCGGGTCTTTTGGCGACGGCGGGGGCGTAAACTATAATATTGCTTTTTCTGATTATTCAGATACTTCCAATGAACTGTACGACAGTATCAGGGCAAATGCGCTGATCACCGTGGTGGGATTTAAAACCAAAGATGGTAAAACGGATACCGCTGCAAGAAGAATAGCACTAGAAAAAAATAAAATATCCGCAGTGGTGGCGGTAAAGAAAGCGAAAGACTCTACCGGCCATGAAGAATACGTGGTGTTTGATACGCTTACCAATGCAAGTGGCAATGCCATCACAGCCCTGGGCCAGTTGTTTTCAAATATGAAAAACACCATTGCCATCAAACACGCCACGCAAAAACCCATGCCGGCTTCGCAACCTTATGTCTACGCTATCCGTCCTTACCGCAGCATCGATTTTGTGCTGCCCGGTATGCTTGGTTTTTCCATCCTGTTCTCCACGCTGTTTGGCATTTCCTTTACATTCTTCCAGTTCAGGCAACAGCTGATATTGAAAAGATTTTATGCCACACCCGTAAGCAGGATGAATATTTTACTGGGCATTGGTATCAGCCGTCTCGTGTTCCAGCTTATTAACGTGGTAATGCTGATAGCGCTGGGTTATTTCTTTTTGCATTTTACACTGGTGCATGGATTTTTGACTTTTTTGGAAATGACATTGCTGTCCATTTACATGCTGCTGTTGCTGCTGGGTGTGGGTCTGATCTTCAGCAGTATTGTAAAATCAGACACATCCATACCCTTATTCATTAACCTGTTTGCATTTCCGCAGATGCTGATGGCGGGTACCTTCTTCCCGATAGATGTGTTTCCGGCATGGCTGCAAACAATTTGCCGTTACGGGCTGCCGCTTTCACAGTTCAACGATGCCATGCGCAAACTGTCGTTCACCGGCCAGCACCTGTGGGATTGTGGTAAGGAGCTGGGCATACTCACACTATGGATGATCGTTATTTACTGGATCGCCATAAAAGTTTTTAAATGGGAATAAGATCATGAAATATATCAAACTGCTTTTAATAAGCATCATCGCGTTTTTTGTACTGTTCACCCTCATTGGTTTGCTGTTTCCATCCAATATAAAGGCCGTAAGGGCTGTTGTGATTGATAAGAAACAGCAGGATGTGTATGCCGCATTGAATAAAACAACCGAATGGGTGAAATGGTATCCTTATTTTTCTCCTGATGCCGGTGCTGCAATAACTCCTGCGCCGGGTGGCTGGGTGTTTACAAACGATCAAAAAGATTTGCAGGTTACTGCGTGGAAAACGGGTGCCAATGAACTGTCATTTCACATCAGTGCATGGAACGGGATGGAAGTGAATGAACAGGTGCTTGTGTTGCCCATCAGCGGCGATTCCACCCAAACACAGGTGGTGTGGAACGAAACAGAACATTTGAAATGGTATCCCTGGGAACGTTTCAGGGGTTTGCTGCTGGAACGTACAAAAGGTGTTTACCTCGATTCTGCGCTTTACCGTTTTAAGGCTTACGTGGAAACAACAAAATGATCATACCGGGAAGCTGATCTTGCCCATACTCACAGCCGGCATTCCGTTTACATCCTTTGCAAGATAACTGGCATCGCCACTGATGCATTCATTGGCCAGTACGGCAAACAGCACAGCTTCCTTGGCATCGGGGTTTATTGCAAGCGATGCAGTTGTTTCAAATATGCAATTGGGTAAGGCTGTTTTCAGTTGCTGCACCAGCAATGGGTTGTGCATGCCACCCCCGCTTAAAAATATCCTGCAATTTTTTTCCTTGGCATAGTGTTTCAATGCAGCAATGATAGTTGCAGCCGAAAATGTATTCAGCGTTGCCATGGTATCAGCATCACTTATCTGTTCTGTTTGGGATCTTTCCTTTGCGGTACTGAGGTAAGCAAGGTTGAATAATTCGGGTCCGGTGGTTTTAGGCAGTTGTTGCTTAAAAAAAGCATGGTCCGTTAATGCCTCAAGCAATGCGGCATTTACAATACCCTCTTTTGCCAGTGCTGCATTTTCATCAAAATATTTACGGGGATAATGTTGTTGTATGAACGCATCCATCAGGGTATTGCCGGGGCCGGTATCGGTGCTTAATACAGCAGCAGTATTCATGCTACCGGGCAAAAAAGTAAAATTGGCAATGCCGCCAATGTTCAGCAAAATCCTGTCTTCATTTTCTTTACTAAATAAAAGATAGTCGCCATACACGGCCAGTGGCGCTCCCTCGCCCCCGGCGGCAATATGTTTTTGCCTGAAATCGCTGATAACAGTAATGCCTGTGGCCACGGCAAGATGATCGCCATCGCCAATTTGCAAAGTGGCATTACCGAATTTTTGTTGCCCGTGCAGCCATTGCGGGGCATGGTAAACCGTTTGCCCGTGACTGGCAATGAGATCAATTTCATTTTTATCAACACCCCATTTTTGCAGGGTATTGTTGATGATGGCTGCATGCTGCAACGCCACCCATGGATGCAGCAGGCACAGCTTTTCAAAGTCAATTTGTTTTTTGCTGAAGATGCTGCGTATCTCGTTTTTGAAACCAGGACCGAATGGTGCTGTTTCAAAATGCAGCAGTGTAACTTTGGTTTGCAGCCCGCTGCCGCTGATGCGGCATAAGGCCATGTCAAGCCCATCAAGCGATGTGCCGCTCATCAGGCCCAGGATGATGCGTTCTTTTTTATGCGCCGCGGCATGGAGTTTATTGACTGACTCAATCATGATTCAAAGTAAATTTATTTTTTAACGCGGTGCAACGCTGCAGCAAAACTATTTGTCAGGTTTTTCGAATAGCGCTACATGGAACTGGATGCAAGACTGGTAAAAGAATGTTTAAAGAATAACAGGGCTGCCCAAAAACAGCTGTATGAATGCTATGCCGGTACCATGCTGGGTGTATGTTTCCGTTATACCAAATCGATGGCCGATGCCGAGGATGTGCTGCAGGAAGGTTTTGTGCGTGTATTTAAAAATCTGCACCAGTTCAGGGCCGAGGGCGAACTGGGCGCATGGGTCAGGCGCATTATGGTAACCACAGCACTGAATTATTTAAAGCGTAATGCCCGTTACCAGCATGATCTTGCCTTTGATAAACTGGAAATGCATCCTGTAACAGGCGAAGATCCTGTAATAACACTCAGTACAAAAGAACTCACCTCGCTGCTGCAGCAATTACCATCCGGTTATCAAACCATTTTTAACCTGCATGCCGTGGAGGGATATTCGCATGTGGAGATCGGGGCCATGCTGGGCATCAGTGACGGCACTTCCCGCTCGCAGTATGCAAGGGCAAGGGCACTTGTGATTAACTGGATAAAAAAATATTACTCAGACAATTCAAAACCGCAGGCATATGCACAACAGTGAATTTGAAAAAAGTGTACAGGAAAAAATGAATGCGCTGAAGCTGGCTCCCGGTGATGCGGTATGGGAAAAAGTAGAAGCCGCCTTACCTGCAGAACGGAAGCCACGCAGGTTTTTATTCTTCCTGCTGGCAGCGGCACTGTTGCTCAGCCTGTTTTTTGCCTGGAATGTGTATTATAAAAATGAGCAATCTGCAAAAAACAATGCAGCCAGTATTGCTGCAATTAAAAATGCAACAAGTATTTCCGATACTGGAAGTACAATGGGTAGTGCTGCAACTGATGTTAAGGCAATAACCGGCAGTGCATCACCGGTGCATAATAATGCAGCCGGCAGTATTATGGAAAATCTTACAGCTGGCAATGTCATTTCTAAAAAGACAGCAGCACGCCGTACCAAAATAAAAGTGAAACACGCAGCAGCGGAAGAAGCGGATGACGCCATGGCAATTGCAACAAGAAAAGAAAAAAATACAAAAACAGCTTTAAAAGTGCAGGTGAAACAACCCGCTGCTGCAGATGAAGAAACTGCTGTAACAACCGTTACTGCAGAAAAAACACTTACTGTTGCTGCAGACACCAGCAACAGTAAGGATACGGCTATTGAGGTAACGCTTTCAAAAAAAGATACACTTCAAACAAAAACAGTAATCAACCAAAAAAAATCATCAAAGAAAAAATGGATAGCAGGTGTTGAAACCGGCGCAGGTATTTCATACTTCAAAACAAAAACAGCGAGTGATCCTTTGGCATCCGGCAGTTCGGTTGGCATACCGGCAGCACCATCTCAGGGCACAGGCAGCCAGCCTTCAAAGCCATCGGCAGCATTTGCATGGGGGGCGGGAGTATATGTGCAAAGGAACCTCAATACGCAGTTTAGTTTTCTTACAGGGTTACGTTACCAGTTTCTTTCTGCAACAATGAAAGTGGGCCAGCATATCGATTCCTCTGTACGGGCGGGCTTTAATACTGCTGTTCTTTCAGCAAATAATTATTATCTCGCCGGATCATCAGTTACATACAAAAACAAATTTCATTTGCTGGAACTGCCACTGACGATGCAGTATAAACCGTTTACATCATCATTTTATTTTGAAGGAGGGCCAGCCATCTCATGGCTGCTGCATTCCAACGCACTGGTGTGCAATAGCAGTATTTATGTCTCTGGCAATGATGCGTATAATAAACTGCTGCTTTCCTTTAATGCCGGTGCCGGAATGAAACTCCCGCAAAAAAAACTGTCCGGGTTGGAAACGGGTGTCCGGGTGAATTATATGTTGAGTTCAGTAATAAAACCTGCTTATGGCGCACAATATCCGTTCAGTGTAAAATTGTTTTTGCGTATACCATTGAAGCAATAACACGCCCGTTAAAGGCGGATGAAGGAAAGGTTCCTTTTAATGCCGGCATATTTGCTGCGTTTGAGGGGAGAATTTTTAAAAATGGTTTTAAAACTTTCTTCGGTCAGTTCTTCCCAGTCTTTAGTGGAGAAATGCAGTATTTCAGGTAAAGGAGAAAAATCTTTTTCGGCAGCAGCACTGCTGAAGCGGTTCCATGGACACACATCCTGGCAAACATCGCAGCCAAACATCCAGTGGTCAAATTTGCCTTTCATGTTTCCGGGAATAAGAGCGTCTTTCAGCTCGATGGTATAATAGGAAATGCATTTGCTGCCATTGATCACTTTATCGGGCAATATGGCTTCGGTAGGGCAGTTGTCGATACATTTTGTACAGCTGCCGCAATAATCTTTTGCAAGCGGGTCATCATATTCCAGTTCAAGATCGGTGATGAGTGTTGCGATAAAAAAAAATGAACCCGACTGTTTGTTGATGAGGTTACCGTTTTTGCCAATCCATCCCAGCCCGCTTTTTTGTGCCCAGGTTCTTTCCAGAACGGGGGCACTGTCAACAAAGCCGCGGCCATTGATTGCGCCTGTTTTTTCCTTTACCAGTTTCATCAGCTGATGCAGCTTGCTCCTGATCACTTCATGATAATCCTTTCCATATGCATACTTGGAAATTTTGGGTGAGCCTGCATCCTGCTTTTCAGCGGGAAAATAATTCAGCAATAAAGTGATCACCGATTTGGCACCGGGCACCAGCTTAGACGGATCCACCCGCAATTCAAAATGGTTGGCCATATACTGCATGCTGCCATTATAGCCCTTGTTGAGCCATGCCTCCAGCCTGCGGGCATCTTCATCCAGCCGTTGCGCTTTTGCAATGCCGCAAAAATCAAACCCCAGTTGTTGTGCGGTGGTTTTTACAAAATATGTTTTTTGCGCAGCATTCATTTATCTTCTAAATGCAATTTGTGAAAGAAGCGGTGTGCAACAGGGGCAATGATAAAACCCATGGTGGTGATGAAGGCAACCCCGCTGAATAATGCATAGCAGGATGCAAATACTTTGGCACTGTTGGAGAGCACGATCTTATCGTCAATTACCGGCCCCATGCCGCTTAATATCATAGATGCATTGAGCAGGCTGTCGTAAAAATCAAATTCAGGTATGGTGAGTTTATATCCGGCCACACCCAAAGCAAGGCAAAGTATCATGATAAAAAAAGCGAAGAAAAAATTTTTCCATACCCTTCTGCGATACACTTTTACAGGGGCCAGTGGTTGTTTTTTATGTTCGTACACGTTGGAGTATTTGTATAAAAATACAAAATGGAATGCCTTTACCGGCAATGCTTTGCTAAAACAGCGGTTAAAACTTCAGGTCGTAACCCAGTGTGGCAATGCTTTCGAGGTAGCCAAAACTGTGTGTGGCCCTGTTGCCTTTGAGTGCATTGCTGTTAGCCAGCGCATTAATGTATTTTACATAACCGGTTTTGCCGGTAAGTTCAAAAAATAAACTGCGCAGCATGTAAAACCTGATGCCTGCTTCCACGCTGATATTGTACCCGGCCACATGAAAATTGTTATTTAACCGGTCGCCACGCCAGGTGAAATCTGTTCGTGGTATATTGATGCCGGCACCTGCCTTCCATACACCTGTTACCAGTGGTCTTGAGCCAGACGCATTGTTTGCAACCAGGTGCTGGCTCACATAGTTTATGTGCAGCCAGTTGGCGCCATCGGTATGTTCAAAATGTAAAAAAGTAGCGGGATTCAGCACACTGTCACCATTTACCTGCTTGCCATCAATATAACCGGTAACATGTGCGGTTTGCCCGTCGGTTACCACGTATTTGGTATGATCAAAATTGAGTTCAATAGCCTTACTGTGTTTTTGATTCAGGTAAAAACCAATACGGTAATTGTACTGCGGAATGGATACCTCGGTGGGTTTTTTGTAAATGGCGTCAAAGTCGCCTTTATCATGCGCCACCACTTTATGCAATGTAAAATCGTTGCCATTGCTCATTTTAAAATGGATGGAGCTTTTGGTATAGGTCTCGGTATTGTAACCCCATTGCAGGTACATGCCTGTTAAAAGGGGCTTTTTATTTTGTGCTATGGATGTGAGTGTGAACAGGGCGGCAGTAACCGCGGCAAAAAAATACTTCATATGTTTCCTTTAAAGGGCAGGGACCAGTACAAATGATATCCGCCAGATTTTAAAGGCGCAAAAATAACGAAATACCACCATTAATGCTTTGCGGCCAGTGCTTCGTCCACCAGTTTCTTCAGTTCCTTATATTTTTCATTGCGGCCCTTGTTTTTGATATTAAAGGTCATTAAAAAGCCGGTGCTTTTATTCCTGTTGTCTGCCCATGGAAAACTCCCAAATAACCCGGGACTCGTAACTGCACCGGAGCGTTTTTCGCTGCCAATATCGTCCATCACCCATTCTCCAAAACCATAACCCCAGTTACCCGCCTCGGCGGGTGAACCGGCAATTTTAGTATCGGGCGTTATCCTGTTTTGCTGCATGGCTGTTACAGCTGATTTGCTCAATACCTGTTTGCCATTGAACATACCGTCCTGCAAAATCATCTGTAAAAAATTACTGTAATCATTGGCGGTGCTCCATGCGCCGCCGGCGGGCAATGCCACAGGGCCATTGCCAAAATCACTGTTCTTCATCTGGCAGGGGCGGGCAATGCGTTCTGCAAATAATGTTTCAAAACTTTTGCCACTGATCTTTTCGATAACGGCCCCGGCCAGCTGCAAACCGATGTTGCTGTAATGAAATGTTTTGCCCGGTTCTCCTTCCATGGGTTGCTGTGCTATCTGCTCCACCGCTTCATCCATACTTTTTAACTTTTTAAATTCCTGTAGGCTTTCTTTTAATGAACCCGGTTCTATACCGGTTAAATGGCTTAGGCATTGCCATATCCTGATACTGCCTTTTCCATAGTGGCTCATCACCGGCAAAAATTTTCCCACAGTATCTTCCAGGCTTAGCTTCCCTTCATCCACAAAGCTCATCACCATGGCTGCGCTCAGCCATTTACTGCAACTGGCAATGCGCTCTTTACTGCCGGCATTAAAATCCTGCAGCAGTTCATCGGCATCTTTGCCTTGCCGTTTGGCAATGAATTTTCCCACCCGTTTTTGCCGCGCTGTAAGTTCATTTTCGGCCCGGCTGTACACCAGTTTCCCATCTTTATAAATCACCAGTACGGCCCTGCCGCCAAGGTCCTTTACATTGTTTGCCAGCCAGTCGTTTACCTTACTGAAATTATATTGAGAAAAACCGCACTGTAATATCAGCAGAAAGACCAGCAACAGACTGCATTTGCGGCAGCGAAAACGGGTTTTGTATGACATATTAGCCTAAAATTTTGGCTTGGATTGCTATTTGACGGATAAGTTTAAAATCAAAAATATGAGTTTACAAAACCTGACCATAAAATCACAGGAAATTTTACAGCAGGCCCAGCAACTGGCCTTTAATAATGGTAATGCCAATATTGAGACCGAACATTTGCTGCAGTCATTGCTGAATGATGAAAATTCGCCTGTTGAATTTTTATTGAAGAAGAATAATGTGAACATCTCCTTTGTGGAAACAAAGCTGGCCGAAAGCATTCAAAAAATTGCAAAGGTTACCGCAGGCGAACCGGCACAAACTGTTAGCCGCGACCTGAATAATGTGCTGCTGCGCAGCGCCACTGTGCTCAAAACTTTCAATGATGAATTTGTGGCGCCTGAACATTTACTGATCGCATTGGTGCAGGGCAGCGATAACACGGCAAAAATTTTAAAAGATGCCGGTCTGACCGAAAAGGGTTTGATCGCCGCTACCAAAGAACTTAAAAAAGGTTCCACCGTTTCATCCCAAACATCCGAAACACAGTTCAACGCACTCAATAAATATGCAAAGAACCTGATCGAAATGGCACGTACAGGTAAATTGGATCCTGTAATTGGCCGTGATGAAGAGATACGCCGCACCCTGCATATTTTATCAAGAAGAAGTAAAAATAATCCCATACTTGTGGGTGAACCTGGCGTGGGTAAAACCGCCATTGCCGAAGGGCTGGCCATGCGTATTGTGAATGGCGATGTGCCGGAGAACCTGAAATCGAAAATCATTTATGCGCTGGATATGGGCCAGCTGATTGCCGGTGCAAAATATAAAGGCGAATTTGAAGAGCGCCTCAAAAGCGTGGTGAAGGAAGTAACCTCCAGCGATGGCAATATCATTTTGTTCATTGATGAGATACATACCCTGGTGGGTGCTGGCGGTGGCGATGGAGCCATGGATGCGGCCAATATTTTAAAACCCGCTTTGGCAAGAGGGGAATTAAGGGCCATTGGCGCCACCACGCTAAGTGAGTACCAGAAATTCTTTGAAAAAGATAAGGCGCTCGAACGCCGTTTCCAGAAAGTGATGATTGATGAACCTACGGTGGAAGATGCGGTATCTATTTTACGTGGCTTGAAAGACCGCTATGAAACCTATCATCATGTGCGGATTAAAGACGAAGCTATTATTGCAGCGGTGGAATTATCGCACCGCTATATTACCGACCGCTTCCTGCCCGATAAGGCAATTGACCTTATTGATGAAAGTGCTGCCAAGCTGCGCCTCGAAATGAACAGCATGCCCGAAGAACTGGATAAACTGGAACGCCAGATTCGCCAGCTCGAAATTGAAAGGGAAGCTATTAAGCGGGAGAACGACGAAACAAAGCTGAAAGAGCTGAATACCGAAATAGCCAACCTGGCTGTTGAACGGGATACCTACAAAGCCAAATGGCAGCAGGAAAAAGAAGTGGTGGAAAAAGTACAGGCCGCAAAGGCCGCCATTGAGCAGTTGAAAATGGAAGCGGAAAAAGCAGAGCGTGAAGGACTGTATGGCAAGGTGGCTGAGATACGCTATGGTAAAATAAAAGAACAGGAAACCCTGATCACACAGTTAAGCGGTCAGCTGGCGGCCTCTTCTGAAAAACGTTTGCTGAAGGAAGAAGTGGATGCGGAAGATATTGCTGAGAATATTGCAAAAGCCACTGGCATCCCGGTAACAAAGATGCTGCAGAGCGAAAAGGAAAAGCTGCTGAATTTGGAAGAAGAACTGCATAAAAGGGTGGTGGGGCAGGAAGAAGCTATTGAAGCCGTGAGTGATGCCATCCGCCGCAGCCGGGCTGGATTGCAGGACCCGAAAAAACCCATCGGTTCCTTCATATTCCTGGGTACAACGGGTGTGGGAAAAACCGAACTGGCAAAGGCCCTGGCCAATTACCTGTTTGACGATGATACCATGATGACCCGGATAGACATGAGCGAATACCAGGAAAAACATACCGTAAGCCGTTTGGTGGGGGCTCCTCCCGGTTATGTGGGCTATGATGAAGGCGGGCAGCTTACCGAAGCCGTGCGCCGCAAGCCCTACAGCGTGGTTTTGCTGGATGAAATCGAAAAAGCCCATCCTGACGTATTTAATGTACTGCTGCAGGTGCTGGATGATGGCCGTTTGACCGATAATAAGGGCCGGGTGGTGAACTTTAAGAATACCATCATCATCATGACCAGCAATATGGGCAGCGACGTGATACCGGCCAATTTTGAAGGGGTTACTGAAAAGAACAAGGAAGAAGTGGTGGAGAAAACAAAAACCGAGGTAATGCTGTTATTAAAACAGACTATTCGCCCTGAATTTTTGAATCGTATAGACGAGGTCATAATGTTTGAACCCCTGATGAAGAAGGAGATAAAGGGAATTATCCAGATACAGCTGAATAACTTAAAGCAAATGGTTGCACAATCTGGCATAAATTTACAATTCAGTGACTATGCTTTGGAGTATCTTGCAGAAAATGGCTATGACCCCCAGTTTGGCGCCCGTCCGCTTAAAAGGTTGATCCAGAAAGAGATAGTAAACCAATTGAGCAAAAAAATACTGGCTGGCGACGTGGATAAAACCAAACCAGTACTGGTGGATGTGTTTGACGGGGTGGTGGTTTTCAGGAACGATGTGCCGGATATCAAAAAAACAACGATTAAAAAATAATAACAAAAGACAGTAACTATTATGGCAAAGATCAAAGACGTTGCCGAGATCATCCCCAGCAGGGAAATATTTGTGGGAAATCCCAAGGCAGAAATAACAATTACAGAGTTTGGCGAATACGAAAATGAAGACTGCGCCAAAGCAAATGAAGTGGTGAAGAAAATACTGGATGAATACGATGGGAAAGTGAAATTCAATTTCCGCCATTTTCCGCAAACCAAAATTCACCAGCGTTCCATGAAGGCGGCCGAAGCTTCACTGGCTGCAGCACAAAGCGGCAAGTTCTGGGAAATGCATAACCTGTTATTTGAAAACAGGCGCAACCTTGGTACCACCAGCTTAAAATTGTATTCAAAAGAAGCGGGTGTGAACAACAAGCATTTCCTCGACCAGCTGATAGAATCAGTGTATGGCTGGGACGTGCGCAACGATTTTGAAGAAGGTGTGGGTAAAGGTGTTACCGATGTACCTGCTTTCTTCATCAATGATGAACTGGTAAAGGGCAAGGTTTCTTACGAAAACCTGAGCAAGGAAATTGAAGCGGCATTAAAAAAGTCAAAGAAAAAAGCACCGGCCAGGCAAAGGGCTTAACAGTTCAAAGTTAAAGGCTGAATGATAAAGTTGAAGCGCATACCTCTTGGTATGCGCTTTTTTTGTATTGTATTTTACGAATTGAGTAATATACATTCACAAGAGCTCCTGTATTATTCCGAAACATCCATCTTATACACCATCAGTTCCCGGTCATTTATCAAAACGGTAACAGGGTAGCTGTCTTCATCAACAGGTTTATAGCTGAAGGAAATGGTATTACCGCTGAGGGTATACTCCATGGGTTTTATTTTACGTTTCTTATCTTCTCCAAATGCAAGTGCCACTTTTGTAATGTTCATATCAAGGTCGGCCTTTACGGTAAAGCTGAAATAAAATGGCTTGCCCGCTTTTGCTTTTACACCGCCGTCACCGGGTGTAAAACGTTTCAATCCCATTTCGTAGGCCAGTGGTTTTATGGCAGGCAGGTCAAAAAATTCCTTCTTGCCTTTTGGCCGCGGCCCTAAATACCAGGCGGGGTTATCGGGACAATGTTCCCAGTTAAAAATGGTAAGGTTGGCAAAAAAATATTCATCGTTAAAAGCGGGTGTAAAAGTTTTCATGTCATAATCGGTATAACCGCTGCCACGGCATGCATCCACATAATACCAGGCTTCGGGGCTCTGGCCCAGCTGCACCACGTTCCAGGTATGGTTGATGTCCATTTTTACATCGCCGATCTGTTCGCTGTTGAATTTTACAAAACCATCCACCGTAAGGCAACGGATACCCGCCACGCTGCACATGTCCTGGAACAAATTGGCATAACCTGCACCCAGTCCCTTGCGGTTTTGCAATACCAGGTCCGATGTGTTTTTATCGGTATTACCGCTGCGGGCATTCTTTACATCGTAGGTAATATTGGTGGCGATCCATGTAAAAATGGCACGGGCCTTATCCGTTTTGTCCTCGTAATTTTTTGTAAGCAAGGTGGCAATAGTGCCCATGTTCATACTGTCCAGCCGGCCCAGTTTTTTTACAAAGGCATCAATGGCTTTAAAATCGCGGCCGTCTTTTTGTGCGGTGCTGCTGCAGGCAAGGCCCAGCAGCAAAAATGTACACACTGTTTTAAGTATCCTGTTCATATGCTAAATGTAAACCGTTAAACGTTAATAAATCCACAATCAGTTTTTAAAATCAAAAAGGGTGGCGGTAAAAATACCCCGTTCCCTGGGTTTGAAAATGGCTTTCCAGTTTCCATTATAACGCAGCAGGGTGGGTACTAAGTATTCGCCAAATTTATCCAGCACCACTTCCATCTGCACTTTAAAATCATACACGGCAGCATCATAGCTTAAACTGTAGTTGCGGCCCATCACTTCAAAGTTCTTATCATCAAACCAGGTGGTCATTTCATCAATCACCACATCACTTTTGTTTTCGGGCTTTACGGTTTGTTTAAAAATAAAACAGTTCTTGCCGTTGAAAATATCCATATCAATGCTCATGTTGTATTTATCCGCCATTTCATCATCAAAAATGGCGGTCTTGCTGCTTAAAAATGGAATGCCGTTTATTTTTTTACCGGGATTGAAGAAAAGTTTTTTCAGTTGTTCCTTATGTTTTTCCATGCCGCTTTTTCCTGCGGTGCTAAAATCCCTGCCCGTAACAATATTGTCTTCCCCGCAAACCGAATCTTTGGTAAAGAAAAGTGATGCATACAGCTGGGCTGTATAGTAATGATAACTGTGATCGGCTTCATAAAAATCACCGGTGGTATTTTCTTCCAGTACCTGCATGCTGCGGCAGTTATTGCTGCGCAGCTGTTTTGTTTTACTGTATAAAGATGCTTTTATTGTACCATCGCTGTTGTTCATGCGTATATCGTTAATGGCACTGAACTGCAATATGTGCAGGTTGCGGAAGGCCTTGTAAAAACTGCTGTCGTTTTTTACACGCTCAATAAAGGCGGGAATATTCAGTTTGTTGTTTACCACCAGGGTGCTGAGGGTAACCACGTTTTTGCCGGATATAAAAACACTGTCGCTTTTTTGCTGCGTGCGTGCGGTGGCGCTGAGCAGTAAAAAAAACAAAACAGGCATGAAGTGTTTCATGCCTGCAAGTTATTGATAAATGAAGAAAGGCGTTTTACTCGGTGCTTTGCCTGGTGTTTGTTTTAGCTGGCGTTTTTTTAGCTGTCTGTTTTTCTTTTTCCTGTGGTGCCACGCTGCCATCGGTTGTTAATTGTTTGTCAGCGGTTTTTACTGCAGGCATATTGGCCACGCTGCCGCCGTTATCAACCGCTTTCTGTGTTATTGCGTTAACAGGGCCCTGGTCAAGACTGCCGCCGCTTGTTGCAGGCGATGCTTTTGCGGCAACAGGTTTTGCTGCTTCAAGAGAAGAGGGCTGGCCCGCAATATCACTGTAGTTGATGCCTTTTGATGCAGGCTGCCCAAAGGCCTGCGGGTGCAGGTATTTGCCTTTATTGTAAGATTCTTTTTCCACTTCATTGGGAATACGGTTCTTGTTGGCGTATGCATCCTGCCGGATGCCGGTTACCTGCCAGCTCACTTTTACATTGGGCTGGTTGGTGGCAATTTCAAAATTGTTTTTGCTCACTTCTTTACTGATGATGGCTTGTGCAAATGAACCGATCACGGTAAGCTGGTAACGGAATTCCTTGTTCAGCGCTTCAAAGTAATCGGGCAACTGCACGGTTGCTTTTCCGTTAGCATCTGTAACAATATTGCCGTTATAGATATTCATCATGTCCGGGCTCTCCACAAAACTGTGATACAGGTATTTGTTTTCCGGGTCAATGGGGTCATCAATTTTAAATGAACCGCCGCCTTTGGAAAGATTGCCGTTGATCACTACATTGCCCGTAGTATTCTCAATACGCATGCGTTCGCCGCCGCCACCCAGTTCAAAAAACTGCAGGTCGTCGGTAGCCGGGTTGTTACGGATGTTCCATTGATTTACGCCGGCTTTGGCAAAACGCAGGGCTGCATCACCATTGGCCGCATCAATATCCACCAGTGAAAAAGTGCTGCTGGAGCGGCTACGGATCCCTGTGGCGCCGCCATGCAATACATCCAGCCTGTACGTGGGATTGGTGGTTTCGCCAATCCCCACATTACCTGTTCCATCCTGTATCACCATACGGCTGCCGCCGCCACCGAGTTCAAATATTTCAAGATAGTCATCTGCAGGCCGGTTACGGATGTTCCATTGATTTACGCCGGCTTTGGCAAAACGCAATGCGGCATCACCACTGGCGGCATCAATATCCACCACCGAAAATGAACTGCTTGATCTGCTGCGGATACCAGTTGACCCACCGTGCAGCACATCCAGTTTATAGGAT
>JABLTH010005219.1_pt1 | contig 30366 bp, 27 predicted proteins | sample 7875711 | NCBI WGS metagenome assembly JABLTH01 (sample SAMN14941262, study PRJNA633318) | bioreactor metagenome | isolation source: bioreactor | place: China | collected 2019-03-05 | reverse complement strand
TTCCGGCGTGGCGGCGAACAGCTTGCGCACGTGGTCGAACAGGCCGGTGTAGGTGGCCAGGTTGGAGCGCGGCGTGCGGCCGATCGGCCGCTGGTCGACGGTGACCAGCCGGGTGATCGTGTCCATGCCCTCGACGAAGCGGCCGCCGGCCGGCACCGGCGTCCCGCCCGGCAGTTCGTCGCCCTCGTCCTCCGCCGTCGGCGCCGTACCCAGCGCTCGACCGACCAGTTCCACCAGCGCCTGGCTCACCAGGCTGGACTTGCCCGCGCCGGAGACGCCAGTGACCGCGCTCATCACGCCCAGCGGGAACGCCACGTCCAGGGCGTCGACGTTGTTTCGCGTGATCGCCTCCAGCCGCAGCCAGCCGGACGGCTCGCGCGGCGTGCGCAACGGCGCCTCTTCCTCGTCGAACACGTAGCGGCGCGTCACCGATGCAGCGCAGTCGGCCAGCCCCGCCAGCGGGCCCGCGTGCAGCACCTCGCCGCCCTGGGTGCCGGCGCCCGGACCGATATCGATCACCCAGTCCGCCGCGCGGATCACGTCCAGCTCGTGCTCCACCACGAACACCGAATTGCCGCCCGCCTTCAGCCGCGCCAGCGCGCGCAGCAGGGCCTCGGTATCGGCCGGGTGCAGGCCGGCGGACGGCTCGTCCAGCACATAGACCACGCCGAACAGCTGCGCCTGCAGCTGGGTGGCCAGGCGCAAGCGCTGCAGCTCGCCCGGCGACAACGTGGGCGTGCTGCGTTCCAGCGACAGGTAGCCGAGGCCGAGCTCGACCAGGGTGTCGATGCGCGCACCGACGTCCGCGACGATGCGCGCGGCGACCAGCGCCCGTTCCGGATGCCCGTCCTCGCGCGAGGACAGCGCGTCCCGCGTGACGCGCAGGTGCCGGGCCAGCTCGCGCAGCGGCAGGCCGGAGGCGTGGGCGATGTCGTGTCCGCCGAAGGTGACCGACAGCGCCTCGGGCCGCAGGCGCCGGCCACCGCAGGCCGGGCACGGGCGCGCCACCAAGTAGCGCGCCACGCGCTGCTTGATCGCCGCGCTCTCGCTCTGCGCGAAGCTGTGCATCACGTAGGCCCGCGCGCTGACGTAGGTGCCCTTGTAGTTGCCCGGCTCGCCGCGCGCGTAGGCTGCCTGCGCCACTTCCGGCGCCACGTCGCGGTAGACCGGCACCACCGGCTGCTCGTCGGTGAACAGAATCCAGTCGCGCTGCTCGCGTGGTAGCTCGCGCCACGGCCGGTCCACGTCGTAGCCCAGCGTGGTAAGGATGTCGCGGTAGTTCTTGCCCTGCCAGCCCTGCGGCCAGCAGGCGATGGCGCGCTCGCGGATGCTCAGCGACGGGTCCGGCACCATCGAATCCTCGGTGGCGTCGAACACCCGGCCCAGGCCGTGGCAGTCCGGGCACGCACCGGCCGGCGTGTTCGGCGAGAACGCATCGGACTCCAGCAGCGCGAGCCCTGCCGGGTAATCGCCGGCGCGCGAGTAAAGCATGCGCAGCGCGTTGGAGAGCGTGCTCAGGCTGCCGACGGTGGAGCGCGTGCTGCCGCCGCCGCGGCTCTGCTGCAGGGCGACCGCCGGCGGCAGGCCGTCGATACGATCCACCGCGGGCACGCCGGCCTGCTCGATCAGCCGCCGCGCGTACGGCGCCACCGACTCGAAGTAACGCCGCTGCGCCTCCGCGTAGATCGTGCCGAAGGCCAGCGAGGACTTGCCCGAGCCGGACACGCCGGTGAACACCACCAGCGCGTCGCGCGGAATGTCCACGCTGACCTGCCTCAGGTTGTGCTCGCGCGCGCCGCGCACGCGGACGCAACCGTTATCGGTGGCGTCCCCTGCGCCGACCGTCACGGCACCAGGCTCCGCAGCGTGCGGCTGGAACGACGGCGGGAAGCGGGCATCGGGAACATGGCGGTACTCGTGGCGAACGGAACGCAACGCCTCGATCCCGAATGGAACGACGCGGTGGATCGCCAAGTGTACGCAGACGTTCCCGCGGGTGGGTGCCGGGTTCAGCCCGCTGCGTGCATCCGCCGGATGCGCACCGTGGCGCCCCCCTCGAAGCGCACCACGAAGGTGGACCCCTCGTGCGCCTGCTGCACCACCGGCACCGCCTGCGGCGGTTTCGCCTCGAGCAGTGCACGGTTGGCCGCGGCCTCCTGCCCGCTCGGATACAGCGTCATCGGCGGGCTGAACGGCTCGAACGACTGGAACCACAGGGCGCACGCGTCGCACGCCCGGACGATCCCGGGCATGCGCTGCAGCCAGATGAAGTACTTGTTCTCGTGCTTGATCCAGATACGGTTCGGCGCGTGCTGGGTCGGCCCGTCGCTGTCGCTCATGCCGACCGCGCCGTCGACGTTCCACACCCGCACGACGTGCGCCATCCGGCAATCCGCCGTGGCGCACTCCTGCACCACCAGGTACTCGTCGTCGGCCAGCCGCAACGGCTGCACGCTGAGGATGTCGTCCTTGACCAGTGCCTCGGCGGGAAACACCACCTGCGGCATGCGCGGATCGACCTTGAAATTCCCGGAGATCAGGTAGCCGCCGTAGCTCCTGGTGTACGGCGCGGTGACCGTGACGCCGGGCAGGTCGGTCTGCGCCGAGGCGACCGTAGCCAACGCGACCGACACGATGGCCAGCAGGAGCGGAAACGATCGGCGGATTCGTGCGTGCATGGGAACGTGGACTCCTGTCTCGGCCGGCATCGTGCCAGCGCGCGCCACCTTACTCCCTGCCCCGCCCCCGGGCCAGCCGGTTGCGCACGGCTCCGGTATGCTGCGCCGGCTGCTCCAGCAATGCGACCGGGGGGACGCCATGCTTCGACACTCGCTGCGGGTTCGCCTGTTGCTTCCCGTCCTGGCGCTCGCGCTGCTGGCCACCGTGGCGGTCACCGTGGTGCTGGCCACGGTCGAGGCCGGTCGCGTGCGACGCGACGCGACCGCCGCGATCGATCGCGAAACCGGCTCGCTGCAAGGCCTGCTGGCGGTCACCCGTACGATCATGCTCGAACGCGTACGCGACGGCATGCGCTTGCTGCGCCAGCAGGGCACGGCGCTCGGATCCCCGCATCCAGGAGGACCGATCATGCTGCCGGGTCGGCCGGAACAGGCGAGCGACCTGCTGCTGGGCACCGCGCCCCAGGGCGACCGTTTCGCGCTGGTGGACAGCGTCACCTCCATCATGGGTGGCACCGCCACGATCTTCTCGCGCAGCGGCGACGAATTCGTGCGCATCGCCACCAACGTACGCAAGGCAGACGGCAGCCGCGCCGTCGGCACCGTGCTCGATCCACAGGGACCGGTGATCGAACGGATCGACCGCAACCGGAGCTACTACGGCGTCGTCGACATCCTCGGCAATCCCTACGTGACCGGCTACGAGCCGATCCTCCCACCGGACGGCGGCAAGGCGATCGGCATCTGGTACGTCGGCTACAAGACCGACCTGGAGGCACTGGACCGGGTGATCGGCGACACCCGCGTGCTCGACTCGGGCTTCGTCGCGCTGTTCGACGCCCGCGGCACGCTGCGCTTCCATTCGCGGACCGGCGCTACCACCCGGCCAGCCGACATCGAGCGCATCGCGAAAGACAAGCCCGCGGACTGGGTGATCCGCAGCACGCCGGTCCCGGGCTGGGGCTTCACCCTGGTGTCGGCCTATCCGACGCGCGACGTACATGGCGCAATCGTGCGGCAGTCGGCCTGGATCGTCGCGATCGGCCTGCTGGTGTGCACCCTGCTGCTCGGGCTGCAATCGGCATTGATCTGGATTCGGGTGCTCAGGCCGGTGCAGCACCTGACGGACGTGGCCGAAGCGCTGAGCCGGGGCAGATGGGACCACACCATCACCGAAGTGAACCTGCACGACGAGATCGGTACGCTGGCCAAGGCGATCGCCCGGCTGGCCAACAGCGTGCGTCTGGCCATGGACAGGCTGGGCAGGCACTAGGATCGCCACCTCGAGCCACGCCGACCCGTCATGGCCACCGAACTCCGCCCGCTGATCGAGATCCTGCGCGACCTGAAGGCCTTGTCGCAGCAAAAGGCGTCAGGCTTCTTCTTCGTGGTCACCGAGGACAATCACTCCTGCACCATCCGTCTGCACGACGGCCAGGTGGAAGACGTGGTGTTCAGTCGCCATCGCGGCGACGAGGCGGTGCACCTGCTCGCGCGGGTGCCCGGCGGACGCGCCCGCTTCCAGGCCGACCGGGCCCGCTCCGGACCGCTGGCCGTCTCGCTCGGCAGTGCCTCGCTGGCCTGGCTCGCCGGCGGCTTCGAACAGGAGGTCGCCGTGCCGCCGACGGCCCCCGCGGCAGGCAGCGCACTGGCCGCCACGTCGGCGCATGCCGGCGTGGCGAGTCTCACCGAGCGGCAGCGCGGCATCATCGGGCGCATCGCGCTGGATTATTTCGGCCCGATCGCCGACCTGCTGTGCGAAGAAGCACTGGGCCGCCCGGGGAGCATCGACCGCGCATTGGTGGAGCTGGCCTCCAACCTGCCCTCACGCGACCAGGAGGACATCTTCCTGGACGAGGCCCGCCGCGCCCTGGGCCTGCATCGCTGACCGGCCGCGCCGGGACAACACCGTGCGGGAGGCGGACAATGGGCTGTCTCCTCCCCCGGTCCCCGCCATGTCTCCACCGACCGTGCCCCGCCTGACCCGACTGCTCGGCATCGAGCACCCGCTGCTGCTGGCGCCGATGGCCGGTGCCGCCGACGAGGCCATGGCCATCGCCGTGGCCCGTGCCGGCGGGCTGGGCTCGCTGCCCTGCGCCATGCTCGATGCCGACACGCTGCGCGCGCAGGTTGCGCGCTTTCGCGCGGCGGTGGCGGCGCCGGTCAACCTCAACTTCTTCTGCCACGTCGAGCCCTCGCCGGACGCCGGCCGCGAGGCGCGCTGGCGCGAGCGGCTCATGCCGTACTACGACGCGCTCGGCATCCCCCGCGACACGCAGGCCCGTGCCGCACAGCGGCGTCCGTTCGACGAGGAGTCGTGCGCCGCGGTGGAGGCGTTGCGGCCGGAGGTGGTGAGCTTCCACTTCGGCCTGCCCGCACCGAAGCTGCTGGCGCGGGTGAAGGCCTGCGGCGCGCGCGTGCTGGGCAGCGCCACCACGGTGGCCGAGGCGCGCTGGCTGGCGGCGCGCGGCTGCGATGCAATCATCGCCCAGGGCTGGGAGGCCGGCGGCCATCGCGGCTCGTTCCTGGACACCCCGGTCGCGACGCAGCCGGGCCTGCTCGCCCTGCTGCCGCAGGTCGTCGATGCGGTCGACCGGCCGGTGATCGCCGCCGGCGGCATCGGCGACGCGCGCGGCATCCGCGCGGCCCTCGCACTGGGTGCAGCCGGCGTGCAGTTGGGCACGGCATTCCTGCTCAGCGACGAGGCACGCATCCGCCCGGTGCATCGCGCCGCACTGCAGTCGCCACGCGCGGAACGGACGGCGGTGACCAACCTGTTCTCCGGCCGTCCGGCGCGCGGCATCGTCAACCGGCTGATGAACGAGATCGGACCGATCTCCGACGATGCCCCCGCGTTTCCCACCGCCGGCGCCGCCCTGGCGCCGCTGCGCCAGCGCACCGAGCCGGAGGGCGTCGACGATTTCGTCAACCTGTGGGCCGGCGAAGCGGCACCGCTGGCGCAAACCGGCTCCGCCGAAGCGATCGCCCGCGCGCTGATCGAGGCCTTCCGGCGATCGGCTTGAGCACTGCAGTCAGTGCTTGCGCGAGGTCCTGGGCCTGGCCGCTTTCGGGGTCTTGGGCTTGGGCAGCGGCAGCGCTGCGGCCGTGGCGATGAGCAGGCGTGCAAGCCGTTCGCCGTCATCGAGCACGTCGTCCATGCGCCAATGCGGCTTCGCCCCCGGGTACGGCGGTGCCTCCTCCACCGTATCGAGCAGGGCCCGGCCGGCCGCGGTCGGTTTCACGTAGAGCATGTCGTCGCAGACCAGCGCGACCACCCGGCCATCCAGATACAGCGCGTATTCGCCGAACATCTTCCGGTATGACAACGCCGCGCCCAGTCCGGCCTGCTCGCAGACGTAGGCGACGAAATCGGCATCGGACGCCATCAGCGTTTTGTCGCTGGCGTGCTCGGGCTCGCGGCGCGGCCCTTCGGATCGGTGGGGCAGCCGACGACCTGCGCGTTGTATGCGATGCCGCTGATGCGCCACTGGCCGCTGCCGTCGCGGACCAGCGAGAAGCTGTCGATGCCGCAGTGCGAGAACTTGCCGTCCAGGTGGAAGTCGTAGGGCGCCCACACCTGCGCCAGGCCATCGCCCAGCAGCACCTTCGGCGACCAGATGCGCTCGCGCCAGTCGCCCTTGCCGGTGGCCAGTGCCTGCAGGAAGTCCTCGTCGCGCTCCATCTTGATCGTGCCGTCGGGCTTGCGCACCGCGAACACCGTCCCCGGCACCAGCAGGGCCCGCATCGCCGCCGCGTCGTGCCTGGCCATCGCGGCAAAGGTCCGGTCGATCACGCCGAGCACCGCCTTGCGCTCGGCGACGGCCTTGCCCTCCCCGTGGACGGGCGCGGCGACGGCCATCGCCGACGCCAGCAACGGGATCAGGGCGACACAAGACAGGGGGCGCTGGCGCATGGCGGCTCTCGAAAAGGGAAACGTGGCCAAAGCATTGCGCGTTCGCCGGTGCCTTGCACGTGCCTTCAGCCAGGTCTTCCGGCACGTGTGGCTTGCGCTGGATGGCCGGCGCACCCATGCAGGGTGCTTCCGCCACCGGTCCATGCGAGGTATCCATGCGTTCCTTCGGAAAGCTAGCCCAGGGCGCCCGGCTCGAGCGCCTGCACGACCTGCCGCTGTGGGACGGCGATCGCCTGCGCAACATCCATCCGATGCTGCCGGGGCTGCGCGACCCGGTCACCCCGCGCCCGACCCTGCGCGAGTTCCTCTGCGAGGACGCCGCGCGGCGGCCATCGACGCCTTTGCCCGCGCACGATCCGCGCGACGCCTGGCAGCGCAAACCGGCCAGCGGCCTGCGCGCGACCTGGCTTGGACATTCCACCGTGCTGCTGGAGATCGACGGTTGGCGCGTATTGACCGACCCGGTGTGGGGCGAGCGCGCCTCGCCGTTCGCGCTGATGGGGCCGAAGCGCTTCCAGCCGGTGCCGGTGACCCTGCGCCAGTTGCCCGAAGTGGACGCGGTGGTGATCTCGCACGACCACTACGACCACCTGGACTACCCCACCATCCGTGCGCTGGCGAAGTCGAACGTGCCCTTCGTCGCATCGCTGGGCGTGGGCGCGCACCTGGAAGCCTGGGGCATCGCGCCGGAGCGCATCACCGAACTGAGCTGGTGGGAAACCCACCGTATCCCCGGCACCGGCCTGACCGTCACCGCGGCGCCGTCGCAGCACTTTTCCGGCCGCGGACTGAAGGACCGCAACCTGACCCTGTGGTCCTCGCTGGTACTGGCCGGCGAACGGCATCGGGTGTTCTTCAGCGGCGACACCGGCCTGACCACCGAATACGAAGCGATCCGCGACCGGCTCGGCCCGTTCGACTTGGTGATGCTGGAGGTCGGCGCCTTCCATCCGTCCTGGGGCGACATCCACCTTGGTCCGGAGAACGCGCTCCAGGCACACCGCATGCTCGGCGGCGGCGTGCTGCTGCCGGTGCACTGGGGTACGTTCTCGCTTTCCACGCATGCCTGGGACCAGCCGGTGGAAACCCTGCTGGCACAGGCCGATCCGGCGCACGCGCACCTGCTGTTGCCGCGGCTGGGCGAACCGGTGGAGCCGGGCGAGCGGCGCCCGGCCTCGCCGTGGTGGCGACAGGCGCGCAGCAGGGAGACCGTTGCCGCCGACGCGTCGGCGCCAGCGCCAGCGGCCCCTGACGGAACAGAGGGCGCCGGCCTGCCCTGGCCACTGGACTAGCGGGAGGGTGCCGCCGGTACTGCAAACGTATGCAACCGGCACGGCGCTTCCGCATCCCCTGACCTGCTGCTATCGGTTGGGCTTCGCACCACGCCCGCCGGATGCCCGATGCCACCCTCGCCCGCCCGCCTGATCGCCCGCCTCGCCGCGCTGCTGATCGTCAGCGCCCCGCCAGCGATGGCGCACACCCCCTCCGCACCGCTCCCGCACGTAGCCGCCGGCCAAATCGTGCGGCTCGAGGAAACCTCCCGCTTCGTGCCGCCGCACACGGTCGACGTCTGGCTGCCGCCAGGCTATCCGGCGCAGGCGCCTTATGCGGTGCTGTACATGTTCGACGGCAACATGCTGTTCGACGCCACGCAAACCTGGAACCACCAATCGTGGCGTGCCGCCGACACCGCCGCGGGACTGATTCGCGCAGGTCGCACGCGCCCGTTCATCATTGTCGGCATCTGGAATGCCGGCGACCGCCGGGAAAGCGAGTACTACCCGCAAAAGGTGTGGCAGTCGCTCTCCCGGCCGCAGCGTGAGCGGGCCCGCAGCATGGATCTGAAGCTGCCGCTCGCGCCTTACTCCGATGCCTATCTGCGGTTCCTGGTCGACGAGCTGAAGCCACGCATCGACAGGCGCTTCCGCGTGGCCACCGATGCGGCCGACACCGCGGTCATGGGCTCGAGCATGGGCGGCCTGATGGCGATGTACGCGATCTCCGAGTACCCGGAGGTTTTCGGTGGCGCGGGCTGCCTGTCCACGCACTGGCCAGGCACCGCGCTTGAGCCCCGGCCGCACAACCCGAGCCCCGGCGCCTTCGTCGCCTACCTGCAGGCGCACATCCCGGCGCCGCGCAGCCACCGCATCTACTTCGACCACGGCACGGCCACGCTGGATGCGATGTACGGCCCCACCCAGCGCCGGGTGGACAAGCTGTTCCGCGCCCGCGGCTACTCCGGTGCCGACTTCCGCAGCGAGGTCGTCGCCGGCGCCGCGCACACCGAAGCGGCATGGGCCGCGCGACTGGACCGACCGATGCGGTTCCTGCTGCCGCCAACCTCCCGGCGTAAGGCGCGCCGGGCGCCGGGCGCCTCACCGGAATAGTCGCGCTGCGCTTTCCAGCGAGCCCGTGGTTGGGGATACTCGTCGCCTCCTGCGACCACCGGCATGCGCATCCGCGACGCCGTATGCCGCGGGACTTTCCGCAGACAACAAGGAGTGTCAGAACAATGCAACAGCACCATCCCAGCCAGCGCCGCCAGTCGTCGCGACTCCTGAAATCGCTGGTTGCCCTTGCCGCCATCGCCGCCCTGCACACCACCGCCTCGATGGCGCAATCGACCAGCACGCACATCTTCGGCCAGGGTCCGGCCGGCGCGAAGGTCGAGGCACGAAGCAACACGGGTACCCATCGTTCGACCACCGTCCGCGACGACGGCCGCTACGAGCTGCGTTCCCTGCCGATGGGTATCTACACGGTAACGCTGAGTCATGACGACACCACCGTCGATACGCGCAAGAACATCCGGCTGACCGTCGGCCGCGGCGCGGAAGTGGACTTCGCCTGTCCGCACGACCAATGTGCCGCAGGGGCGGCCAAGTCGCCCTGATTCGAGGCCTGGCGGGGCCGGCCATGACGGCTCCGCCGGTGGCCCCGGATCGGCCGGGGCGTTGAATCCGCCTGGGGCTCCCATACATCGGAAGCCCCGATGCCCACCAGGAGAGCCGTCTTGACCACCGAACGTGCCGTCCTCGCCGGCGGCTGCTTCTGGGGCGTGCAGGAACTGGTCCGCCAGCAGCCCGGCGTGATCGCCACCCGCGTCGGCTACTCCGGCGGCGATGTGCCGCATGCCACCTACCGCAACCACGGCACCCACGCCGAAGCCGTCGAGATCCTGTTCGATCCCACGCTGACCAGTTATCGCGCGCTGCTGGAATGCTTCTTCCAGATCCACGATCCCACCACGCGCGACCGGCAGGGCAACGACATCGGCAAGAGCTACCGCTCGGCCATCTTCTACACGAGCCCGGAGCAGAAAGCGGTAGCCGAGGACACCATCGCCGACGTCGAGGCCTCCGGCCTGTGGCCGGGCAAGGTGGCCACCGAGGTGGCCGCGGCCGGCGACTTCTGGGAGGCCGAGCCGGAACACCAGGATTACCTGCAACGCTACCCGGACGGCTATACCTGCCACTTCGTGCGGCCCGGCTGGCGGCTGCCCCGACGTACTGGCTGATCGAAGCCACCTTGGCGCCGCGCGCATCGGCTACATTGGGCCATGCGCGACCAGGCCGATCCAGCCGGCAGCCCCTCCTCCGCCCGTACCGCCTGGCTGCTGCTGGCGCTGATCGTCGGGATCGCCTTGCTGCACCCCGTCCTGACCGGGCGACCGGATGCACGCTGGGCGACCTACTGCGTGGTCGAAGCGCTGGCCGTCGCAGGAGCCTGGTTGCTCACCTGGCGGCGGCGCGCCCCGCTGGCGTGGTGCCTGCTGCTCGTCGGCATCAGCTGCAACGTGGCCGCCGACCTGCTCTATTTCGGCGAAACGGTGATCGCCGGCATGGGCGCCAAGGCGGCGCTCTCCGATGTCATGTACACGGTGGCCTATGTGCCGCAGGCGGCAGGCCTGATGGCACTGGGACGGCGCGTCGGGCGGACCGCCGGCGCGCTGCTCGATGCGTCCATCTTCGCGATCGGGCTGGCGGTGCCGGTCGCCACGTTCTACATGGTGCCGGCCGCGCGCGAAGTGCCGTTCGGCATCGAAGGTATCCTGCTGGTCGGCCTGTATGCGTTCGGCAGCATCCTGCTGTTCGCCCTCTACGTGCAGCAGACGACCTCGCACCGGGGACGCAACCCGGCCTTCCTGATCCTGGGAGCGGCACTGCTGATGGCGGCCGTGGGGGATCCCCTCTGGAACGTCCATATGCTCGAAGGCGGTCCGCTGCTGAGCGAGTTACCGAAGGTGCTCTGGTACCTCAACCGCTGCCTGCCGCTGGTTGCCATCGCCCACCCTTCGATCGAGCGGGTCTGGCGCTTCGAGCCCGAAGCGCCGGGCGCCGCCCTGCCCCGGGTGCGCCTGGCAGCGTTGATCCTCGGCTCGCTGATGCCGGCGCTGACCCTGGTACTGGCTTCGTTTGCCGCACCGAAATACCCCTACTGGATACCGATCGCCGGCGGCGGCATCCTGCTGCCGCTGCTGGTGCTGATCCGCATGGACGGACTGCTGCTGCAATTGCGCCGCCAGGCACGGCAACTGGATGTGCTGTCGCACTACGACGACCTGACCGGGGCGCCGAACCGTCGCCAGTGGAAGCGTGCCCTGGCCACGGCGGTCGCCCAGGCACGGCTGGACGGTCACCCGCTGACCCTGGCGCTGCTGGACCTGGATCACTTCAAGGCGTTCAACGACGCCCACGGCCACCACGCGGGCGACGACCTGCTGCGCGATGCCTACCGCGCATGGTCGGCGCGGCTGCCGCCGGATGCGTTGCTGGCCCGCTACGGCGGCGAGGAATTCGCCTTGCTGCTGCCCGGCATCACGGTTGCCGAAGCGGTCCTCCTGGTGGAAGCACTCCAGCCGCACACCCCGCAACAGCAGAGCTTCTCGGCCGGCGTCTCGCCATGCGAGGCATCGGACGATCTGGACAGTGCGCTCGATCGCGCGGACGCAGCGCTGTATCGGGCAAAGCAGTCCGGACGCCGTCGGGTGCTGGTCGCCGGCGACTGAGCCGCCGGCCTGCTCCCCGCGCCGGTCAACTGGAATGATCGAGGATGATCTTCCAGCCGACCGGGGTCTTTTCCCAAAGCAGCGAATACACGCCGTCATCCTGCGCGACGCTGCCATGCGCCGTGCGATCGAGATGAAAGCGACCGGTAACTGCCGCGTAGCGCACCGCGCCGGATGCGCAAGGCAGCAGGCGGACGTCCAGGTCGGAGAAGGTGAGCCGACCCATCTGCTCCCTGGTCGCATAGTGCTCGCGGTAGCTGGCGAGGATCTGCCGGTAACCCTTGCGCACCGAGCTGCCGACGAAGGTCGTGTCGGGGGCATCCTTGTACCCGCTCATGAAGCTGTCGAGGTCGCCGCGATTCCACGCGGCCTGTTGTTCGGCTATCACGCGACGAATGGCCGCGGCGTCGCCGCCGGGCGTCGCCGCCCGACCCACGACGGTCCACGCGAAGAGTGCGAGCAGCAGGGCCGCTGCAGCTTGGAGAGAAAGGCGGTGCATGGTGTCCCCCGACAGTGCCATCGGGGCCGATACTAGCGCGCCGGCGCCGACCGCTTGGCGATGGGCGCCGCTCAGGTGGCAGTGGCGGCCTTGCGCCGGGACGCCTTGGCGCGCTCGGCCGATTGCACCCGATGGGCGTTCATGATGGCGTCGATCAGCCCGGGGAATCGCCGGTCGATCTCGGCGCAGCGCGAGGTGTTGCGCATCTCCACGCCGTGCCGCTCGCTGCGGATCAGCCCCGCCTCGCGCAGCACCCGGAAATGCTGCGAAAGAGTCGACTTGGGGATGTCCCGGTCCCTGATCGTGAGGAAGCTCGAGCAGGTCTGCGGACAGCCGGCGTCGGCCAGTTCGGCATAGATCGCCACCCGCACCGGATCGGACAGCGCGTGGAGGATCGCCTCCACACTGACATCGTCGATCGAGGGATGGGTCAAGGGTCGCATGGCGCGATTCTAGCAGCCCTTGATTCTTTGTTCTTAAGTTCATAAGTTACGAACTACGGCATTTAAGAACCCATCCACTCACCCCGTACGCAAAGAGGAACACCGCCATGAGCAAGCTCACCGGAAAAGTCGCCCTGGTCACCGGCGCCTCCAAGGGCATCGGCGCCGCCATCGCCCGCGCCCTGGCCGCCGAGGGCGCGGCCGTCGTCGTCAACTACGCCTCCAGCCAGGCCGGCGCCGACGCCGTGGTCGCCGACATCGTCAAGGGCGGCGGCAGAGCCGTCGCGGTACGCGGCGACGTCTCCAAGTCCGCCGACGCCAAGGCGCTGGCCGATGCCGCCGTCGAGCACTTCGGTCGCCTCGACATCCTGGTCAACAACTCCGGCGTCTACGAGTTCGGCGCGCTCGAGGAGATCACCGAGGAGCACTACCACCGGCAGTTCAACACCAACGTGCTGGGCCTCCTGCTGGTGACCCAGGCCGCTGCGAAGCACCTGGGCGAAGGCGGCAGCATCGTCAACGTCGGCTCGCTGGTCACCCGCATCGTGCCGCCGGCAAGTGCGGTGTATACCGGCACCAAGGGTGCGGTGGACGCGATCACCCGCGTGCTGTCGCAGGAGCTGGGGCCGCGCAGGATCCGCGTGAATGCGGTGAGCCCGGGCATCGTGGCCACCGAGGGCACGCAGACCGCCGGCATCATCGGCTCGGACTTCGAGACCGGCGCCGTGGCGAAGACGCCACTGGGCCGGGTCGGCCAGCCGCAGGACATCGCGTCCATCGTCAGCTTCCTTGCCTCGGACGATTCGTACTGGCTCAACGGCGAGATCCTGTTCGCCGCCGGTGGCATGCGGTAATGCTCCGATCAACCGGTCTTTGGCTCGTCATCCCAGCGCAAGCTGGGATCCGGCGAATATAGGCGTTGAGAGCAACGGCGCTGGATTCCTGCTTGCGCAGGAATGACGAGAAAAATATGAGCGTCCATAAGCGTCGCCGCGGGCACCTTGCCGTGGATGCCCGCACGGGGGACGGCCCGCCTTCATCGGGCGGGCCGTTTCTTTTTCAGTGCGCCGCCGTCTCGACAGAACCGATCACAGCCAGCTCGTCCATCACCGGCGCATCCAGCCGAAGCGATGCCGCCGCCAGGTTCTCGCGCAGGTGGCCGAGCGACGAGGTGCCGGGAATCAGCAGCACGTTCGGCGCCCGCGCCAGCAACCAGGCCAGCGCTACCTGCATCGGCGTGGCATCGAGCCGCTTGGCGACGGCCGACAACGCGTCCGACTGCAGCGGGCTGAAACCACCGAGCGGGAAGAACGGCACATAGGCGATACCGAGCGACGCCAGTTCGTCGATCAGGGCATCGTCGGCGCGATGCACCAGGTTGTAGTGGTTCTGCACGCAGACCACCTCGGCGATGCCGCGCGCCTGGTGTACCTGGTTCGACGTGGCGTTGCTCAGGCCCAGGTGGTGGATCAGGCCATGCTGCTGCAACTCCGCCAGCGCGGTGAATTGCGGCTCGATCGACGACTCGGTCGGCCGGTGCACGTCGCCCATGATGCGCAGGTTGACCACGTCGAGACGCTCCACGCCGAGGTTGCGCAGGTTGTCGTGTACGGCGGCGACGAGTTCGGCAGGACTCTGCGCCGGGTTCCACGACGCATCCGCGCCGCGGGTCGCGCCGACCTTGGTCACGATGGTCAGGTCTTCCGCATACGGGTGCAGCGCCTCGCGGATCAACCGGTTGGTCACGTGCGGACCGTAGAAGTCGCTGGTGTCGATGTGGTCCACGCCGCCGGCGACCGCCTCGCGTAGCACTGCGATGGCGGCGTCGCGGTCCTTCGGCGGGCCGAACACGCCCGGCCCGGCCAGTTGCATGGCGCCGTAGCCCATGCGGTTCACCGGGCGGTGCCCGAGGGTGAAAGTGCCTGCGTTCGCCTGCTTGTCCATCATGCGCTCCATTCGGGATACGGCCGGAGTGCCGCGTTGGCCGACACTCTAGGTGCGCACGACCATTCTGATAATCCGGCACAATCGGCACAGGCCGTACGGATTTCAGGACAATGGATACCGAACTGCGCGATCTGTTCGCCTTTCTCGCGGTGGTGCGCGCCGGCGGCTTCCGCGAGGGCGCGCGCGCCGGCGACATCTCCGCCTCGCGCCTGAGCGAAAGCGTGCGCCGGCTGGAATCGCGCCTGGGCGTGCGCCTGCTCCACCGCACCACGCGCAGCGTGGTCACCACCGAAGCCGGCGCGCGCCTGGCCGAACGCCTGTTTCCGGCGCTGGGCGAAGTGGAAGCGGCGCTCGACGTGGTGAACCACTACCGCGACCGACCGGCCGGCACGCTCAAGCTCAACGTACCGGCGACGGTGGCGCGGCTGGTGCTGCCGGCCATCGTCACGCCGTTCCTGAAGGCGTACCCGGAGATCCGGCTGGAAGTCATCGTCGAGGAGAGCTTCGTCGACCTGCTCGCCGCCGGCTGCGATGCCGGCGTGCGCTACGACGAGCGCCTGGAAAAGGACATGGTGGCGGTGCCGATCGGCCCGCGTGTGCAGCGCATGGCCACCGCGGCGTCACCGGCCTACCTGGCCGAACACGGTCGCCCGCGGCATCCGCGCGACCTGCTCGACCATGCCTGCCTGCGCGGACAATTTGCCAGCGGCCACATCCCGACCTGGGAGTTCGAGCGCGACGGCGAGATCGTGCGCATCGATCCCGAGGGCCCGTTGATGGTCCGCCTGGGCGCGGCGGCCGATCTCGCGCTCCACGCGGCCATCGACGGGCTGGGCATCATCCACCTGTTCGAAGCCTGGCTGCAGCCGCACTTCGACAGCGGCGCGCTGGTGCCTGTGCTCAAGTCCTGGTGGCAGCCCTTCAGCGGCCCCTATCTCTACTACCCGGGCCGCCGGCACCTGCCCGCGCCGCTGCGGGCGTTCGTGGATTTCGTGAAGTACCCACCCGGACAACGATCCGGCCACTAGGCCCGGTCGCGAATAGCGCGTGCGCATTCGCATCGGCTGCACGCGGCGATGAACTCGACCGCCGACTCGCTCGAAGGTATCCGCATCACGGCGGTGCGAGGCCCCTCCGCTGCAGTCTCACCGATACGTCCGTTGCATCGAGCCGGGTGCCGCGATGCAATGCGCTGGCCGCCCTCTCGCCGTACCAAGGTCCTTGGGCTAGCCTGGGACCGGCTTGCCGTGGAGTGGGTGCCATGAAACCGTCGTCGCTGCGAACGAGCGTGCTCGTCGCACTTGCCGTGTCGGGTGCGTTCGGCGCACAGACCGCGCGCGGCGCCGACCAGACCACCGCGGCGACGCAGCGGCCGGGCTTCGACTGCGCCCCGGCGGCCGGCGGTGCGGCCGGCGTGGTCTGCGGCGACCCGGCGCTGGCTGCGTTGGACCGGCAACTGGCCGAAACCTATCGCCTGGCACTCGGCGAAACCCCCGACCGCAAGCGCCTGCGCGCCGAACAGCGTGGCTGGATCAAGGGCCGCGACGACTGCTGGAAGGCCGATGCCCCGACGGCCTGCATCCACGACGCCTACGTCACCCGCATCGTGGACCTGCGCATCCAGCACCGGCTGGTGGCGATCCCGCCGGCAGTGGAATACCGTTGCGACGACAACAGCAAGCCATTCACCGCGACGTTCTACAACGACGAACCGCGGGCGGCGGTGCTGACCTGGGGCAACGACCAGGCGATCGTGCCGGCCGCACCAGCGGCCAGCGGCGCGCGCTACGCAAGCGAAGGCATCGAATTCTGGGAACACCATGGCGAGGCCACGGTGGATTTCTACGGCCACCGGCTGACCTGCCGCGCCGCGCACTGAGACGATCGCGACAGGGCTGCCGCATCCCCGCCGCCGGGCTCAGCCTGCGCTGGCGATGAAGCCCTCGATGGCTGCCACGGCCTGCCCGACGCTCCAGTCGTCGGAGCTCGGCCCGACCTGGATCTCAACCATCGTCCAGCCGTCCAGTGGCGCCTCGGCGAACCCGTCGAACAGCCACCATTCGCCGGCCGTGGCCATCTCGCCATGACGCGCGGCGAGGGTATCCGGCCGGCCCGGCAGCCACAGCTGGAAGGCGTTGGTGTGCGGACGCAGCGGATGCACCAGCACCTGCGGCAGCGCAGCCAGCGCTGCGGCCAGCGCGCGGGCCCGCTCGACGAATTCACCGAGGCGCGGCCCCAGCCGCTCCAGGCCGTCCAGGGCACTGATCGCATAGGGCCAGGCCGTGACGAGGTTGCCGCCATAGCGGCTCTTCCACGGCGCCAGCGAGCCGATGAAGTCCGCGGTGCCGGCCACCAGCGCACCACCCAGGCCGCCGAGCCCCTTGTAGTAGGAGACGTAGACGCTGTCGGCCAGCGCCGCCAACTCGGCCTCGGCCATACCGTAGCCGGCGGCGGATTCCCACAGGCGGGCGCCGTCGAAATGCAGCGGAATCGCCCGCTCGCGGCACCAGGCGGAGATCGCGCGCAGCTCGTCCAGCGCCGGCAGCAGGAAGCCGGCCCGCCGCAAAGGCAGCTCCACCACCACCGCCGCCAGCGGTTCGGTCACCGCCTGCAGCGCGTCCAGAGAAAACGGCCGGTGGCGACCCAGCCGGATCGCGTTCAGTCCCGCAGCCCGCTCCAGTGCACCGGCCTCGTCCATGTCCATGTGGCCCATGGGATGAATCGCCACGTTGCGGCAGGCGCGCGCGTCGGCATATGCCTGCAGCGCGCACAACTGGGCAGTGACGCCCTTGATGAAGAAGCGTCCGGCCGGCTTGCCCAGCCGCTCCGCGGTGGCCTGCTCCAGCCGGGCGACTGCCCCGCCGGCGCCGTATTCGTCGATCGCATCGCCTGCCGCGGGATGCGCGACCAGCCGCGCCATGGTCTCGGCCACGGGCGGCGCGGGTGGACGGGAAAGGAACAGCCGGCAGGCCTGCTTGAGCGCGCGATCGGTCACGGAAGATGGCTCGTAGGAAGGCAATCGCCCATTGTGCCCTGGCAACGCCCGTCGGCACGAGCCGGTCGGCACGACGTGCCGGCCTAGGGTCGCAGCAGCGACAGCACGACCTCCAGCACGATCAGCAGCACGATGGCGATTTCCAGCCACTCCGAACGCCGGCTCGATGCCTCCTCGTACAACGCGGCATAGGTGTCGCGGACGATCGCCAGCTTGCGGTCGACCGAGGCGCTGAGCGCCGGCACGCGGAACAGGCCGAGCGCGGCGCTGTACACGCGGGCCAGGTACACGTCCTCGGTCACCTGCAACGCGTTGTCCACCTTCTCGGTGAGTTCGGTCGCCTCGGCCACCAGCATGTACAGGCCGCGCGCGAGATGCGCGAAGCGACGCGCCGCCAGCAGCGAGCCGGTGCCACGTGCCTCCTGCACCCGCGCGTACATCCGCGGCAGCTCGTTGTCGAGCAGCGTGTCGTAGTAGCGGAACTCGACCAGCTGGGCGTTTGCCACCTCGATCACGTCGGCCACGTCCGAATCGCCACGCGGCTCGTAAACAAAGGCGCGGTCCCAGGTGAGCAGCACCAGGTCGTCGGTGTAGTAGGAGTAGCCGTGTGCCAGCAGATCGCGGCGCGCGCCCTCGGACAGCGGGCGCGACTCGCCCGACAGCAAGGCCGCCAGGTCGACCCGTTCACGCAGCGTGGCGGCGTCCAGCGGGGCATCGAACGCCTGCACCACGCCGAGCAGGTAGTCCTCCTGCAACGAGGCATCGACCGCCGGCCGGTCCAGCGCCGGGGCGATGGCTTCGACCACGCGCTGGCGCAGCGTGGTCCACAAGGTATCCGGTGCGGCCGGCCCGACCGCGCGGTCCAGCGCATTGAAGCGGGCGGCGAAGGCCGGCCACGGCAGCTCGGCCACGGCAACGCGCACGGCGAACGCGGCAACGCCGAAGTCATACAGGCGCACATGGACGCGGGCGATGAGCTCGACGCCGTCCAGTTCCAGGGGCAACGGCTCCAGCGTCAGCTCCAACGGCGGCACGTCGAAGGCCACCGCCTTGGGCGGTGCGGTGAGCAGACGGCTGCGCCGCCCCTCCGCACCGGCACGGGCCAGCCAGGCGGCCTCGGCCCGGCCCAGGTCGATCGCATAGGCGATATCGAACAGCCGCAATGCCACCAGCTCGCCGTTGCGCACCGTCACGGAAGGTTGCTGCGCCATCACGCCATCTCCGACCGACACCCGCAGGCAAGTGTAGGCCGGGGCAGGCGACAGGCGCCTGACCGGGGTCAGTCCGCGCGACACCGCCCTTCCGCGCCTCGCCAGTTTGCGGTCGCACCGGATTGATGTATACACTGTATACATGACCCGCCGGAACACCGCCCAAGCGATCCTCCTGGCTGCCCACGAACTGTTCGACCGCGAGGGACCAGGCGCCGTCACCATGCGCCGCATCGCCGAAGCGGTCGGCATCACGCCGATGGCGCTGTACAGGCACTTCCCGAATCGCGACGCCCTGCTCAAGCGGATCTCCGACGACAGCTTCCAGAGCGCGGCCAGCACCTGGCGCAGCCATCGCCGCCGGCGCGATCCGGTCGCCCGTTTGCTGGCGACGCAGGAGGATTACCTCGACTACGCGCTGCAGCACCCGCACCTGTTCGACCATGCGTTCTCGGCGCAGCGCGATGACGCGCGGCGCTTTCCCGAGGACTTCCGCGCGCGCCGCTCGCCGACCCTCAACGTGGTGGCCGACCTGCTCGCCGAAGGCATGCAGGGCGCCGTGTGGCGCCAGGACGATCCCTGGGACGTGGCGATGACGTTGTGGGCGCATGCACACGGCCTGATCGCGCTGTATCGCGCCGGCCGCTTCAGCTACGACGCGGAACAGTTCCGCGCCTTCTATCTCGCATCGATCCGGAGACTGCTCGATGGCCTCAAGGCCTGATGTCCGCAACGTCGCCACGATCGTCGCTGCGACGGTGGCTGCAGCCCTGCTGTGGTGGCTCGGCAGCGGCCTGCACCCGTGGTGGTGGCTGACCTGGCTGGCGCCGTTGCCGCTGCTCTGGCTCGCGCCGCGCACCGGGCGCTGGCCTGCGGCCCTCGCCGCGCTGGTCGCTGTTGCCGTGGGTGGGCTCAACCAGTGGCGCTACCTGCACGACTACATCGGACTGCCGCTGTCGGTGATCGCGTACGTGATCGTGCTGCCGGCCGTGCTGTTCGCCCTCGTGGTGCTGCTGCACCGGCGACTGCTGCTGCGTGACCAAGCACTGGCCGCTGCGCTCGCCGTGCCGGTCGCGTGGACGGCGATGCAATACCTCAACAGCCTGCTGTCGCCTCACGGCACCTTCGGCGCGCTCGGCTACACCCAGATGGATGCGCTGCCAGTGATCCAGGTGGCGGCACTGGCCGGTGTCTGGGGCATCGGCTTCCTCGTGCTGCTGCTGCCGGCCACGCTGGCGGTGCTGGCATCCGCTGCCCCGCGTCGCGGCCGCCTGCAGGCAGCGCTGCTGTGTGCAGCGATCCTGCTGCCCGCGCTGGGCTACGGAACGTACCGGCTGCAGGTCCCGGCCAGCGGATCGCTGCGGATCGGACTGGCCTCGCTGGAGACACCGATCCGTCCGCCCCAGGCCAGCCGCGAGGGACAGGATCTGCTCGCCCGCTACCAGGCGGTGATCGCACGCCTCGCCGGCCAGGGCGCGCAGGCCGTGGTGATCCCGGAAACCTCGTTCGCCACGGCCGACACGAACATCCCGGCATTTGCCCAGCTGGCCCGGGAATACCGGCTGTGGCTGGATGTGGGCGTGGCGTACCAAAGCGGGGCCGGCAGCGAGCGCAACATGGTCATGGTGTTTGGGCCGGACGGCACCGCCCCGGCCACCTACAGCAAGCATCACCTGATTCCCGGCTTCGAGGACCGCTACCGCCCGGGCGACGCCTATCGCCTGCTCGACGGTTCGCCGCGCATCGGCCTGGCGATCTGCAAGGACATGGATTTCCACGACATCGGCCAGGCCTACGCGGTGCGCGATGCGCAACTGCTGCTGGTGCCGGCCTGGGACTTCCGCGTCGACGGCTGGCTGCACGGGCGCATGGCGATCCTGCGCGGCGTGGAGGGCGGCTTCGCGGTGGCCCGTGCGGCGCGCTCGGGCCGGCTCACGCTCAGCGACGATCGCGGCCGCGTGGTCGCCGAGGCATCCAGTGAACGCCACGACGCCGAGCTGGTCGGCGACCTGCCGCTGCGCCATACCCGAACACTCTACGGCCGCGTCGGCGACCTGTTCGCCTGGCTGGACCTGACCGGCCTGCTCGCGCTGCTGTGGCTGGCGCTGCGGCCAGCCAGCAGCGGGCGAGGCAGGGCCCCTGTTGCACTGGAGCGCGTGCGCTAAACGCCAGTCACACCGTGGACGCGCCGGCTGCAGCCAAGGCTTGGCGACCGCCGGGACGGCACCGGCAGTCGCGGTTCACCCGGCGGCCAATGGACGGCTCACCTCCGGCAGGGCCGGAGGGACCGCTTCGCAGCGGCGCACGACGAAGGTCGCCTTCACCCGCTGCGAACGGACCAGGTAACTGCACCACAGCGTCACGCCGATCACCGCGCGCACGGTTGCGGCGATTTCCTTGTCGGTCGCGTGCAGCGTCGGTATCCGGGCAGTCAACGCCAGGTCGGCGAGCTGCAGCACGATGCCCGCGACCATCACCAGCATGGCCACGCGGGGGAAGCTGCTTCGCCGCTTGAAGAACAGCGTCAGCGCCAGCACGGTGAATACCCAGCCCCCGAGGCTGATCGCCAGCTCGAGCAGCAGCAGTGGTGCCCACAACGCGTTGTAGGAGGGAGCGCCGAAGGTCGTCACCGCCGTCCACCGATCGATCGCCAGCGCCCCTCCCACGTGCCACAGCGCCACCGTCATCATGACCAGTCGGGCTCCAAGCACCAGGCCAAGCACCACCAGCCAGCCGGCGAGGCCGGCCAGGCGATGGTCGCTCGCCGGTAACGGCTCGGGGTCGTAGCGGTACACCCGCGCCGCCAGCCAGCTCCAGCCAGCGAGCATGCCGGCCGCCAGCAGGGCCGCCAGCCAGTTCATGCGATCCAGCCATGAACCCCGCGCCGCGCCGGGCTGAAGTGCCGGATTCCACCAGAAGCGGAACGCCAGCATCTTGCGCGCACGCGCCAGGTCGTCGAGGTAGCGTGGCATCTGCGCAGCCGGCACTTCGTCGGTCAGCGACTGGAAGTGATCGGTGATCAGCAGCCGCAGCCCGTCGCGATGGATCGAGCGCTCGAAGCGGAACGCCGGATCGTCCACCCGGGTGGTCGTGGTCTTCACCGGCCATGCATTGGGCAGGCGCACCTCGGTCTGCTGGCTGAGGTCCAGCGGGTAGGAAACCTGCAGCGGAGCCGTGCGGATCGGCGTATCCGGCGCGCTCATCGCCCGGCTGAGCTCCGGAAAGTGCAGCAACGCCACGCGCCCCCTGCCGTCGTCGGCCGGTCCGGACATCGAGCGGATCACGTAGCTCTCGTCGAGGGTCACGCGGTTGGCCGCCGCGTCGTCGCGCAATGCCAGCGTTCCGGCCGCGCCGATGTGCGGGTAGTAGGCGGCATAGAAGTTCAGGAAATTCTTCTGCAGCTCGGCCCGGCTGTTGCTGGCGAAGGCATTGCGCAGGGCCTCGCCGACGTCGCCGCTGGCCACCGTCTCGATGGTAAAGGGCACCGCCGCGTCGAAGCCGTGGCTGGCGTCGTAGGTCGCATGCAGCTGGCGGCGGTAGGCATCCGGCGCTGCCGGCTTCATCGCGGTGAGCCCGCGGCCGCCGGGAACCACCACCAGCGCCAGGTCGAAGTGATCCTGCGAGAGATGGGCCAGGTCGGCCATCTGGGTGTTGCGGGTCGGATCGATCCACCAGTCCCTGCCGTCGACGCGCGCCAGCACCAGCACGTGGTCGAACACACCGGGGCTGGGCAACAGGTCCGCCACGCCACGCCGCAGTGCGGTGTTGACCAGGGCCGGCCAGGCATCGATGCCAAGGTGGCGCAGCAGCGTCACGGTGAGCAGGGTCTTGTCCTTGCAATCGCCGAAACGGCGGGCGTACACGAGCGCCGGCGGATTGGGCGCATGCGAGTTCGGCCCGATCTCGACGCCCAGGTAGCGCACCTCGCCCTGCACCAGCCGCAGCGCGGCGAGCATCCGGCCGGCCGGCGTCGACTCGGTGCGGGCGATACGATCGACCTGGGCCTGCAGCGCGGCGTCGAGGGTGTCCGGCGTGCGGTAGAGCGGCAGCGCCCAGTCCACCACCTGCGCCCAGCTGTCGAACTGGCTCCAGGACACCTGGGCGAACGGGAAATACCACGCCGGGGTGCCGGCCTCGACGGTAAGCACCGGCGGATCGACCGCGTCCCAGGTGTAGTCGCGCAGCCCGTCGTGCTCGGTCACCCGCGGCTTCATCGTGGTGTGCCGGCTCGCCAACCGCAGCGGCGCATCGAGCGGCACCAGCAGCCGTCCATGGACGCGAGCCACGGGAAGGCCGAACTGCAACTCGTAGGCGCCGAAATCGCGCCCGCCGAACACCGGATTGCGGCCGCTGATGACGTAGGAGTAGTCGACCACGTCGCCCGGGCGCACGTCGTCGAGAAAGATCGCCAGGGTGCGCGTGCCGTCGTAGATGCGCTCCTCCAGCCCCGCCTCGCGCTGGATCACCCGCATCTTCGCCGTGTGCAGTTGGGAGATCGTCCGGCCATGGCGGATCACGTCCAGCGAATGCAGCACCAGCTTCTGGTACGACGGATCGAACGGGATCTGGATGTTGGCGATCGCCTCCACCCCGTGCGCGTCGAGCGCCTCGCTGACCATCCGGTGGTAGCGCACCCGGTCGTGCCGATCGGCCAGGATCTGCGTATCGGTGAGCAGGAAGGCCACGCCGTCGCTGCCCTGCCCCAGCCTCGCCGCATCGGCCTTGCCCGGCGCGACCGGCACCACCCATCGGGGCAGCGGACCGGTCGTGTAGTCCGCTGCGCGACCAGCCAGCGGCAGGCAGGCCAGCAACACCAGCAACCATCGCACGAGCCATCGGCCCGCTGCATCGACGCCCCGTCCGGGGCGCACGTCGTCCCTATCCAATGCCCTGCTCCTGGTCCCCCAACCGTCCGGCCGATGCTACCCGGATTCGCCCCGGCCGGAACGCCACGAGTCGCCGCTACTGGCGCATCCGCTGCCACTGGTCGAGGATTTCCACGATCGCATCGCCCGGCTGCTCGTCCGACTGCCACGCCACCGGCGATCCGGCCTCGAGCAGCAGCCGCCCGACCGCGGCATGATCGCCACCTTGCCCGTCGGACATGCGGCTGCCTTCCGCCGCCCAGACCAGCGGCTGGGCGTGGAATTCGCGGTCGCGCACCGCGGTCGAGGCACCATGGGCAAGCAAGGCGCGCGCGGCAGCCAGCTGGCCGCGCATCGCGGCACAGTGCAGCGCGGTCTTGCCGATCTCCTCATCGCCGCGATCGACATCCAGTCCGCACGCCAGCAGGGCCTCGATCGCCGCCACGTGTCCCTCTTCGGCCGCCCGATAGAACGCAGCGTAGTGGTCGGTACGGATCGCCCCGCGCAGCGCCGGGTCTTGCGCAAGCATGGCGTCGACGGTCGCCCGGTCGCCGCCGGCGGCGCTGGCCACCAGCCGATCCACCGGCGCCAACGCGTCGCCGGCTCCGTGCGCGGCAAGCCAGTCGGCCACCGCGCCATTGCCGTTCAGCGCGGCGATCGCGTACGGCGTGCGGCCATCGGCGCGACGTCGTACGAGGTCCGCACCATGCTCCGCCAGCAAGGCGACCAGCGCGACGTTGCCACGACGTGCCGCCACGTGCAGCGGACTTTCGCCATTGGCAGCGAACACCGGGTCGGCGTCCGCGCCATGTTCGAGCAGCCAGCGCACGCCGTCGATGGCGTTCGACCACTGCAGGATCGCGTACAGCGTCGCCGAGCCGTCGGTGGCCCAGGGCTGGTTGGCCGAGGCGCCGTGTGCGTGCAGGAAGTCCAGCCTGGCGAGGTCGCCGCCGCTGGCGAGGATGGGCAGGGTGACGCCATCGTTCGGATCGGCGCCGGCGGCGAGCAGCACCTCGGCCAGCGCCAGCGAGTCGGTCACCAGCATCGCACCCCACAGCACGGCCCGCTGGACGCCGTGGTGCACCCAGGGAAAACGCAGCCGGGCATCGGCCCCCATCGCCAGCAGCCGCCGGGCGATGGCGACCAGTCCGGCGGCATCGGCCACTCCGCTGCGACCCAGCGAGGTATGGCAGACGTAGTGCAGGGGCTGCCAGCCGCGCGGGCCGCCGGCCTGTGTGGCAAGCGCCGGCTGTTCCGCGAGACGCGCCAGCACCCGCGGCGCATCGCCCATGACGAGCGCGGCGTGAAAGCTCGCCGCGGGCAGTTGCCGATGGCGTTCCAACAGTCGCCGCGCGCGATCGGTGCGCCCGTCGGTAGCCGCCTCGACGAAGGCCGCGGGAACGTCCTCGTGGCGCAGGCCCGCCTCTTCCACGAGGTCGGCCAGGACCTTCCACGAGACAAAGCCGTGCTCGCGTGCGAGCACCGATTGCGCGTCGTGCAGGGCAAGCGGTTCGTTGCGCAGGGCCTCATCGGTCCACCCGGCGTAGGCGGGGAGCCGCCGGAACCGCGCCAGGGCCGCGGGATCGCCGTCGCCGGCGGCGCGTTTCAATTCCTTCGCCTGGCGCTTGAGCTGCCCGATGTCGGGATGTTGCGGAAGGGTGCGGTGGGGCATTGCGGAATCCTCCATGCAGAGGCCGGCGGTCCGCAGGCTGGCCAGCACGGAGACGAGATGCCGTCACCGGTGTTCGACCAGGGTGGACTCCGTCCTTCGCGCGGACCCGCGGGCGCCCCGAAGCGCCAGGTGATCATCGACCCGGTGCCATACGCGGTCAAGACGAAAGAAGCTGCGCCGGAACGCGGTCCGGACGATCGCAGGAAGCGCGAGAGGCTCTCCATTCTTCCGATTGACACGTTCTGCGGGCCCGCGAAGAATCCGGCCGCATCCAGGCCGCCGCACGATCGGGGCCTGCACAGGGGCAAGGCGGCCAGGGGAGGGCTCGCTCGATGTCAGGGATGGCGATCGCAGGCGTCACGCGCCTGCTTGTCCGACGTGGCACAACGCTTGCCGAGCCTGGCTGCTTCCATGCCGCGCCTTCGCGCAACCGCGGGCATGCAACGGCCGTGTTGCGGACATGCCGGCGCTTCGCGGATCGCGCCTGCCGGCCCTCCGGCTCCGCACCTTTTCGCGCAGGGAGGCGCATCGCGCGCGGCTCCGGCACCCATCCGTTCACCACCGGCGGGGCGAGATGCCCTGCCTCACTATGGCAATCAAAAAAGGAAGCTACCGCCATGACGCAGTCCATCCATCCGCGATTGCAGTCCGTTCGTGCCCTCCCACTCGCCCGCGCCGTCCTGCCGCTGTGCATGGCCGCCGCCATCGCCACCGTGCCCGGCATTGCGCACGGCGCAGGCAAGGGCCACGCCGCCGCACAGGTCGTGGTCGGGCCGCTGCCGCTGCCCGACCCGCACGTAAGGGGTTACAGCTATCCCGAGTCCGAGCAGACCATCCTCAAGCATGTCGACCAGGGCGACAGTGGCTGGATCGCCACCCATGCCTGGGGCCTGTGGGCCTCGCTCACGCGCACCGTGCTGCCAGGCCTGCACGTATACGAAACCTGGCCGTCTCCCTACGACGGCACGCTGATTCCCTCGGGTATGAACTCCGGCGGCGCCACGCTGTTCCGCACGCCCGATGGCCACTCGGCGGTATTCCACGCGCTGCAACGTCCTGGCCAGTTCCACGGCCACCACTTCGTCGAGCTGACCAGCGCCGAAGCGCTGCCGAGCAGCAGCGACCAGGTCCTGGTCACGGTCAACTGGTCGCCGCAGATGGCCATGCAGGTGACGCAGAACAACTGGCTCTCGTCGACCACGCTCGATGCCATGCTCGCCAAGGGGGAGACCGGCATCACCCTCAACAACATGTCGGTCTCGCTCAAGCCCACCTACTTCTGGCTGGGTGCCCCGCTGCTCGCGCATGGCCGTTACTACCGGCTGAGTACCTGGCCCGGCCCGCCCAATCCCGCCATCGCGTTCCCGTCGAACCTGTGGGGCCAGTGCATCTGGATCGACACGCAGGACACCGGCAAGGGCAGCGGCACCGGTGCGGTGGACACCACCTGCAGCGACGACGGCAGCTCGCGCACCGCAGCGAGCACCTACGGCCTGGCCGATTTCATCCACTTCAGGCTGAGCGCGCGCGAAGCGGCCGCGTGGGCCGAACAGGGCATCAACGTCACCGTCGGCAAGACGGTGTACAAGCCCAAGCCCGGGGAAACCGTGGTGCTGGCGGCGATGCACGTCGGCACCCGCGAGATGACCGAATGGACCTGGCAGACCTACTGGTGGCAGCCGAACCCGAACAAGGCGATCGCCCCGATGACTGCCGCCGACCTCGCCGCCCGGCCGGCGCAGGTGAGCGGTGCCGCGGCGCACTACGCGATGTGCACGGCCTACCAGATGGTCACGCCGAACCAGCCGATCACCGGTGGCCAGGGCACCAGGCCGGTGCTCTGCTACAACCCGTACCTGGAAGCGCCTTTCTCGCACAACCGCGACCTGCCCGGCTCCAAGCCATGGACCTACCAGGGCGTCACCTACGACATGAACGTCGGCGTGCAGACCAACTGCATGAGTTGCCACGCGCAGGCCACCTACGCCAAGGGTGACGGCCAGAACACCCTGCCGTACACCGGCGACCGCTACATCGACCTCGACGATGCCGACTTCAAGCCCTACCTGAAGATGGATTTCTCCTGGTCGATCCAGCAGAACGTCAAGAACGACGGCGCACCTGCGCCGTCGCCTGGCACCGGCAAGGTCGGCTCAGGCATGCACTGAGCAGCCGGCACCGCACCGGCACGTACCCGCCGCCAGCCGGGGTACGTGCCGAAAAAAAATGCCGGTTGGCGAAGGCAGCCACCGGCTTGCGGGGAACCGGCTAAGCTGCCGTCGTCCCACTAGTGGAGGACGACGGCGTGTTCCATCCCCTGGACTGGCTCGGCCGTCGCCTGGCGGATTTCCTCGCCAAGCCGCGCCCGGTGGAAATGCACTTCAGCACGTCCCGTTTCCGGCTGCTCCAGTTCTCGCTGCGCAAGGGCGACGTGCTGCTGGTGGAAGGCAGCAGCCGCTTCAGCACGGCGGTGAAATACCTCACCCAGTCGAGCTGGTCGCACGCGGCGCTGTACGTCGGCGATACGCTGCTGCCGGAGCGCCCCGAACTGGGGCCGCACGTGCTCATCGAGGCCGACGTGACCGAGGGCGTGCGCGCCGTCGCGCTGCATAGCTACCAAGGCGTGCACACCCGCATCTGCCGACCGGTCGGCCTCTCCCGGGAGGAGCTGGCGACCGTGATCGACCACGCCCGGCGACGACTCGGCCAGCAATACGACGTGAAGAACATCGTCGACCTGCTGCGCTACCTGATGCCCACACCGCCGATTCCCGGCCACCTGCGCCGCCGCCTGCTGGCGCTTGGCAGCGGCGACCCGACACGGGCGATCTGCTCGTCGTTGATCGCCGATGCGTTCCAGAGCGTGCGCTACCCGATCCTACCCCTGGTCGAGCCGGCCGACCGGCGGCGCAAGGGCGCAAAACAGGCGCGTCGCGAGATCCTGCACATCCGCAACTCGCGGCTGTTCGCCCCGCGCGACTTCGACATCTCGCCCTACTTTCTGATCGTCAAGCCGCTGCTGGAGCAGCAGTTCGACATCCACCAGCTGCGCTGGGCCGAGCCGGAGCGGTTGGCCCGGGACGACGACGAGGACTGAATCGTCCGCGCCTCAGCCGGCGGCGTCCTCCGGCAACGCCGGCGGACCCGCTTCGGTCGCGGCGGCGAGCAACCGCGGCCGACGCAGCAGGAACCAGACTGCGCCGAGCGGACACGCCACCGAGATCGACCACGGACCGAACGGGGTGCCGCCCACGGCCGCGCCCAGCAGCAGGAAGGACAGCGGGTGCACGTCCCATGCCCCGGTGGTCCAGTTCACCGTCACGCTGACCACCCCGAACAGGATAAACAACACCCAGGGCCACTTGCGCCCGCGCATGGGCGTGCGCACGCATACCACCAGCGCGACCACGCAGAACAGCGGCACGACGATCGCAGCGAGCAGCACCGCGAGCTGCAACGGATGCTTACCGTGCAGGGTGAAGCGGTTGGTCGACTCGAGCGAATCCGTCAAGGGCTGCACGCTCAGGCCGAGCAGGAAGGTCGAGCCATCCCGGGTACGCCGGACCACGCGGAGCAGCAACCATCGGCCCGGATACCGGCACTGGAACGCATAGCTGACCGTGCGCATGCCGTCGCCTTCCACCACGCCCACCCCGACTACCTGGACCGCCGTCGGTGCCTGCGCCGGCACGTAGCTGGCCATCGCCTCGAGCTTCGACCGAAGACCCGGCGTGCGCTGGGTCGGATCGACCACCGACTCGATCGCATCGAATTGCCGTTCGCGCAGCAGGTCCAGGTAGTGCCTGGCCGCCTGCTCCTCGGCTGGCGACCCGAACATCTGCACCAGGCGCGACGCCTGGCAGCCACCGAGCAGCAGCAAGCCGAACAGCACAATCACCACGCCCCCCCGGCGCACGGTCCACCGCGTGTCACTCATGTCCGATCCCCCATCGATGGCCTTCGTCGCTCATACGGCGGCTGCCGCACCGAGCCAGTTGATGTATTGCACGACTCGCGGTCGCACGCCCAGGTTCGGGCTCGCGCCGTGCGGCAGCCATTGATGCCAGATCACCAGGTCGCCGGCCTTGCCGGGAATCGGGCGCGAGCCGAGCGCGTGCAGGTCCTGCTGCTGCGGGTCGGCCCCCGGCGCGAGCATCGCCAACCAGTCCGGCAGTTGCCGGTGGAAGCCTGGCACCACGGTCAGCGCACCCTGCCCAGCCGGCGTGTCGGTCAGGTACAGGATGCCCTGCGTGCCGAACTTCAACGGCTCGCCGAAATCCAGGTCCCAGTGCAGGTCCGGCCCGGGAAATGCGTACCCGGGTCGCTGCGGCGGATGAAAGCCGCAGCGATCGGCGCTCGGCCACAGGTCCGCCGTCCCCCAGAGCTGGGCGAACGCCTTGTGCACGCGCGGCGAACGACGCACGGCATCGAGCGCGGCGTGCTGGATCAACTCGACCATGATCCCGTGGCGCACGGAATCCCGGTACCACGACTCCGGCGCATCGGGTCGCGCGCCGATGTGCTGGTGGATCGCCTGTACGACTGCCTCCCGCTCCCCGGGCGCGATCGCCTCGGCAACCACCACGTAGCCGTGCTCGGCCCAGTGCGCGAGGTCGGCGGCGGTCAGGACCGGGGGCGCGGCATCGATGGAAGCGAGCCAGTCATCCACCTGCGACGTCGGCGACACACCGGCGAGCAGCGTTTGCAGGCGCTGCACGGTGCGCCGGTCCGGCGTCCCTGCGGTGGCGACGATCCACGCCTCGAACGCCTCGAAGGTCGGTTCGACGCGCATCAGGTGTTCCAGGGTCTGGTGCAGCCCGAGCCCGAGCGCATCGAGCACGATCCGGTCCCGCAGCGACTCGCCGGTGCGCCCGCTTCCGCGTCCGCTGCGCGCGGCCATCGCCGATGACCAAAGTCGCCGCAGATGCGTCACACCCAGCCCACCCAGCTCCGCCGAGGCCGGAAGCGCCTGCGCCGCCGCATCGCCGCTGCGGGGCGCCATGCCGGCCGGCCGGATCGCGTCCGCCTCGCGGGAGAGCGCCGCGCCGGGAGACCCGGAGCCTGCGAACGGACAGCCACCTTCCATGGAGTGCATCGTCACGCATCCCTTCGTCGATGATCGGTCGCCACTGTAA
>JABLTH010011762.1_pt1 | contig 30367 bp, 29 predicted proteins | sample 7875711 | NCBI WGS metagenome assembly JABLTH01 (sample SAMN14941262, study PRJNA633318) | bioreactor metagenome | isolation source: bioreactor | place: China | collected 2019-03-05 | reverse complement strand
TCGCCAGCAGGGCCGTATGCGGCGCGCGCGGCCTTCTGTTGCGCGAGGCGTTTTTCGTGGAGCCGCTCCTGTGCCGCGAGGATGTCGTCCGGATAGTTGATGGATTCGCCGCGCGCCGGGTTGTAGCCGACCGATTCGAGGTCGATCAGCTCCTGCAGCACTTGCGCGCGCGTGACGGGCGACTTTGCCGACTGGGCGAACGACAGGGCCGGTGCAGCGAGCAGGACGGCAGCGGCGGCGGTAACGACGAGCGATTTCACGAGGTTCTCCTGGGTACGGGGTAGGTGGCCGGCGCGACGCGCGATGCGTGCCCCCGACCTTCGCTGGCAGTCTACGCAGCGCCCGAGCGCGTAAAAACCCCGATTCCAGGCAGGCTGCCTTCCAGATGGAACAACATTGATGCACCGCCCGCCGCACACGAACCCGCATGCGAACGCAGGTGCGTGAGCGTCGGGCGGCGATGCATTGCGTCGATCAGAAGCGCGTGCGCATGCCGATCGTGCCGACGATCTGGTTCGCGGTGCTCGATGCGCCGCCCGAGCCGTCGATGAACGCCTGGTAGCCGCGGCCCGATGCGTGCTGATACATCGCTTCCGCGTAGACGTCCGTGCGGCGCGACAGCTTGTAGACGGCCTGCAGGTCGACCTGGTGCCACTTCGGATCGGTGCCGTGCCTGCTGTCGGGGTTCGACACGCTGGCGTCCGTGTACACGTAGGCCGCGCCGAGGCTGACGGCCGGCGTCACCGCATAGCGCACGTTCACGTCGTAGTTGTTGAACGCGACCTGGCCGGTCGAGCCGAACGAGCCCGTGTTGTCGTACTGCGAGCGCGTATAGACGAAGCCGACGGTGGCCGGGCCGAACCCATAGCTGATGCCGCCGCCGTACGAACGCATGCGGTCCGAGCCGATCGACCAGCCGCCCTGGTTCAGGCTCTTCGCTTCGGCCGCGTCGGTCGCGCCCGGGCTCGCGCTCGTCGAGCCTTTCGTGCCGTTCATCTGCAGGTACGCGCCGGCCAGCTTCAGCGGGCCGTTCGTGTAGCTCGCCGCGACGCTGTATGCGCGGTTCGCGCCGAAGCTGGTCGCGTTCGAGAACGCGTACATCGCGCCGACCTTGAAGCCCGCATACGTCTCGCTCGTGTACTTGACCGCATTGTTGATGCGCAGCGAGTGGTTCAGGTTGTCGTTGTCGAACGGATGCGCGAAGCTCGTGTCGCCGAGGTCGCCGGCCGTGGCGGACAGCGGCGCGACGAAATCGACCATCGTGTCGTACTGGCGGCCGAGCGTCAGCGTGCCATAGCCGCTCTGGCTCAGGCCGACGTACGCGTGGCGGCCGAACAGCTTGCCGTCCTGCCCGAGCCCGCCGTTGTTCACGTTGAAGCCGTTCTCGAGCACGAACAGCGCCTTCAGGCCGCCGCCGAGATCCTCGGTGCCGCGAAACCCGAGGCGGCTGCCGTTGACGGTGCCGCTGTTCAGGCGCCACAGCGACGCGCCGTTGGCGTTGTTGGTGTAGACGATGCCGGCATCGATCAGGCCGTACAGCGTGACCGAGCTCTGTGCGTGAGCGAGCGGGGCGAACAGCGTGGCGGTGCATGCGCCGGCGACGAGGGTTTTTTTCAAGTGAGGCTCCTGCGTGTGGGAGGGGAACAAAAGTTCGGCGCAAGTATAGGAACGCAACCCGCGCGCAAGGCCGCCGGGGGCCGCGAGCGCACCTTTCCGGATCGGGCAAGAGTCGTTCACAAAACTGACACGACGCGCCGCGCGCGCGTGACGGTGGTGGTTTTTGCACGGTCGCACGCGGGCGGTATGCGTCCGTCGCGGGCGTGCTGTCGCGTCGTTGCAACATGAGCGGGGTGTGGCGCGGCGGTGGATCGGTGCGACTGGCGCGCGGAGAGTGGCTCGCCTGAGCCTACGACCACGACCGGCAGCACTCGCGTTCAAACGCGGACGCGTGCACGCGTCGACGCGCTTCATCCGGGCTCGTCAACCGGATCGCGCGACCTGCCGACTCGAAGCACGCGGCCGTTCTCACGAATTCGCCGCAACGGGAAGGCGATCCCGCGGCGTGAACCGGAACGCATCACGTATCCCGATTGAAGCGGGCGGTGAACTTCGGGCTGCCTCGACCCGCCGGTCGTCGTATATTCATCAAACGCATGAGTCGATTCGAAAAATACGTTTGTCTCATGATTGTCGCCGGCCTACGATGCGGTCCTGACGACGGCGTGCGTGTTGCGCGCCGTCTTTTTCGATCCCATTCGCGAACCCCATGCGCCCCGATCTCCCGTCCGCTCCCGCATCCCCTTCGCCGGCCGCCAGCCCGTTCGCGCGCATGGCCCTCGTCGCGATCCTGACCGGCGTCGGCGCGGGTCTCGGCGGCATGCTGCTCGCGCTGCTGCTGCATGCGATCCAGCACGTCGCGTTCGGCTACAGCATCGCGCACGTGATCGGCACCGAGAGCTTCCTCACCGGCGTGACCGGTGCCGATCCGCTGCGCCGGCTCGCGGTGCTGATCGTCTGCGGGATCGTCGCCGGCGGCGGCTGGTGGGCGCTGTACCGGTATGGCCGGCCGCTCGTCAGCATCCGCCGCGCGGTGCGCGCGGCCGATCCGCGGATGCCGGTCGTCAGCACGACGATTCACGCGCTGCTGCAGATCGTCACCGTCGCGCTCGGCTCGCCGCTCGGCCGCGAAGTCGCTCCGCGCGAGATCGGATCGCTGCTGGCGGGGCAGCTTGCGCATCGTGCGGGGCTCACTCCCGACGATTGCCGGCTGATGGTCGCGTGCGGTGCGGGCGCGGGCCTCGCGGCCGTCTATAACGTGCCGCTCGGCGGCGCGATCTTCGTGCTCGAAGTGCTGCTCGGCACGTTCGAACTGCGTGCGCTGGTCGTGGCGGTCGCGACGTCGGCGATCGCGGCGGCCGTTGCGTGGATCGGCCTCGGCAACGAACACCAGTACACGGTGCCGCCGTTCGTGCTGAGCACGCCGCTGGTGACATGGTCGATCGTCTGCGGGCCGCTGTTCGGCTTCGCCGCATATGGTTTCGTGCGGCTCACGACGCGCGCCCGGGCGAACGCGCCGAAGGACGGGCGGCTGCCCGTGCTCGCGCTGCTCAACTTCGCGGTGATCGGCGTGCTCGCGATGCGTTTGCCGCAACTGCTCGGCAACGGCAAGGGCCCGGCGTCGCTGGGTTTCGACGGCACGCTGACGATTGGCCTCGCCGCCGCGCTGCTCGTGCTGAAGGTGCTGATCGAGGCCGGCAGCCTGCGGGCCGGCGCGGAAGGCGGCCTGCTGACGCCGGGCCTCGCGAACGGCGCGCTGCTCGGCGTCGTGCTCGGCGGGCTGTGGAGCCTCGTGTGGCCGGGTGCGTCGATCGGTGCCTGCGCGCTCGTCGGCGCAACCGCGTTTCTCGCCGCGTCGATGCAGATGCCGATCACGGCGGTCGTGCTGCTGCTCGAGTTCACCCGCGCGGATCACGACAGCCTCGTGCCGATGCTGTTTGCCGTGGCCGGGTCGCTTGTCGCGTATCGGGTGGCGCAGCGGTGGAGTGAGGGGCGGGCGAAGGCGATGGAGGTGGTCAAGGAGCGTGCGGTGGCGATGCGTTAATGCGCACATGCAGCCAGGAAGCGAACGACGTTTGCGCTTTTGTCGCCAACGGGTCACCGAAAATTGACGATTTGTATCCGTTCCAGGGCAAGCCATTGCCGCGAGGATCCGTGCTGCACGACGAAGCTGTCACGATCAGAGGTGCAAGCGTGGGGCCGCATTAAAGGAGCGATATCCGGTCGATCGCTTGCGTCGGAATGCACGCTTGTGACAGCCTTTGCTTCCATGGGGCGGTTGTCCCTCCCGAGTCGTTCACGATAGCCTTTTCCGCTCGTTCAAATGTCGGGCGCGCCATTTCAGGAGCAGGTTGGGTCCTCCTGGCAACGGATATCTCGCTGATCACTTATCGCACGATCGGCACGTACAACAGCATCGTGAAGCCCGAGGATCGTTTGTATGGCTGACGCGTGGAAAAACCTCGAAGCGTTCATTGCGACCGATATCGGCAAGTTGCCAGTCGATCGGATCGAACTGATGCGGGACACTGACCTCTATCACGATCTCGATATGGAGCCGGAGCACATCGATGCGTTCGTCCGGCGATGGGCCGTGACGTTTGATGTCGACTTGTCCATGTTCGACATCCACGATTACTACCCGTCGGCGAAGCTCGGCATCGGTTCGTTCCTTGCCACGGTCGTCAGATCGCCGTTCAGCAACAAGGCGCGGGAAATCCTGGGTGGCCGGTCGCTCACACTCGGCATGATGGTCGAGGCGATGGAGCGCGGTCGCTGGACGGCGTGACGAACGCAGTGCACTGATCGCGGCTGCGAAGCGGCTCAAGCCCGCCCCGCCACTTGTTCCTGTTTCCCTGTCGGTACCGCCGCGCGATCGCGGCCCCGCGCATGCCAAAGCGCGCCCGCCGGTTCTATGCAAGAATCCGCGCGTTTCCGCGCATCAACCCACAACGACACGCGCGGACGTCCCTATCAGGAAACGAGGAGCTCAAGTTGATCCAGCGCATTTCCCGCTTTTTCACGCAGGTGGTTCACCGCGTGTTGCCCGACCCGTTGATTTTCGCGATCCTGCTGACGATCGTCACGTTCGCACTCGCGTTCGGCCTCACGCCGAATACGCCCGCGCAACTCACGACGATGTGGGGTTCGGGTTTCTGGAACCTGCTCGCGTTCTCGATGCAGATGGTGATGATTCTCGTCACCGGTCACGCACTCGCGAGTTCGCCGCCCGTGAAGCGCATGCTCGTCGCGCTCGCGAGCACCGCGCGCACGCCGGGGCAGGGCGTGATGCTCGTCGCGTTCGTCGGCGCGCTCGCGTGCGCGATCAACTGGGGCTTCGGCCTCGTGCTCGGCGCGATGCTCGCGCGCGAAGTGGCGCGTCGCGTGGCCGGCAGCGATTACCGGCTGCTCGTCGCGTCCGCGTACATGGGCTTCCTGAGCTGGCACGGCGGATTGTCGGGTTCGGTCCCGCTCGTCGCGGCGACGAAGGGCAACCCGATGGAAAAGACCATCGGGCTGATTCCCGTGTCGCAGACGATCTTCACCGGTTACAACGCGTTCATCACGATCGGCCTGATCGTGATGCTGCCGTTCCTCGCGCGCCTGATGATGCCGAAGCCGGGCGACGTGGTCAGCGTCGATCCGGCGCTGCTGGCCGAACCGCCGAGCGTCGAGCGCCAGCTCGGGCCCGACGCGACGTTCGCGGAGCGGATGGAGGAGAGCCGTGCGTTGTCGGTGTTCGTCGCGGCGCTGTGTGCGGCGTTCCTCGTGCTGAAGTTCGTGCAGAAGGGCTTCGCACTCGACATCGACACCGTGAACCTCGCGTTCCTCGCGGCCGGCATCCTGCTGCACCGTACGCCGATGGCCTATGCGCGCGCGGTGGCCGGCGCGGCGCGCGGCGCGTCGGGGATCATGATCCAGTTCCCGTTCTACGCGGGCATCCAGGCGCTGATGGATCATTCGGGGCTCGCGGGCGTGATCACGAAGTGGTTCGTCGATATCGCGAACGTGCATACGTTCCCGCTGCTCGCGTTCCTGAGTTCGGCCGTGATCAATTTCGCGGTGCCGTCGGGCGGCGGCCACTGGGTCGTACAGGGCCCGTTCGTGATGCCGGCGGCTCAGGCGCTCGGTGCCGATCTCGGCAAGGCGGCGATGGCGATCGCGTACGGCGAGGCCTGGACCAACATGGCGCAGCCGTTCTGGGCGCTGCCCGCGCTGGCGATTGCCGGGCTCGGGGTGCGCGACATCATGGGGTACTGCGTGACGACGCTGCTGTTCTCGGGCGTCGTGTTTGTCGCGGGGATGTATCTGTTCTGACGGCGTGAGGCGGGCGGGGCGGAGCCCGTCTCACGCCGGTCTGATTCCGGCCTGCCTTTCAGCCGCGCGACCGCACGTCGGCGCGCTCGTGCCCGTGACGCAACGCGAGGCTCGCGAATGCCGCGACGACGAGCGCGGCCGCCAGCAGCGTCAGCCCGTTCTTTGCATTGCCGGTCGCCTGTTCGATCGCGCCGACGACGGTGGGCCCGACGAAGCCGCCGAGCAACCCGCACGTATTCACGAGCCCGAGCCCGCCGGCCAGCGCACTGCCGGCGAGCCGCGACGCCGGAAACGTGAACACGATCGACTGCACGACGAAGAACATCGACGCGGACACGCACACGCAGAGCAGGCCCGCCAACGGTGACGCATGCGCGGCGCCGACCATCCCGGCCGCCATGATCGCGAGCCCCGCGCACAGCATCCGCCGCGAATGACGCGACTCGCGTGCGAAGCGCGGCAGCGTCCCGGCCCCGAGCGCGGCGGCGAGCCAGGGCAGCGACGTCAGCAATCCGACCGCGACCGGCGACAGACGTCCCGACGCGCCGATGATCCCCGGCAGGAAGAAGATCACCGTGTAGATGGTCAACTGGTGGCAGAAGTACACGAAGATCGCGAGCCAGATCTGCGGGTCGCGCAATGCGGCGCCGAACGCGTGGCCGCCGTGCGCGGCGACGCCCGCGTCCTGTTCGGCGGCCAGCTTGCGCTCGAGCGCGCGGCCGGTTTCCGGGGCGAGCCACGGCGCGGCGCTCGGACGGTCCGGCAATCGTGTCCACACGACGAACGCGAGCAGGATCGCCGGAATGCCTTCGACGACGAACAGCCATTGCCAGCCGTGGAAACCGAGCGTGCCGTCGAGTTCGATCAGTGCACCGGCCAGCGGCCCGCCGACGATATTCGCAATGCACACGCCGAGCAGGAAATAGCCGGTGGCGCGCGCACGTTCCTCCCGGCCGAACCAGTACGTCAGATACAGCATCACGCCGGGAAACAGGCCGGCTTCGGCCACGCCGAGCAGCAGGCGCATCACGTAGAACGACGTCTCGCCGCGGACGAACGCCATCGCGACCGACAGCGCGCCCCACGTGATCATGATCCGCGTGATCCAGAAGCGTGCGCCGACGCGATGCATGATCAGGTTGCTCGGGATCTCGAAGAGCGCGTAGGTGAGAAAGAACAGCCCCGCGCCGAGCCCGTACGCGGCCGATGAGATGCCGAGATCGACGCCCATCGAATGTTTGGCGAACGCGATGTTGGTGCGGTCGAGAAAGCTGATCACATACGCGGCGATCAGCAGCGGCATGAGTTTGCGGAACAGCAGCCGGTTCAGCGACGCGTTCGCGTCGGTCGCGGCGGACGACAGGGCCTGAGCGTGATGAGTGGACATGCGGACGACTCCGGTAAGGGCGAACCGGCGCGCACGGCAAGCACGGCGCGCCGCGTTCGGCAAATGCCGCTGCGCGGCAGGCAGCGGATGGGCAGTCGACGGAGCCGCGCCGGCGGCGCTCGAACGGAGCGGGGCGATGAAGGGCGTCCTGGCGCCGGCCGGTTCGTGCCGGCGCCTTGTCACTGCGCTTGCGGATTCTGGTGTTGGGGGGCGACCCGGCGATCAGAAATTCACCGCGTCGCCGCCCTTGAGCGCGAGCATCGCGCGCGCCTCGGCCGGCGTCGCGATCTCGAGCGACAGGCCTTCGAGCACCTGCCGCATTTTCAGGACTTGCGCGGCGCTCGATTCCGCGAGCTTGCCGGGCGCGATCCACAGCGAATCCTCGAGCCCGACGCGCACGTTCGCGCCTTGCGCGGCGCCGATCGTCGCGAGCGGAATCTGGTTGCGGCCCGCGCCGAGGATCGACCACACGTAATCGCTGCCGAACAGGCGGTCGGCCGTGCGGCGCATGTGCATCAGGTCTTCCGGGTGCGCGCCGATCCCGCCGAGCAGGCCGAACACACTTTGCACGAAGAACGGCGGTTTCGCGAGCCCGCGATCGACGAAGTGCGCGAGGTTGTACAGATGCGAGATGTCGTAGCACTCGAATTCGAACCGCGTGCCGTTCGCGCCGCAGCGCGTGAGGATCGTCTCGATGTCCGCGAACGTGTTCTTGAACACGAGATCGCGGCTTTTCTCGAGATGTTCGCGCTCCCACGGATGCTTCAGCTCGCGGAAGCGCTCGAGCATCGGGTACAGCCCGAAGTTCATCGAGCCCATGTTCAACGACGCGACCTCGGGCTGGAAATGCAGCGCCGGCTGCAGCCGTTCGTCTACCGTCATGTGCGGGCTGCCGCCCGACGTGAGGTTGATCACCGCATCGGTCTGCGCCTTGATGCGCGGCAGGAACTCGGCGAACACGGCCGGATCCTGGGTCGGCTTGCCGTCGGACGGGTTGCGTGCGTGCAGGTGCAGGATCGCCGCGCCGGCCCGTGCGGCCGCGACCGCGGCGGTTTCGATTTCGTGCGGTGTGACAGGCAGGTACGGCGACATCGACGGCGTATGGATCGCGCCGGTCGGCGCACAGGTGATGATGACTTTGCGAGCGTTTGCCACGGATGGATTCCTTTCGATGAACGATGCAGGACGCGTCAGAGCACTTCGACGTTGCCGCAGACGGAGATCGCCTGCCCGGTGATGCCATGCCCGCCCGGCGAGCACAGGAACAGCGCGGTCGCGGCGATCTCGGCCGGATCGGTCATGCGCCGCAGCGAGATCTTCTCGAGATAGCGCTTCTCCATGTCGTCGTAGCCGATGCCGAGCTGCTGCGCGCGCGCCTCGATCACGCGGCGCATCCGCGGGCCGCGCACGATGCCGGGCTGGATCGCGTTCACGCGGATGCCGAGCGGCCCGAGTTCGATCGCGAGGCTCTTCACGAGGCCGACCACCGCCCATTTGGTCGCCGCATACGGCGTGCGGAACGCATAGCCGAGCCGGCCGGCGACCGACGACAGCGCAATGATCGCGCCGCCGTGTTTCGACTCGCGCAGCAGCGGCCCCGCGCGGCGCGCGAACTGGAATTGCGCGTTCAGGTTGATTGCGACGGTTTGTTCCCACTGCACGGGGTCGATCTCGTCGATGCCGCCGGTCGGGCCGGCGATGCCGGCATTGTTGACCAGCACGTCGAGGCCGCCGAGCCCGGTCGACACGTCGGCGAACACGCGCTCGACGGCGGCCGGGTCGGATACGTCGGCCAGCGTCGCGCTGATCGCGCCGGCCGCGGCGCGCGGCGGCCGGTCGGCGAGCGCCGAGATCGCGGCCTGCGACGCGTCGCACACGTGGACACGCCCGCCGCATTCGGCGAACGCGTCGGCGATTTCGAGGCCGATGCCCGACGCGCCGCCCGTCACGAGGACGCGCAGGCCGTCATAGGGTTTCAGCAGGTCGGAAGCTGTCATGCCGGGTTGTCTCCATCGTTGGTGTAGTCGGATTGCGGCCGCTCGCGATTCGGCGGGTCGAGGCGGGCGGCGGCTACGGTTTCGCGTTCACGGTCCGCGGTGTCTGTTCGGCCCGCAGCGTCTCGGCGAGATCGTGCGCGGCGCCGCCGATGTCGAGCGCGATGCCGGCCCGCACGCCCGCGCCGTCGCGTCGCTCGAGTGCATCGACGATCGCGCGGTGCGCATCCATCGAGCGGCGCATGTGCGGAATGTCGAGCGCGACCATGTTGAGGAACGGGCCGACGCGCATCCACAGGTTCTCGACGATCGCGAGCGTGTTTTCGCTCGCGCCGTGCGCGTAGATCGCGCTGTGGAACGCGAAATTGCTTTGCAGGTAGGCGCGCGAGCGGCCGGCCTCGACGTGTGCCTGCATCGTCTCGCAGGTCTTGCGCACGACCGCGATCTGCGCGTCGGTCATCCGGGCGCACGCGCGCTCGGCGATGCAGCCTTCGAGCGCGATCCGCACGTCGCGCAGTTCGTCGAGCATGTCGAGCGTCATCGGCGGGACGACGAGCGCGCGATTCGGGCCGTCGACCAGCGCGCGTTCGGCGCGCAGCCGTGTGAGTGCGGCACGCACGGGCATCGTCGACGAGCCGACTGCCTCGGCGACGCTGCGCAGGCTCAGCGCCTGGCCGGGCGCGAAGCGGCCGCTCATCAGCGCTTCGCGCAGTTGCTGGTAGACCTTGTCGGCCATCGTTTCCTGTTCGATGGCTTTCAGTGCGGGCGGGACGATACGAGGCGCCAAGGCGGGGTTCTCCTGGGATTGATCTGCGATCTGTGATCACACTTGCGATGTGCGAAGTGTTGACGATCGGAGGAACCGAGTCAAGGCGAACGGGGTCGGGGAAAACGAGGGGGTGGGTGGACGAAGAGGCTGTCGGCGACAGTCGGCCATACTTTTCCCTGTCGGGATTTGATCCGATCCTCGAGGTCCGGCCGTGGAGGGCGACGGACGCGAGCATCCGGGGCGCGACCATGGTTACTTCAACGAACCGGGCACGCGGTATCGTACCGATCGCGCAAATTTTTGGAGCCTGTCATGAGGGGAGTCCGGATCGCTGCCGCGTTGGCGTGCATCGCGTTTCAACCGGCGATGGTCGTGGCGAAGGACGCCGCACAAGCGGCGCCTGAGGCAGGCTCACGAACTTATTTCCAGAACTTCAAGGACATGGTGCTTGCGGAGTGTCTGGCTACCGCATACAAGCAGGCGCCCGGCGCGAGCAAGGACATCGGTAGCAGCACCAGCGCGTTGCGTGACTGGACCTACTACGACATGGAACGTGCGCCGGATGTCATTCACGCGCTGGTCGCGAAGTATCTGGCCCGTGACTATCGAAATCCGGTTGTCGAATCTGAAGTCAGGGATGTGAAGTTCGACTTCCTGAAGTGCATCGATCTGTATCACGGCAAGGAACTGGACGTTGCAGCGAAGCAACTCGTATCGCGCCCGAACCGTACCTACCGGACCGAGCATTCGCCCGAGCCGCAGTAGCGATCGAACGCCGTTGCGCCATGCAACGGCGTGCCGTGTGCCGTTTCGCTGGCGCTACTCAAGCGTCCGTATCGAATTGCTGATCCCGCGCGCACAGTCGATCACCGCCGGCGCGAGCTTGCGGCGCGCGTCGTCGAACGTCCAGCGGCTCGTCGGCGCGACCACGTGCACGGCCGCGACCGGCTGCCCCTGACTGCCGAGCACGGGCGCCGCGATCGACATGTCCCCGATGAACAGTTCTTCCTGGTTGGTCGCGTAGCCTTCCCGCCGCGCGCTGTCGAGCAGCGCGACGAGATCGTCGAGTGCCGTGACCGTGCGCGGCGTATGCGGCGTGCGCGCCATGCCGTCGAGCCGTGCGCGTGCGTCGTCCGGCGGCAACGCGCTCAGGAACGCGCGACCGCTGCCGGTGCAGTACATCGGGATGCGGCTGCCGATCGGCATGTGGATCGGCACGAACTTGGTCGACACGAATCGCGCGACGTACACCATTTCGTCCTCGTCCGGCTCGGTGAGGTTGGTGGTTTCGCCGGTCAGGTTCGTGAGCTCGGACAGGAACGGATTCGCGACGTCGATCAACGTGTCGGCGGCGAGATAGTTGAAGCCGATCCGCATCACGTGCGGCGTGAGCTGGTAACGCCGCGTGACCGGATGCTTGCGGATGTAGCCGAGCTTCTCGAGCGTATAGACCATCCGCTGCGCGGAGCTTTTCGTCATCCCCGCCGCGTCGGCCACCTCCGCCAGCGTCATCGTGCGCCGTTTCGCGCTGAACGCGCGCAGCACGTTCAGCCCTTTTTCCAGCGACTGGTTGAACAGCAGATCGTTTGCTTGGTCGGGCGACGTTTCCATGGCGAGGAGCGGAATCGATTCGATATCGCATCATAGCGTATCGAATATCGATACGCAAAAATCTATTTGCGATGTTTTTGATTCGTTTTAAGATCAAGCCATCGTCGCAGTGTCGATCAGCGACCGGCCGGCGCCCGGATTATTCGAGAAGGAGTCACCATGGTTCCGTTCATCAAGCGGTTCGGCGCACTGGCCGCCGGTTTCGCTGCCTGTATCGCCCTTTCCACGGCTTCGGCGAGCGCCGTTGCTGCCGAGCCGACGCTGAAGGTCGGCGCGACGGCCACCGGCGTGCCGTTCACGTTTCTCGACGTCAAGAGCAATTCGATCCAGGGGATGATGGTCGACGCGATCACGGCAGCCGGGAAGTCGGCCGGGTTTCGCGTCGACGTGCAGCAGACCGTGTTCTCGGCGCTGATCCCGTCGCTCACCACGCAGAAGATCGACATCATCTCGGCCGCGATGCTGAAGACGCCGGCGCGCCAGCAGGTCGTCGATTTCTCCGACACCGTCTACTCGTTCGGCGAAGGCCTGATCGTGAAGGCCGACGACCCGGGCCGCTATACGTCGATGGACGATTTCAAGGACCAGGTGGTCGGCGCGCAGGTCGGCACGGCGTTCGTCGATGCGCTCAACAAGAAGGGCATCTTCAAGGAAGTCCGGACCTACGATTCGATCGCCGACATCATGCGCGACGTCGCGCTGGGGCGCATCAAGGCCGGCTTCGCCGACCAGCCGATCGTCGCGTACCAGATCGAGCACGGCGTCAATCGCCAGGTGCGGCTCGTGCCGGAATACCAGAGCGTCGTGAAGGGGCAGGTGTGCTTCATCGTGCGCAAGGGCGACACCGCGACGCTCGAACAGCTCAACGGCGCGATCCGCAAGATGAAGAGCGACGGCACGCTGCAGCAGATCCTGCAGAAGTGGCACATGAGCTGAGCGTCGGCATTCGATTCCCGACCGGCATCGCCCGCGCGTCGCGGGTATTCCCGGCGGCAGGCCGTCCTGCCGTCGCATAGGAGACCTCATGTTTTTTCAGAATGCGATCGATTTCCTGCCGATCCTGCTGAAGGGCGCGGTGGTCACGATCGAGATCACCGCATGCGCGTTCGTGCTCAGCTCGGTGCTCGGGCTGATCCTGGCGCTGCTGAAGGTGTCGCGCAATCGTGCCGTCTCGACGGCCGGCAGCACGATCGTCAACGTGATCCGCGGGCTGCCGATCATCGTGCAGCTGTTTTACATGTACTTCGTGCTGCCCGATCTCGGCGTGCAACTGTCGGCGTTCCAGGCCGGCGTGCTCGGCCTCGGCATCGCGTATTCGGCGTATCAGGCGGAGAACTTCCGTGCGGGGATCGAGGCGATCGACCGCGGCCAGATCGAGGCCGCGCACGCGATCGGCATGCGTGGGCCGATGATCATGCGGCGCGTGGTGCTGCCGCAGGCGTTCCGCATCGCGCTGCCGCCGTATGGCAACACGCTGGTGATGCTGCTGAAGGATTCGTCGGTCGCGTCGACGATCACGGTCGCCGAGATCACGCGCGCCGGCCAGCTGATCGCGTCGTCGACGTTCCAGAACATGAGCGTCTACACGCTCGTCGCGCTGCTGTATCTCGCGCTTGGCCTGCCGCTGATGTTCGGCGTGAACCGGCTCGGCAAGCGGCTCGCACTGAGGAGGGGCGCATGATCCGGATCGATTCCATCCATAAACGGTTTCAGCAGCACGCGGTGCTGAAGGGCGTGAGCCTCGACGTGCAGCAGGGGGAAGTCGTGTGCCTGATCGGGCCGTCCGGTTCCGGCAAGTCGACCGTGCTGCGCTGTATCAACGGCTTCGAGACCTACGACGAAGGGTCGATCACGATCGACGGCGTGAAGGTCGACGCGCATTCGAAGCGGATCCACGAACTGCGGATGCGGGTCGGCATGGTGTTCCAGCGCTTCAACCTGTTCGCGCACCGCACGGCGCTCGAGAACGTGATGGAAGGGCCCGTCCACGTGCGGCGCATGCCGGCCGCGCAGGCGCGCGAGCAGGCCCGCGCGCTGCTCGACAAGGTCGGGCTTTCGCACCGGATGAATGCGTATCCGTCGGAGCTGTCGGGCGGGCAGCAGCAGCGCGTCGCGATCGCACGCGCGCTTGCGATGGAGCCGCAGGCCATCCTGTTCGACGAGCCGACGTCGGCGCTCGACCCCGAACTCGTTGGCGAAGTGCTCGGCGTGATGCGCGGGCTCGCCCGCGACGGGATGACCATGGTGGTCGTCACGCACGAAATGGCATTCGCACGCGAGGTGGCCGACCGCGTGTGCTTCCTGCACGACGGCACCATCTGCGAAAGCGGACCGGCGCGCGACGTGCTCACGCAGCCGACCCATCCCCGCACGCAGGAATTCCTGCGCCGCCTGCTGGCGTCGGACGGCGCCGACCACCCGGATCGATCATGAGCGCAACGAACGCGGCACCCGGATGGCCCGACGCGCAGTGGCCGGAGTCGCTGTGGGCGGCAACCGCCGCGCCGGCGCCCGATACGCCCGCGCTCGACGCGTCCGTGTCGTGCGACGTGGCGATCGTCGGCGCGGGTTTCACGGGCCTGTCGACCGCACTTCATCTGGCCGAACGCGGCGTCGACGTCCGCGTGATCGACGGCGCGCAGCCGGGCTGGGGCGCATCGGGCCGCAACGGCGGGCAAGTGATTCCTGGGCTGAAATACGATCCCGACGAACTGGTCCGCCGGTTCGGCGACGAGGCCGGCGAACAGCTTGCCGGCATCGTCGGCGGCGCGGCCGACACGGTGTTCGACCTGATCGCGCGGCACGGAATCGACTGCGATGCACGTCGCCACGGCTGGATCCAGCCGGCGCCGACCGCCGCGATGCTCGACACGGTCGCCCGTCGCGCGCAGCAATGGGCCGCGCGCGGCGCGCCGGTCGACGTGCTTGGCCGCGACGAAGTCGCGCGTCGACTCGGCACGCATGCCTACGCGGGCGGCTGGATCGATCGCCGCGCGGGCAGCGTGCAACCGCTCAGCTATACGCGCGGCCTCGTGCGCGCGGCGCAGGCGAGCGGGGCGGTCGTGCATGGGTCGACCCGCGCCGTCGGGCTGACGCGCGCCGACGGCCGCTGGCAGGTTGCGACGGCCGGCGGCGCGACGGTGTCGGCGGACCGCGTGGTGATCGCGACCAACGGCTATACCGACGGGTTGTGGCCCGGCTTGCGCCAGTCGGTGATCGCCGCGAACAGCTTCATCGTCGCGACGGAACCGCTCGCGCCGGAACTCGGTCGCGACATCCTCGCTGGCGGCGAGGTCGCATCCGACGCACGGCGCCTGCTGCTGTACTTCCGGCGCGATGCGGCCGGGCGCCTGCTGATGGGCGGCCGCGGCCCGTTCGCCGACCCGCGTGCGCCGAGCGACTGGCGCCACCTCGAACGCGCGACGACGCTGCTGTATCCGCAACTGAAGGGCGTCCGGTTCGAATACCGCTGGGCGGGGCGCGTCGCGATCACCGCGGATTTCCTGCCGCACGTGCACGAGCCCGCGCCGGGCGTGACGATCGCGCTCGGCTACAACGGCCGCGGCATCGCGATGGCGACGACGCTCGGCAAGCACCTGGCCGCGCATCTGTCGGGCGATGCACAACTGCCGCTGCCGTTCCGGGTCACGCCGATCCGCCCGATCCCGTTGCACGGGTTGCAGCGCTTCTATATCGCGGCCGGGGTCGCGTGGTATCGGTTGCTCGACAGCCTGTCCTGACGCAGGCGTGACGGCAGTCGCCATCCGTGATCCGATCGGGCAGAATCGGCTGCCGTGTTTCGACCGACGGATACCACATGACCGAACCGAACGAACCGAACGAATCGCCCGGCCGCCGCGCTTACGCGAGCTTCGCGCAACGCTATGCGGACATCGCGCCGACGAAGGCGCACAACGCGCTGTACGAGCGGCCGGCTACGCTGGCGCTGCTCGGCGACGTCGACGGCCTGACGGTGCTCGACGCCGGCTGCGGGCCCGGCATCTGCAGCGCGCATCTCGCCGGTCGCGGCGCGACCGTGCATGCATTCGACGTGACGCCGGAGATGGTTGCGCTCGCAAGGACGCGCTGCGCGGGCCAGCCGGTCGACGTCACGGAAGGCGACCTGGAGGCGCCGCTCGCGTGGCTGCCCGACGCGTCCGTCGACAAGGTACTGTGCTCGCTCGCGCTCGACTACGTGCGCGATCTCGCGCCGACGCTGCGCGAATTCCGGCGCGTCGCGCGCCCCGGAGGAACGCTCGTGTTCTCGATGGCGCATCCGATGCGCGACTGGATGGACGAACGCACGCGCGGCGACGGCACGTACTTCGACACGTCCCGCTTCGGTTTCCACTGGTCGGGGTTCGGCGAGCCGAGGCCGTACGTCGAAGCGTGGCGGCGGCCGCTCGCCGACATCCTGAACGCGGTCGCCGACGGCGGCTGGCGGCTCGACCGCTTCGTCGAACCGCAGCCGCTGCCGGAGATGAAGGCCGCATCCGAACGGCTCCATGCGGAGCTGTCGTTGGCGCCGGCCTTCCTGTGCATCCGCGCGCGCTGCTGACCCGGCGCGGCGCTCGGCCCGCGCTCAGTGCTGCGCGGGCGCGTCGGTCAGCGTGCCGAGAAACGCTTCGATATCCTTAATGTCCTGCGCCGTCATCGCCGGCTTGTCGCCCGGCTTGCGATCGAACGGCGCGTCGGTCACGTCGACGTTCGCGCGATATTTCGGCGGGATGTCGTCGTATTCGTCGACCTTGCCGTCCGCGCCGCGCGAATAGAACTTCTGCGGCGAGATGCTGCGCTCGTTGTAGAACGCCATCACCTGGTCGAGCGTGTGGAACACGCCGTTGTGGAAGAACACGTGGCGCGTCGCCGCGTTGCGCAGCGTCGGCGTCAGGAACATGCCGCAGTACTGCGTCTGGTCCTTCAGGTCGTCGCGGAACGGCCCGCACACGCCGAGATCGTAGAACGCCGGGTTGCGGTTCTGCGCGAGCGCCCGGTTGCGCGGCGCGCCGAGCGCCTCGTACTGGAAGTCGGTAAACATCGGCGGCAGCCCGTCCTTGCCGGGTTTCGACAGGTGGCAGCCCGCGCAATTCGCCTTCTCCGGATCGTTGAACAGGCGCAGCCCGCGCAATTCGGCCTGCGTGAGGCGCGCGCGGCCTTCGAGCCAGCGATCGTACTTGCTGTCGTACGGATGGAACGACGGATCCTCGACCTGGTAGCGCGCGATCGCGAACATCGCTTCCGACACCGCGAGCTGCGGCGTGGAGAACACGCGCGCACCGAACAGCTGCTCGAATTGCGCGCGATGCGACGACTGCGCGAGCTTGCGCGCGACATCGTCGACGCTCGCGTTCGCCATTTCGACCGGATTCAGCAGCGGGCCGAACGCCTGCTGCTGCAGCGTATCGGCGCGGCCGTCCCAGAACATCCCGCCCTGCGGCACGAGCTGCGGCGCGGCCGACGTGCCGGCCACCTTCTGCGCCTTCACCACGCCGGCGGCCGAAGCGGCCTGCTGCGCGACGCTCGGTGCGGCGTCGTTTTCACCGGCGTCGGGGCCGATGCTGAAGTTCGGCTGGCGGTACAGGTACATCAATGACGGCGGCGGGCGATACCCCTGCTGCGTCATCGCGAGGCCGCCCGGCTGCACGTCGAGCGCGTTCGGCGGGCCGTACGCGTGATCGGGGCTGTGGCAGGACGCGCACGACTGCTTGCCCGACGCGGACAGCGACGGATCGGCGAACAACGCGCGCCCGAGCTGCGCGACCGCCGACAGCGGCTGCGCGGCGGGCCGCTGCAGCACGACCGGATGCGGGTTCGCACCCGTCCAGTCGGCGACGACGGTGCCGATCGCCGCCGGTACCTGCGCGGGAAACGCGATCGCGAACGCGCCGTAGCCGAGCACGGCGGCGCCGATCACGAACGCCGCGCGGCGCAGCAGGCGGGAAGGGGCGCGCGGCGCGGTGGTGCCGGAGGCGTCGGGAGACGGGAACGCGGGGCGAGCTGTCATGCTGTCGGTCGGAAATCGGGCGCCGCACGAAGCGGCGCGTTGAACGGAACAAACGGAAACGGCCGGCGCGTGAGGCGCCGGCCATGCGGTCATGCAATACCGGTCAGATTGCCGGTGCCGCGCTCAATGCGGTGCCGAGCGTCGGGTCGAGGTACAGCGGCGTCGTGTTCGGCTTCGACGTGAAGTCGAACAGCGCGCGCAGGTCGCCGGCCGTCGCATCGAACGAACCGCCGCCGATGCGCTGGCCGCCGAGCCAGTTGTCCTCGATGAAGCGCACGACGGACGACTGGTCGAGCATCGTGTGGTCGACGTAGTTCTGCTTCGCGTACGGCGAGATCACGATCAGCGGAATGCGCACGCCCGGGCCGCAGCGGCCGTTCACGGTCGCGCCGTTCACGCCGGTGGTGCCGCCCGTGCCGCACTTGCCGTTGCCGTTGACCTGGTCGACCGGGTCGGACGACGCGTGCGTCGGCGCCGTGTACACGTGGTCGTACCAGCCGTCCGAGTCGTCATAGGTGACGATCACGGCCGTGTTCTGCCAGTCCGGCTGCTGCTGCAGGAAGTTGACGACCTTCGTCACGAACGCCTGCTCGTCGAGCGGATCCGAATAGCCTGCGTGCGCATCCTGTGCGGCCGGGGCCTTCAGGTAGCTGACCGACGGGAAGTTGCCGGCCTTCACGGCGGCGAAGAAGTCGTCCGTGTCGTACTGGTGGTTCGCGGGTTCGGCGGTCTTGCCGTCGGCCTGGAAGCTCGAGCCGATCGCCGCGACCGAGCTCGGGCGCGTGTGCTGCGGGTTCGCGGTCGATGCGTAGTACTGGAACCAGTTGTGGTGCGGGATGTAGTCGGCCGTCGCGGCGTTCACGGCGGTGGCGACCGTGCTGCGCGCGCAGCCCGTCGTGCCGTTGCCGTTCGTCGTCGACAGGTTGAAGCCGCCCATGAAGCCGCCCCACGTGATCTTCGCGGCGTTCAGCAGGTCGCCGATGTTCTTGCCCGTCATCATCGCCTGGTCGGTCGTGCTCGAGCACACGTCGAAGCCCGGGTCGACGTCGTTGATCATCGTGAGGCCGCCCTGGCCGTCATTGATGTAGTAGGACGAGGCTGCGAGCGTCGAAGGCTGCTTCGACGTCTTCACGATCTGCATCCCGTTGGTCTGGCCCGACACGACGTTCAGCGCGCCCGGCGTCGACGGCCCGTAGACCGTCGTGTACGTGTTGTCGCTCATCGCGAAGCGCTGCGCGTAGTTCCACAGTGCGGTCACGGTGTTGCCGTCGAAGTAGCCCATCACCTGGCCCTTCGTGCCGAACGCGCCGGCGCCGCCGGACGAGCCCTTGCCGGTGTATTTCGGGAACAGGTCGGCGAGGCCGTTGTCCTCGGCCTGCTGTTCGGCCGTGTACGCGTGGTTCTGGTCGGCGGTCGCGGCCTGCGTGCGATCGAGGCGGAACGGGTTCGCCGCGTCGGTGCCGTTGGCCGTGTTCGTGAAGTTCGGGTTCGCGGTCAGCAGCGTGCCCGTCAGGCCGTTCGGCGTCGGCGTGCCGGCTTTCGCGGTGAACGCCGGTTCGCCCGACGGGTTCGTCGCGTTCGGGTAGGTGCCGAAGTAGTGGTCGAACGAGATGTTTTCGCCATAGATCACGACGACGTGCTTGATCGGCGTGGCGGTCTGCAGCGCATCCTGTGACGACACGGCAGGCGTCGACGTGGGATCGTCGCTGCCGCCGCAGGCGAACAGCGCCAGCGCCGCGGCTGCGCAGGCGGTGACGAGCAAGGCTTGACGGAACATCGGGAAACTCCAGGTAAGGTCTTCGATGGTGGAGAGCGGCCCCGTCGCCGTGTCGGTTCGGCGCGGAGCTCGTGAGAGAGCACGCGCATTGGAACAGCCGCGTATGAAGATATGGGGACGGAGTGGTTTCGCGCCGATTGCGCTGCGGTATCGATTTCATTACGCCGGGACGCAAGGCGAAAGAGAACGGAAAGGGGCAGACCGCCTGCCACCTTTGCGTCACATTCCGCGGCGGGCGGGGCGATTGCCGCGGATGCCGCGCCGGGCGGACGAAAGGGCATCGCTGCCCGGTTCGCGCAACGTGTTGCATCGCGCAAGCTTTTTGACAATCGGATGACGTATTCATACGATGAACGCCCTGCGGCGACGATTTCGCGTGGCCGACCGTCAGCGAGTGCTCGTCGTGCCGATTCCCGTCCTGTTTGCCGTTCTGTGTGCCGCATTCCTGCATGCGTCATGGAACGCGCTCGTGCGCAGCAGCGGCGACCGGCTGCGCTCGGCCACCGTGCTGCAGATCGCGATCGGGCTGTTTGCGCTGCTGTTCCTGCCGGCAGCGGCGCCGATCACGCCCGCGAGCTGGCTCTGCGTCGTCGCATCGGCGGTGATCCACGTCGTCTATACGTTGCTGCTGGTGCGTGCGTACGAGCACGGCGACCGGACCGTCGCGTATCCGGTCGCGCGCGGCACCGCGCCGCTGCTCGTCACGCTCGGCGCGGCGGCGTTTGCGGGCGAGCACCTGAATGCCGGCGCGCAATGCGGGCTCGTGCTGATCTGCGCGGGCATCCTGGCGATCGGCCTGGAGCGCGGGCGCGACGCGAAGCACCGGATGATGCAGGTCCTGCCGACCGCGTTCGCGACCGGCGTGTCGATCGCGGCGTACAGTGTGGTCGACGGAATCGGCGTGCGGGAAAGCGGCAACACGGTCGGCTATACCGCGTGGATGTTCGTGCTGACGGGCGCGATGATGGCCGCGTACTACCGGCTGCGGGCGGGGCCGTTACGGCTGACGCAGGATGTCGGCGAGACGGCGAAGGCCGCGTGCGGCGGCGTGTTCGCGGCGCTCGCGTACGGCATCGTGATCTGGGCGATGGATCGCGCGCCGATGGGGCCGGTGTCGGCGTTGCGGGAAACGAGCGTGGTGTTCGCGGCGCTGATCGCACGCGTGTATCTCGGCGAGCGGCTGACGCCGCGCCGGGCGGCCGGTTGCCTGGTGATCGCGGTGGGGGCGTTGCTGATCAGTGCGTTCGAGGCAGTGAGGTAAGCGGGCCGCGCGTGCGGCCCGGTGCGTCAGCCTTCCACCGGCATCGCGCTCGTGCACTTGATCTCGTCGAGGCACACGCTCGAATGCACGCCGCTCACGCCGGGAATGCGCATCAGCGTCTCGAGCAGGAACGTGGACAGCCCCTTCAGGTCGCGTGCGACGACCTTCAGCACGTAGTCGATATCGCCCGTCACCGAAAAACACTCCTGGATCTGCGCGAGATCGGACACCAGTTTCTGGAACTTCGACAGGTCGCGGATATGCCCGCGCTCCATCGTCACGTGCACGAAGGCGGTGACGCCAAAACCGAGCGTGTCGGGGCACAGCCGGGTTTCGTAGCGGCGGATCGCGCCGATTTCCTCCAGCCGCCGGTGGCGGCGCAGTGTCTGCGCGGGCGACAGGCCGACCGCCTTCGCCAGATCGAGGTTCGACGCGCGGCCGTTCTCCTGCAGGATCGCAAGCAAGTGCCGATCGAGGCGATCCAGAACCGGTTCATGCATTTTTATTTCCTCATCCGTCTCCTGGATGCAATCTTATCTCATAATGTAGGGTTTGCATGAACGGGTTACGAAACCCGATTTCGCCGTCGCGACGCTAAACTGACGCCGGATTTTCGTGTGCGATCGCAGCAAGGCGGGCGCGGCGACGGTCGGCGGCCGGTCTGGCGGGGACGCCGACGCGAATCGGGCGCCGCCACGCGAAGATTGCAGTCCCCAACCCGGTGGCTCCACGAACGGCCCCGGCACAGCAAAACAGCGCCCGGCACACCGAGGCGCACCGCACCCCGCTTCAGGCGGAGGCGGACAGAGTGGAGAAGACATGGTTTCTGGAAACGAGAGCGACGGCCTGAAGCGCGGGCTGAAGAACCGGCACATCCAGCTGATTGCGCTCGGCGGCGCGCTCGGCACGGGGCTGTTCCTCGGCATCGCGCAGACGATCAAGATGGCCGGCCCGTCCGTGCTGCTCGGTTACGCGGTGGCCGGCATCGTCGCGTTCTTCATCATGCGCCAGCTCGGCGAGATGGTCGTCGACGAGCCCGTCGCCGGCTCGTTCAGCTACTTCGCCAACAAGTACGTCGGCCACTTCACCGGCTTCCTGTCGGGCTGGAACTACTGGGTGCTGTACATCCTCGTCAGCATGGCCGAGCTGTCGGCCGTCGGGATCTACGTGCAGTACTGGTGGCCCGGCGTGCCGACCTGGGTGTCGGCGCTGGTGTTCTTCGTCGCGATCAACCTGCTCAACCTGGCGAGCGTGAAGTCGTACGGCGAGACGGAATTCTGGTTCTCGATCATCAAGGTTGCCGCGATCGTCGGCATGATCGGCTTCGGCGGCTGGCTGCTCGCGAGCGGCCATGCAGGCCCGGAGGCGAGCGTCCGGAACCTGTGGCAGCACGGCGGCTTCTTCCCGAACGGCGTGTCGGGGCTCGTGATGTCGATGGCCGCGATCATGTTCTCGTTCGGCGGGCTGGAGCTGATCGGCATCACCGCGGCCGAGGCCGACGATCCGAAGCGCAGCATTCCGCGCGCGACCAACCAGGTGATCTACCGCATCCTGATTTTCTACATCGGCGCGCTCGCCGTGCTGCTGTCGCTGTATCCGTGGGAAAAGGTCGTCACCGGCGGCAGCCCGTTCGTGCTGATCTTCCATGCGCTGAGCAGCAACCTGGTGGCCAACGTGCTGAACGTGGTCGTGCTGACGGCCGCGCTGTCGGTCTACAACAGCGGCGTGTACAGCAACAGCCGGATGCTGTTCGGCCTCGCGCAGCAGGGCAATGCGCCGAAGGTGCTGTGCTCGGTGAACAAGCGCGGCATTCCGCTCGCCGCGCTCGGCGCGTCGGCGCTCGCGACCGGCGTGTGCGTGCTGGTCAACTACTTCATGCCGGGCAAGGCGTTCGAGGTGCTGATGGGCCTCGTCGTGTCGGCACTGATCATCAACTGGGCGATGATCACGCTGATCCACCTGAAGTTCCGCCAGGCGAAGCGTGCGGCCCGGGAGGAGACTTCCTTCCGCAGTCTGGGCTATCCTTTCACGAATTACCTGTGCCTGGCATTCATGGCCGGCATTCTCGTCGTGATGTACCTGACGCCGGATCTCCGCCTGTCGGTGTACCTGATCCCGGTATGGCTCGCGGTGCTCGCGGTCGGGTATCGCTTCCGTCAGAAGAATGCAGGCTATGCGGTGCACGACGGCGCATCCGCACGCTGACGCAGGCCGGCCCGATCATTCTTCCAAACGAGACAGACTCAAGCCATGTTCGAACACATCGACGCGTACCCGGGCGACCCGATCCTGACGCTCAACGAGAACTTCCAGAAAGATCCGCGTGACCAGAAGGTCAACCTGAGCATCGGCATCTACTTCGACGCCGAAGGCCGGATTCCGGTCATGGGCGCCGTGCGCGAAGCCGAAACCGCGCTGCAGCGCGACCTCGGCGCGAAGCCGTACCTGCCGATGGTCGGCCTCGCCGCGTATCGCGACGCCGTGCAGGCGCTCGTGTTCGGCGCCGATCACCCGGCCCGCGCGGCCGGCCGCATCGCGACGCTGCAGACGCTCGGCGGCTCCGGCGCACTGAAGGTGGGCGCCGATTTCCTGAAGCGCTATTTCCCGGATTCGCAGGTGTGGCTCAGCGATCCGAGCTGGGAAAACCACCGCTTCATCTTCGAGCGCGCCGGCTTCACGGTGAACACGTATCCGTACTACGACGAGGCGACGGGCGGCCTGAAGTTCGACGCGATGCTCGCGGCGATCGACGCGCTGCCGGCGCGCAGCATCGTGCTGCTGCACGCGTGCTGCCATAACCCGACCGGCGTCGACCTCGACGAAGGCCAGTGGGAGAAGCTGATCGACGTGATCGAGGCGCGCGGGCTGCTGCCGTTCGTCGACATGGCCTACCAGGGCTTCGGCGCGGGCCTCGACGCGGACGCGTTCGCGGTGCGCGAACTCGCCCGCCGCGGCGTGCCGGCGCTGGTCGCGAACTCGTTCTCGAAGAACTTCTCGCTGTACGGCGAGCGCGTGGGCGGCCTGAGCGTCGTCTGCGAGGATGCCGCGGCGGCCGACCGCGTGCTCGGCCAGCTGGCCGGCGCCGTGCGCTCGAACTACAGCAACCCGCAGACCTACGGTGCGAAGGTCGTGGCCGCCGTGCTCGGCACGCCGGCGCTGCGCAAGCAGTGGGAAGAGGAACTGGCGGCGATGTGCCGCCGCATCGCACGGATGCGCCAGTCGATCCATGACGGCCTGCGCGACCATGTCAGCGGCGAGGCACTGACGCGCTACGTGAAGCAGCGCGGGATGTTCACGTACACGGGCCTGACCGAGTCGCAGGTCGACGCGCTGCGCGAAGTGCACGGCGTGTACATCCTGCGTTCGGGCCGGATGTGCGTCGCGGGCCTGAACGACTCGAACGTCGCCATCGTGGCCGATGCGATCGGCAAGGTGCTGAAGAGCGGCGTCTGATCGCGGCGCGCCCCGGCGCGTAACGCGGCTGGCCGAACCGGCTGTCTCCCGCAAGGGGGCAGCCGGTTTTTCTTTGTGCGGCCGCAATGTCCGCCACCCGGCTGACGCGGGCGCAGGCGTGGCGGTACGATCACGCAATCGGACGCAACACGAACAGGAGCGACATGGGCATCCGGATCATCCAGCTCGGCACGCCGCGCGCGGCCGGCGAGGGCCTGCGGATCGGCACGGTGCGGCGGCCGCCGCGCGGCGTGCCGAAGGCGGAATTCGCGTCGCGCAACTACTATGATGTATGGCTGCCGACGTTGTCGCCGAGCCCGGAACTCGTCGCGCAGGCGCAGGCCGCCGAAACGGACGCCGAGTGGAACGCGTTCCGGCGTCACTTCCGCGCGGAGATGGCGCATGGCGATGCGCCGAAGGTGCTCGACCTGCTGGCGGCGCTGTCGGCGACCACCGCGTTCTCGATCGGCTGCTATTGCGACGACGAACGCCATTGCCACCGCAGCGTGCTGCGCGAACTGCTCGCGGAACGCGGCGCGACGATCGAGCCCGACGCGGGTTGAGCGTCGGTTGAAGGCGGGTTGAAAGCGAGCGAGCGTGTCGTCGCTAGCCGCGGCGGCACGCTGCCGCCGTCCATCGTGCGGCGCAGCGAACCCGTTGACGTGGGTCAAGCGTGGAGGCGCGCGCGCCACTATGCTCTTGTCATGGAGCGATCACGACGATGACAGGCGGACAGATGCAGATTGCCTTCCCGCCGGAACCGCCCGAATATTGCGCACGCGATCTGGTCGTGGCGTTTTCGGCGCTGGTCGACGGACGTTGCGTGCAGTGCGCGGTCACGGCCGAGGCGCTGGAAGATCATTTCGGCGCGCCGTCGCTGCTCGAACGCGACCTGCTGGCCGCATTCGACGCGCACCGGTCGGCGATCGAGGCGATGGCGCGACGCATGCTCGAGGAAATCGGCGGCCGGCCGGTGCTGCTGCACAGCGGCCACTTCCGGCTCTGAGACGGATACAGCAGGAGGGTGCATGACACTGCAGGGCAACATTCACGAACGCGACTGGTCCGTCGAAGTCGAGACGCGCCCGTGCGAATCGGGCGAATTCCGCTGCCGCGTGTCGGTCGAGCATGGCGCCGGCGCCACGCGCTTTCACCATACGTTCGAGCACAGCCATGCGTATCCGACCGAGCGGGAGGCGATGATCGAAGGGCTGCGGGCAGGCATGACGTGGATCGAGATGAAGGCGTCACAGACCTTCAACGTATGAACGATCCCGCGCCGACGAAGGCGCGGGCAGACTATCGGCCGGGCCGCGATCGAAGAAATCGCGCCGTGCCACGGGCAACACCTGCCGCCGCATTTCGATGCGGGCGGCATATGCAAGGCGGTCGACGAGCGGGCGGCCCCGTCAGGAGACACGACATGGGCGTGGGCATGCAGATCGCCTGCCATGGGTTCGCGGGTACCGCCGCGATCGAAGCCGAAGCCGGCGCGCTGCTGGTGCGGCTCGAGCGCTTCCGCGCGCTGATCGGCGGCTGCCACCTCGCCATCGAATCGCGTGCCGCGGCCGATGGCGCGCGCCGGTTCGACGTGCGGCTCGACCTCGTGATGCACGACACGTCGCGCTGGCTGCTGCCGGCGTGTGTCGGCGACGATTTGGACGACACGCTTCGCCGCGCGTTCAAGCAGGCCGAACAGGCGCTGATCGCATGCCAGGCGGGCGGTGCGAGGGTGGGGCTGCGCGATGCGGCGGCAGGCAGCCCGGCGCAATGAGGCATCGCACGCGATGCCGGCGATGCCGCGCCGGCGGCCGGGCGTCGGCGCGCCCGGTCAGACCCGGGCGAGCGCTTGCGAGTCGATGATGCGCACGCGCTTGCCGCGCGTTTCGACCAGCGCTTCGCGATGGAACCGCGAGAACATCCGGCTGACGGTTTCGAGCTTCATCCCGAGATAGCAGCCGATTTCCTCGCGCGTCATCCGCAGGTTGAATTCCGTCGCCGAATAGCCGCGTGCCTCGAAGCGCGACGACAGGTTCAGCAGGAATTGCGCGACCCGCTGTTCGGCCGACATCGTGCCGAGCAGCAGCATCTGGCTCGATTCGCGGACGATCTCGCTGCTCAGCATCTGGTAGAGGAAGTGCTGCATCGGCTTGATCTCGCGGCACGCCGCTTCGAGCGCGCCGAACGGGATGATGCACACGACGCTGTCTTCGAGCGCGATCGCGTCGCAGCAGTGCTGGCCGCTGCCGATGCCGTCCATCCCGAGCGTTTCACCGGCAATCTGGAAGCCCGTCACGTGCTCGCGGCCGTCGCGATGCATCATCACCGTCTTGAACGAACCCGCGCGCACCGCATAGATGCTCTGGAACGGATCGTCGGTGCGGAACAGCGCGTCGCCCTGGCGCACCTGCCGGGTCGTGCAGATGATCGCGTCGAGGCGGCCGTATTCGGCGGCCGTCAGTTGCGGCGGCAGGCACATCGAGCGCATCGCGCACGCCGAGCAGCGCGCGGCGGGATGCTTGGCGGCGTCGGCACGCGTGACCGCGCGAAGCGGAATCGTCGGCCGGGGCGTGATGGATACGTCGGCGGCGCAGGCGGTGGCTGTGGACATGAGTCACTCCGGCTCGTCAGGGGTGGTGCACGCGAGCGTGCACCAGGGATTCGATGACGCGGCATGCGGCGTCGAATTCGACGGTCTTGTCGAAGAAATAGTCGGCTCCGGCCGACGCGCATGCCTCTCTGAATGCCGGCGCCGAGTGATTCGTCAGCACGATCGTGACGATGCGCGGCGCGGCCTTCGACAGCGTCCCGATCAGGTCGAGGCCGCTGCCGTCCGCCAGCCGCAGGTCGACGATCACGACATCCGCCTGGCTGCTGCGGATGTGCGTCCACGCGTCCTGGCCGTCTTCCGCCTCGCCCACGACGGCGACACCGCGGATCGCGCCGACGAGCAGCGCGATCCGCTGTCGGACGGCGACGGCGTGATCGACGAGAAACACCCGTAGCGCGGCGGGCAACTGGCTGGCATTCATGCCGGCAGTATCGTGTTGCGCCGCCGAAAATGAAATCGGCCGAATTGGAAGTTGATGTAGGCCGCGGCGACGCGTTGTAGGGCGATTCCTACAACGCGTACGGGAAATCGCCGGGGCGGCCCCGGTGTGACGTGCCGCGTGTGAGGCGGGCGGGTCGTGCTGCCGGATCAGCCGGCCCGGCGCGCGTCCAGCGCATCGCGCGCGGTTCGGCACGCGGCCAGATCCCACGCCGCACAGCCGACGCTCTTGAACAGCAGCGGCCCGGTACGGTCGAATGCGCCGCCCAGCACGTCGGCGAGCGACGCGACCTGCTGCCAGTCGACCTGCGCGACGATCAGGTCGCCGGCCTCGTGGCGGGCGCCGGCCGGATCGTCGACGACCAGCCGGCTGGCACGCACGGTGTTCGCGTCGATTTCCGCGGCGTCCGCGGTGAACGCGCCGACGCCGACCACGAGCCGGCCTTCGCGCGCGGCTTCGCGATAGACGGGTGTGCGGCTCGTCGTCAGCGTCACGACGACGTCGATCGCATCGGGAACCGCGTCGCCGTCGAGCGGTGCGAGATGCGGCGCGTGCGCGCGGTGCGCGGCGCAGAATGCCGCCGCGCTGTCGGCGCGAGTGCCGCGCACGTGCAGGCGCGCGTCGGGAAAGATCGCCGCGAGCGCTTCCGCGTGATTGGCCGCCTGCTTGCCGGTGCCGATCAACAGGATGTCGCGCGGCGCGGCGCCGTGCAGCGCCTGGATGCCGAGCGCGGTGATGGCCGCCGTGCGGCGTCCGGTGACCGTCGGGCCGTCGAGCGCGAAGCGCATCTCGCCGGTGGTCGCGTCGTACGCGGTCACCTGGCCGAGGATCGTCGGCAGCCCGCGCGCGCCGTTGCCCGGGCACACGTTCACGAGCTTGTGGGTCGCGAGGTCACGCGCGCTCGACGGCATCGACAGCATCACGCCGCCGGCCTGCAGCGGCACGACCAGGCGCTCGGGGCTGACGATCTCGCCCGCCGCATAGTCGGCGACGGCCTGCCTGAGCGTGGCGAGCAGCGCCGGGTAGTCGAGCAGCGCGGCCGTGTCGGCCGCATCGAAAACGGGAATCGGGGAAAGCGCGGTCATCGTGTACGTCGCATGCGTCGGTGAGCGTGGACGACGGGCGCATGCCGCGCCCGCCACAAAGCTGCCGGATACCGTGGCACAGGGCAGTGTGGATCGAATCTATACCACTTTCTGGCCTGCTCGCAACCCAGAAAATAAAGCGCCTCGCCGTTTTTGGTTCTAATATCTGTCCAGAAGGGCTGCCTTGGCCTCGATGCCGGCGCGCTCCGGTATAGTGCGAACCCATTCCAGATTCACGCCCGCGACCGGGCAGGAGCTACACGATGATGTCCGCGCGTCCCGACTCACTCGAAGGCGGATTCAAGCCGCTGCAGATCTACGAGCAGGTGGCAGAGAAGATCCGCGACGAGATCCGCGCGGGGCGCTACGCCGCCGAGTCGCGGCTGCCGTCCGAGCGCGAGCTCGCGGGGCTGTTCCAGGTCGGCCGGCCGGCCGTGCGCGAAGCGCTCGGCGCGCTGCAGAATGAAGGGCTCGTGTTCACGAAGCGCAATTCGGGCACCTACGTCGTCGCGGCGCCGCTCGACGTGCTCGCGCAGCGCGGCGACACGCACGAGGCGTCCGAAGCCGATTTCAGCCCGACGTCGACGCTCGACGTGCGGTTGATCCTCGAGCCGGCGATCGCGCGCCTCGCGGCCGCGCACGGCCGGGCCGACGCCGGCGCCGAACGCTACCTGGCCCAGATGGAAACCATTACCGACGTCGACGATCCGCATCAGCGGGCGCTGTGGAACGAGAGCGACCGTTTGTTCCACCGGCAACTCGCGTTGATGACCGGCGACCCGCTGATCGTGAAGATCGCGGACGAAGTCGCGAAGACGATGGACCAGCCGCTGTGGAAGCGGCTGAAGGACGACGGCATCTACGACGCGGGCCGGATCCGGCTCTACGTGTCCGAGCATCGGCTGATCTACGAGGCGATCGTGTCGGGCGACGCCGATGCGGCGGCGTTTTATGTCGAACAGCACATCCGCCGCGTACGGCGCGACATCGCGCCGAAGTGACCGCGTCGAAATCGTTCTGGTCTGAAAAATGACCAGAATCGAACACTTTATTTTGAAATTGCTTGCGCGGTGACCACGCGTGTCCTACATTGGTTTCACACAAAACCAATCAGGAGACATCATGCGACACCTCGTTACCGCGCTTTCGGTGGCCATCGCCGCCGGCGCGCTGACTTCCGCGCACGCGCAGGAAGTCGTGATGATCGGCCATTCGGCGCCGCTGACCGGCCCGCAGGCCGCGAACGGCAAGGACAATGAAAACGGCGCGCGTCTGGCCGTCGACGAACTCAACAAGGCCGGCATCAAGGTCGCCGGCAAGAGCGTCACGTTCAAACTGGTTTCCGACGACGACCAGGCCGACCCGAAAGCGGGCGTGCAGGTGGCGCAGAACCTCGTCGACAAGGGCGTCGTCGCGGTGCTCGGCCCGTACAACTCGGGCGTCGCGATTCCCGCATCGCGCGTGTACTCGAATGCCGGCGTGCCGATGCTGCCGGTTGCATCGAACCCGGCGCTGACCAAACAGGGCTTCAAGAACATCTTCCGGATCGGCGCGAGCGACGAGCAGCTCGGCGGCACGATGGCCACGTTCGCCGCGAAGACGCTGAACGCGAAAACCGCCGCCGTGATCGACGATCGCACCGCGTACGGGCAGGGCGTCGCCGAACAGTTCATGAACGTCGCGAAGGCGAACGGGATCAGGATCGTCGACCAGGAATACACGAACTCGTCGGCCACCGATTTCCTCGGCATCCTCACCAAGATCAAGGCCAGCAACCCCGACGTGATCTTCCTCGGCGGCTACGCGGCGCAGGGCGCGCCGATGGCCAAGCAGATGAAGCAGCGCGGCCTGCGCGCGAAGCTGCTCGGCGGCGACGGCATCTGCTCGGCCGACATGGGCAAGGTCGCGGGCGACGCGGCGTCGATCGTCTACTGCGCGCAGGGCGGCGTCGCGCTCGAGAAGACGGCGGCCGGCCGCGAATTCCTGAAGAAGTACCACGACACGTATCACACCGATACGCAGGTCTACGGCGTGAACTACTACGACGGGATGAAGCTGCTCGCCGACGCGATGGTCAAGGCCGGTACGACCACCGACAAGGC
>JABLTH010070280.1_pt1 | contig 30441 bp, 13 predicted proteins | sample 7875711 | NCBI WGS metagenome assembly JABLTH01 (sample SAMN14941262, study PRJNA633318) | bioreactor metagenome | isolation source: bioreactor | place: China | collected 2019-03-05 | reverse complement strand
TGCCCGTGGCCTGCGTATCGGCGAGATCAATCAGCCGACCGAGGTCGTCCCAACTCCAGCCCACTGTGGTCGAGCTGGTGCGTCCTGTCGCGGCCACTGGATATGTCGTGGTTGCAGGCCGACCCGCGCCATCGAACGTATGTTGAACGGCCCACGCCCCGACCTGCTCCTTGTAGACCCGGCCGAGGCTGTCGAACCACGTCGTCGCGGTCACGTCGTCGGTCGCGTCCGGGAAGCCGTTCTTGTCCGTTGACTGGATCACTCGCCCGAGGCCGTCGTACGTCCACGTCTGGTCTGGTCTCTGACGACTTGCACCGGTGCCGGCGTAGTGGGCCGCGACGACGTGCGTCGCGTCGATATCGAGGGACGTCACCCGGCTCGCTGCATCCTGGCTGCGAGCGATCGTGTAGGAGCAGCGGAAACCTCCGCACGTCTGGCTCGGGCGCCCGAGCCACTGCGTCGTGTACAGCCGACCCGCACTATCGTAGGTCGTGACTTCCTCGCGCCGATCCGGATCCGAGGCGCCGCTGCTGCGCTCATCAGGCAGGAGGCGGCGCGTCCGACGACCTTGCGCGTCGTACTCGAAGTCGGTTCGTTGGTCCTTCACGCCTGCTGTCGTCGCGTTCGGCTCGGCGATGATCGCTGTGAGTCTGCCCCCGTCGTCGTAGGAGTACGAAACGTCCTGCCACCCGTCGGTCCACGTGTTTGCGGTTCCGATGTGGCGACGCTCCATCGTCTTCCGCCCCAGGCCGTCGAATGTGAACTCGGACTTGTACGCGTCACCGAGCGTGCCCGTTCCGGCGAGCGGACTCCACTCCTCGACTGCATTGTCGCGTGCATCCAGGTTGCGCTGGACCCACCGCTCGGCACCTCCGGCGCTCGGTGTCGGTAGCTTCACGCCGTTCAGACGTCCCAGGCCGTCGTAGCGGAAATTGGTCAAAACGTCCGCCAACGTCTGCGCTCCCGGATTCTCGTGGATGGTCTTGCTCTGCGCCTGCCCGAGAAAGTTTCGGCCGATGTCGACGTAGTTGAGGAGCGGATCCGTGATTCGCGTCCGGCGTCCGTTCGCATCCCACGCCGTCTGAGTGACGCTCCAGCCACCCGTCGCGGTGGGAGACGCTTCCCGGGCCACGCGATCCCCGAGATCGTATCCGGTGCGGGTCTCGAGCCAACGACAGGCCGGTCCGCTTCCGCAGTCAGTTGGGACGACCTCGGTCGTCGATGCGGCGACCTGCTTCACAATGACGCGGCCGCGCTGGTCGAATTCCGTCTTCACCCATCCCATCAGAGCGTTGGATCCCTGGACTCCGCGCGGTTCTCCGGTCACCTTCTGATCGATGATCCTGGACTCGCCGTCGTAGGTGACTTCCGACGCATTGAGCGTGCGACCACAGGTTGGATACGTCGAGTCCGTACCAGCCTGGGCGTCGAGGCAGGACTTCTCGCCCTGCACTCGATGCTGCCCGTCGTAGTCGCGCTGAACGGTTCGGGCGATGGTGACCGTGGACCCGTCGAATCCCTGGATCTGCTCCCACGGCGCCCCGCCAAGCGAGTCGAACCAGACGCGGGAGATGGTGCGGCGACCCGAAAGCGATGTCCCGGCGTCCGGAGGAGCGGCGCTGGCGAACTCACTCTCGAATGCGTCGGTTCGGACCTTCCGACCGAATTTGTCCCAGGCGAATCTCACGATCCGCCACGCCGTTGCGGGTGTGGTCCGCAGGCGAGTGGCTTCCTGAATGACGTTGCCGAGGCCGTCGTAGGCAAGTCGACGTTCGGTCGAAGCTCCGCTGCCCACCCATGGGTCGCCCGTCGACGTAGCGAAGCTCTTCTCGGACTCCAACAGCCCGGCGTTCGTGTAGGTGTACTCGAGTAGCGCGTAGGTACGACTTGCAGGACTCCGCACGTCGCGGGTGGTTTCCACACGCTTCTGCTTCAATCGGCCGGCTGCCGTGTAGCGGAAACCGAGCGACGTCGAGAGCGTGCCATCGCCCGACTCCCGGGATTGCGCGGTGACACGATTTCTCATGTCGTACGTCGTCTTTAGCTTCAGCCATCGGCCCGACGTCTCTGTTCCGTCGATGAGTCGGTGCTGCTCCGACATGTTGCGCCACGCGTCGTAAACGAACCGCGTCAGGGAGACTCGTGCGCTGCCGGTGACCTCGACCTGCGCGAGCGCCCCGGTGCCGTTGACGGACCCGGCCTTCGCCACGCCCGGGGTTGCGTCGTCCGGATCAAGGTACGTGAGGAGGACGCTCGACCCATCCGCGCGTTGGATCTTCTTCAGGTTCTCCCGGTCGCTGTAGAAGTAAGTCGTATGGGGACGGTCGGCGGCGCTCAGCAAGTCCCACTGCCCGGCAGAATTCAGCGCTTTCATGGGAGCTCGCCCGATCTCGTCCTGAACGGCTGCCCAGGGCCTGGTGGCGTCGGAGCTGCTGCACTTGAACGGCAAGGCCGGCTGCCCGAACCACGGGAGAATGCCGAACTTCCTCAGGAACTCCTTGAGCTTGTAATCCGTGGTGACCCCATCTCGCGGATCCCCCTGCGGGCACGCCAGCATCCACCCGCGAACGGTTTCCTCGGCGGTGCTGGGGAGTACGCTGTTGCTGAGGGATTGGCAGGCCGTCGTGTCACTCGGATCGGCGACGCTCACGTGCATGGTGCGCCAAGGCTCGCCCGTCACGGCGTCCAGCACGTAGCACGTGACTTCCGTCAGTTCCCCGTGGGTTGTAGAGGCCGGAACCACGCGCTCCTCGACGGGATGGGGGAAGCGCGTTCCATGAGCGAGTGCGACGCGAGGAATCTCGTTCCTGAGTGCTTCGTACGCCCACCGGTGCTCGGGACCCAGAGGAACGTCAGCGTTGTTCACCGTGGTGGTCAGCCAGCTCTTCGTCATCCGCCCGAAGTCGTCGAATTCGTAGTGCTGCTTGCTGCCGTCGGCTCGAGTGATCGTCCCGGCGCTTCGTTGCCCGACGAGGCTCATGACGTGTGTGGAGACGCGGTCTCCCGTCGTGATGGTCACTCCGGTGTGCTGCGTCGAGGCCGTCTCTCCGCTGTACTCGAACGTCGTGGTCTGGGCGGCGGACACGGCGGCTGCGTCGTTCACCTTTCCACAGGTGTAGTCGAGCCCTTGTGTCGGAGCGACGAATGCCTTCTGGACCAACGGGAAGTGCCTCGGCACGTAGTCGTACGGCCTGTAGCTGAACGCCGTGGTGATGTGCTCTGCATCCTGGATCCAGATGATGTTGAAGTACTGCATCCAACCACAGTCTTTGCCCGCCTGCGGGTGCTGCCCGGAGTACTCGTACTGCGCAACCTTGACGGCAGGCTCGCCGCAACTCCCACAGGACGCGGTCACGTCCGTCATGTACTCGCCGCCCCAACTCGGCGGACTCGGCCGCATCGTCGAGTAGCCGTACGTCACGCTGCGCGGGGAGGTTCCTCCGGAGCGTGAGACGGTCGCCGTCACTTTCTTGAGGCGGCTTGTCAGAATTCCCGCCGCGTCGGGCTCGCCGATGTACTCCAGGTGAAGTCGCCCGAGCTCGACGGGTTGACACCAGCTGAACGAAGGATTCGTCTGAGGGTCCGAATCGCACGAGTAGAGGACGGCATCGGTCGGGCGCGACGGGGACTGGACCTCGTAGATGATGTCGATCCGGCTTCCGCCCATGACCCAGAGCCTCTCGAGCCGCCCGTTGTGGAAACGCCGGATGACGCCGTCGTAGGTCATGAGATCGAGTGCGTCAGGCCAGTGCACCGGCCCCGAGGTCACGGCAAATCGCGCGAAGTCACTGAACCCGATGGGGGCGTTGTCCACAGTGCTGTTTGCCGTGAGTGGACGACGTGCACCATCCGGCGCCCGCCACGAATAGTAGTCTCCTGAGTAGTTGTCCCACTGACCTTCGCGACTGATTCCTTCGTCGAAGAGCTCGAGCCACCACCCGGTTCCCAGTCGTCCCTCTCCACCGTCCCACCCACCACCTCCGCTGCGGTACGTTCGCCGGAGCGCGAGATCGAGACCGCGCCCCGGGATCCGGAGATCTTCGACCGTGAACTTGAGCAGGCCGGTCCCGAGGTCCACACCGAGCGGATGAGTGTCGGGATTCTGCATCGGCTCGTAGAGCGTCGGATGCGGCTCCGGCGGCGCTTCCCACGAAGGATCGGGGTAGTGCGCCAGAGGGGGACAGCCGGGTCCAGCGTGATCGCTCTGCTGGCAAAGGTCTTCGCCCGGGAAGAGCGTCTCGAAGGTGGGGCCGGCGCCGCTCCGGATGTTGTTCCCCAGCGGGTTGCCGACGGTTCCGAGCAGAATGACGGACGGTGCCGGCAGCGCGATGGTCGCACCGTCCACGGGCAGGCCTTCGCTCGCGTCCCGGAACTGGGGATCCATGCTCTGGCCGGCCACGCGCTCGTCTTCGATGGAGGCGAAACGAAGCGGCGCCAGGTCCGAGGCCATCGCCATGGGATTGGGCAAGGCGAACTGCGGATCGACCGTTCCCCCGCCGAGTTCCTGCGGCAGCGGATCACTGAGCCCGCGCAACGCCATGCGAGCGTGGGGCGCTTCGTCGGGCGTGGAGAACAACCGCCCTCCTGCCAGCCCGCGCCACGCGCCGTCATCCAGTCTTCCCTGGACATCGAGGACGGGCATCAGCCATGACGGGGTACCCGCACCCGTGAACGCGCTCACCGGCCCGGAGATCCCGAGCATGTAGCTCGTCGTGGCCGTGGCGCCCGAGACTACGTCACCCGCGACCTGCCATGGCGCACCGCCGGCAAACCAGCGCATGCGACGAGCGTCCTCCCAGACCGTCCCGTTGAGGCGCTCCACGCGGCGAATGCGGCCGTCGGCGTCGAACGACATGCGCGTCTGCGGCTGCTGGGGCGCGTAGGCCGTGCGCGTGACGATGGCGCTCGAACCCTCGGCGTCGGACGGATTGAAGTTCCACTCCCAACCAACCGCGTAGTTTGGCCCCACCACGCGCAGCGGATGCCCGGAGGCGTCGTAGTAGGCCTCCGATGTCGAGGGCGCTCCATCGACCGGGGTCTTGACGCGCGCGATGCGCTCGCCGCGCGGGCTCAGGGCGTATCCCTCGCTCGAACCGTCGGGATAGTGGACCCCTGTGATGCGCCCCACCAGGTCGAGCGAGTAGGTCGTGGTCGTCGCCGGGCTGGCATGGTGATCGATGACGCCGTTGACGAGCCCGCGCGCATCGTGCGTGAACTCGACGTCGCGAGAGGTCAGCGACCCTTCCGTCTCGGTGACCCGCGCAAGGAGCCCGGACGGAGTGTACGTGTAGGCTTCGCCGAGCCCGCCTTCACGGTGCGTCCTCGACACGAGCCATCCGGACCAGGGATCGAAGGCCTGGGTGCTCTCGCCGATCGCCGAGTTGCTGGTGATCGACACCGGGCGACCCCATTCATCACGACTCACGGTCCAGGTCGCGTCCGCCGCGTCCGTGTACGAGGCGAGCTTGCCCGACGCGTCCCAGGTCCACGTGAGGGTCTTCGAAATCGGAACGGCGCCGCCGCTGGACTGATGGACCGAGGTGATCAGCCCACGGCCGTCCCACGTGTAATCCCAATGGTCGATGACCGTCTGCCCGGCGTAGGTGACGTGCTGTTCCGCGCTCGCCATGCGACCGGCCCGGTCCCACGTGAACGTCTCGGCATCGCCGCCGTAGAGCAGCCTCTGACGCAGGCGGCTGCTCGGGTCCCACACGTATTGCGTGGAACGACCCCCGGGTAGCGTGGCCGCCGTCACGCGGCCCAGCCGATCGCGCTGGTAGGACCACATCCGGTTGTCCGGGTCCTTGCGCCACGCAAGGCGACCCTCGGCGTCCCAACCGAACGTCCAGTCGGCCGAGTTGGCGTCGGTGAACTTCACCGGGTTGCCCGAATCGTCGTAGGTCCATCTCGACGTGTGGCCGAGAGCATCCACGATGGTGGCGAGCTGGCCGTCGGTGCGCCACGTGAACTGCGTCACGGCTCCGCCGGGGGCGGTGATCGATCCGACGGAGTTCATCGGACCCGGCGCAATGATCCAGGTTCGGCTCTCCGGATCGATGATGCTGGTGACCACGCCTCCGGCCGAATACGTCGTCTGCCACTGCGACCACGTTCCCGGGCCGGTCGGCCATTTCAGTGAACTCAGTCGTCCGGCGCTGTCGTAGCGGAGCTTGATGACCGGACACACCGTTCCGCCGAGCAGGCACGGCGGCTTCACCTGCGCGACGTTCCCGTGCAGGTCCACGAGCGTATCGTCGGCCTGGTACTGGTATTCGGTGCGCCGGCCCGCACCGTCTGTCAGTGCGGTCACGTCACCATTCGTGGCGCGCTGATAACTCTCGGCGGTCTCCGCCGTGCCGTCCCCGTTGGAATCGACGGAGCGCGAGACCAGGCGGCCCGTGGCGTCGTACGCGAGCACCGTGATGCCACCCGCTGCCGGTGTCATGCGCGTCAGGCGCCCCGACGCGTCGAAGGTGTAGCGCCACTCCGGCCGGACTCCGTCCACCGTGGGAGCGAGGTATCTCGTCAGGCGGTGGCCCGTGTCGTGCTCGAAGTCGTGCTGCCCGCCCTCCGCATCGACGATCCTCGTGATGTCGGCGGTCGTCGCATCACGGGTGATCGCCGTGATGCCGCCATCCGGGGCCGTGACCCGAGTCGTCGTGCCCCGCGAGTCCTTGTCGTAGGTCCACTGCCCGGGATCGGGTGCGGTGACGACGGTCTTGGTGGACTGGTAGTTGTACAGCGTCGTGCCGTGATCGAACTGGACCGAGGTCGCACGGGACTGGCTGTCCGTGGCAATCGTGAAGGCGTTCTGACCGTTGGGCTCCTTGACGTACACGATGTGCTTGGCGCTGTCCCACAGGTACGTCCAACGCTCCCCCGACACGTCCGTCGCGGCGCTGAGCTGCCCGTCGTCGGTGTACTCGAAGTGAACGACGCGCCCGACGACCGCCCCGAGCATCTCGTCGACCTCGACGATGCGGGTGTTCGGGTACGCGCCCCCAGGCGCGCCCCACATCGGGCGCTTGATCTTGATGGACGCGCCGTCGCTGGCCACGATCGTTTCGAGGAAACCATCGCGGTAGTTGAAGCTCAGGTAGTTCCCCGACGCATCGCTCTCCTTGACGAGCCAGAAGTTCGTGCTGCCCGGAACCGTCTTGTAGGACCGAACGAGGCCGTTCGTCAGCGTGACCTTGTAGCCGCCCTGTCCGTCGGACACCATCGGGCCGAACCGGCTCGGGCGATCGGGACCAGGCTTGTACTGGCCGGCGCCCGCCGAGAAGTACTGGACGACACTGCCTTCGTCGGTCAGCAGCAGGAACGTCCCGCCGGTGAACGGGATCATCATCGACGTGGGCTCGAACATCCAGTTGGCGCCCATGTCCATCGACGTGCGGGGCTCGTACGTCGGAACGCCCGGCAGCATCGCGAGCAAGCCGGCGTCGTAGATCCGTCCGACTCGGAACGGCACACGCGCGGGCAATGTCATGTCCGTGATGCCGAAGCCGAAGCGGCCGCTGCTCGTCTGGACGTAGCCGTGGCGCAGTCCTTCGGTCGCGTCACGATCGAGGGGTTTGAGCGGGAAGACCCCCACTTCCGGGACGAGGCCCTGGGCAAGAGGCTCCGGCGACACGGGAAGGCCGTTCAGAACTGCAGCGCGCGGGTTCGGCAACCCCGGGGAGCCGTCGGCAAGTCCAGCCGAGACGCTCGCGCCCACCAAAAGAACCAGAACTGCCACGAGAACTACAGAGGAACGGCGCAGCGTCGTCATGGGCCCCCCGTGAGATCGATGACGTTTTGTGTCGCTCGCAGAGCAAGCCCTCACGACGGCATTTGGCGAGGCCTGCGCGCCTGGAGCCGACACCTCTCCCGTTTCGAGCAGCTTGATATCCAAGCCGTCGGTTCGCTGGTTCGCTCGATTGTTGACTTGCACCCCGGTTTGCTAACTCGCGCTTGGACGTAACGCCCTTTGCACTGGAACGCAATGGGCATTCACTGCCGTTTCTTCTATTAGTCCGTCCTCTGCGTCACTTTCGTGCGCGCTGTTGCCGTCCCGTCGGACGCCGCGCTGAACCTCCTGCGTGCCGTCCTGTTCCTACACTTCCCCTCGTGGCGCTCGGCATGTGCGCCGAGCGCCACGCATTGCATTTCGAACGTCAGGACTTCACCCCGGTTCAGGCTTTCCGCCACTAGAGGTAACGCCGTTGAACTGGAAATGCAACGGCTGACGAGACATTTGATCAGGCCGCCCACCGCATGACGCCATTCATACATTAGTGCCGCTGAAAGGTTCAACCTTTCTACCTCTTTGTGGATCCAGAACCGGGCGCGGCTGCGCGCCGCCAATCACCGCTCCTCGTTGCACTTGGCGCTTACCGTCGCGACGCCGGCAACGGCTTCCACCGTCGACGGGAGGCCCCGCGCGATGCGGCCGCGGCCCGCGGCGATCACCAGCCTTTCGTGCTCACTCGTCCACCACCATGGGATCCGCTGACACGCTCTGACTGCGAAGACCTTCCCAGCCACAGAATCTGCAGCGGTACCGTGCGACCGGAATCAACACGCTGACGACCCTGTCGAGCAGGCTGCGCCGCCTCCGATCGAGTGGACGGCTGCACGCGCGGCAGGCCCGGATCGCGAGCACGTCGACCGGGGGACGTGAATTCGGCCAGGGTGCCGTCCCGAAGTCCCGCAGCACGATTCACTTTCTCCTGGATTGCCGAGAGGAGCCGTCGCCGAGGAGCGTCGGCTGACGTGACATCGTACGCACTGATCACTCTCGGTTCAACATCTCGCGGCGGCGGCGATATACATCTCTACCGTGCAACCTCGATGCGTTGCCCCTCACGGCGGTACCCACCGCCCGCGTCCTCGGCCGGGCAGCGACGTACCCCCGTGCCTTTGAACCTCGCCACCGTCACGCCGCACTGCCACCTCACCTTGTCGATGGGACTCTGACGACTTGCACGGTGATCGACCGATTTCTATGTTCGCAAGGACTTAGCGATGGGGCGCCGCCAGCTGCCTCGATTCCGCCACCAACACCCCCAAGCACGCGTCCAGGTCGTCTTGCCGGTGAACGTCGCCCTGCCACCGAAGGCGCTTGCCCGACCGCGTCGGCTCGCACGCTGCGCAGCTTAGCCCTTGACTGGCCGGCATCGGGTCGATCGAGACGTCTTTCCTCACGGGCCACTCCTCACACGCCACCGCCTACGCGCCTCGCTCGGCCCGTTCGATCTGCCGGTCGTGCCAGCGCCCGAGCGTCAGCTGTGCCGCGAGCGCGCCGATCAGGCAGCAGAACATGTCTTCCTGCGTGTCCCACGGATCGCCCTGCGTGCCGAGGAACGCGTCCGCGCCCTGGCCCATCCAGAGTGCCGTGGCCCACTCGAACAGCTCGTACGCGGCGCTGATCCCGAGGCACACGCCGGTCACGATCGGCAGGAGCCAGCGGCTGCCGCGCATCGGGCCGCGACGGACCAGGAGCTCACGCACCACCATCGCGGGCACGAAGCCCTGCGCGAGGTGGCCGATGCGGTCGTAGTGGTTGCGCGTGAAGCCGAAGATCCGCTCCATCCAGAAGCCGAGCGGCACCTCGGCGTACGTGTAGTGCCCGCCGACGGCGAGGATCACGCCGTGCAGGAACACGAGCCGGTACACGAGCGGCGTGAAGCGGAAGCGGCTCCACGTCGCGGCGAGGAGGGCGAGCGCGATGATCGCGGGCGCGACCTCGAGCCACCACGTGACGCGCTCCTTCGGCGCGGTCCCCGTCAGGACGAGGAACGCGACGTAGAGCGCGGCGAGGACGACAGGCTCGCGGCGCGCGGCCGGGGCAGGGGCCGGCGCCGGCGCGGAGCGTGGTGCGGTCGGGGCGATGGTCATCCGGAGAAGATAGTCGCTCCGCGCGGGCCCGGCGACCTCAGCGCAGCAACTTGAACGCGTGCGTCCAGCTGTTCTCGCGGAATCCCGGCAGGCACCACAGCTGGCACAGCGGCTCGATCGCCCGCGCGCTCTCGGCGAGCCCCATGTCGGCGGCGTCCCAGCCGAAGCGGTCGAGAATCGCCGTCACCTCGCGCTTGGCTGCGTCGTCGTTGCCGCAGAGGAACATCGTCGGCCGCAGGCCGCCGAAGTCGGGATCGATCATCAGCGCGTTGCCGACGCTCGAGAACGCCTTCACGAACCGGGCGCGCGGCGCCTTCGCCTGCAGCCGCTCCATCAGCGACTCGTTGGGCCCCGTGAAGAACTGCAGCACGCCGTTCACCGGCGGCCGCTCGGCGATGGGGTTGGTCGCGTCGATCACGATCCGGCCCGCGAGCCGGTCCGCGCCGCACGCGTCGACGGCCGCTTCCGCGGCCGAGCCCTTCACCGCGAGCACGACGACCTCGCCGAATTCCGCCGCCTGCGCGAAGGTGCCGCTCGACGCGTTCGGTCCCGCGCCGGCCTTCCACTCCGAGAGCTTGCCCGGCTCGCGCGAGCCGCGCATCACCGCGTCGCCATACTTGATGAACCCGTTTGCCAGCGCTTCGCCGACCACACCCGATCCGATCACACCGATCCTGCGCATCGATCACCTCCGGCCGCGAACACGCCTTTGTAGCACACGGCGCGCGGCCGGCAACTCGATCGAACGATCGTTACACGCGCGTCACGGGCACGCTCGAATGCTCTGCGCGACGCACGCGGCGGCGGCCGGGGCGCGCTCGACGCCCGCGCTGGTGAGGCCGTACGAGCCCTCGCGGTCGGCGGTGCGCGGCACGACGAGGTAGTAGCGCGCGCCCGAGGCCGGCGCGAACGTCGCGTTCCGCGCGCCCCCCGTCGAGCACAGCTTCGCGACGTGGCTCGTGTAGTTGCCGACCTGGCCCTCGTACACCTCGTAGTCCGAGTCGGCGAGGTTGCACGACACGCCCCAGTCGAGCCGCAGCTGCCCGCCGTTCGCCTTCTGCACGGTCAGCTCCTGGCCCGGGCGGCGGCGCCCGTCGGGCACCGCGCCGCCGGGCTGCGGCACCGCGCCCACCGCGGCGTACACGTCGAGTTTGCCCCAGCCCCAGCTCGCGTTCGGCACCGCGCCCGTGTTGGGCGCGTCGGCGCGCGCGGTCGTGCGTAGGATGTTGCGCACGTCCGCGGTCGTGAGGTTGGGATTGCGCTGCAGCATCAAGGCGACCGCGCCGACGAGGATCGGGGCCGACGCGCTCGTCGCGCCGTGGCGCCCGTACCAGCCGCCGCCGTCCTGGATCAGGTTGTTGCGGAACGTCGCCCAGTACGTGTCCTTGCCGTAGGTGCCGAACGCGTTGTGCCCCGGCGTCGCGACGTCGACCCCGTACGTGCGGCCGTCGCGCGTAGGGCCGCCGGAGGAACCCGTCCACAGCTGGCCCGTGAGCCCCTCCGTGTTGACGGTGCGCGGGATGCCGTCGATGTCGACGTAGTTCGTGCGATCGACGTACGCGGCGCCGTTGACGATCGTCTTCGTCGACGTGTAATCCGTCAGCCGTCCCGGCGTGAGGTGATCGGTGAACGTCATCACTCCGCCCGCGTCGCCGTACACGTCGAAGTTGCCGCTGCCGCTCGTCGCCTGGAGGCGCACGCTGCCCCCGCCCGAGTGCCCGATCACGCGGATCCACACCGCACGGTCGCCGCTGGTCGAGGTCCACGGATAGAACTCGGCGCCCGGGTTGTACTGGATGATGTAGATCCCGTTCTGGTCGAGCCACGCCCCGGGTGCGACCGGACCGGTAACGGTGCCGTCGTCGAACGTGACCGTGACGTTGGCCGGCGCCGCGCCCGTGTACCAGATCTGCATGTAGCGCGTCGTCGTGTCCGACTTGTTCATGCGTACGATCGTCGGCGAGCCCGTGGCGTACGCCGCGCGCGCGTGGTTGCTGAGGTTGCCCTCGTCGCCCGGTGCGCCGATGAACACGCGTCCCTTGCGGTTCTCGCCGAACAACTGGTCGATCTTGCGCGAGACCGCCGAGGTGCCGTCGATCGGCCCCCACTGCGTGCCGCTGTCGATCAGCGCGACGACCGGCTTGCCGAGCGCCGTGATCTTCTGGTCGAGCCAGTTGAGCGCGTCGTCGGTGCAGCCCTGGAAGCCGGTCTCCGCGGCCTGCGTCCCGTGGGCGGGTGCACCTTCGGAGGTGAGCTTCACGATGACGAGGTCCGCGTCGGGCGCGATGCCGCGATACTTCTGCGACGCGAAGGCGCGCCCGTTGCCCGCCGCGAGCCCCGTGGTCACGGTACCGTGCCCGACCGCGTCGCGCTCGCCGAGCGGCGTGCCGCCCGAGAGTGCCGCGTTGATCTGCGCCTCGGTGTACTCGACCGGCGCGGGGGAACCGGGGCAGCCGTTCTGCCCCGACATGTCGAGCATCCACTTGATGCGCGTCGTGCCGTCCGCGTTGCGGAAGTCGGGGTTGGTGTAGTCGATCCCGCGATCGAGAATCGCGACGACCACGCCCTTCCCGGTGACGCCGTAGGTCGACACGGCCAGGTCGGTCTTCGTCTCCTGGCGCACGAGATCCATGGCTGACGCGGACAAGGCCGCGGCGCAGGTCAGCGCGAGAGTGGCTCTAGCGATGCGGGTCACGGGAGATCCCTCCACCGGTTGGCCCGGTAACAGTACGGCGCAGAACGCGCGCGAAACGGCTCATCGTGCGAACCCGGGTGCGAAGAGAGTGAGCAGCATACGAGTGACTGGCGACTGGGTTCGAACGGCGCGCCGGCCGACGTGACAATGGCGCGGGAGACATCGCATGTCGCGCCCGGCCATTCACGCGTTCGTCCGGATCGCGGTGCTTTCCTTCCCGTTCGCCCTGCTCGCCCCGGCCGTCGCGCGCGCCGCGCCGCCCGCGCTCGACGTGCTCGAGACGCAGCTTCGCGGCGGCCGCTGCCCGGTCGCCGAGCGGCCGGGCGAGCTCTGTGGAGAACGAACGCTCTCCGCGCGTCTCCGCGACTGGGCGCTCGATCGCGAACGTGTGACTTACGAGTGCGTGCGCGCGGCCGCGCCGTGCCTCGCGAGCCTCGGGTCCTCGGCCCAGCCCGCGCTCCCGGCGCTCCTCGACGCGCTCGCCCGCGAACCGCGCGCAGCCAACGCGCACGACGGTGCGCTCGCGCGCGGGCGCTGGCCGGCCTCGAGGCCGTGCTCGCGCGACGCTCGCTCGCCGTGCACGGGAACGGCGTCGCGCGCTGGCCGGATGCGGCGGCGCGCCGCCTCGACGCGAAGCTCCCGGCCGTGCGCGCGATCGAGGCCATCGCGCCGGGCGACGCACCCGCGCTCCTCGCACGGTTCGCGGGCGACGAGGGCGTCGCCTCCGCCGTGCGCACGGTGACGCAGCGCGCCCGGCGCGCGTCCGGCCTGGACGGATCGTCGTAGATTCACCCGCGTGCGGGGGATCGTCTGCAGTTCGGGGCTCGCGCTCGCGTGCCTGGTCGCGGGCGGCGGCGTCCCGTGTGCCGAGACGCTGCCCGTCACGCACTTCACGCTCGCCAACGGGCTCGCACGCGATCACGTCACCGACCTCCTCGTCGACCGGGACGGTTTCATCTGGATCGGTACGGCGGAAGGCCTGTCGCGCTTCGACGGGCAGCAGTTCGAGAATTTCGGCCCCGCCGACGGCCTGCCGCATCGCGATGTGCGCCTCCTGCGCCAGGACGCGGCGGGCGACCTGTGGCTGTTCTCCGGCGCGCGGCTGTGCCGCTTCGACGACGCGGGCAGCGCGCGCTTCGAGTGCTCGCCGCCGTTCGCGGGCTACGCCACCGACATGCTGCCGCGCTCGGAAGGCGCGTTCCTCGTCGCGACGACGGAGGGCCTGTTCCGGGCTCGCTTCGGTCCCGCGCGCGGGGCGTGGGAGATCGTGCGGCTCGACCCCGAGAAGGAGATCAACTCGCTCCTCGAGGACGGGCAGGGCCGCACGTGGGCCGCCGCGAATTTCCAGCTCATGCGGGTCGACGGGGATGTCCTGCGCCGCTACGCGTCGCTGCCGCGCCGCAGCCTCCCGCCCGTGCTCTCCGCGCTCGTCCGCGACCGTGCCGGGACACCGTGGGTCGTCGCGACCGACGCGCTGTACGAGGTCGACCCGCGCGCGGGTTACGGGTCGACGGGACTGCGGCGCATCGGGCCGCCCGACGGAGGTGCCCTGCGGCTGACCACGGGCGTCGTCCTGCGGAGCGGCTCGTTCTACCTCGCGGGGGAGGGCGGGCTCGTCGACGCCGGCCGCGATCCGCGCCGCGGCGCGTGGCGCGTGTTCGATCGCGGCGACGGGCTCCCGCACGGCCCCGTCAACGCGCTCGCGGAGGACGCGGCCGGCAACGTCTGGCTCGGCACGACGGTCGGTCTCGCGCGGATCGCGGCGCGCGGCTTCACGTCGTGGACCACCGCCGACGGACTCGCGCAGAACTCCGTGGTGGAGATCTTCGACGGTGGCGACGGTCGACCCTGCGTCCGAACGCGTGCGGCCGCGGCGTTCGAGTGCCTCGACGCGGACGGGCGCTTCCGTCCCGTGCACCCCCGTCACGATCCGGAGCTCACCTACTTCGGCTGGGGCTGGCGCCAGACCACGCTGCACGACCGCGACGGGCGCTGGTGGCTCGCGAGCGGGAGCGGCGTGCTGCGCTACCCGCCCGCGCCCTCGCTCGCGGACCTCGAGCGACGCGAGCCGGAGCTGCTGCGCGACGGGCTTCCCGGCGGCAACGTGTTCCGGATCTTCCAGGATCGCGCGGGGACGGTATGGGTCGGCATCGCCGGCTCGCTGCCGCACCTCTCGCGCTGGGACGCGCTCCGCGCGCGCTTCGTCCCCGTGGAGGAACCCGCGGCCGAGTGCCTGCCGACCGTGTTCCGCGAATCGGCGGCGGGCGCGCTCTGGATCGGCTGCTACGCCGGCGACCTCGTCCGCTACGCGGGCAACGGCTTCGAGCGCGTGGCCCTCGGGGACCGCGTGCCGCGCGACCGCGTCGAGGACGTGCTGTTCGACGCGCGCGGCCGGCTGTGGGTCGCGACCCGCGAGGGTCTCTACTGCGCCGATCGTCCCGACGCCGCGCACGTCGCGTTCCGGCGCTTCGGCGTGGGCGACGGACTCGGGAGCGACGACGTCTGGAGCCTGATCGAGGACGACGCCGGGGCGCTGTGGATCGGTCACGGACGTGGCGTCGACCGGCTGGAGCCCGACACGCGACGCGTGCGGCACTTCACGACCGCCGCCGGCCTCGCCGGAGCACAGCAGGCGGTGGCGTGGCGCGGCCGTGACGGTACGTCGTGGTTCGGCGGGGCGCAGGGACTGTCCGCGCTGCGCGGACGCGCGGCCGATCCGCCGGCCCCGCCCACGCCGCGCCTCGTGTCGCTCAGCGCGGGCGGCGCTCCTCGCGCGCTCGCGGGGCGCGGCGTCACGAGCCTTCCGCCGTTCGACCTCGGACCCGAGCAGCGCAGCCTCGAGCTGCGCTTCGTGAGCCCCGGCCTCCTCGGATCGACGCCGCCGCGCTACCGCGTCCGCATCACGGGCGGCGGCGCGCCGCTCGAGCTGGATTCGGCGAACGGACTCGTCACCCTCGTGGCGCCGGGGCCGGGCGCGTACGAGCTCGAGGCCCGCGCGATCGACGAGGCCGGGCAGCCGAGCGCGGCGCCGGCACGCGTCGCGTTCCGCATCCTGCCGCCGTTCTACGCCCGGTGGTGGTTCGTCGTTCTCGCCTGCGCCGGCGCCGCGGCGGCGATCGCCATCATCGTGCGCGCGCGCGTCCGCAAGCGCCTCGACCTCGAACGCGTGCGCACCCGCATCGCGAGCGACCTGCACGACGACCTCGGCGCGTCGCTCTCGAAGGTCGCGATCTCGAGCGAGGTGCTCGCGGCGCGCCTGCCGGCCGGCGCCGCGGATCTCGCCCCGCGGTTGCACGGCATCGCCGAGAACGCGCGCGAGATGGTCGACTCGCTCGGCGACATCGTCTGGTCCGTCGATCCGCGCCTCGATCGCTGGTCCGACCTCGTCGGGCGCATGCGGCACTTCGGCGGCGAGTTCCTGCTGCCGCTCGGCATCGAGTTCGAACTCGCCGACGAGGGTGCCGCCGCAGACCTGCCGCTCGCGGCCGAACCGCGCCGCGCGCTGTTCCTCGCCTTCAAGGAGGGCGTGAACAACGCGGCGAAGTACGCGGGCGCGGCCCACGTCGAAGTGCGGCTGCGCGCCGTCGGCCGGGCGATCGTGCTGTCCGTCCGGGACGACGGGCGGGGCTTCGATCCCACGGCGGTCGCGCGCGGGCGCGGGATCGACAACCTGGAGTCGCGGGCCCGCGCGCTCGGCGGCCACTGCACGGTCCGCCCGCGTGCGGACGGGGGCACCGAACTCGAGTTCAGCGTGCCGGCCTGACGCGGCTGTGCGAACGCACAGTGCCGCGCGCGCCACGCTGGCCGTAGTGTTCGGAGGGGGACGGATGGCCGAACGGGGCATGGACGCGCCGCTGCGCGTGGCGGTGATCGAGGACGTGGACGAGATCCGCGAGGGCCTCGCCGCGCTCATCGGGTCCGCGCCGGGCTTCGCCTGCGTGGGCGCGTTCGCGTCGATGGAGGCCGCGCTCGACGACCTGCCGCGGCTCCGGCCCGACGTGGCCCTGTCGGACATCGGCCTGCCCGGCATGAGCGGCATCGAGGGCATCGCCCGCCTCCACGACGAACTTCCCGGTCTCGTCGTCGTCGTGCTCACGGTGTACGACGACGACCGCAAGATCTTCGATGCGCTGTGTGCCGGCGCGTGCGGCTACCTGCTCAAGAAGACGGCGCCGCCGCAGCTGCTGGCCGCGATCCGCGAGGCGGCGGGCGGGGGTGCGCCCATGTCGCCCGCCGTGGCGCGGCGCGTGATCGAGCTGTTCCGCGAGATCCGGCCGGTCGCGCCGGAGGCCCACGATCTCACGCCCGCCGAGCTCAAGCTCCTGAAGCTCCTGGCCGAGGGGCACCACTACAAGACCGCGGCGGGGAAGATGGCGATCGCGCCGACGACGGTCTCGTACCACCTGCAGCAGATCTACCGCAAGCTGCACGTCCACTCGAAATCCGAGGCCGTGGCCCGGGCGTTGCGCGCGGGTTGGATTCGCTAGGTCGCAGCCCGCTCGCCATCCGACACAACCTGAGTGAACGCACAGTCGCCGGCCGCCGGACCGCGCGGTATCCGTCTGCGCGTGCAGGAGGGACCACGATGAGAGCCACCCCGTCCCGCGTCGTGACGATCGCGTCCGCCGCGCTCGCCGCGGCGCTCGCCGGGCCGGCCGCGCACGCGGCCACGCCGCCCGCGCAGGTGAACTACCAGGGCGTGCTCCGTGACGCCGCGGACAGGCCGCTCAACGGAACGTTCGACATGACGCTGAGCCTGTGGGACGCGGCGAGTGCGGGAAACCAGGTGCTCGTCGACGCGCACTCCGGCGCCGACGGCGTGATCGTTTCGGGCGGGCTGTTCAGCACGACGCTCGGCGGGGGCGTGGTGAGCGACGGACCGGGCCCGGGCACGTACACGTCGCTGGCCGACGTTTTCCGCGACCACCAGAACGTGTGGCTGGAGGTGAAGGTCGCCACCGAGACGCTCGCGCCGCGCACCCCGATCGCCGCGGCCGCGTACGCGCTCAACGCGACGAACCTCGGCGGGCGCGCGCCGGCGGCGTTCCTCGACACCTCGTCCACCGCACAGACGAAGACCGGCACCGCGACGTTCGACGCCACGCTGCAGGCGAACAGCTCGGGCCTCGAGGCGTACGGCACACTCACCGGCGGCCACTTCAAGACGGGGGGTGCGGGGGAACTCTTCGCGGGCCACGGGGACACGGGGGTCGACGCCTACGGCACCTACGCCGGCGGCATCTTCCGTCACGGGACGACCGCCGCGTACGACATGGAGGCCGTGCTGGCCGACGGGACGGACGGCCTGCGGGCGCGCGCCCCGATCTCCGCGGCCTACTTCACGCTCAACGACGGCACGGCCTACGCGCACATCGCGTACAACTACACCTTCCTCGGCCAGCGCTACGGGATCAGCACGTACGGCACGACGGCCGGCGTCGACGCCAGCGCGACCGGGACCGGCGTGCGCGGCAGCGGCATGTTCGCCGGCGGCTCGTTCTCGAACTCGGGTGCGGCCGCGACCGGCACAAGCACGCTCGGCCTCGTGAACACCGGGCTGTCCGCGGTCGGGACCTACTCCGGCTGCGACTGGTGTGACGGGGCCGTCGTCGCGCGCGACGCGTTCTACTCGGGCCATGCGATCCTCGCGGACGGCGACGTCGGCATCCTGGGGCAAGGCAGCTACGAGGGCGCGGAGTTCCGTCACGGCTCGGTCATTCCGGGTTACGACGTCCGCGTCGGCCTCGCGGCCGGCGGCGGCGTGGGCCTCAGCACGAACGGCTCGAAGAACTTCGTCCAGAACCATCCTTACGCGAGCGATCGCTCGATCAACTACTCGTCGCTCGAGGGCGACGAGGTCGGCGTCTACACGCGCGGGTCGGGCCGCCTCGACCACGGTCGCGCCACGGTGCGGCTCGGCGAGACGTTCGAATGGGTGGCGAACCCCGACGTGGGACTCACGGCGACCGTGACCGCGCGCGGCGCGGCGCCGCTTCCGCTGGCCGTGGAGAACGTGACGACGAGGGAGCTGACCGTCGTGGGGCCCCCGGACTCGAACGCGGCCTTCGACTACGCGGTCTTCGGGCTGCGGATCGGCTTCGAGGAGGCCGGCATCGTGGGCGAGCGGCTCGCGGACGCGCCGCTCCCGTCGTTCGACGACTACGCCGCGCAGCGGGCGCGCCACCCCGATCTCGCGGCGTTCACGCCGCTCGCGCGGTTCCGCACCCAGGCCACGGCCGCGGGGCGGACCGTGCCGTCGCGCATGCCGGGCGCGGAGGCGCTCGTCGCGGCCATCGGCGCTCACGGCGCTGGGCCCGCACCACCGATGCGCGCACGTCTCCTGACGCCGGAGCACGAAGCCGCGTTCGCGTCCGCGCCGCATGCCGCGCCCCCGGCGTCCGTCATGCCGATCGTGCGCGCGGCGCCCGAGGCGATCGTTGCGCGCGCGGGCGACGCTGCGGCACCCGTCGCGCCGGGCACGCTGGTCGACGTTTCCGAAACGGTGACGGCCGGCGACCTGCTCGTGGTCGACCCGGACCGCGCCGGGAGTTGCGCGCGGGCGCGCTCCGCCGCGGACCCCGGCGTGGTCGGCATCGTGCTCGATGACGCGGAGCGGAACGGGAGCGGCCAGGCGCTCATGGCCGTCGCCGGCACCATCGTGCCCTGCCACGTCGACGCCACGCGGGCGCCGATCAACGTCGGCGACCTCCTCGTCTCGAGCGACCTGCCCGGCCATGCCGCGCCGGCCGGGCCCGCGGCGCGGCAGGGCACCGTCGTCGCGAAGGCGCTCGAACCTCTCGCCGGCGGTACCGGCACGATCCGCGTGCTCGCGATGAGCCGCTGAGGCACCCGACGATGAGACGCTTCGGGTTGCGGGGGGGCGTGCCGTGCGCGCTCGCGTCGTGCGCGCTCGCCGCGTGCGGCGCCGCGACGGCGCAGACGAGCCCGAGTTTCAAGCTGACCGAGCACACGCTGAACGCCGGCGGCCACCCGGCGCAGGGGGCGGCGCTCGCATCGGCCAGCTATCACGTCAAGCTCGACGCGCTCGGCGGGCCGGTCGCCCGCGCCGGCCTCGCGAGCGCGTCGTTCCGCGCGGACGCGGGCTTCGTCGCGAGCTATCCGCCGCCCGGCGAGGTCGTGGGGCTGCGCATCGCGGCCGACAAGTCGACGTGGTCGTGGAACGCCGAGCGGTCCGTCGGCTCGTACAACCTGTATCGCGACCTGCTCCAGGCGCTGCCGGGCACGTACGGCACGTGCCTGCAGTCGGCGCTGGCCACGAACACGTGGGTCGATCCGTCGAAGCCGCCGCTTGGCAAGGGCTGGTTCTACATCGTCACCGCGAGAAACCGGCTGCGGGAGGAAGGCACCAAGGGCCGCGGCAGCAGCGGCGCGGAGCGGCCGAACGCCGTGCCGTGCCCGTGAGCCAGCGCGGCGCGCTGCCGTGAGCCAGCGCAGCGCGCTGCTCCCGCGTCAGCGCAGCTCGCGCATCCCGCGCTGCACCCGCGCCTCGTCCGCGCCGAGGAGCCAGTAGACCGCGCGGCCGCCGACCCACAGCGAGTGCGCACCACCGGGCCCGCGCGTCAGGTACACGCCGCGCTCACCCGGCGCTTCGACCGGCGGCGCGAACGGGGAGCGTCCCGACGCCATGCCGCGGACCATCGCGTCGAGCGCCGAGCGCGCCGCGTCCGCGCGCGCGTAGCGCGAGACGAACAGCGTGAGCGCGGGGCCGGGCCCGTACTCGACGACGACGGTGTCCTGCGGCGCCACGTCCTTGCCGTGCATGTGTCCGACGATCTGCGCGGCCGCGGCGCCGACGATCACGCGGCCGCGCGGCTCGCCGGCCAGCGTCGCCGGCGGCGCGGACGATGAACGGCACGCGGCTCCGACGCTTGCGAGCATCGCGAGAGTCGCGAGCATCACGAAGGCTGCGAGCCTCCCGAACAAGACCGTTGCAACCACGGGCTGGACGCGCATGGGCCGATCGTACGCCCGGAGCACACGCGCCGGACGGGGCGCTTCGCGACTATTCTTGCGTCCATGGGCACGCCCGCACGCCGCATCGTGATCCCCCGCGCCGGCGGTCCCGGCGTGCTGCGCGTCGAGGAATGCGCGGCCCCGGCCCCCGGCCCGGGCGAGATCGCGATCGACGTGCGCGCGAGCGGGGTCAACTTCGCCGACGTCTTCTGCCGGCTCGGGCTCTACGCGGCCGCGCCGCCGCCGCCGTTCGCGCCCGGCTTCGAGGTCGCGGGCGAGGTCGCCGCCGTGGGCGCGGGCGTCACGCGCTGGCGCCGCGGCGACCGCGTGATCGGGGTCACGCGCTTCGGCGGCTACGCCACGCGCCTCGTCGTGCGCGAGGAGTTCGCCTGGCCGCAGCCCGCGGCGTGGACCTTCGCGCAGGCGGCCGGCTTCCCCGTGGCGTTCCTCACCGCGTGGTACGCGCTCGTCGAGTGCGGCCGCGTCGCCGCGGGCGAGACCGTCGTCGTGCAGACCGCGGCCGGCGGCGTCGGGATCGCGGCGTGCCAGCTCGCGCGCGCGCTGGGCGCGCGCGTCGTCGGCACGGTCGGGTCCGCGGAGAAGGCCGCGGTCGCGCGCGCGGCCGGCGCGTCCGAGGTCGTCGTCTCGCGCCGCTACGACGTGTGGGGCGAGATCGCGCGCCTGACCGCGGGCACGGGCGAGGACAAGGGCGCGGGTGACGGCGCCGCCACGGGAGTCGACCTCGTCCTCGACGCGGTCGGCGGCCGGCAGCTCGCGCAGGCCTACGCGGCCCTCAATCCCGCCGGCCGCCTCGTGTGCTACGGCTTCGCCGAGATGATGCCCACCGGCGGGCTCCGCAACTGGCCGCTCCTCGCGTGGCGCTGGCTGCGCATGCCGCGCTTCTCGCCGTTCCGCATGGTGGCCGAGAACCGCAGCGTCGCGGGCTTCAACCTCGTGCACCTCTGGCACCGCCGCGGGACGTTCGAGCGCGCCATGGGCGAAATGGGCGAGCTGGCCCGCGAGGGCCGCATCCGCCCGCTGCCCGTGACGGAGATCCCGTTCGAGCAGGCCGCCGAAGCGCACCGCCTGCTGCAATCGCGCGCGAGTACGGGCAAGATCGTTCTGGTTCCCTGAGCCGGAGGCCCCGCCGATGACGCGTTCGATCGTGTTTCCCCTGGCGCTCGCCGCCCTGGCGCTGGGCCCGGTGCGCGGCGAGGGCTGCTGGGCGCCCGACAACGACGTGCCCATCGAGCCCGCGGTCTCGAAGGACGCCCCGATCGACGCGTGGGAGCGGACCTTCGACACGGTCAAGGCGCTGTTCCGGGCGAACCCGCGCCTCGTCGCGCGCGACGACCTGCGCGCGCGGCTGAGCACCTGGCTGCGCCTGCCCGAGGAAACCGGCCGGCCCAACCTCGGCGCCGTGCGCTTCGCGCTGCACCCGAAGACGGCGTGGTCGCCGGACGGCGAGTGCGAGTTCATCCCCAACGCCGACTTCTTCCTCGCGGGCGACGTGCACGTCCGCTTCAACGACAGCGAGGCGATGTTCGGCAAGGACGCGTTCGACGTGCCCGCGGTCGAGGGCTACTTCGAGCCGCAGGCCGCGACGACCGTCTCCGGCGAGACCGCCTACGCGCACGGCGCGATCGTGCTCGCGCCCGCGGGCGTCGCGCCGTGGGTCCCCGTGACGCGCGCCGAGTACGAGGACGGGCTGGTCGCCGCGGCGCGCGAGAACGTCGCCCGCGCGGAGAAGCGCCTGCGCGACCTCGAGACCGCGCGCTACGACGCGAAGACGGCGTCGCGCACCGCCGACTCGCTCGAGGGGACCGATGCGCAGACCGCGGCGGAGATGCGCCGCGCGATCGCGGAGAACGCGAAGACCTTCGAGCGCACGCGCCAGGAGGCGCTGCCCGCCGCCCGCAAGGAACGCGACGACACGCGCGCCGCGCTCGCCGCCGCCGAGACCGCGCGGGCCGCGCTCACGCCGGCCGACGCCGCGGCCCCGCTCACGCTGCCCAAGGGACGCGTCGTGCGCGTCAACCCTGCGATCTGGGCGACCGGCGGCGCCGACGCGCACGTCAAGCTGATCGTCGTGACGTGGCTCGTGAAGGACAAGGCGACCGGCGACGACATCGAGGGCGCCGTGCGCGCGCTGGACCTCAAGAAGCTGCGGGCGCTACTGCCGCGCCGTTCGTAGGGGCCGAGCTTGCTCGGCCCGGGCCGCGTCACGACGGCAATGAAAGCGAGTTCACTACTGCTAGTGCTGGCTCTCATCGTCTGTGTGGAACCCCCGACATCAACCGGGAGCGGCGCCGGCGACGCCCTCCATGAGCTGCTGCAAGACGCACTTCGAGCCGGGGACAACGTCGTCCTCGTCGTTCGCGGGTACCCAGCGACCGAGTTTCCAGCGCGGATGGACACATATGCACTTGACTCCCTTCTTGAACGAGGAGGACCTGCGATTCAGGATTGAGATCAAGACTCCGAGTCGTACGGCAGTCCTGTATGCGGACAAGGCGGGAAATGTCAGCACGGCAGGAAAGACGTTTCACTCTGGACATTCCAGGCAACTGGGTTGGATGAGGGCGATACGCTCTGCGCTTGGAGAACTGGCCCAGTGAGGCGACTCCTGGTGAGCCGCAGAAATGGGAGATGAGAGGAAAGCGCGATCGATGAAAGACGGCTACATGTGGGCAGGCATACAACTCGGCTTCGCGAGTGCCGTGGCCATTCGATCTCGATTCGCCTGTGAGCGGCATCGCCGCCCGCTGAGGATCGCGGCGTGGTTGTTGTGCGTGTGCGCCGTGCTCACGGCTCTGGGATCCATCCTGGAATAGACGAAGCGCGTGGCCTGCTCACGAGCTGCCGCTTCTCTCCATTGTCACTGGAAGGTTCTGGCGCGCAGAGTTCGAGAGGGCATCCGGGTCTGCGTGCAGGCATCACGTGGCGGTTGCGCGATCCGGGCGGGGCAAGCCCCGCCCCTACGGTGATCTGCTGTCGCTGAGGTAGGGCCGAGCGAGCTCGGCCCCTACGTCCATTGGGTCGGTCTCACTTGGTCTCGGTGACCGTCGCCTTGTTCACCGACACCGGCATCGCGGGCCGGAAGGGCGGGCTGCCGGTCTTGCCGGAGGTCGGCAGCTCCGCGAACTTCCGCAGCGCGTCGAGTCCCGACACGACCTGGCCGACGACCGTGTAGCGGCCCTGCCACGCGGGCGCGGGCGCGAGCAGCACGATCAGGTTGGGGAAGTTCGCGCGATCGCGCTCGCTGCCCGCCGCCTCGACCAGCACGGTGCCCGCGAGGTACTCGGCCTTCGTCTTCTCGAACGGCACGATGCGGTGCTTCGGCGTCACCGGCCCGTGGATCGCGACCATCACGCCCTGCTCGACGCGCGGCACGTCCGCGCCGTCGAAGAACCCGACGCGCGCGAGGCTCACCACGTTGTGCACGGCGACCGGCGCGTCCTTCGCGAACAGCTCGATGCCGACGTCCACGCCGCCGAGGCTCATGTTGAGCCGGTACTTCGCCGCGGGGTTGAACGCGGGGATCACGCGGATCTTCACGTCGTTGGTGCGCTCGGTGCCGCGGCGCACGAACAGCGTGTACTCGCCGGGCGTCGCGAGCTGCGGGAACAGCGTCGCCGCGTCGAACGTGACGCCGGCGAAGCCGCCCGGACCCAGCTCCTTGGCGCGCGGGCCGCCGAACCGCTCGGGCTTCGCGGGCTCGTACTCCTTGCCGTCGGCGCCGGCGAGGCGCAGCAGCTTCGGCAGGTCGAACGTGTCCGGGACCGGCGCGGTGCCCGTCGACTGGTTCTCGATCGAGAGCTCCGCGGAGACCGGCATGCCGGCCTCGATCTCCGGCTGCGCCACCTTGAGCGTGTTGCGCACGAGCGCGCCGGCGGCGGCCGGCTTCGCCGCGGTCTTCTCGTCGGCGGCACGCGCGGGACCGACGGCGAGGACAGCGAGCAGGGCGAGGGCAGCGGCGGAACGCGGCGTCATCGAGGCCTCCTGGGGTCCCGGACGCGGGACACGCGGGATCCGCGGGTCACGCGGGACCCGGGGATCCTAAACGGATTGCGATCCCGGCGCACGGTCCGGCGCACGGTCCGGCGCACGGTCCCGCGCGCCCGCCCGGCCGTGGGGCGTGCGGGCCAGGACCAGCGCGTCGACGCGCCGCGCGCCCGCGGCCAGCAGGGCGCGCGCGGCCTCGCGCAGCGTCGCGCCCGTGGTGACCACGTCGTCGACCACCAGGACGCGCCGTTCCGCGACCAGCTCCGGTCGTGCGCGGAACGCCCCGGAGAGGATCGAGCGCCGCTCGCGTGCCGAGCGCCCGGTGAGCGAGCGCGTGGGCCGCGTCTTCGCGAGCGCGCGCGGGGACAGCGGGAGTTCGAGCCGCGTCGCCACGGCGCGCGCGAGCCGGCGCGGAACGCGGCGCCGCGCGGTCCAGCGCAGCGGGTCGGGCGGCACGGGGAGCACGAGGTCGACCTCGTCGGGGCGGCGGGCCCGCGTCCACCAGGCGCGCGTCATCGCGTCGGCGAAGGGCGGCACGAGGTCGATCGCGCCCTCGAACTTCAGCCGCCGGTGCAGCGCGACGACCGCCTCCTCGTACACGAACGCGGCGACGGTCGCCGAGAGCACGCGCGCGCCGCGGCAGTCGGGACACGCGCCGGGGCACGCGGCCGGGTCGGCGACCCCGGGCAGGTCGCATACCGGGCAGCCGCGCTCCTCGCGCCGCGGCAGCGCGGCCCAGCAGTCGGGGCACACGACCGCGCGCGCCTCCGCGGGCAGGTCGTCGCCGCACACGCAGCACGGGCCGGGCCAGAGGAAGACCTGGCACTCGGAGAGCAGGCCCTCGAGCTCCGAGAGGAGTGCGTGCATGCCGGAGAAGAGCGCGGGCAGGGACATGCTCAGAGCATGGGCCCCCGACCATCGACCGGGGGCCCCTGTGTCACGAACGGCATCCCCGCCGCGGGACGCGCAATTGCAGCGGCGGGTGCGCGGGGGCGGAAGTAGGGGCGGGTTTAGCGAGCGCAGCGAGCGTAACCCGCCCGCGCTCGCATGCAGCGTCACCCGCTCCCGCCCGCCCTCAGCGGCACTCCTCCGGCGTGGCCGAGAACCCGCCCTGGGCCACGGTGTTCGCGACGCTCACGTTGCCGCCGCAATCCCACGCGCGCAGCGTGACCGTCGGGTTGTGCCACTCGCGCACCCCGCACGCGGCCGCGGCGCGGCACAGCGCGGCGCGGTCGAGCACGACCGACTCGTCGGAGAGCAGCCCGTCGCGGTTGCCCCACGTGAGCCCGTCGTAGATCGGGCAACCGTTCAGCAGCAGCACCTCGTGCACGACCCCGCCCGCCGCGCCGTCGTCGTCCGACGCCGCGTACACGAGCGAGAGCGGCAGCGCCTCCGGGCCGAGTTGGCGCGGCGGCTCGAGGAACGCGGCACGCGGCGCGTGCGTGTCGATCGTGAACGCGACCGTGGCCTGCGCCGCGTTGCCCGACGCGTCCGTCGCGGTCACGGTCACGTGCTGGTCGCCGTGCGCCGTGTACGCCGGTCCGCCGGCCGGCGCGTAGGTGCGCGTGAACGCCGCGTCGCAGCGGTCGGTGAAGGAATCGCGCACGACGACGGGCAGCGCCGCGGGGCCGAAGCACGCGCCCGCGGCGGGGAACGTGATCGCGCCCGTCGGCGGCAGCGAGTCGCGCACGGTGAGCGTCGCCGTGTCGGAGGACGCGGCGCCGGAGACGTCGGTCACGGTCAGCCGCACGTCGTGCGCGCCGAGCGGCAGCGTCACGTCGGCGGACTCGGTCGCGGCGAGCGGCGTCGCGCCCTCGGTCCACGACCACGCGGCGATGTCGTCGAGCGTGCCGGGACGCGAGTCGCCGTCCTTCGAGAGCGCGCCGTCGAGCGTGAACGTCGCCGCGCCGTCCGCGGTGCACTCGACCGCACGGTCGGGGCCGGCGTCGGCGACGGGGGCGTGGTTGATGACGAACGCGGCCAGGATCGACGGCGCCGTGCTGAACCAGTCATTCACCGTCGTCGTGAAGGTGCGCAACCCGTAACGGCCGATGGACTGGTAGTCGTCGGCGGGCAGCGGCTCGCCCACGGGCTGCATGTCCGCGAGACCGTAGCGCTGCGGCCGGCGCTCGTTGTTGAGGTAGAACTCGCCGTTCGGCAGGTCCCAGACCACGCTGCGCGGACCGTAGACGCACCAGCTGCTCGTGATGTTCGCGAGCGGCTGGAGGTCGCTCGCCGGGTCCGGGTCGAGCGCGAACACGCGGCCCTCGCATGTGGCCAGGCGATCGCCCGCGGGACTCACACCCAGGTACCGCGCGTAGGCCAGTGCGCCGTACTGCGCCGTCAGCGATACGGCCCCGGACTCGTCGACATCGAGGCGGGCGATGCCGTTTCGAACCGACGCGTAGAGACGCCGTCCGTCGGGGTGCGCCGCCAATCCGAAGATCTCGATCGGCGCCAGTTCGCCCAGGATGTCCCCGGTGTGCGCATCGACGATGTGCAACGCGCCGTCCGTGACGAGGGCGAGCCGATCGGCCGACAAGGCGGCCATCGTCGTCACCATGTCGGACCGTAGCGCGATGTCCGCTTCGCCATCGACGACCATGCGCGCGAGGTCGACGCGCGCGACGTGGGTCGTGGCGCGCGTCGGCAGCGGCGGCCCGGCCGATTCCGGCACGTCCCCGAAGGTCGCGAACAGGGTGCGCGAGTCCGGCGCGAGCGCAGTCCTGGAGACGTAGCCCGGCAGCGGAATCGACTGCTGGAGTAGCCCCGTCTCGAGGCTCGTGACGAGGAGCGCGGGCCGCGATGCAGTCGGCGCGAGAACGAACGGCTGACCGGGGACGAACACGACATCGGTGTTCAGCCGGGCGACGCGGATCGGCGTCGTGTCCCGCGGATCGGGTGTGCGCGGGACGTCGATCGGCACGGTCGCGACGTCCGCGGCGCCCAGGGCGTCACGCACCTGGACGCGCGGGACGTAGGTTCCGGCCACGTCGAAGCGATGGTCGATCGACGAGGCCGCAGCGAATTCCGTGTCCCACAGTCCGTCCCCGTCGAAGTCCCAGCGGAACAGCAGGTCCGCGGTGGGACCGTCGGGGTCCTCGCTCGCACTCGCGTCGAGGTGGACGGCGGCCGCCGTGCCCGGTGCCCCGCTCCACGACGATTGGACGCGTGCCACCGGCGGAGCGTCGCCGGCGGCCGACGGCACGGCGATCTCCAGCCGTGTCACGCCCGAACTCGAGAGGGCCCACGCGGATCCCGCCCCGAGCCCGACGGCAAGCGTCATGTCGGGCAGCGGCGTGTGCGCGATCTCCGCGAGGGACTGGAGGTTCAAGAGCCTCCCCGTCGCCGACCAGTCGTTCGCGAACGCCACCGCGCGGTCGATGTCGAAGGCGACGGTCCGGAACGTCGTTCCGGGCAGGGCCGGCACCTCGTCGTCGTCGTAGGTTCCGGCGCTCGACACGAAGGACGGGACGATCCAGCGGCCCGTCGGGTCGAACCGGTTGCCGCTGCTCCTGCGGGTCCAACGGTACGTGAGCGTGTCGTCGGCGTTGAAGTCCCACCGTGCACCGTCGGCCGAATACAGCCAATCGCCGGAGGGATGAACGGTGCCCAGGACCACGTGCGTCGTGAGGCGATATGCCCCCGTGTTCGTGTCGATGATCGCCAGCCCGCCCGTACTTGTCGCGAGGAGCTGGTTCTGGCGACGGAATCCGAGTGTGAACACCGTGTAGGGAAGCGAGAAGGTGCGGGAGCGGTTCGCCGACTCCGGGTCGAACGTGACGATCGCGGTCGGCGCCACGGCCGGGCTGCTCCACGTATCCCGTACGGTGAGGGCAACCTGCCGCTCGTCGTGGCTCACGTTCATGTAGCGTGGCCAGCCTTCGAACGTGAACTCACGTACCAACGCGCCGGTCGTCAAGTCCATCACCGCGACCCGATGACCGTAGTTCTCGGTCACCCACAGCCGGGCGTGACGGCTGTCGAACCACCACTCCGCGACCTGGAACGGGACGGTGTACGGGGCCGCCGTCTCGATGGGCCCACCAGCGCCCGGAGCGCACTCGTCGCCGGTCCCGTCGGCGTTGGAGTCCGCCTGGGTGGGATTCCAGATCCCCGGGCAGTTGTCGCAGACATCGCCCGTGCGGTCGCCGTCCCCGTCCGCCTGATCGGTATTCGCGATCGCGCGGCAGTTGTCGACGATGTCGATGATCCCGTCGCCGTCCGCATCGCCGCACACGTCGCCGGTGCCGTCGCCGTTGAAGTCGGCCTGCCCTTGGTTGGCGATGGCGGGGCAGTTGTCGCATGCGTCACCGATGGCGTCGCCGTCGCGGTCCGCCTGGTCCGGGTTCGCGATCGTGGGGCAGTTGTCCCACGCGTCCAGCACGCCGTCGCCGTCCTTGTCGGGAACGACGTTGCACGCGTCGCCCGTCCCGTCGTGGTTGGAATCCGCCTGGTCGGGGTTGGTAACGTTGGGGCAGTTGTCGCACGCGTCGCCGAGCGGATCGGTGTCGCTGTTCGCCTGGTCGGGGTTGGGAACGTTGGGGCAGTTGTCGATGGAATCGGGCACGCCGTCCCCGTCGCCATCCCAGTCATAGTTGTCGGGATCGGTTCCGAGCCGCCGCTCCTCGCGATTGACGAGGCCGTCGCCGTCGTCGTCGGCCTCGGGATCGAACACGCGCAGCGTCACCGCGACGCCGTGCAGCGCCACGTCGTCGACGAACCAGCCTTCGGACGCGGGATCGAACCAGCCCTGCACCGAGAAGTTGACGCGCACGCCCTCGTTCGCGATCTGCGGCAGATCGAAGCTCTCGAAGCGATAGCCGCCGAGGTCGCGCGGGAACGTCCTCTCGAGCGTCCCGGAGCGCAGCGTCGCGGTCTCGCCGCGCAGCCAGTGCCAGAACGTGAGCCGCGGCCGCGAGCCCGGCGGCAGCGGGTACACGCGGTAGGCGTCGCCCCACAGGAAGTTCGGATACTCGCCGGACATGCCGAGCGTGCCGAGCACGAACTGGCCCGAGTGCGCGGCGAGCGGGCCGGTCGTGGGCGTGCCGCGCTGCCACGCGTACGAGGTGTACCAGAACCCGCCCCAGTCCTCCTCGAAATCGGTGCGCACGACGTTCCACACCTCGAGGCCGAGGTGCGCGGTGTCCTCGCCGCCGACGTGCACGCGTTCGACGACGGGATCGACGACCCCGATGCGCACGCGGCCGTTCACGAACTCGACCTCGGCGCGGTTGGTGCCGCCGCCGGAGAGAAGGAGGCCTTCCGCGGCCGTGGTCGCGAAGGTCGCGCTGCCCTCAAGCGTGAGCGTCGTGCGGATGCCGGTCGGCGCGTCCTGCAGCGTGCCGTGGTCGTCTTCGAGGCGATAGGCGATCTCGAGCGGTTCGCCGGTCAGCGCCCACTTCGGGGTGAGCGACGGGACCGCGGTGAAGCGCACCGTGGGGTAGGGATCGCACACGTCGCCGACGTGATCGAAGTCCTGGTCGGCCTGGTCGGCGTTGGCGAGCGCGGGGCAGTTGTCGCAGACGTCGCCGATGCCGTCGGCATCGCCGTCGGCCTGGTCCGTGTTCGCGATCGACGGGCAGTTGTCGAGCGCGTCGGGCATGCAGTCCGCGTCCGTGTCGGGGCCGGCGCACGCGTCGCCGGTGCCGTCGCCGTTGCAGTCGGCCTGATCGGGGTTCGGCGCGTCGGGGCAGTTGTCGCAGGCGTCGCCGATCCCGTCGCCGTCGGCGTCGCTCTGCGTCGGATTCGAGACCGCGGGGCAGTTGTCGCAGAGGTCGCCCGCGCGGTCCGCGTCGGCGTCGGCCTGGTCCGGGTCGAAGATGCCCGGGCACACGTCGAGCAGGTCGAGGAAGCCGTCGCCGTCGCTGTCCTCGCACGCGTCGCCG
>JABLTH010101991.1_pt1 | contig 30443 bp, 26 predicted proteins | sample 7875711 | NCBI WGS metagenome assembly JABLTH01 (sample SAMN14941262, study PRJNA633318) | bioreactor metagenome | isolation source: bioreactor | place: China | collected 2019-03-05 | reverse complement strand
GAAGAACACCGCCTGGCCGCGCATCTCCTGTTCGGTGGCCTTGGCCGGGTCGAGCTTGCCGTCCCAGGCCAGTTTGGGCGCGGGCGGGAAATCCAGGATTTCCTGGAACTCCGCCATGAAATGGACCTGGCTTCCGCGCTCCAGCACGTTCACGCCCTTCTTGGTGGCGATTACGGGGTCGCCGTCGAAGTACGCCGCGCGCTGCTCGAATTCGGTGAAGTCTTCCACCGTCTTGAGTGCACGCTGCGAGCCGAACAAGCGCTGGATGTTCACGCCGCGCAACGCGGGCGTTTCGATGCGATGGCGGAATTCCTGCGGACGGATATCGCCGACCAGATGCGTGGCGCCGTTGGTACTGCCGTTGGCGTGGCAGTCGAAACAGGCGACCCCGAGGCTGGGTCGCGCGGAACGGCGGTCGCCCGTGGCATTGAACTGCTGTTGCGGGAACGGCGTCACCAGCAGGCGCAGGCCTTCGAGCTGCTTGGGGTTGAGGATGCCGTTGAACAGCTCGTAGTAGTTGTCCAGCGTGACCAGCTTGCCCTTGGAGACGTCGCCCAGGTCAGGACGCGTGGTGAGGAAGATGGCCTGCGGGAACTCGGGCAGGATGTGATCCGGCAGGTCGAAGTCCAGATCGAAGCGGGCGAGGTCGCGATTGTCCTGCTGTTTCACGCGCTCGATTTCGAAGTGCGGAAACACCATGCCGCCTTCGGGATGGTTGGGGTGCGGCAAGGGCAGGAACCCCGATGGAAACAGATCCTTGGTCCTGATCTCCTCCGGCGTCATGTCCGCGAGCTGCTGCCAGCTCGTACCGGATTTGAGCTTCACGCGGACGCCTTCCTGCACCGGCTTGCCGCGAGACATGGTCACACCCTTCGCGGGTTTGTCGGCGAGATCGTAGCGTTCCTGGAGCAAATTCTTCTGTCGCCGCATGACGGCCGGCTTGGCCTGCGACATGCGTTGCATGGTGGTGGCGAAGTCCGGCTCGACGACCGGCATGTAGCTGCTCGGCGGCGGCTTGCGGGATGTGTCGGCTTGCCAGCTCAGCGCCGATCCGGACAGCGCCGCGCCGGAGATGGCGGTCGTAACGGCGACTGCTAAAGCGAATCGCCGACCGTGCTTCACGGTGATGCGTTTCATAGGTCCCTCCCTAGGCTTGGATGCTTGGCGGCCTAGCGCGTCCCCCTATCCGTGGAGCCGCCGCAGCCGAGCGTATGCCTGCCTGGAGAGCCTTTGAAATCGATTGATCGAATCGGCGTGATCAGCGCAGGCTATGCGCGTCGAGTTCGCGTGAAACAGTGATCACGTTCGTGGTTTGGGGCAGATATCAGGTTTTCGCAGGCGGGTTGTCCACGCGCGGCGCGGGCGCCCACACACTGTACTCGTCGCCATGGCGTGCGCGCCGCCAACTCGCCCGCGCGAGCCAGGCGAAGCCCACGCCCAGAGCCACGCCCGTGAGATCCACCCCCAGCACGGCCAGTGACTGTGGCGTCCACGTTTGCGTCCACGCTGGCGCATTGCGGGCGATATCGAAGATGGCGACGGCAAGGTAGGCGACGGCGGTGCATGCCAGCAGTTCCACCGCTGCGCGCGCCACCGGCCTCAAGCATGCATACGCCACCGCGCCTGCCGCGCTGCCATAGCAGGCTAGGCGCATCGGCACGGCGGCATCGCTGCCGAGCATGCCGGCCACCGCCGTCGCGGCGAAGGCGGCGGCGATGCCAAGGCAGGTGCCGATGCACACGCCGAGCGTCGCGCGCGCCATGATTCGCGTCTTGCGCGGCTGCTCGATATGGCGGCGCTTGCGGCGCGATTCGATCCACAGCAGGCTGCCGGAGTAGAACAGGAATGCGCCGGCCAGGCCGAGCAGGAAGTACAGCCACTGCACCGTGCGCCCACCGAAGTTGCCGAAATGCAGCGCGTAGATGGACGAGTTGACCAGGCCGTTGACGCTGTGTGTCGAGCCCACGTGCTTCTCCAGCACGTCGCCGGTGACGCCATTCAGAGCGATGGTGCCGTACGTCCCCAGCGTGCGTTCGGAGATGCCACGCACCTGTACCAGCGCATGGGCGTCGCCGTAATGGGTGAAATGGAGGTAGTCCGGCTGGAAGGTGGTAACGCCAGTGGCCAAGGCCGCGGCTTTGGCACGGGCGATGAGCACATCCGCGGACAGCATTGGTGCCGGTCGGCCGGCGGCATCCACGGTAGGCGCGGTGGCGATCGCCTTGGCGAAGGCATCGTTGAGCTTGCCGTCGAAGGCCATCAGATTGAGCGCGGCGAACAGCGGCACGAACAGGCACATCAGCGCGCCGGTCACCGCGAAGATGAGGTGGAACGGCAGGCTCAGTACACCGATCGCGTTGTGCGCGTCCTGCCACAGCCGTTTGAGATTGCGGCCTGGGCGCAGCGCGAACAAGTCGCCTGCCAGCTGCGGCAGGTGGATGAGCAGACCGGACACGAGCGCCAGGCCGTAGATCACGCTGACGATGCCCATCAGGTACAAGCCGATGACTGGGATGCCTAGCGAGTCGTGCAGCGCGTAGACGAAATCGGCGAGGTGGCTGCGCGTGGGCATATCCTCGTCGCTGCTCGCGCGAGCGAGGTTGTCCGGTGTGGCGAAGTGTTCCTCGCCGTCGTTCCAGTAGGCATACGGTCCCTGCGCGCTGCCGGGCGGCGCCAGCACGATGCCGAAGTAGGCGCCAGCCTTGGGATGGGCCTCAAGAAGCCGGTCGATCATGGTCTGCACGGGCAGGTTGCGCGAAGGTTCGCTCCGCCACGGCGGGTTCTGCCATAGCGCGATGTCGTGATGGAACACGGTCAGCGCGCCCGCATAGAAGGCCACGAAAAGCGCGAAGCCGGCGAGCAGACCGCTCCAGGTGTGCACGGTTTGGAAGGTGCGGATGGTCGAGGATTTCATGGGTCCGCCCTCAGGTGCCGGCCAGGTGGCGCGACAGCCACAGCAGGGCGAGCACAGCGGCATTGGCGGCGCCCAGCGCAATCCACGCGCGCGTGCCGCTGCGAAACATATAGCTGCCCGCCATCAAGCCCACCCACAGCGGGAAGAACAGCAGCAGCACGGGGATCAGCCAATCCTGGCCATGACCGGGCAGCCAGAACAGGCACAGCGCCAGCAGCGTGCCCGACAACGGAAAGCCGAGGATCGTGCCGGCGAGACAGCGGGCGATCATCGCCGCCCCTCCGGTACCGCGTACCAAGCGAGGTAGGGCAGGCTCACCCAGCCCAGCATCAGCGTGGTGAGCGCAGCAAAACCGCCTGCACCAGGGCCGAGCACGGCGACCCATGCGGCGATGCCGGCCGCGCCGGCGAGTGACGCCATGGCACGCGTCCACGCTGGCAGCGGCGACGCGCGCAGACGCTGTTTCGGGCTGGCAAGGTAGACCAACAGGGCGCTGGCGAGGCACAGCGGCAAGGCGGCGGCGGGCATGGATCAGAACCGGTATGTCACGTTGAGCTGCCAGTTGGTCGGCGCGCCGTAGTAGCCCTGCGCCCAGTAAAGGCTAGCGATGTACTTGCGGTTGGTGAGGTTGTCCACGTTGAGCGTGGCGCTCCATGACGGATCGAAGTCGTAGCGCGCCATCACGCCCAGCAGGGTGTAGCTGCCCTGGCGGGTGAAGATCTCGCGGCCCTGCGTGTCCAGGGCCAGCTGGTCGCGCACGATCCGGTCCTGCCAGCGCAGCGAGCCGCCCACTTTCAGCCCAGGCACCCACGGCAACCGGTAGGTGGTGGTCGCGCGCAGCACGCGGCGGGGCACGTAGGTGCGCACACTGCGGCCCTGGTCGTCCTCGATGCCGAGCTGGGTGAAGCCGGCGCTCGCCTCCCAGTTCGGCGTGAGGCTGCCGGCCAGATCGAACTCGTAGCCGGTGGAGATGGCGTCGATGCCGCGGTAGTAACTCTGTCCTGTCGCGGGATTGATGCCTACCGATTCGGCGTAGTGGTTCTGGCGCGAGCGGAAAACTGCGAACGAGGCGTTGAGGCGGTCCTCCATCCATGCCCCCTTGATGCCGGTTTCGAGGTTGTCGCCGCTGACCGGATCGAGCACACGGGTGGCGATGTCCACTTCGGTCTGCGGATTGAACAGCTTGGCGTAGCTGGCGTACACGGAGACGTGGGCGTCGAGGTCGTAAACCGCGCCGAGGAACGGCGTGGTCTTGGTCTTCTCGTAGACATGCGCCACGCCGTAGTTCGTCCCCGTGCTGCGGATGTAGGTGAGGCTGGCGCCGCTGATCAGCTTGAGCCGATCGGCGACGTTCCAGCGCGCGGTGGCGTAGGCGCTGCGGCGGCGCACGTGAAAGTCGGCGCCCTGGTAGTAGGCATCGAACGCGGGCTTGGGGTAACGGCCGTCCCAGCCTTCGAGCGGCGGCAAGGCCGTGCCGATGTCGCTGGAGTAGCCGGAGAGCTGGTTCACGTCGCTCTTGCCGGCGTTCACGCCGAGCACGAGCTCGTGTTCGCGCCCGCCGAGAGCGAAGGGGCCGCTTGCATAGAGATCGGCGTAATACTGCTTTTCCGTGCTGCCATAGGCCGACGGATAGCTGAAGAGGCCGCGGCCGGTCGCGACGTCCGGCGTGCCGTAGACGTAGAACAGTTCGCTGTCGTTGGCGATGCGCCGATAGTTGAGCGCGCCTTTCACGCTCCAGCCATGGCCGACCTCGTGCGACAGGGTCAAATACGTTTGCGTGTTCGTCAGATCCCAGCGTGCCCAGTCGGCGGCAGTGCTGGTGGAGCGCGCGTAGCGCGTCGGCGTGCCGTCCGTGTTGTACAGGGGCAGCGCGCCCCACATGGGACTGTCGGGCGAGTTTTTCTGCCGCGTGATGCCGGCCGAGAGCGTGGTATCGGCGCCCAGATCCGCTTCCAGCATGCCGGCCGCGATCTGCTTGTGCATCGAATAGCGGTCCAGATAGCTATCCGTCTGCTGGTCGGCGAGCACCACGCGGCCGCGCACGCTGCGCGAGGCATTGAGCGCGCCGGAGAGGTCGGCATCCAGGCGCCGGTTGTTCCAACTGCCGACGGTGGCGCCCACGCTGCCCTGGGAATCGGCGGTGGGGCGCTTGCGCACGAAGTTGATGGTGGCCGAAGGGTTGCCGGTGAACGACAGCAGGCCGTTGGCGCCGCGCAGGACTTCGATGTGGTCGTAGATCGCCGTGTCGATGTCGCCTTCCTGGCCGCCGTTGGCGAAGGGCATGCCAAGACCGTCGGTAAGGAAGTTGGTGATGTCGAAACCGCGCGCGCCGTAATAGGTTCGATCGGTCTCGATCTTCTCGACGCTGATGCCGGTGGCGCGGCCGAGCACATCGTTGATGTTGTTCATGCCGAAGTCGTCCATCTGCGCCCGCGTGACCACGCTGACCGACTGCGGCGTCTCGCGCAGCGACAGCGGGAGCCGTGTAGCGCCGGTGGCGGCAGGGATCGTGTAATGGTAGGTGCTGTCGCCGTCGACGTTGGCCGTGGCGCTGACGCCATCCAGATTGATGACGTGGCGCGGATCCTTGGGTCGCTGGGGCAGTTCGCCCTCGCTGCTTGACGTCAACGTCGCCTTGGCAGGCGGGTCACTAGCGAATACCGGCGCGGCGAAGGCCAGCAGGCAGGCGAGGGCGAGCGGGCCGCGGCGCAGGGCGATGACGGAGCGACGATAGGTGGAAGCGGAAAGCGAAAGCGTGTTGCCGGCCACGGAGGCGTCCTTGTGAGCGTGGCGTTCCCCGGGTGAGGGCGCCTGCAGTGATAAGGAGCGGCTGGGTCGGCGAAGCGACGTGGCGTGCTGTCAGTGCGCAAATGATAATAATTCTTATCTGCTGACGACAAGCTTTTTCGCAAGTCTCGTGCAAGCAAGCGGTTGCCGCGCGGTGCGGACGTCCAAAGCAAGCCGCCCGGCAGGGCCGGGCGGCAGGAAGCAGCGGGTATCGAGTAGCTGTCGGCGCTCAGTGCGGCACGACGGCCGTCGCCTCGACTTCGAGCAATAGACCGTCCCGCGCCAGCCGGCTCACCTCCACGAGGGTGCTGGCCGGGGGATGCTTCGTATCGATGTACTTGTCGCGCGCCGCGCGCAAGGCCGCGAGCTGCGACATGTCCGTGACGTACATGTCGATCCTCACCACGTTCGCGAAGCTGGCGCCCGATGCCTTCAGTGCGGCATCGATGTTGGCGAACACCTGCTCGGCCTGCCGGGCGAAATCGCCGGCGCCGACCAGCTTGCCCTGGGCGTCAAGCGCAATCTGCCCGGACAGATAAAGCGTGCGTCCGCCGCTGGGCACCTCCACTACATGGGTGTAGCCGGTGGGCTTGGAGAGGCTCGACGGATTGAGATAGCGGAAGCCGTTGGCGGAAGCGGCCTCGTCAGCCAAGGCGCAACCGGAGGCGGACAAGGCGAACAGGGCTAAGGAGCAGGCGAAGCGTCGCGACACGGCAGACTCCTGAGGGTAGGGGAGACCGGATCATAGCCAATGCGGTACCAGGGTCTGATTGCGCCTCATCGTTCGAACGAGGACCGGCGCGCAAGGCAAGCATCGTCGCAAGCGTCAGCCCTATAGCTGTGGCGATACGGAGATGTCCATCTTCCCTGTTCCTGGACGGCAAGTGAGAAATGCTCGATGCGATTGGCGCCTGCTGCTCAACAATCAACATATTTGTTGACTATAAACGAATACGTTGATATTCATGCGCCATGATGAATATCCAGCACCTCATGCATCTCGTCGACCAGGCCGGCCAGCCTCCCGAGCTGGCCCAGGAACGTCTCAACCAGGTGTTCTTCGCGCTTTCGGACCCAGTGCGCCGGGAGATCCTTGAGCGATTGGACGGGCAGGCCCTGCTCGTCTCGGAGATCGCGGCGGTGTTCGACATTTCCTTGCAGGCGGTATCGCGGCACATCCAGGTGCTGGTGCGGACGGGGCTGATCCAGCAGGAACGCACTGGGCGGATCAGTCGATGCAGCTTGGATGCAGGCCCGATGTTGGAAGCGGCGGTGTGGATGAACCGCTACAGCAAGTACTGGCAGCAGCAGTTCGACCTGCTCGCCGTCACCCTGGCCGACATCGACGAGCGGCGCGCCGCGGCGCCGAAGAAAGCCGCGCGCAAGACCAACAAGAAACGCCCGCCAGGCGGGACATAGCGCGCCGCGAAAGCGCGCCCTTCATGCGAAGCGGCATCCCCTACATAACGAGGTAAGTCTCATGGCCAAGCATCACGTCGTCAGTCACGAGGAATGGCTCCAGGCCCGCAAGCGTTTCCTTGACAAGGAAAAAGCCTTCACCCGCATGCGCGACGAACTGAGCCGCGAGCGGCTGGAACTGCCGTGGGAGCGCGTCGAAAAGAACTACCTGTTCGAGAGTGACAAGGGCAGGGAAACGCTGGCCGATCTCTTCGGTGGCCGTAGCCAACTGATGGTCTACCACTTGATGTACGCGCCGGAGTGGGAGATCAGCTGCAAGAGCTGCGCGTTCTGGGCGGACAATTTCAATGGCATCGTCCAGCATCTGGCGCAGCGCGGCGTGGCTTTCGCAGCGATATCGCGCGCACCGTTGGCGAAGCTGCAAAAGCAGGCCCGCGATTTCGGCTGGACCTTCAAGTGGGTCTCGTCGCTGGATGAATTCAACTACGACTACGACGTCTCGTTCACGCAGGACGCGCTGGATCGCGATGAGGCGTACTACAACTACGGCACCGTGAAAGTGAGCGGCACGGACCGCCCGGGCATCAGTTCGTTCTTCAAGGACGAGGATGGCGGCGTCTTCCACACCTATTCGACCTATGCGCGTGGTGTGGACATGTTCAACACCGCCTACCACTACCTCGACGCCGCGCCGCTGGGGCGCAACGAGAGCGGCTTGTCGTATCCGATGGAATGGGTAAAGCACCGCATCGCTTACGGTGCATGACACGCAGGAGGACATCCCGATGAAATATGCGGACGTGAATGGAAAGCTCGCCGACTATCGCCGCCAGATCGCGGCGATCCGCGAGGAAATGCGCAACACGCTGGCGCGTGTCGAGCCGGAAGAAGTGGGCGACTACGAGTTCACCCACACGGAGGGCAGGGTGCGGCTTTCCGAGCTGTTCGGCGAGCACGAGGACCTGATCGTCGTGCACAACATGGGCGTGGCCTGCTCCTATTGCACGCTGTGGGCGGACGGCTACAACGGCATCCACCAACACGTGGTGACGCGTGCGGGCTTCGCAGTCACCAGCCCGGACCGCCCGGCCGTGCAGAAGAAATTTGCCCAGAGCCGGGGCTGGAAATTCCCCATGCTGAGCCACGAAGGGACGAGCTTCGCCAAGGACATGGGCTACACCTCGCCCAAGGGCGGTTGGATGCCCGGCATCTCGGTGTTTCGCCGCGAGGGCGACGCCATCATGCGCGTATCGGATACAGGCTTCAGCCCCGGCGACGATTTCTGTTCGCTGTGGCATTTCTTCGACATGCTGCCGGGCGGTGTGGGTGCGTGGCCGGGCGTCGTCACCAAGCCGATCTGTTGTTCCGATCACTGAAGGGAGAGCTGGCCATGTGTCCTTTATGTATCGGCACCGCCTGGCTGATTGCCGGCGGAGTGAGCTCGGCCGGTGGGGCAGCGACGGTGGCGTGGCGAAAGGTGAGCAAGCGGCGCCACGCTTCATCCCGCCGGCGGAAGGAAGACACCGCTGACCTGCGAAGGCAAGGAAAGGCGACGCCGCAGGAAAGCCCCGCTCGCTGATCGCGTGGTTGGGGGCGCTCAATCCGGCGGATTCGCACCTCGTGATGGCGTCAAGCCAACACCCAGGGCGATGCCGATACCCATCGCCATCAGGCCAGCCGCCACGCCGAAGGTAACGCGCATGCCAAACGCCACCGCATCGGGTGCCGCCTCGGCCATATCGCTGGTACCCACCGCAATCGCGAATATGCCGCCCATCACCGATGCGCCCGTCACCAGCCCCAGGTTACGCGACAGGCTCAGCATGCCGGAGATGACGCCGCGCTGGTCTGCCGGCACGCCTGTCATCACATTGGTGTTATTGGAAGCCTGGAAAAGGGCATAACCGACAGTGGCGATCGCGACAGGGCCCATATAGCCGACCGCACCGAGCGAGCGGGAAAGCAGTGTCAGCAAAGACAGCGCCAGTGTTCCGACGGCGATGCCCGCCAGGCCCAGTATCGTCGTGCGGTGCGCGCCGAGGCGGTCCGCCAGCCTTCCTGCCGGCACGCCGCTGAGCGCGCTGACACACGGGCCGGAGGACAGTATGGCTCCCACCAACGCCGGTCCCATGCCGAGCGCACGCGATAGGTAGAAGGGGCCGACCACCAGTGTCGTCATCATCACGGCCGACACCAAGGCGCTCATGACCAGGCCGGCGCTCAATGTCGGCACGCGCAGCATCGGCAAGCGGATCAGTGGCGAGGTCACGCGTGCTTCCATCCACGCAAACATAGCCGTGCCGGCGCATGCGCCGAGCAATAGCGATGCATTGAGCAAACCGAAGTGTCCGCGCCCTAGCGTCATGGCGAGTGCGTAGGCGGCGAGCGTCGACGCGAGCAGGACGGTGCCGGCGGGATCGAGCCCGCTGACTCCCGTGCGATGCGGATGCCGTGCCGGCTGCGGATGCGGCAAATGCCGGTACGCCAATAGAAGCGCAGCGATACCCAATGGCACGTTCACCAGGAAAATCGACCGCCACCCGCAGGCCGCTACCAATACCCCGCCTAGTGACGGCCCCAGCGCTGTGCCGATGGCGGACATGGTGCCGAGCAGGCCCATGGCGCGCCCGGTACGGTCGGCCGGCACTGCTTCGCTGACGCTGGCGAGCGTGAGCGCCATCATGATCGCTGCGCCTAGGCCTTGCCCTGCGCGTGCGGCGATCAACCAACCGAGACCGTCGCTCACGCTGCAGAGTGCCGAGGCGACGGTGAAGCAGCCGATGCCGAACAGTAGCGTGCGGCGGCGGCCCATGAGGTCGCCTATGCGGCCCGCGCTGACAATCAGTGTGGTGATGGCGAGCAGGTAAGCGAGCACCACCCACTGCACTTGTTGGAATGAGGAACCGAATGCTTTGGCGAGCGTAGGAAGGCTGGTATTGGCGATGCTGGTGTCGAGCGAGGGCAGCAGCATGCACAACGAGAGGCAGGTCATCGTCCAGCGCGGCCGGGATGACTGCGCGTCGCGGGTGACGACTGATGCGTCGCCGGTGGTAGCGAGTGGATGCGGCATGGTGCGGGTTCGCCGATGGCTTGGATGCCGGCGAACGTAAGGAAAGGGGAGGTATGGCGGAAGGCGCAGTAATCGCACTTTATTAGTGCGTTTGACGCTATGACTGCCAGCTGCCATCGTGGCGGTCATGTCCGTTCCCGACCTCAACCTCCTCGTCACCCTCAACGTGCTGTTGGCGGAGGGCAGTGTTGCCCGTGCCGCACGGCGGTTGCACTTGAGTCCTTCCGCGATGAGCCGGGCGCTGGCGCGGCTGCGGGCGGTCACCGGCGATCCTCTGCTGGTCCGTGCCGGACGTGGCCTGGTGCCCACGCCACGCGCTTTGGCACTGCGCGATCGTGTGGGTGAACTCGTGCAGGGAGCGGAAGAAGTATTGCGTCCCGAGCTCCGTCCACGACTCGATCAGCTGGTGCGTACCTTTACCTTCCGTACCAGCGAGGGGTTCGTGGAGAACTTCGGCTCAGCGTTGATTGCGCGAGTCGTCGCCGAGGCGCCGGGGATCCGGCTGCGCTTCATGCAGAAGCTGGATAAGGACAGCGCGCCGCTCCGTGACGGTACCGTCGACCTGGAAACCGGCGTGGTGGATGAAAGCGCCGGGCCCGAGCTGCGTGTGCAGGCGTTGTTCCGTGACCGTTTCATCGGCGTAGTACGGAAGGGGCATCCGCTCCATCGAGGCAGGGTTACGCCTGCGCGATACGCCGCAGGCCGGCACATTAGCGTATCGCGGCGCGGCAGAGAAAAGGGCGCCATCGACGAAGCGCTGAAGGCCGCCGGCTTGGAGCGGGAGGTGGTCACGATCGTCGGCGGCTTCGCCACCGCGCTGGCGCTGGCACGGCAATCCGACCTGATCGCCAGTGTGCCCGAGCGCCACACCGGCAATCTGCGCGACGGCATGCACAGCTTCGCGTTACCAGTGGAGACGCCGGCTTTCACTGTATCGATGCTTTGGCATCCGCGGCTGCACGAGGATCCGGTGCACCGGTGGCTGCGTGCTTGTGTGCGGGAGATCTGCGGAGAAGAACAGGGCAAGTCGGCGGGCAAGAACAAGCGCGGCGCGTGATGGCGCCGAGGGTGATGCCTGGTATGGAGATGGATGCTCGGCGATGGTTACCCGCACGCTAGGCCGGCATGCTTCATGGCCGGCCATAGGCATGGCGTGGTTGAGAGGGGGCGTGCGATTGCCTGCCGCGACGAGGTGTTTGTCGACGTTGGCGCTGGCCGGTCGCCTCTCCGACGCCCAGTCGTCCCGTCGCTCGTTCGACGCACCGCACATCTCCGCGCGGGCAGAGTACCTCGAAGCCCAATTGCGCTAACTGGGGAGAATGCCGGCGGCGTGTCCCTCGGTGCGAGGTGACGAGAACCCGGGGTCCTGATCGGGACGCGTTTGGCAGGGTGTCGGCGAATCACCCAAACAAAAAGCGCCTGACACGGTGACATGTCAGGCGCTGTTTTGTCTGGATCGATTTGGTGGAGCGGAGGAGGATCGAACTCCCGACCTTCGCATTGCGAACGCGACGCTCTCCCAGCTGAGCTACCGCCCCACGCGAGCCGCAAATACTAGCAGCGGGGTCGGGCGTCCGCCAAGCCCCCCCGTGCGCAGGCCCTCAGTCCGGAAGGCGGCTGGCCAGGCGGTCATGCAGGAAATCGCGGCGCCAGCCTTCCAGGAAGTCCGGCCACTCGCGGGTGACCACATAGGTTTCCAGCACTTTGCGTGGGCAGAGCAGGCCAGCGGGAAGATCCAGCTCGAGAGCGGTCGCATCCACCGCATCCTTCATGGCGGCCAGCGCCTTCTTCGCCTCGCCCTGAGGCGTGCCCGGAATGGAGGCGGTGACGCTGAGGTCGTCGTCCGTAATGGGCTGCTGCAGCAGATGAAAGAGTTCGGTGCGCTGCGGGGAGCGCAACGCGCGCTGGCCGCGGGTGCGGTTGTCGAGTTCCGCCATGCTCTGCGGCGGGAGCTGGGCCAGGTTCATGGCCTGCGCGTCTTCCAGCAGCCAGGGGCGCGGGCGGTCTTGCTGGCGGGCGGTGGCATCGCGCCACATAAGAATGCGGCGAAGGCGAGCCTGCTGGGCTGGATGCCAGTCGGAGGCGCCGCGGAAGCCTTCCTGCGGCTGCGGGTCGCCTTCGCGCACGCAGGCGCGACGCTTGAGGCGTTCGCAGTCTTCGACGTGCCAGGCGACGCGGCCACGCCGTTCGAGGCGTTCGGCCAGCTGCTCGCGGACGGGTTCGAGGTAGACCACGTCGAGGGTGGCGTATGCGCGCTGCGAATCGGTGAGCGGGCGCTGCATCCAGTCGGAGCGCGTTTCGCCTTTGTCGAGTTCGGCGCCGACCAGTTCGGCCACCCGCGCGCGATAGCTGATGCCCAGGCCCATGCCGACGAAGGCCGCGGCGATCTGCGTGTCGAAGAGTTTCGCTGGGCCGCCTGGCAGCAGAGGGGCGAGCGCTTCGAGATCCTCGCTGCCGCTGTGCATGACGGTCAGCGACCGGCCGTTGCCGAGCAGCGGACGCAGCGTGTCGCCGATGTCGAAGGCGAGCGGATCGACCAGCGCGTAGCGCTTGTTCCAGCCTAGTTGCAGCAGCGCCAGCTGCGGATAAAAGGTATTGCGGCGCATGAACTCGGTATCGAGATCCAGAGCGGCATCGGCGGGCAGCGCGGCGAGCCATTGTTCGAGCGCGTCGCGGCTGGTGATCCATTCCGCCGCCGGGGTGAGGGGGAGTTGCATCGAGGCTTCCTTCGCGACCTGGCGGACATGTATCGCTCATTGTCCTGTCAGGAGTTTGTGCCTATGGTTAGCGGCGCACCTTAGCAGGCCGCCCCAAGGACGCCCACCATGCCGAGCAAGGAAACCGTACGACGCCAACGCGCCCTGGGTGGGTCGCTCGGCGTGGTCGTGCTCGGGATGGCGCTGGTGTATCACTTCTTTCCGCGCGTCTTCCACGTGGATCCCACGCGGACGCAGACGCAGCGCGCAATGAACCTGGGGCCGGTGTCGACGCCGCTCGGCACCGGTCGCGCGCCGGCCGCGCCCTCGGCGCAGGCGGAGCTGGATGCCGGTCCGCCGCTGACGCTGGCGCCCACGGACGTGATCGTGGCGCGCATGAACAAGAAGGACCAGAACCTGCCCGAGCAGAAGAGCGCCGACACGCCGGAGGTCGAGGCGCTGCTCGACAAAGCTGCCAAGGCGTTGCGCAACGGGCAGTTGGCAGGTGACAAGGACGGCGCGGCAGCGCTGTTCGCCGAGGCGCTGAAGATGAAGCCGGACAGCCGCCGCGCCGCCCAGGGGCTATACGAGGTGCGCGCCCGCCTGGTCGCGGAGATCGGGCAGGACATCCTGGTGGGTGACGAGGACTCGGCCAAGGACTTGCTGGAGGCGCTGAGGGCGGTGCCCGACAGCAAGGACGACGTGACGCAGGCGGAGGGCAAGCTCAAGACGCTGGCGCAGGTGCGCCCCATGCTGGCTCAGGCGGCTACGCTGCTGCAGCAGGGCAAGGTGGACCAGCCCAAGGGCGGTAATGCGCTCGAGCTGTACAGGCAGGTGCAGCAGGTCGACCCGGAGAACGCGGTGGCGGCGCAAGGCATCACCCAGGTGCAGCGTGCCGTGCTCGATCGCGCGTTGGCAGCCGTGGCGACCAACGACTTCAAAGGCGCGGGCGATGCGCTGACCGAGGCGGCCACGATTCAACCCGGGTCACCGGCATTGCAGGACGTGCAGGGGCGGGTGGATGGCATCCGTCACCAGCGCGCCGCCAACCTGCTGGCGCAGGCGCGTTCTGCGCTGGATGCGGGCAATCAGGCGCTGGCGGAGCAGTTGGCGGGGCAGGCCAAGGAACTGGCGCCGGATGTGGCGGGCCTCAACGACTTCCAGGAGCGCATGACCAATGCGCGCCTGTATGCCAGCTACAAGCCGGGGCAGGTGTTCACTGACCGCTATGTGGACATGCCGGGACAGACCCCGGCGATGGTGGTGATCCCCACCGGAAGCTTCACGATGGGCGCACCGGAAGCCGAAGACGGGCGCAGCGGCGCCGAGATGCCGCAGCACGAGGTGACCATCGGCAAGGGATTCGCGATGGCGCGCTCGGAAATCACGATCGGGCAGTTCCGCGAATTCGTCCGCGCCAGCGGCTACCAGCCGGATTCGGTGAAGCTGGGCGGCGCCAGCGTGTACGACGAACGCAGTGGCGCATTGCGTGACGATCCGGACGCCAGCTGGCAGAGCGACTATGCCGGCCGCGCGACCAGTGACGACCGGTTGCCGGTCGTGAATGTGTCCTGGAACGACGCGAAGGCCTACGCCGACTGGCTCAGCCAGCGCACCGGCAAGCGCTACCGACTGCCGAGCGAGGCGGAGTTCGAATACTCGCTGCGCGGCGGTACCACGACCAAGTACTGGTGGGGCAACGGCACCCCGACACGCAAGGTGGAGAACCTCACCGGCGCAGGCGATCGCTCGCAGAGTGGTCGCCGCTGGAGCAATGCGTTCGAGAAATACCGTGACGGCTATTGGGGGCCCGCTTCCGTCATGAGCTTCGAGGCCAACCCGTACGGCCTGTTCGATATCGACGGCAATGTGTCGGAGTGGGTGCTGGATTGCTGGCATGACAGCTACGTGCGCGCGCCCACCGATGGCAGTGCCTGGATGAACCCGGGATGCTCGACGCGGGTCGTTCGCGGTGGCTCCTGGGGCAGTTCGCCGGACCAGGTGCGCTCGGCCTACCGGCAAGGGGCGGAGGGGACGGTGCGCAGCGGCCGCGTCGGATTCCGGGTTCTGCGGGAGCTTTGAGACCGGGGCAGGTATCGCCGCCCGCCGGACTGTCCGGCGCAAGCCCTTGAGCAGGCGACATCTTTATATGTGTGTGTCCGCAAGGCCGGATTCGCTTGTCTTGCCGCTGCGCGCAACCGTAAAATGGCCCGCTTTCGTGTAAGGGAATCATCGACTTAGGGCGTGGGGTCCGGATACGGTCGAGGGATGGGGCGGATGGCTGGCCCCTGTGAATTTCCTCGTGTATCCGCAGGTTACGGGCCTTTTTCCGGGTCGGTTCGATGCGAAAGTGGCGAAACTGGTAGACGCACCAGATTTAGGTTCTGGCGGGTAACCCCCGTGAGGGTTCGAGTCCCTCCTTTCGCACCATTTCCCTTACTCGAAATGTTTTTTGACTTTTTGCGGGCGGCGGGGCCGCCGAGCGCTTTCGGCGCGCACTTTCGGGAATTCCAGGAGACGTCATGCAGGTTTCGGTTGAAAACGTTGGCAAGCTCGAGCGCAAGCTCACGGTGAAGTTCCCCGCGGAGCGCTTCGAGTCGCAGGTCAGCGCGCGCATCGCCGAGATGGGCCGCACGGTGCGCCTGAAGGGTTTCCGTCCGGGCAAGGTGCCAACTGCGGTGATCCAGCAGCGCTTCGGCGCGCAGGTGCGTGGTGAGGTGCTTTCCGACCTCATCGGGACCACGCTGCGCGAAGCCGTGGAGAAGGAAAACCTGCGCCCGATCGCCAATCCGTCGGTGGATACCACCGGCCGTCCGGAGAACGGCGAGATCAGCTACACCGCCACCTTCGAGATCATGCCGGAGTTCCCGGACGTCGACGTCGCTGGCCTGGAGATCAAGCGCCCGGTGGCCGAAGTGACCGACGCCGACATCGAGAAGATGATCGAGACCCTGCGCGCGCAGCGCCGCAGCTTCGACGAGGTCGAGCGCGCCTCGGCCGAGGGCGACTTCGTGATGTTCGAGTACGCCGCCGTGGCCGGCGACTATCGCTTTCCGGCCGAGGGCCTGGAGCGCGCGGGCAGCGTGATCGGCTCGGGCACCCTGTTCAAGGCGCTCGATGAGGCCCTGACCGGCCGCAAGGCTGGCGACGAGTTCGAGACGGACGTGGAATTTCCGGCCGACTTCCGCAACGAGAGCCTGGCCGGCAAGACGGCCAAGGTGACGTTCAAGATCGTGAAGGTGCAGGAGCCGAAGCTCCCGACCGTCGATGCCGAGTTCGCCAAGCTGTTCGGTATCACCGACGGCGATCTGGAGAAGTTCCGCAAGGAAGTGCGCAACAACCTGGAGCGCGAGCTGAAGGCGACGCTGATGGCCCGCCTGAAGTCTCAGGTGGCCGAGAAGCTGGCCGACGCTCACGACAGCCTGGATGTGCCGAATGTCATGGTGCAGTCCGAGGCCCACAACCTCGCCGCCGGCAGCGTGCCGCGGGGTCAGCAGCCACCGCAGCAGCTGGTCGAGGCGGCCGCGCCGATGGCCCGCAAGCGCGTGATCGCCGGCCTGCTGATGGGCGAGATCGCCCGCAAACAGGAACTCAAGCTGGATCGCACGCGCCTGGCCGAGCAGCTGGCCGCGATCGCCTCGACCTACGAGGAGCCGGAGAAGGTCATTGAACTGTACAACTCCGACCCCCAATTGATGTCTGGGCTGCAGAACCGCGTGATGGAAGACCAGGTGGCGCTGTGGGTGGCGGATCACGCCAAGACCACCGACGAAAACCTGAGCTTCGACGAGGTCATGCGCCCGGTCAGCGCCTGAGGCGGGTATCCCTCGACACCCGCTCGATCCTCACATCCTTTGGATTAGGGATAAGAGTCGTCGCGGCCGGCCTTCATGGGCCCGGCCGCGAAAACAGGTGACGACGAGGTAGCTGTGCCCCGGAAGCACGAATTCCGCCCGGATGGCGATTTTCATCGGTTTCCAGCACGATCGGTTGGCCGAAAACCAGCCAAGCACAACCAGGCGAATTAACCGGAGAGCGACAAGCATGGCCATGGATCCGATCCAGAACCTCAACCTGGTCCCCATCGTCGTCGAGCAGACGGCGCGCGGCGAGCGTTCGTACGACATCTAGTCGCGCCTCCTGAAGGAGCGCGTGATCTTCCTGGTCGGCGAGGTGAATGACCAGGTCGCCAATGTGCTGGTCGCGCAGATGCTGTTCCTGGAGTCTGAGAATCCGGACAAGGACATCCATCTGTACATCAACAGCCCGGGTGGTGCGGTCACCGCCGGTCTGGCGATCTACGACACCATGCAGTTCATCAAGCCGGACGTCAGCACGATGTGCATCGGTCAGGCCTGCAGCGCCGCATCGCTGCTGCTGATGGCCGGCGCCAAGGGCAAGCGCTATTCGCTGCCCAATTCGCGCGTGATGATCCACCAGCCGTCGGGCGGCGCCCGCGGCCAGGCGACGGACATCGAAATCCAGGCTCAGGAAATCCTGTACCTGCGCCGCCGCCTGAACGACATCTATGTGCAACACACGGGCCAGCCGCTGGACAAAATCGAGCGGGACATGGAGCGCGACCGCTTCATGAGCGCCGAGGCCGCCCGCGAGTACGGCCTGATCGACCAGGTGCTGGACCGCCGCGCCGTCGAAACGGTCAAGTCGGCCTGATCTGCGGCCGTTACAGTGCTTGAAAGCCGGGTTCTGCGTCTGGAATCGGACGCGGAACCCTGTGCTATTCTCGCATCGCAACCGATTTACAGCAGGGTTACAGCATGACTGACGAGCGGCAGGGCCGTTCCAACGACAGCGGCAAGATTCTCTACTGCTCCTTCTGCGGCAAGAGCCAGCACGAAGTGCGCAAGCTGATCGCGGGTCCGTCCGTGTTCATCTGCGACGAGTGCGTGGAGCTTTGCAACGACATCATCCGCGAGGAGCTGGAAGAGAAGGCCGCCTCCGGGCGCAGCCAGCTGCCCAAGCCCCGCGAGATCATGGAGACGCTCGACCAGTACGTGGTCGGCCAGACTCGCGCGAAGAAGGCGCTGGCGGTAGCGGTTTACAACCACTACAAGCGCATGGAGTCGCGCCAGAAGAGCGACGACGTCGAGCTCGGCAAGTCCAACATCCTCCTGATCGGCCCGACCGGCTCGGGCAAGACCCTGCTCGCGGAGACGCTGGCGCGCTTGCTCAACGTGCCGTTCACCATCGCCGACGCCACCACGTTGACCGAGGCCGGTTACGTGGGCGAGGACGTGGAAAACATCATTCAGAAGCTGTTGCAGAAGTGCGACTACGACGTCGACAAGGCGCAGTCGGGCATCATCTATATCGACGAAATCGACAAGATCTCGCGCAAGAGCGAGAACCCGTCGATCACGCGCGACGTGTCGGGTGAGGGCGTGCAGCAGGCGCTGCTGAAGCTGATCGAGGGCACGCTGGCCTCGGTGCCGCCGCAGGGCGGTCGCAAGCATCCGCAGCAGGAATTCCTGCAGGTGGATACCAAGAACATCCTGTTCATCTGCGGCGGTGCGTTCGCGGGTCTGGAGAAGGTGATCCAGCAGCGTTCGGAGACCACCGGCATCGGCTTCTCCGCCGAGGTCCGCAGCAAGGAGCGTACCGAGAACCTGGGCAAGGTGCTGGCCGACGTCGAGCCGGCCGATCTGGTTCGGTTCGGCCTGATTCCGGAGTTCGTCGGCCGTCTTCCGGTGGTGGCGACGCTGGACGAGCTGGATGAGGCCGCTTTGGTCAAGATCCTGACCGAGCCCAGGAATGCCGTCACCAAGCAGTTCAAGAAGCTGTTCGAGATGGAAGGCGTGGAGCTGGAATTCCGTCCGGAGGCCCTGCAGGCGATCGCCCGCAAGGCTCTCAAGCGCAAGACGGGCGCTCGCGGCCTGCGCACCATTCTGGAGCAGGTGCTGCTGGACACCATGTACGAGCTCCCCTCACTGGAGCACGTGAGCAAGGTGGTCGTGGACGATGCCGTCATCAACGGTCAGGCCGAGCCTTACCTGATCTATCGCGGCAATCTGCAGCAGCAGCGCGTGGCGGGCGAGGGCGGCGACGCCGCCTGATCGCCCCCGGCCCTGGCGGCTGAACGAACGGCCCCGACGGCAGTCGGGGCCGTTTTTGTTTCCGTTGCGCGACGCGCACTTGTGCGCGGGTGCAGCGGCCTCCACTTGACGATCAGATGCCTCCGGCGCAGTGTCGAGGCGTAGTCGCTTCAGTCCCCCGAGGGAACCATTTACATGGCAAAAAACGCCCCCCTTCCCGTCGTCCCCACCGGTGCCGCGCTGGACGCGCTTCCGGTCCTGCCGCTGCGCGACGTGGTGGTTTATCCCCACATGGTCATCCCGCTCTTCGTCGGTCGCGACAAGTCGATGCGCGCGCTCGAGCGCGCCATGGAAGGCGAGCGCCAGATACTGCTCGTGGCGCAGAAGAGTCCGGACATCGATGACCCGGCCGGGGCCGATCTCCATCAGATCGGTACGCTCGCGGGTGTGCTCCAGCTGCTGAAGCTTCCCGATGGCACCGTCAAGGTGCTGGTGGAAGGCCAGGCGCGCGTGTCCGTCGAGAAGTATCAGGAGGAGGGCGGCATGCTGATGGCCACCTCCCGCATCATCGAGCCGCAGTACAGCGCCAAGGAGCGTGAGCTCGACGTGGTCTCGCGCACGCTGGTGTCGCTGTTCGAGCAACTGGTGAAGCAGAGCCGCAAGCTGCCGCCGGAAGTGCTGGCGACATTGTCAGGCATCGATGATCCGTCGCGTCTGGCGGACTCGATCGCGGCGCATCTGTCCGTCCGCATGGCCGACAAGCAGAAAGTGCTGGAGACGGCCGACGTCGGCCAGCGCCTCGAGCTGCTGATCGGCCTGGTCGATGGCGAGATGGATTTGCAGCAGGTGGAAAAGCGCATCCGCGGCCGCGTGAAGTCGCAGATGGAAAAGAGCCAGCGCGAGTACTACCTCAACGAACAGATGAAGGCCATTCAGAAAGAGCTCGGCGAGAGCGAGGAAGGCCCGAACGAAGTCGAGGAGCTGCAGAAGAAGATCGACAACGCCGGCATGCCCAAGGCGGTGCTGGCGAAAGCGCGTCAGGAATTCAGCAAGCTGCGCCAGATGTCACCGATGTCGGCCGAGGCCACGGTGGTGCGCAACTACCTGGATTGGTTGGTCGGCGTGCCGTGGAAGAAGCGCACCAAGGTGCGCAAGGATCTGCAGCTGGCGCAGGACGTGCTCGATGCCGATCACTTCGGCCTGGAGAAGGTCAAGGAACGCATTCTCGAATACCTCGCCGTGCAGCAGCGCGTGAACACGATGAAGGGCCCGATCCTGTGCCTGGTCGGCCCTCCCGGCGTGGGCAAGACCTCGCTCGGCCAGTCCATCGCCAAGGCGACGAACCGCAAGTTCGTCCGCATGAGCCTGGGCGGCGTGCGCGACGAAGCCGAGATTCGCGGTCACCGTCGCACGTATATCGGCTCGATGCCGGGTCGCATCGTGCAGAACTTGAACAAGGTCGGCACCAAGAATCCGCTGTTCGTGCTGGACGAAATCGACAAGATGTCGATGGATTTCCGCGGCGATCCGTCGTCGGCGTTGCTGGAAGTGCTCGATCCGGAGCAGAACCACACGTTCAACGATCACTATCTGGAGGTCGATCTCGATCTGTCCGAAGTGATGTGGATCGCCACGGCCAACTCGCTCAACATTCCCGGTCCGCTGCTGGACCGCATGGAAGTGATCCGCATCCCCGGCTATACCGAGGACGAAAAGCTGGGCATCGCACAGAAGTACCTGCTGCCGAAGCAGCTGAAGGCGAGCGGCTTGAAGGAAGGCGAGCTGAGCGTGGATGGGGAAGCTATCCGCGACATCGTGCGCTATTACACCCGCGAGTCCGGCGTGCGCAATCTTGAGCGCGAGGTATCCAAGATCTGCCGCAAGGTAGTGAAGGAGCTCACCCTGGGCGAGGTGAAGAAGGTCAAGGCCAAGAAGGTCGAGAGCAAGAAGGCGGAGGCTGCCAAAGCGACCAAGGCCAAGAAGCCTTCGGCGGTCAAGGTCACTTCGGAAAATCTGGAGCATTACCTAGGCGTGCGCCGCTTCGATTTCGGTCGCAAGGAGCAGCAGAACGAAGTGGGTCTGGTCACTGGCCTGGCGTGGACGCAGGTGGGCGGCGATCTGCTCAGCATCGAAGCATCGATCGTGCCCGGCAAGGGCCGGCTGGTGCATACCGGCCAGCTGGGCGACGTCATGAAGGAATCCATCCAGGCGGCACTCTCGGTGGTGCGCGCACGGGCGGATCGCCTGGGCATCGATACGGAGTTCCACCAGAACTACGACATCCACATCCACGTGCCGGAAGGCGCGACGCCTAAGGACGGTCCGAGCGCTGGCATCGCCATGTGCACGGCGCTGGTGTCGGCGCTTACCAAGGTCCCGGTGCGCTCAGAAGTGGCGATGACCGGAGAGATCACGCTGCGTGGCCGCGTTCTGCCGATTGGCGGCCTGAAGGAAAAGTTGCTGGCGGCACACCGTGGTGGCATCACGACAGTGATCATTCCGGAGGAAAACAAGAAGGACCTCGCGGACATCCCGGCGAACATCACCGGTCAGCTCGATATCCATGCGGTGCGGTGGATCGACGAGGTGCTCGATATTGCGCTGGAACGCCCGCTGCAGCCGCGACAGGCGAAGGAAGAGCAAGCCGCATCGACAGCTTCTAAGGTCGAGAAAGTGGAAGGTGCCGAGGATTCCGCCGAAACGCCCGCACGTCCTCACTGATCGGTATCGCAAGTCATGGTTGGTCGAAAGTGGCATGCCCTTGGCATGCCACTTTTTTTATGCGCCGAAGAGCCAGCCGAAGGTGCGCCTCGTAACGTTTCAAACCACGCTTTGCAAGTGCTTTCCGCAGACCTCGAAAAGCCTGAAAGCCTTGGTATTGCTTATATTGCGGACCCTAGGGGCCACTGGTATAAAGGCGGCACCGCAATCCACGCGCGACGTCGGAAGCGCATCGATGCGGGTTCGCGGGGCGGCGCTGCATCGGTCGCCAACCATCTCTAGTCGGCGTCGTCTCGTCCCAGACTGACCACGCGGGCCGCATAATCGTTTAAGGGAGTGTCTCAATGAATAAAACCGATCTGATCAATGCCATCGCCGAGAAGGCCGAACTCACCAAGGCCGACGCCGGTCGCGCGCTCGAGGCGTTCTTCGAGACCGTGCAGAAGGCGCTGAAGAAGGGTGACGATGTGTCGGTGGTCGGCTTTGGCACCTTTACCGTGCGCAAGCGCGCCGCCCGTACCGGTCGCAACCCGCGCACCAACGAGACGATCAAGATCAAGGCTTCGAAGGTTCCGGCTTTCAAGGCTGGCAAGACCCTGAAGGATGCCCTAAACTAAGCGGCTATCCGCTTGGTTTCGGGTGCTTAGCTCAGCGGTAGAGCACCGCCCTTACAAGGCGATGGTCGTAGGTTCGATCCCTACAGCACCCACCAGAAAACTGCGGAGCGGTAGTTCAGTCGGTTAGAATGCTGGCCTGTCACGCCGGAGGTCGCGGGTTCGAGTCCCGTCCGCTCCGCCACAGTTCGCAAGGGCGCCCGCGTGGCGCCCTTGCTTTTTATGGACCGCGCCGGGGTAGGGCGCATCGATCAACCCTGACGGGAAGATTCTCATGTTGCAGGCACTACGTACCAAGCTTCACGGATGGCCATCCATCGTCATTCTGGGCGTTTGCGTCTTCGCGATTTCCTTCTTCGGCATCGAGTCCTACTTCATGTCGCGGACGGAGACCTTCGTTGCGAAGGTCGGCAAGCATGAGATCTCCCAGCAGGACTTCCAGCAACGCATGAACAGTGTGCGCCAGCAGATGCTGCAGCAGCAGGGCGAGCAGTTCGACGCCGCCGCGTTCGAGAGGCCCGAGAACAAGCTGCGCATCGTCAACGCGATGATCGATCAGCGCCTGCTGCTCAATGCCGCTTCCGACATGGGCATGCGCATCTCGGACCAGCAGTTGCGCGACAGCATCCTGGCCTTCCCCGGCCTGCAGCAGAATGGCAAGTTCGACGCTGGCCTGTATCGTGCATTTCTCACCGGCATGGGCAAGACCTCCGGGCAGTTCGAGGCGGAGCTGCGCAACGAGCTTGAAGTCGCACAACTGCCCGATGCGATCGATGCCTCCACGATCATCACCGACGCGGACATCGACCGTTATCTCAACCTGAGCATGCAGCGCCGGGATCTGCGTTTCTTCGCGCTGCCCCGCCCTGCGCTGACCGACGCGAACGTCGACGATGCGCAGATCGATGCGTACTACAAAGGCCATCAGGCCGACTTCATGAACCCCGAGCAGGTCTCGGTGAAGTACATCGAAGTGAACAGCGATGACCTCAAGCTGGATGCACAGCCCAGCGAGGACGATCTGAAGAAGCGCTACGAGCAGGAGAAGCAGCGTTTCGTGTTGCCCGAGCAGCGCCTGGTATCGCACATCCTGATCAACGTGCCGAAGAACGCCACGCCCGAACAGCAGAAGGCGGCGCTGGCCAAGGCACAGCAGATCGCCGGTGAGGCCAAGCCGGAGAATTTCGCCAAGCTGGCCGAGCAGTCATCGGACGACCTGGGTTCGAAGCGTACGGGCGGCGACCTGGGCTGGCTGGAGAAAGGCGTGGCCAATCCGGCCTTCGACGAAGCGCTGTTCTCGCTGCAGAAGGGCCAGGTTTCCAAGCCCGTGCTTTCCGACGAGGGCTATCACGTGCTGTGGCTGCGCGACATTCGCAGTGGTCAGGCCAAGCCGTTCGCCGATGTGCGCGACCAGCTCGCCAAGGAGGCCATGACGGGCGAGCGCGACCGGAAGTTCAACGAGGTCGCCGGCAAACTCACCGATAGCGCTTACCAGACCCCGGGTTCGCTGGAGCCGGCCTCGCAGGCGCTCGGGTTGCCGATCAAGACCAGTGAACTGTTCTCGCGCCAAGGCGGTACGGGCATCGCGTCCAATCCGAAGCTCGTGCAGGCCGCGTTCGCGGACGATGTGCTGGCGCAGGGCAACAATTCGGGTCTGATCGATTTGGGCAACGATCACGCGGTGGTCGTCCACGTCGACAAGCATGTCGCCGCGGCGGCGAAGCCTCTGGCCGAAGTGCGCGACGCGGTGCGCCAGAAGATTCTCGATGAGCGCGTGGCGGTCGCCGCGAAGGCAAAGGCCGATGATCTGCTGGCCCGCTTGCAGAAGGGCGAGGATATGGCGGCGATCGCCGCGTCCGTCGGCGCACCTTTGCGCAAGGCCACCGATGTCACCCGTGGCCTCGGTGAGGTTCCGCCTGAGGTGCTCATGGAGGCCTTCAAGCTGCCGCATCCGGCTCAGGGCAAGTCTCAGTTCACCAGCGTGCCGCAACAGGACGGTTCGTTTGTGCTGCTGGCGCTGGACAAGGTGCAGGACGCCGACCTCTCCAAGGTTCCGTCTCAGCAGCGCGACATGCTTCGCCAGCAGATGGCGCGCGTGTACGGTGCGTCGGCCACGCAGGCGTTCATCGATGCGCTGAAGGCCAAGACCGAAATCAAGGTCGCTACCGATCGCATGTGACATCGGTCGACATCCATGAAGACAAAGGCGGCCTAGTGCCGCCTTTTCTTTGCTTGGACGATGCCCAACGGTCAGGTATCGGTCATGCCCAGGATGTTGTACCCGGCGTCGACATGGGTGATTTCGCCCGTGATGCCTGACGCGAGATCCGAGCAGAGAAACGCAGCTACATTGCCGACTTCATCGATCGTCACACTGCGCTTGAGCGGCGCGTTCTCTTCGACGTGATCCAGCATCTTGCGAAAACTCGGAACGTCTGCCGCGGCGAGTGTCTTGATCGGGCCTGCGGAAATGGCATTCACACGCGTGCCTTCCTGTCCCAGATTGAAGGCGAGATAGCGGACGTTGGCTTCCAGGCTCGCCTTTGCCAGGCCCATCACGTTGTAGCTAGACAATGCGCGCTCGGCGCCCAGATAGCTGAGCGTGAGGACGGCTCCGCCACGGCCGCCCATGAGCGGTCTTGCCGCCTTGGCGAGCGCGGCAAGACTGTAACTGGAAATGTCGTGGGCGATGGCGAAGTTCTCGCGCGTCAGATGATCCAGAAACTCACCTTGCAAGGCCTCGCGAGGCGCATAGCCCACGGAGTGCACGAGGACATCGAATCCGTCCCAATGCCGGGCAAGCCCGGCGAAAAGCTGTTCGATCTGTCTGTCGTCCGCCACGTCGCATGGCAGCACGATGTTGGAGCCGAAAGCATTGGCTGCTTCGTCCACGCGATCTTTGAGGCGCTCGTTCTGATACGTGAAGGCCAACTGCGCACCCTCGCGATGCATGGCGTTGGCGATACCCCAGGCGATCGAACGCGAGCTGGCGATGCCGACGATCAAGGCGCGCTTGCCGTGCAGGAATCCCATGCGTCCTCCCGGTTCGATGGCATGTGCCTGAGCGAATGGTCGGCACTCTAACAGGCAGCCTTAGAGCACCGGGCAGCTCAGCCTTGTGCGCTGAGCTTCAATACCTGCCCGAGCCGGAGCGTGGAGCCCTGCAGGCCATTCCAGCGCCGAATCTGGTTTACGTCGAGCGAATAGCGACGAGCGATGTTCCAGAGTGTTTCGCCGGACCGTACGGTGTGGGTGCGGGCCGCAGCGCTCGGTGATTTACCGGATACCGGGCCGCCATCGTCGGACTGTGCCGAAGACCCGTTAGGCGTGGCGGCCAGGGTGTTTGCTTCGCCGGCATCGCTCGCGGCGATGTTGTTGCCGTTCTGGAGCAGTGAATTGCGGAACTGCTCCACGCGTCCGCTCGGCATGACCAGATAGGACGCTGCCCGCTTGTCGAAGTAGCCGTTGCGGAAACCTGCATTGAGGTTCTTCAGTTCGTCGACGGACATGCCCGCATGATTCGCCGCCTGTGCGATGGGCATCGACTGGTCGACGGGCACGGAGACCAGTTGCTGCTCCGGCGAGATCAGGGGCAACTGCACGTTGAAGCGTCCGGGTTCGCGGACCACGCAGGATATGGCCAGCAGCTTCGCCAGGTGTTCGCGGGTGATGCGCTTCACCGGCATCTTGGGAATCGCAGGCTCCTCGTTGGGAGCGCCATAGCGATCGACCAGCTTGCGCACCGCGAACTCGCCGGCATTGAAGGCATAGTCGGCCATGCGCCAGTCGCCGAGATCGTCGTGATAGCGGCGCAGCAGTGCCATGATCGCGTCGGTAGCGGCAGGCATGTCCAGGCGGCCGTCGAAATTCTTGTCAACGCGCAGGCCCAGCGCATTGGCCGTGACAGGCATGATCTGCCACATGCCGGCCGGATTGCCCTTGCCGCCCGGCACTGGGCGATAGTGGCTCTCGACCCAGGGCAGCAGCGCGAATTCGCCCGCCACGCCATGCTTGGCGGTGATCTGTTGCACATACATGAGCCGGGGCATCACTTCGCGCATCTGTGCTTCGAACACCGAAGGGTTCTGCGTATAGCGGCGTGCCCACTCGGTGATCGAGGGATCGGCATCACAATCCGCCATCTGGAAGCTGTTGCGCAGCCGCTCCCATACGTCGGTCGTGTCCTGCGGAGCCGCAGCTGCACCTATTTGGCTCGGCACATTGCCGACAGTTGGTCTTGGTGCGGTGGGTTTCGTCATCCTGGTGGACGCGGATGTCGTCGGCGACGAAGGTGGCACGCTCGCGCAGGCGGCGAGGCAAAGCGAGGCCGTGACGGGAAGAAAGCGGAGGGCTGGACGTGTCATGCGCGGAAGTCATCCTTGGCGGCGCGCAGCGTGGCGAAACGCGAAACGCGGTCGGAGGCGGCGCCATGACGCGAGCACCATTGCGCGACGTCCTCGTTGTCGATTCGCAGGAAAGGGTTGGTCGCGCGCTCGGTCGCGAGGGCTACCGGCAGCGTCGGCACATGCCGCTCGCGTAAATCCCGCACCTGCTCGATGCGCTGAGTCAATTCGGGATTCGCCGGTTCCACCGTCTGCGCGAAGCGCGCATTGGCGGCGGTGTACTCGTGCGCACAGCACACCTTGAGTTCGCCGGGCAGATCGGCGAGCCGATCCAGCGAAGCGAGCATCTGCCGAGGCGTACCCTCGAACAGGCGGCCGCAGCCCATGCTGAAAAGCGTGTCGCCGCACAACAAGAGGCCTTCACCGACATAGGCGATGTGGGTACGCGTATGGCCAGGAATCTCGAGTACGCGAAAGCGCGCGACGGGATGGTCGAAGCGCACGTCGTCGCCGTCCGCAACGCGGTGAGAGGCGTTGGCGATGCGTTCGTCGTGCGGGGCATACACGGGCACGGGATGGCGCGCGAGCAGCGCGTCGACGCCATCGATGTGGTCGTTGTGGTGATGCGTCAACAGGATGGCGCGCAAGCGAAGCGAACGCTCGGCGAGAGCGGCTTCCACGGGGCCGGATTCGCCGGGATCGACCACGAGTGCATCCCCGGCTTCGTCGTACAGCAGCCAGATGTAGTTGTCGGCAAGCGCCGGTAACGGTACGACGTGCAAGGGGAACTCCTCTGCGATTTCGTATCGACTGGCGCAGGCATCCCGGCTTGCGCGAAGTCCGGGACTATAAAGCGGGCAGGTGAGGGGCTCGTTAGTAAGTCGTTAATCGGGATGCCCGTGTTCAGAGTTGTGCGTTGGTCGCTGGCGATGCCGTGAGCGCAGGCCCGGTTTGCGGGTCCAGCGATTACACTCTGTGCTCGAAAGGTGATTCTCCGGTCGTCCATGCCGCAGCGCGACAAAGACATTTATGCAAGCGCGCACCTTCGCCATCTTCTGGCGGAGGAGGCGGCGGCGACCGCGCCGTATTTGCAGCGCTGTGCGGGGTCGCACGCCTTGCTGCTTTCGGCGCTGTCGCACGATCATCCGCCGGTGCTGCCCCTGCTCGGATACTGGACGCGCATGCGTCTCGTAGGCCGTCGCTTCCAAGGAGACGTGAAAGGCCGGGCCGACGAGGCGCTACCCTTCACGGACGACGCGTTCGGGCTGGTCTTGCTGCGCCACGCCGTGGAAGTGGCCCCCGTGCCGCAAGCACTGCTGCAGGAGGCATGCCGGGTGCTGGCGCCCGGTGGCGTGCTGGCGGTGACGGGGTTGCATCCGCTCAGCGCATGGCTGCCTTGGGTCTATTGGCATCGGCGCCACGGCACCATGCCTGCGCTGACGTCTCCGTTGATCCTGGAGCGCTGGGTGCGCGCGAGAGAGCTCGATATCGAGCGCGTGGAGCGGGTAGGGCATGTCTGGCCCAATGCAGGCCGGCGCGCGCGCGGCGCTCACCCGCTGGGTGGCGCTTATGTACTGATTGCCCGCAAGCGGCGCCGGGTGGCCGTGCTGCCCAAGCTCAAACCGGCGCTGGTGTCTGCGCCGGTCAACGTGAAACTGGCACCCGGCGCGAGGCGCGACGCCTCGTCCGACGCATGACGAACGAACGCAGGTGACGATGACCGAAGTGGAAGCTTTTACCGATGGCGCATGCCTCGGCAATCCGGGGCCGGGCGGCTGGGCCGCCCTGTTGCGCGCCAAGGGTACGGAACGGCTGATCGCAGGAGGCGAACCGGAGACGACCAATAATCGCATGGAGTTGATGGCCGCAATTTCTGCATTGGAGACACTGAAACGCCCGTGCAGAGTCATTCTCACGACGGACTCGCGCTACGTGATGCAGGGCATCGAAGAGTGGGTGCCGAGGTGGATCGCCAACGGCTGGAAGACGGCCGACAAGAAGCCCGTGAAGAACCAGGATCTCTGGCAACGGCTGGCAGCGGCCGCGGCGGCGCATCAGCTGCGCTGGCAGTGGGTGCGCGGCCATAATGGCCACGTGGAGAACGAGCGTGTCGATGTGGCCGCCCGCGAACAGGCCGAGCAGTACAGGAGCAAGCGATGAGGCAGATCGTCCTCGATACCGAAACGACGGGCCTCGAAGTCCGTCAGGGACACCGGTTGATCGAAATCGCGTGCGTCGAGATGGTGGAGCGCCGCCCGACCGGACGCCACTACCAGACTTACCTCAATCCGGATCGCCTGATCGACGAGGGTGCCAAGCAGGTCACCGGCATCGAAGATGAGTTCCTGCTCGACAAGCCTCGTTTCACCGATGTGGTCGAGGAGTTCCTGGCCTTCATCCAGGGCGCCGAGCTGATCATCCACAACGCGACCTTCGACGTGGGCTTCCTCGATGCCGAGCTGGCCCGAGCCGGGGAACACTACGGCCGCATCGCCGATCGCTGCCACGTGATCGACACCCTGGTGATGGCGCGCGAACGCTATCCGGGCCAGCGCAACAACCTGGACGCGCTTTGCAAGCGCCTGGGCGTGGATAACTCGGCCCGCGATCTCCACGGCGGCCTGATCGACGCCCAGCTGCTAGCCGAAGTGTATCTGGCTATGACCTCGGGCCAGGTCGCCATGGATCTGGCGTTCGAGAGCACGCCGGAACAGGCGAACGCTGCCCAGGTGGTGATGCCTGCGGTACTCACGCGGCGCCCGAAGGTGCTACGCGCCAGCGACGACGAGCAGGCGGCACACGAGCGCAGGCTGGATGCCCTGGACAAAAGTGCCGGTGGCGTAAGTATCTGGCGCAAGGAGGACGCACCGGAGGCCAGGGCAGTGGCACCGGCCGGTTGAGCTGCCGCCGCGCTGAGAGCCTGGGTCAATCGATCCGGGCGAGCACCACGGTAACGTTGTCGCTGCCGCCGCCATCCAGTGCGGCGAGCAGGAGATGATCGACGCATTCCTGGACGGCGAGGTCGCGGCGCTCCACGATGCGGGCGATGGCCGCGTCGTCGACTTCCTCGGTCAATCCGTCGCTGCACAAGAGGAACGCCATGCCCGGCTCGAGCTTGCCGCGCGCCAGGCCGATGTGCAGCTGTTCCACCCCGGTGATGCCCAGCGCCTGGGTGATGACATTGCGTTGCGGATGACGTGCGGCCTGCGCGGCATCGAGCGTGCCAGCGGCGACCAGTTCCTGCACCAGCGAATGGTCGTGGCTGATCTGTTTCAAGCCGTTCTTCCAAAGATAAACGCGGCTGTCGCCGACCCAGGCCACCTCATAGCCCGCCGTGCTCAACCGGAGCGCGGCGATGGTCGTGCCCATCGGAAGGGCGTCGCGGTTACCGCGTGCCTGCGCCATGAGCCTTTCGTCGGCGCCCTTGATCGCCTCGACCAGGCTATGCCCGCGGGTCACGAGGTCGGCCACGGCGTCACGCACCAGGGCGGACGCCACTTCCCCGTGCTGGTGACCACCCATGCCGTCGGCGACCAGGAACAGGCCCAGGCCGGCATCGGCGTAATAGGTATCTTCGTTGCGCGCACGTCGCAGACCGACGTGGGTACCGTGTCCGAATTCGATCATGGGCTGCCGTGAGGGACGTGTGCGCGCAGGATGCCCGATGTCCAGGGAGTTGTCACGGCGAACCCGCTCGCGTATGATTGCCGGCTCGCGCGGACCACCGTGTGACCCCTTCGGAGAGGTGGCAGAGTGGTCGAATGTACCTGACTCGAAATCAGGCGTACGTGTAAGCGTACCGTGGGTTCGAATCCCACCCTCTCCG
>JABLTH010071711.1_pt1 | contig 30482 bp, 23 predicted proteins | sample 7875711 | NCBI WGS metagenome assembly JABLTH01 (sample SAMN14941262, study PRJNA633318) | bioreactor metagenome | isolation source: bioreactor | place: China | collected 2019-03-05 | reverse complement strand
TCCATCAATCAGGTGCTATCCGGGTCAGGCGGCAACGAGGCCGTTAGCGGAACGATTCATGCGAAACAGTGTAGCCGCGCGTCCGATAAAGATGCCGGACAGCACGCCCAGGATCAGCGCTGGACCGACCTGCCATACCAACTCCCCGCGCAGCGACGGATTGACGGCCAGCACGACGTTGATTGCATAGTTGAACAGAAAGATGGTCAGCATCAGCAGCATCGGCACCAGACTGCCCGGCACATGCAGACGGTCAATTGCGGCGTCGTAACGGGCGCCTGCGGTCGGCTTCCAGACCAGGAAAGTCAATGCTGCCGCGGTGAGCAGCGCCAGCGCCCATGCGGCAAAGCCCGACGCACCCCGCCCTGCCGACAGCAGGCCTACAAACAAGAAAGCGACCGGTGCGATCAGCACGATGTGACGACGGATGGTCCTTGCGCGTAGCTGCTGCAAGCCTAGTACCACCAGGGTGGCCAGGATGCCCCACACCCAAACCGGCGTGCCGCTGATGATTTGTGACGCGAACCCGTTCATTGCTGTCTCCAGAGTGTTTTCAATGCGATGACTGAATGTTTGCCGGTGAGCCCTTCGGCGTCAGCCTGCTGCGACAAATGGGGTGACTGGGGCGCCAGTGGCCGCATGGCGGCGCGGATGTCACCGGCGGATGCGAGCGCCTTGGCGCAAATGAATGGCGTTATGCGTCTATTCCGGCTTGTGGTTGTGCGGCAAGCGGCCGGCCGGCGGCGGTGCGCACGTGATTACTGCGGTAACAGAAACAGCAAAGCGAGGGGAACAACGTGGCCAAACCGACACTGATGCAGGGCTCCAAGGGGCCAGACGTCAAAATCCTGCAGGCGGCCCTGAACGCGTTGCCAACCGAGTACGCGATGCTGATCGTGGACGGCATGTTTGGACCGAAAACCGGCGCCCGTGTGCGCGAGGCTCAGGCCGCACTGGGTATCGTCATCGACGGCGTGGTGGGGCCGGTGACCTGGTCACGCATCGACGACGCGCTGATGTCGATTGGCATTCCCGGTGTGATCCCCGGCTCGAAGCCGCCACAATTCAGCTTCGAGTTCAGCAAGAACGACCGCCCCGGCGGCGGCCTGTGGAAGCCGGAGAAGGCATGGGATCTATTCACGCTGAAGGCGGCGATTGAGCGCCACAACCGCTCGTCGCTCAGCACCGAGATCATCCTCTCGATCTTCTTCGAGGAGTCGCAGTTCTGCAACCGCCGCCAGATCACCGACAGTGGCAAGGATGGGCCCGCCAGCGGCTTCGGCCAGATGGAAACCGGTAACCCGGACAAGCAGGAGTACTACGCCTGGGCGGGGCTGCCGGTTGATCCGCCGGGTACGTCAAAGGCGCAGCGTGGCGAGCAGGTGGCGGCGCGAATACTCGCCAACAATGAAGAGGCGGTGCGCATCCACGTGGGCTACTACAACTGGCTGAAGCAGGTGCGCGGCTTCGACCGCATGGGCACCCTGGCCGCGCAAGTCGGCAGCCACACGGTCTACATTCCGCTGTTTGTGAAGGGCGGTGACCTCATCCGCGACGCCTGGGTCAGCCGCAACCGCAAGGTAATGATTGATGCGCTGAACTACGCGCCGGCCAACAGCCCGAAACAAAACTCGGTACCGTGGCCACGCTTCTCGAAATTCTGGCGCTTCATCATCCCGGACTACACGATGGCCTGGGTGCCACCGGGCTGGGGAACAGCGCCCTGACGCCGTCGTCCCGGCGACTACTTCTTGGCGTTGAAGCGCTCCATCGCGGCCATGATCTCGGCGCGAGCGTCAGCGGCCTCGGTCCAGCCAAGCACCTTGACGAACTTGCCCGGTTCCAGATCCTTGTAGTGCTCGAAGAAGTGGGTGATGCGATCCACCTCAATCGGCGGCAGATCGCGTGGGCTCTGCACGTTGCGGTAGATGCTGGTCAGCTTGTCGACCGGTACCGCCAGCAGTTTCTCGTCGCTACCAGCTTCGTCCTGCATCTTGAGCATGCCGATCGGGCGGCATCGCACCACCACGCCGGGCATCAGCGGCACTGGCGACAGCACCAGCACGTCAGCCGGATCACCGTCTCCTGAGAGCGTTTTCGGGATGTAGCCGTAGTTGCACGGATAGTGCATCGCTGTCGACATGAAGCGGTCAACGAAGATCGCGCCGGTGGCCTTGTCGACTTCGTACTTGATCGGCTCGCCATTCATCGGGATTTCGATGACGACGTTGATGTCGTTGGGAACGTCGCGGCCGGGGGAAAGATTATCGAATGCCATGGAGGTCTCGCGAAAACGGATTTGTTGCGTCGCAGCATTGTAGTGGCTCGACCTGACGCAAAACTGGCGCAGCGAGCTTGTCCGGTGCGCTGCAAGGCGCATGCTCGCTATACTTCGCGCACTTTCCACCGCCGTCCCACGGGGTCATTTCACTGCCCGGTCTGCACCCACTGCGACCGGCCAGCGCAATGACGACGCCTTGGGACGCGCACCGTGAACTCACTCGTTCGCGGCCGTTGCATAGGCTTTCGTCGCATGATCAAAGCATTCATCGAACGTGTCCTGCCCCGCAAGAAGCCGGTGCGCGTCGAACATTCCGGCAAGGCGCTCGGCATCCACAGCGAGCACATGAGCAGGAACGCCGTCTACGTCTGCGAGAAATTGCAGCGGGCCGGTTTCGAGGCCTACATCGTCGGCGGTGCCGTACGCGACGCGCTGCTTGGCGTCATCCCGAAAGATTTCGACGTCGCTACCAATGCGACGCCGGAAGAGGTGCGCCACGAGTTCCGCCGTGCCTTCATCATCGGGCGCCGCTTCAAGCTGGTTCACGTGATGTTCGGCGACGAGACGATCGAGGTCTCTACCTTCCGCAGCAATCGCGGCGGCGAGGTGGAATCCGATGCCACCGGCCGCATTACCTCAGACAACGTCTACGGCACCCAGGCCGAGGATGCTGCGCGGCGCGACTTCACCATCAACGCGCTCTATTACGACCCGACGAAAGACGTCGTGGTCGATTTCATGGGCGGCCTGAAGGACGTCGAGAAGCGCACGCTGCGGTTGATCGGCACCGCCGAAACGCGCTACCGCGAAGACCCGGTGCGCATGCTGCGTGCGGTGCGCCTCGCCGTAAAACTCAATTGCAGCATCGCCAAGGCCACCGCGACACCGATTCGCGAGCATTCGGAGCTGATCAAGAACGTGCCGCCGGCGCGCCTGTTTGACGAAATCCAGAAGTTGCTGCTCTCCGGCTACGCCAATGCCACCCTCGCCGAGCTGCGCAAACACGGTCTCGCCGAGGGTTTGCTACCCCTGCTCGACCTGATCTACCAGCAGCCTGGTGGCCAGAAATTCATCGAGCTGGCGCTCGACAACACGGATCGCCGGGTACGCGAAGACAAGCCGGTATCGCCCGCCTTCCTGTTCGCCAGCCTGCTCTGGCACCAGGTGGTGAAGCGCTGGAGCGAGATTGAAGCGCGCGGCGAGCATCATGTGCCGGCACTGATGCTGGCAATGGAGCAGGTGATCGACGAACAGCGCGAGACGATCACACTGCCACAGCGGTTTGCCGGCATCACGCGTGAAATCTGGCTGATGCAGCCACGCTTCGAACAGCGCACCAGCAAGGCGGCGCTGCGCATGGTGGAGCAGCCGCGCTTCCGCGCTGCCTACGACTTCCTGCTGCTGCGCGCGGCGGCCGGTGAGATCGAGCAGGAACTGGCGGACTGGTGGACCAACTTCATCGAGTCCGACCCGGACATCCGCCAGGAGCTGATCAGCCAGCGGCAGCGTGCGCAACTCAAGCACGGCGGCGGGGGCACCAGCGACGCTGGCGGGCGCCGGCGGCGCTCACGTGGCGGAAGAGGTCGCAAGCGGCGCGATGACAGCAGTGACGGTGGCACCGGTGACGCTGGTAACGGCATCGAGTAGCAGTGACCTGGCGCGGCCAACCGCCGGCAAGAATGGCTGACGTCGCCCCCCCTGGAGCTGGCTGGCATCGGGCTTACCTTGCCTTGGGCAGCAACCTGCTGCAGCCGCAACAGCAGGTACTGCGTACGATACTGGCGTTGCAACAGATCCCGGGCATTGCGGTGGTTGCTGTCTCATCGCTCTACCAAAGCGCTGCGTGGGGCGCAGTGTCAGCGCAGCCTGACTACATCAATGCCGTGGCCGCAATTGACACGACGCTTGACCCGGAGTCCCTGCTCAGTGCCACCATGCGTATCGAGCAGGATCACGGACGCGTGCGCGGCCACGAACGCAACGCTGCACGGACCATCGATATCGACATCCTGCTCTACGACAATCTGGCCATCGACTCGGCCAGGCTGACCTTGCCCCATCCAAGGATGCACGAACGCGCCTTCGTCCTACGTCCGCTGGCGGAAATCGCACCGGGCGCCGAGGTTCCGGGTCATGGCAAGGCGGCTGATCTGCTGCGGGCGATGCCGCCCGCCGCCATCAACGCCGTCCACCCAGTCAGGCAGGCGGCTTGAGATGGATCTGACCGGACTGCGCTACGTTGTCGTCGAAGGCCCCATCGGAGTCGGCAAGACCAGCCTCGCACGACTTCTGGGTGAACGCCTTGGCGCTGAACTCCTGCTGGAAGCTCCGGCGGACAATCCATTTCTTGCCCGCTTTTACGCCGAGCCCTCTCGCTACGCCTTGCCAACGCAGCTGAACTTTCTGTTTCAGCGCGCCGACCAGGTGAAACATCTGGCGCAACTCAGTTTGTTTCAGCGCGTGGTGGTCGCCGACTTCATGCTCGACAAAGATCCATTGTTTGCCGAGCTCACGCTGGCCGAGGATGAACTGGCGCTGTATCGCAGACTGTATGCGCATCTGCAGCCGCAGTCGCCACGCCCCGATCTGGTGCTGGCGCTGCAAGCGTCATCCGACACCCTGCTCGCACGGGTGCGGCAGCGCGGCATTCGCTATGAGCAGGCGGTCGGAGCAGACTACCTCGTCCGCCTGTCCGACGCCTATGTCAGACTTTTCCACCGCTACGACGCGGCCCCGGTGCTGTTCGTCAACACCGACGGTCTGAACTTCGTCGACAACCCCGACCACCTCGGCCTGCTTGTCCAGCGCATCGCTCAGATGCGCGGCAGCCGTGAGTTTTTCAACGTCGATGCCATTGGCTGAGCAGGACGGCGCGCGACAGGCCGGCAGCGGTTCTTGGTTACACTCCCTCCGGTCGGAGTTCATATCAAAAGTAATCGTGGGGAGCATGGGTTGACGCCTCGGGTCGTATCGGAGCGTGTGTATCTGCGTGCGGTAGTTGCGCTCGGGCTGGCTGCACTTGCCCCCTCGGGCTTTGCGCTGTCATTTGGCGCCGAGCAGGTAACCTCCTACCTCGGGCAACCCCTGCGCATGAGCATTCCCCTGCTGGGTGCCGCCGGCGACTCGCTGGAGGCACGCTGCTTCCGCATCGCATCGTCCAGCCGAGCTGACGGCTTGTCCTCGGTCAGTCAGGCTCGGATTGAGCTGGATTTGGGCAACACGCCACGGCTGCTGGTGCGTAGCGCGCGATCCATTGACGAGCCGGTCGTTCGCGTCTCCGTCGAGGCCATTTGTGACACACCGATACGTCGCGAATACACCCTTCTGCTCGACCCTCCTCCGCTGACCGATCGCGAGCCAGCTGCCGCGGCCGCCACGCCGACCGCGATCGCACCGCCACTGATCGAGCCTGCTACCGGCGCGAATGACAATCTGGCCGGTGGCCCGGCAAAAGCGGCCGCAAAGTCCGCGCCTGATGCGCGTGAGCGGTCGGCAACCCGCAACAAGAACCGCCGGCCTGGCGTCCCGCGTGCAGCGGACGCCGCGACCAACTCGCCATCGGCGACACCCATCACGCCCTCCTCCCGCGCGGCCCAAACCACCGCCCGCAGGGACGAGACGAAACCCGTTGCGCAGCCCGCTGACGAGTTGCGAGTACAGGGCGGCGCTGCGGCAGGAGGTGTTGCGATCGAGGATGCTTCCATTGCCGCATTGGCCATTCCGCGGCTGCGCATTTCCAGCGACTTGCCGAGCTTTGATGCCAGCACAATGGTCGCAGGCACGCCAGCGACGTCTGGTGGCAACGAGCTGCAGGCAGCCATCGCCAAGGAGCGACGCGCCCGATTGTTTGCCGCCCCGATTGAGGAAGACCTCGCGCCCAGACTGGAAGCAGATCTGGTCGTCGCCCAGCGGCGTCTGGCCGAGCTTCAGGCGCAGATCGCTGCGGCAGGCGGCGGGTCTGTCGCCGGTGCAAAAGCCGGCGCAGGAGAAGCTCCTGGCAAGCGGGCAGCGACCAGCGCGACGGCCACTGACTGGGATTGGAAAAAGTGGTTGTGGATACCGGCAAGCCTGCTGGTGCTTGGCCTGATAGTGTTTCTCGTGCGCCAGCGCCAGGCCCAACGCGCGCAGGTACAGTTCGCCAACGCCGGACCGGTAACCGTGGTGCAGACCGGCGACGAATTTGATACGGTGATGCCGACGAAGACCGTCGTCAACACGACCACCTTGCGTACAGCGGCTGGCGCGACTACCTCGCAAAGCGCGGGCGAACCGTCACCAGCATCTGGCGAAGGGCCGTCAACGGTGGCAGCAGTACCGCCCCCGGTACCGATGACTGCCAAGGAGGCCAGCGAAGCGTCCGACCGGCTGATCAGCCCGTTGTTCCAGTTGCGTGACACCGAGTCACATGTCGATGTGACCGAGCTGTCGCAGATTACCGATGAAGCGCAGGTCTACTCGGATCTCGGGCGCAACGATCAGGCCATCGAAATTTTGCGTGCCCACATTGACAGCCAGGAAGGCCAGGATGTCGAGCACTCGTCGCCAGCCCCCTGGCTGATGATCTTCGACCTTTATCGACGCACCAACAACCGTGCCGGATACGACGAGTTGGCGCCCAGGTTCCGCAAGCAGTTCAACGGCCGCATGCCAGATTGGGACAACTACGGCCACGAGCTCGCGCTGGACGATGGACTGGAGGCTTTTCCGCACCTCGTGTCCCGCATCGAACGGGACTGGGGCACGATTGAGGCCAAGAAGTTTCTTGAGGAACTGCTATACGACAACCGCGGCGGCTCGCGGTTGGGCTTCAGTCTGGCCGCTTACCGCGACATTCTCTTGCTGCTGCAGTTGCACGAGGGAATTGCAGCCGGCACACCGGCCGATTTCCCGTCGGCAGATTGGGAATCACGTGGTGCCAACGATACGGATGGCACACCGAAGTGGGACCTTTCGCTCGACATGATCGACACCCCCAAGCCCGGCGAACTTGACTCGTTTCTGCGCAACATGCCGCCGCCCGAAAGGTCGTGAGCTGCCCCCAGGGCCACGACTTCCAGGCAACAAAGTACTCACGTCACGGCAGAGCCTCACAAAGCGGGCGCCGCACGGAAAGCCCCCCGGTCTGCGGCGTCACCACAAACTGGCAAGCGTCGTAACCTTGCGATTTGATGCGCCCGATGATCTCTGCCAGCACAACTGGCGCCAGGCGCGGCTCACGCGACAGCACCCATCCATAGCGCCGTGTCGGGTGCCCGACGACTGCCCAGCGATATTGCGGGTCAAGAGCGATGACCCAATAGTCGGCCGCGACCCAGAAACGGTACTCGCCAAACAGATCGAGAAATGTGACTTCCAGGCGTGATGCGGCTTGCCCTTCAACTGGACGCGCCCGGCCCAGAACCCGTTCCTTGCCGCCGTCGTCTCTGGTACAGACGTTTTCAACAATGATCAACGGCTGACCTGGGTCCAGGGAGTAGGTCGCCCGCGTATCGCGAACACATTTGCGTTGAAAGAACTGCGGAATCGCCGCAATTTCGTGCCAGCTCCCCATATAGCGTGACACATCCAGCGACTGTACTGGCGTCACGTCCATGCTGGCACTGCTGGCTGCCGCTGGAATCAGCGACAGCGCTGAAGCAATTGCACGCAGATGACTCATATACGCCACGACGCCTGTACGGCCCACAGGAAATTCGGTATGTCGTTGTCGAGGCGCCCTTCCTGCGTCGAGCAGGGGCCGACAGTTCGCCGACGACGGCGATCGTTGTTGCATGTAACTAGAAACAGCATGACAAGGATCTCAGGCGGTAAGACCGCAGATTATCGTGCTTCGGCCACCGTTCCCGATGGGCGAGCAGGACTTCTCGGCGCACATGAGGGCAGCCGCGATGCCAGCCAGTACATAAAGAAAAAGCGACCGCAAGGGTCGCCTTTTCATGCAATTGCGTCTGTTCGACCCAGACGCGTCATCGTCAAACGACGCGTCGGTCCGGCAGAAACAATCAGTCGAGCTTCATCGTGAACGGAATCTCAACCTCGTGGCTGCTGTCCGATTTCTCGGTACGGCACGCTGGATCCGTCAGCGGGCCATTGAACGTACGCTGTACAGCATTGCGCATGTTGCCTGGCGTCACTTCCCGGACCCGAACGTTGGAGAAAGAACCATCGGGATTGACTGTCGCGAGGATGGTACCGTCGATGCGATCGATACCTGCCTTGTTCATGTCGCGGGCCGGCGGCGAATCCGGGCGACACGGGTTGGGTAGCGCCGACATGCCGAGACGCGTAACCGCTGGTCGCGGCGGTGGCGCAGGCGGTGCCGGCGGTGCCGGCGGAACCGGAGGCGCGATCTTGTAATCGGTCTTCGGCGGTTCGGTTGTCGTCGTGGTGATCGTCGGTGCGGCCGGTGCCTGCACCACGACTTCAACCGGCGGCACGTACGGAGGCGGCGGCGCGGCGGGAGGCGGTGGCGGCAGATTCGGCTGCTTCGGCGGTGGCGGAGGCGGTGGAGGCGGTGGCGGTGGCGGCGGCAACTTGACCTCCTCCACGATCTTCGCTTCCAGCGGCTTCTTGATCACTTCCACAGCCTTGCGCGCCAGCCCGGTGACCAGCGCGTAGACAATGAAAGCGTGCAGAGCGAGCACGGCGGCGATGGCGATCGTTCGCTTGCTCGATTTCGCGGGTTTATAGGTGTAATCCATGCGTGTTCAGCGCTTTCTTCAGCTTTTGGCGTCGTGCTCTATGGCGTAGCGCTTTACAGGAATTGCTCGTGTCCGAGGATGCCCATCTTGACCAGACCCGCGCGTTGCGAGGCAGCCATCACGTAGGCAACGATCTCGTACTTGGCGAGTTTGTTGGGCCGCAAATGGATTTCCGGCTGCGTTTGTTGCGCCGCCGCCGTCATCATTTTTGCCTCAAGTTCAGCCCGGTTCGGCATCGCCGCACCGTTCCAGTACACAACGCTGTTTTCGTCAATGTCGATCTTGACGATTTCCGGTTCCACCAGCGGCTTGTTGGGGCTCGGCGGCGGCATATTCATGTTGACCGAGTGCAACTGAATCGGAATGGTGATGATCAGCATGACCAGCAGTACCAGCATCACGTCAATGAGCGGGGTGGTGTTCATGTCGACCATGACGTCCGCATCACCGCTCGAATTACCCAGGTTCATTCCCATAGGTTCAATCCTTCTTATGTCTGCGTGCGGCGCGGCTATTCGCCACGCGCTGCAGGTTCGGTCAGGAACGCGATCTTCGAAATGCCTGCGGAGCGGCACGCGAAGATGACCCGACCGACGCCGTCATAGTTTGCCGCCAGATCGCCCCGGATATGCACCTCGGGTTGCGGATCCATCTTGGAAAGCTTCTTCAGGCGATCGGTGAGATCGCGGATATCACGAATCGGCGTGTCATACATGAACATGCGGCCGTTGCCATCGACGGAAACAACGATGTTCTCCGGCTTCGATTCGCGGATCTGTATTTCTTCCTTCGGAAGTTGCACCTTGATCGACGTCGTCACCACTGGAATGGTGATCAGGAAGATGATCAGCATCACCAGCATCACGTCCACCAGAGGCGTCGTGTTGATGGTCGAGTTGACCTGGTCTTCGTCGCCGCTGGCGCTGCCAACGTTCATGCCCATGGTTCAGGCTCCGTTGTCAGATTCTTGCGATTACTTCTTGCCGGACGCGATCAGCACCGAGTGCAGATCGGAGCCGAAGTTGCGGATCTTGTCCATCGTGGTTTTGTTACGACGGACGATGAAGTTGTAACCCAACACGGCCGGAACCGCGACGGCGAGGCCGATGGCCGTCATGATCAGCGCCTCACCCACCGGACCGGCAACCTTGTCAATTGACGCCTGACCGGACACACCGATCTTCACGAGCGCGTTGTAAATGCCCCAAACGGTACCGAAGAGCCCGATGAACGGGGCGGTAGAGCCGACAGTAGCAAGGAACGCGAGACCATTCTGCATGTTGCTTTGCACGCTGTCGGTAGCACGCTGGATCGACTGCGTAACCCAGTCGGAGAAGCTGATATGCGCAAGCAGGCCTTCATGCTTCTTGGTTGCTTCGAGACCGGCTTCAGCGAGGAAGCGGAACGGGCTTTGCTCTTTCAGGGACTCAACGCCCTGGGCAATCGACGGAGCGCTCCAGAAGGAACTCTCGGCCTGCTTCGCTTGGCGGCCGATTTTGGACAGTTCAAGCAGCTTGGCAACCATGATGTACCAGGTGCCGACCGACATGATGACCATGATGATCAGGGTGGTTTTGGCAACGACGTCGCCTTCCGCCCAGAGCGCCTTCAGGCCGTAGGGATTCTCGACCTTTTCAGTTGCCGGTTTGCCAGCCTGGAACGGTGCAGGAGCCGGTGCAGCTGCGGGAGTCGGAGCAGCGGCAGGAGCGGCGGCCGGTGCAGCAGGAGACGCGGCCGGGGCGCCACCGGTGGCGGGTGCCTGAGCGAAGACGGACAGCGGGGCGCTGACCAGCGAGACGAACAGCACTGAGCCGGCCACAAGTGCACTGCCTGTACGGCGAATTGCTTTTTTCATTTCAATGGACACAGAAGACTCCTTTTTGCCTCACGGCATCGTCGATGTACGACATCATACATGACACTAGTTTGATTGGAAAAGGGGAATGTAACTTAGAAGCAAACTGCACACCACCGCGCGTCCCGCCGATCAAAACCGGGGAACAGTCAGTACGAACTTGAGGGGGTGAGGCTCGCAGCCGGGCGCAACCGCCTCGGCCTGGCGCGTGAGCGAGAATCAGACGGCTTCGCATGGGGCGAAGCCGCAGGACGGCGCCTGTTTGCAAAATACCTACATTCCTTGTGAGAAAACAATCGGAGACGCCTTGTGAGCGTCGCTGACTGTCAAGATCAACGAATCGGGACCAAACAAAACACAAGCCGGCCCACCAGGATGTGGTGGCACCGGCCTGAGCAAGCTGCGGATTATCGCAAATCCGCAGCGTCAACCATACTTACTTGAATTTGTAAGTGGCTGCGATAGTGAAGTAGCGACCAACCGGATCACCCCATTGCGGGTTGTAGCCGGCATTGGCACCGCTGGTCTCGTCGTTGTACGAGGGGCCGCGATCAAACAGGTTGTTGACGCCAAAGCGGAGCTTCAGGTTTTTGATGCCCGTGTAGCTGATCGAGGTGTTCCACACCTGGAATGCGCCGACCTTCTTGTTCAGGCCCAGACCTTCATAGGAGCCCACACCGTAACCACCGAGGGTCGCTTCCCAGGCGCCACGGGACCATGCGAAGTCCCAGGTGCCACGATAGCGCGGATAGTTGTAAGTGCCGTTGTACTCGGCAACCGTCGATGCGCCAGCGTCATCAAGCGTCGAGAACTTGTAGGTACCGACGTAGCTGACACCGAGCTTCGAAGACAGTTTGCCCATCGAGCCAAAGTCATTGCGAACCGCCAGCTCAATGTCAACCCCGTGGGTCTTGGTCTTGTTCAGCTGAACAGGGACCTGATTGATCTGCTGGATACGTCCAGCGCTGTCACGCACCACAATCGCGGGATTGTTGGGGAACAGGTTCACCAGGAGTTGGTCGGCGAAGGAGCCAATCTCGTCCTTGCGGTCAATCAGCCAACCGTCGATCGACAGACTGATGTCACGCGTCGGCTCAAGTACAACACCGAGGGTGTACGACGTGGACTTTTCTGCCTGCAGATTCGGGTTACCCTGCTGTACGCGACGAACGTCGATCACGCAATCCGGGTTCGACTCGTTGAAAACCTTGCAGCGGATCGGATCCTGGATGCCAAACGTGAACGACGTCTGCTGGGCCGGGCTGGTTTCGAACAGCGACGGTGCGCGGAATGCCTTCGATGCGGTAGCGCGCAAGAGCACTTGCTGCATCGGCTGGAAACGCAAACCGACCTTTGGCGAAGTCGCTGCGAAGCTGCCGTTGCCGCTGTACTTGTCGTAGCGCACCGCGACGTTGGCCTCAAGGGCCTTGGTCAGCGGCGCATTCAGTTCGGCGTAGCCGGCGCTGATGGTGCGATCACCAAATGCCTGTGCCGCGCTGATGGCGAGCGTGTCGCCCGTCTGCAACTGGATATCCGGAACGTCGGAAACCTTTTCCTTGCGGGTTTCGAAACCAACAGCCAGTGCCAGTGCACCGCCCGGAAGTTGCATCAGCTCGCGTGATGCCTTGACATCGAATCCGTCGAGGTTGGAACGGCCCTGACGCAACGAGTCGTGACGCAGGTAAGCGGCCACACCCGGCTTGTTCAGCGAGGGATTGGCGTAGTTGTAGTAGCCGTAAGTGGCAAATGCCTGCGGGCACTTGGCCAGTTCGTTGCGGAAGTACGTTGCGTAGGACGGGTTCGCCGCGAAGATCTGAGCCAGCGTGCCAAGGCCCAGCGGATCACCACCGGCCGCGTAGGCGGCGGCAGCAGCTGGGTTGGTGAGGCACATGACGCGCGAATTCAGCGCATTGTTGGTTGCAAACGTATCAATCTTGATGCGATTGAGGTTGGCAGCAGCCTCCCAGTCCCAACCGGCCGTTGTGCCTTTGAAGCCGAGCACCAGACGCGACGTGTCGGACGTGCCGTCATCGCCACGATTGCCCACATCGGCGAAGCGGTAGTACACCTCGGCGTCATGCGGGAACGGATTGCCAGTCTGACCGCCCGGAATGAAGTAGGTGCCGATGCCGACGTCGTCGGTGGTACCTGCCGGCCAACCAAGTCCTTTGAACTTGTTGCGCGTGAACAGCACTTCGGCGAAGCCGGTGATGTCCGACGTCACCGCGAAGTTGCCGCGAGCGTAGACGCCCATCTTGTCGGAATCGCCCTGCACGTTGCCAAGCTGGGCACGGTCATAGCGGCAGAATGCGCCGCGGATGCTGTTGCCGCCACCAACGGAGGTGCTCGGTGCACAGGTGCCGCCAGCGTTGTAATAGGACTCGCCGGTCACGGTATCAATGATCGTACCCGGATAACCGTAGGCGGAACGGCGATCAGCACCGCCCAGCAAACGCAGGTCCTCGGTGCGGGACCACGGGCGATCTTTCGATGCGATCGAATCACGGGTGGAGATGTTGGCGCCAATCAGGACGTTGAAGCGGTCCTTCGCCAGCGAACCAAAGCCTGCGGACAGGCTGGCGTTGAACGACTGGCCGTCGCTACGCGACGAAATGCCATAACCAGCGGACACTTCGACACCGGTGTAGTCCTGACGCAGGATCACGTTGACCACACCCGCCACAGCGTCGGCACCGTAAACGGCTGACGCGCCGTCTTTCAGCACTTCGATGCGCTCGACCGCTGCCAGCGGAATGTTGTTGATGTCGTTGAAGCCTTGCGGCGTGCCAACCTGCTGGGCAAACGGATAGGTCGGGAGACGACGGCCATTCACCAGCACCAGCGTGCTGTTGAAGCCGAGGCCACGCAGGTTCAGCGAGCCGCCACCAGGCGCGAAGCCGTTGGTGATGCGGTCGTCAATGGCGGCACCGGCGCCGGTGATGCGCTGCAGTACTTCATTGACTGTGGAGACACCGGCGCGCTCGATTTCCTGGCGGGAAATGACCTGCACCGGGTTGGCGGATTCGCCCTCGATGCGCTTGATGTTCGAGCCGGTCACTTCGACCTTTTCGACTTTTTGCGGTGTCGACTGCGCGTAAACAGCCCCGCTCGCCATCACTGCCACGGCGTTGATAACCGCAATGGCAAGATGCTTCCGTTTGATTTGCATAAAAAGATCCCCGAAAGATGACATGGATATGACCTGAGCATTCTGCATGTTCAGTGCGGTTCTGTCAGCTACCGGTCAGACGCTGTCCGTTGCGACGCCGGACCCGGTGACGATGTGAGCACCTGCCGGATGTCTCGTAAGTGCTTGATCTGGCGTTGTTTTGAACGCATCGAGAACAGCCCGTTGATGCCGAATCGGCATTCACATTACATCGTAAGATGCAAATCCGAATCCATCATCTTTTTCGACTTTTCCTTTATTTTACGGGGCTTAGACACGTTTTTTTATTAAAGTCGACTTTTTGCAAAGTAAGCTCTCAGGCCGCATTGAAACGCCATTTCCAGAAAATGCCGCTGCCACATGCGTTGCGCAGCTACAACACGCCACATGACACTACCTCCCGTGCAATCTCAGGTGATACAGACCGCGAGTTCGAGTGCGTCGCCGTCTTTGTGACGAGCGACGACACATTGCGACCAGCGACGAGTCGAGGCGCCCGATATTCAGCTAACTTTTCAGGTTTACTTTCGCGTGCTTCGCACGCAGCAATCTGGAGTTAGGATGCGTAAAGTAGTTGCGATTCTCGCCCTGGCGGTGCCACTGTTTGGCGCCAGCGCGCAGGCACAGCCGGCCACCGCCCCCGCTGCCAATCAATTGACGGTCGAGGACATCTGGAAGAGCCCGAGCCTGGCCGGCCCCACGCTGTCGCGCTCGGGCAAATACCTGGCGGCGACGGCACCGTTCAAGGGCCGTATGAACCTGCTGGTGATGGACATGGAAACCCGCAAGGGCAACCTGCTGACCGCATTTGATGACTACGACGTGATCAATGTTGCCTGGGTTGGCGATGACCGCCTGATCTTCTCGCTGGGGCAGGCGAACTCGCCCACTGGCGCTGGTCAATTCGACGGTGGTGGCCTGTTCGTCGTCGGTCGCGATGGCTCCGGCGCGCGCCGCCTGGCGCCGACCGTCCGGGAAACGCGGCAACGCAACCAGTATGTGTATCGCAGCCTGTCGTTGCACCGTACGATCCCGGGCAACACTGACGAGGTCATTGCCGAGGGCAACCAGACGTCGGCCGATTCCGTCGATCTGTACCGACTGAACCTCAATACCGGTCGCACCACCCTGCTCACCTCCGGCCGCCCGGCCGATCTGACCATTGAATGGATGCTCGACAGCAAGCTGGTGCCGCGTGTCGTGGTTGCCGGCGTAAAGGATGAAATTACCCGTGTCGTCTACTACCGCAAGGGCGAAGGCAGCCCGTGGGAAGAGATCGCACGCTATTCGCGCGACAAGGGCGCGGTGTTTGTTCCGCTGGCGTTTGAGTCGGACAACAAGACGCTGCAAATCGCCACCAATCGCGATCGCGACACGATGGCAATCTATCGCTACGACCCGGAAACAAAGAAAGTCGGTGAAATGATCGCGTCGCACCCGCGTTTCGACATGGGCGCAGACTCGCAGGGCGACCGCGTGGCCGGCGTTCTGGTGGAAGGCGAAACCGACCGGGTATTGGGCTATCAGGTCAACGGTGACAAGCCCGAGACGGTCTGGACCGACGAGGGCCGGGCCAAAACCCAGGCCATGCTCGATGCAGCGCTTCCGGGGATGGTCAATACGTTCCGGCGCACGCCCGATGGCAAACGGCTGCTGGTGACTTCCTTCTCGGATCAGAAGTCCACGCGCTGGTACCTGCTCGACGAGCAGAAGCGCACGCTGGAAGAAGTCGGTGCGTCACGCCCGTGGCTGGACGGAAAACTGGTCGAACAACGTCCGTTCCGTTACAAGACGCGCGACGGACTTGAAATCACCGGCTACTACTTCCTGCCCAAAGGCTACAAACAGGGCGACAAGTTGCCGACCGTCGTTCACATTCACGGCGGTCCAAGCGTCCGTGCGGATCGCTTCGGGTCAGGATTCGGCTTTATCGAAGGGCAGTTGTTCGCCTCGCGCGGCTACGCCGTTGTAGTGCCCAATTTCCGCATCACACCGGGAATCGGCAGCAAGGTCTACACGGCAGGCTTTGGCACCATCGGCCGCCAGATGTCGGAAGATCACGAAGATGCACTGAAATGGGCTGTCGAGCAGGGATTTGCCGATCCCAAGCGAGCCTGCATCTCGGGTGCAAGCTACGGTGGTTACGCGTCGCTGCAGGCGATGGTGAAGACGCCGGATCTGTTCAAGTGCGCCGTCGCCGGCCTCGCCGTCGCCGATCTCGTTTATCAGAACACCTCGCTGGACACGGACTACGTCAGCAGCCCGGCGGCGGTCGACTTCTGGAAAGCCATCATCGGCGTGCAGGACCTGAAGTCACAGCTGGTACGCGACATTTCACCGGTCAACAATGCGACCAAGGTCAAGGGTGCTGTGTTCCTGTATGCCGGTCAGGATGACATCCGTGTCCCGATCGACCAGATCATCCGCATGGACAAGGCACTCAAGGCTGCGGGCAACCCGGCCAAGGCCTTTGTGATCAAGGAAAAGGAAGGCCACGGATTCGGTCGACTCGAGAACAACATCGACCTGTACACCCAGGTACTGAAGTTCCTCGACGAGCAGATCGGCAAATAGCAAGCCAACCGCAACAACCAGCAAAAAAGGAGGCCGAGGCCTCCTTTTTTGTTGCCGGCTGACCGCTAGCGGGCGAACCGTTTGTGTCGGCAGCTACCTCGGATTCGGTGTGTTCTTCTTGATGAAGGCATCGAAGCGTTTGTAGAACTCGAAAACGTTCTTGTCGAGCCGATAGCCATGCCCTTCATCGGCCACGAACATCCACTCGTGCGCTTTACCGGCACGTTCAAACGCCGCACGGATGACGCGACCGTTTTCGATATCGACGTTGCGATCCTCGCCGCCGTAGGCGTGGAATACGGGGCCCTGGATCCTGCTGACGTAGCGCGCCGGTGACATCCGTTCAAACATCTCGCGATTGGCTTTCTGGTCACCGATGACCAGCTTGGCGAGATAGCCAAAGTCAGAGTACTTTTGGGCCGGCTGCGTGTCCTGTTTGACGAACATGTCGGCAACGCCCACGTAGTTGACGCCCCACTTGAAGAGCTCCGGCCGCATGACCATCACCATCAGCGTTGAATAGCCGCCGTAGCTGGCGCCGAAAACGCCAATGCGGTTGCGATCGGCAAAACCCTCCTTGATGGCCCATTCGACGCCCGCAATTTGATCCTCCATGGGTGTATCGCCGAAGTGCATGTAGCCGGACGTGAGGTGACGGCGGCCGTATCCGGTCGACCCCCGGAAGTTTGGCTGCAGCACGGCAAAACCTCGGTTCGCCATAAACTGGACTTCGGGGTTGAAGCCGCCGATATCCCGCACCCAGGGCCCACCGTGCGGATGCAGGATCAAGGGGACCGGAGCCCCAGGTCGATAACTCGCCGGCAGCGTCAGGTAGCCGTCCACCTTGAGCCCGTCTGGCGCCGTCCACGATACGTACTGCATCGGCCGCATCTGCTTCGGGTCAATCCAGGGGGCCGGACGAACACCAGTTTCCTCCAGCGTCTTCTTGTCCTGATCGAAGATGTAGTAGCGCCCCGGATCGGTGTCGGACGATGACATGACCAGCGAACGACGATGATTCGGGTTCCAGCGATTGCTGTAGCCCGCAGGCAGCGCCGCGTCGAGCATGGCCTGTGTCTTCTGCACGGCGGGGTCGAACCAGACGGTCTTGCGGCGGTCGGCGTCGTAAGTGACGCCGATGATCTTGCCAGGGTCTTCGTCTCGTCCACTGAATCGGAGCGCCCCGCCACCGCCGCCGAGCGGGCCAGGACTCACCATGTCGAAGCGATCGTCGCCGTAAATCAGTTCACCCAGCTTGTTAGCTTCAGGGTCGAAGCGAAAGAAAGCGACAGTGTCGCGGCCGATGTTGCTGGCAACGAACATGGTCTTGTTGTCCGTGTCGAAACCAACCGGAATCACCACGTCCTTCAACATGTGATCCCACTGACGCAAGACCTTGAATTGCTGCTTGTCGGAGGCGCGGTAATGAAACGCGTAGACGTTCTCCTTCTGATCCTCGGTATAGGCCGCGCGAGCCAGATTGTTGCGATCCAGAACCCAGTCATTCACCTTGCCGGGCGAATCAAAGCTGATCAGTGACTTGCGCCCGGTCACGATATTCATGCGATACAGATCCTGCGAATCGGCAGAGCGGTCATTCGCGGAGACAATCACTTCGTCCCTGCTGTCCTTGATGCGGCCAACGAAACTGGTCTGCCGGCCAACGTACTGGCCGGGTGTCGCCGTGATCGGCTGCACCAGGATGCGTGAATTGCGTCCGTCACGATCCACGGCAAACAAGCCACCGTCGCCCGCGTTGGCCGCCAGTTGCTGCATGTCACCGGTGGTGAACAACAGGCGCTCATTGCTCGCCCACCAGAAACTCAGCACATCAGCCTTGTCGAAGTTGGTCACTCGCGTGGCAGCGCGTTTGTCGAGATCGATGATGACGAGGTTGTAGCGACTGTTTACCGGCATCAACGCCGCCATCGACTTCTGGTCCGGCGAAAACGTCAGCGAGCGGTACTCGGTCTTCTTGAACAGCGTTTCGACCGGGATCTCTGCGGCGCCCTGACCGATCGCAGCGGGGAGTGGCAGCAGAAACGCGCCGAGACAGAGCGCGAGAAAGCGAAAGAGTGGTGTGTTCATGCGTCGGAAGTCCTGTGGGAAGCGGGCGTCGGCAGATGCAATGATGCCATGCTGCGCGATCTGGTGAAACGGCACCAGCCGACACATTACCACCCGGAGACGGGCGTCGCACAAAAAGAAAAAGGGGCCGAAGCCCCTCTTCCGAAGCCCCGCGAGGGGCTTTGCGCCTATTACTTGAACTTGTAGGTCAGGTTCAGGCGGTATGCACGACCACGCACGTCGAACTGCGTGAAGTCGTACAGGAACGTCGAGGACGTGCCCGGATCGTACGGCGGTTGCTTGTTGGCGATGTTCAGCACCGAGCCGGAAATCTTCAGCTTGTTGTTGAACTCGTAAGCGCCGAACAGATCAAGCGTGGTACGCGAACCAATCTTGTCGCCGTAAACGCCGGTCTGGAAACGCGGATCGTTGGCGGTCGAGAAGTAGGTCGCGGCCAGCAGCTGCTGGTAGTAGCTGTGGATGTAGTTCGCGGTCAGAGCAGCAGAGTACGGACCCTGTTCCCAAGACAGTTGTGCGAAGCCACGGATACGCGGCAGCGAGGTGTAGCCGTTGCCGCCCACATACTCGTCGCCGTCGATGGTGTACTTCTCGAGATACGAACCACCGGCGCGGAAGCCCAGTTTGCCGTACAGCGTGTTGAGGCGATAGTTGAGGTCAAAGTCAAAACCGCGGGTCTTTACTTCGCTCAGGTTCGTGTAGTTGGTTTGCACCGACACGATCGCGTTCGTCGCCGGGTCACGGGTGACGATACCCTGCTGAACACCGTTGATCACGCCGTTGTTGTTAACCAGGTTCTGGAAGCTGTAGGAACCAACCTGGTCCTTCCAGTCGATCTGGTACCAGTTGACGCCGATGTTGAGGTCACGAGTCGGTTCGAACACGGCACCGATCGTTGCGCTATTGGACGTTTCAGCTTTCAGGTTCGGGTTACCCGCGAAGATACCGGAAATGTTGATGCCCGAAGCGCCCGTCACCGGATCATTCACCTGGGTGAAGAACGTAGCGACCGACGGCGAGATTTCCGGCAGCGTCGGAGCGCGGAAACCCTGGCCCCAGTTGGCGCGGAGCACGACTTCCGGCGACACTTTCCACTTCAGGCCAACCTTCGGCACCGTCGAGCTGCCGTAGTCGTTGTAGCGGTCAGAGCGAACAGCCAGTTGAGCCTCAAGGCTCTTCAGGATCGGCAGGCTGGCTTCGGCGAACACCGCGATGCTGTTGCGATCGCCGTCCGTCTTGGTGATACCCTGGCCAAGGATCAAACCCTGCTGGGCGATTGCCGCCGGGCTGTCCTTAAGCTTTTCGCTGCGGTACTCAGCACCAACCGCCAAGCCAACCGGGCCGCCAGGCAGCGTGAGCTGGGCAAACTCGGTGGATGCGCGGGTGTCAATGAAGAACAGTTCCGAAGCCGACTTGCGGTCAAAATTGGCGCGGATCGAATCGCGAACCGCAGCACTGTTGGCCGACGGATTGTTGAGGTTGTAAGTCGAGCTGTTCGATGTCGGCACCGGCGGCTGGGCAGCCGAAGAGATGCCGAACGCAGCGCTTACGCCAGCGATGTTCAGACGGTTGGTGTTGGTCGACGTCACTTCGTTGCGCGACCAGCCGAAGGCGCTGTCACCGTCCCACGAGCCAGCCGTCCACTTCAAACCAGCCAGCACGCGATAGGTGTCAGACTTGATCGAGGTGTCGCGGGTACCCATGTCGCTCAGCGAGCCAGCGTAGCGAGCCAGCGTGCTGAACGGATTGCCGGCGACGCCCGGGGCGAAGTTCACCGTGTAGCTGAACGGACGCAAGCCAACCGCAGTCTGGGTCAGGCCGGTCGTGTTGAAGAACGGTTGGGTGAAGATCTGGTTGCTCTTGACTTGCGACAGACCGACCTCGGCATAACCCTGCAGGTTCGGCGAGATCTCGACCGTGCCGCGGCCCAGGAAGCCAAAACGCTCGGTGCCCGGCAGCGCGGTGATCGCGTTGTTCGAGTTGTAAGTACAGAACGTGTTGGTGGCAGCAGCGCGCGCTTGCAGCGTGGCCAGCGTGGCAGCCGACTGGTTCGACGACAGGTTGATCAAACCGGCAGCAACAGCTTGCGGGCCGGTCATCAAAGTGCCGCCAGCGGCGTTACAGCCTGGAACAGCCTGGAAGTTCTGGGTCGCAACACCGGCGTTGGTGTATTGCTGCCACGTGCCGAGGCCGGTCAGCGAGTCGAAGTTACGACCGCCGCCTGCACGACCACGCCAGTCACGCGAGGCGCCGAAGTCGGTGTCGCTCAGCTTGACCAGATCACGCTTGTAGTAGTCGAACACGCCGAGGACCGAGAACTTGTCCTTGCCGAGGTCGCCGAAGCCGCCAGTGGCGCTGAAACGGTAGTCGTTCTTGCCGGCAGCGGTGCCCGCACCAGCCGACATTTCGATGCCTTTGTAATCCTTGCGCAGGATCACGTTGACCACACCGGCGATCGCGTCAGAGCCGTAAATGGCGGAGGCGCCATCCTTCAGCACTTCGATACGCTCAACAGCCGCCGACGGAATCGAGTTCAGGTCAACGAAGGTGTCTTGCAGGTTTTGCGCGAAGCCATAACCAGCAGTACGACGACCGTTGATGAGCACGAGGGTGGCTTTTTGGCCCAGACCGCGCAGCGAGATGCCCGAGGCGCCCGGTGCGAAGCTGTTCGAGAAGCTTTCGTTGTACGAGTTACCGCTGTTGGCCGGCACATTGCGCAGCACTTCAGCGATGGTGGGCTGACCGGACTTCTCGATCTGCTCACGGGTGATGACGTCAACCGGCGCAACGGTCTCAACATCGGTCCGCTTGATGTTGGAACCGGTTACCTCGACTTTTTCGACCTTCTGCGGCTGTTGCTGTGCGTAAGCAACCCCGGTGGCCACAAAAGTTGCCGCGATAGCGACAGCCAATTGCTTCTTTTTAATCATAAATACCTCTGTAATCCCCATTGCGGGCGGTTGGAAGAATGACTTTTTAATTCTGTCATCAAGCCGTCATTTCGCCTACAGGGATGTCCTGCCGGGCGCTTCGGAGCGTTCCGCCCTCCGTTGCAAGCCTCGCAGGCTCAATCTCTGTAATTCTTTGAAATATAAGCGATTTTTCCAAGACCGGCCAGTACCTGAATCCGAAACTGAGGTCATCCGGAGCGCTGAACAGCTGTACAGAATCGTTACAGGAATTTTGACGAAGCCCATTGTTTGCAGGGCTTTCACGCGATTTTCGCTAAAAGTCGACTTTCCCGTAAAAGCGGCGCCAAGCCCTTTCATAATGGGCCTTTCAGGCCAGAGCCAATCAGCAGACGTTGCACCGCTACAACAGCACGTTAGATGTACGACAACGATCGTGTGAACGCATGTTGATGGCAAATGCCAACTGAGTCAGCGAGGCAAGTGGCAGCGTCGCACGTGATGGCTGCGCTGGCGATGGCAGCACGCGACCGGCGACCATCCCGGCTGGCGCGTACCAACCGGGAAAAGCCGCCTCCCCTCCGCGATGTTTGAGGTCGTGCCTGCTAGCCGTGGGCGCCCAGGCCCTTCGGGATCGAATCCAGCAGCTTGCGCGTATAGGGCTGCTGCGGCGCCGAATACAGGGCGTCGGAATCACCCTGCTCCACCACCTCACCGTTGTTCATCACCATGACTTCGTCGCTCATGTATTTGACGACGGCGAGGTCATGCGAAATGAAGATGTAGGAGAGGCCAAATTCGTCCTGCAGGTCCTGCAGCAGATTGAGCACCTGTGCCTGCACCGACACATCCAGCGCCGACACTGACTCGTCACAGATCAGGATGTCCGGCTTCATGGTCAGGCAGCGCGCGATGGCGATACGCTGACGCTGGCCGCCCGAGAACTCGTGCGGATACTTGTAGAAGCTCATCTCCGGCAGTCCGACTTTCGCCAGCAGCTCGAAGGCCATCTTCGCGCGCTCATCGGCGCTGCTGCCGATGCCGTGCACCACCATCGGCTCGCAGATGATCTGACCCACAGTGAAACGGGGGTTCAGCGACGCATAGGGGTTCTGGAAGATGATCTGGATGCGCTTCTTGTAGGGCAGGAATTCCTTTTCGCGCATGGCAAGAATGTTCTTGCCGTCGAACCAGGCCTCGCCCTTCGTGGCATCGTGCAGCTTCATGATGGTGAGGCCGACGGTGGTCTTGCCGGAGCCGGACTCACCCACCAGCCCAAGCGTCTTGCCCTTGCGCAGCTTGAAGGACACGTCCTTCACGGCATGGAACACGCGCTTGCCGAAGAAGCCCTCACGCGAGACAAAATCCTTGCACAGGCCTTTGACCTCAAGCACGACTGGATCGCTATCCTTGACGCCCCGCGTGCGCTGGTCGAGACGCATCTGGTCAGCCCGCCCGCTCATGAAGTCATCGATCACCGGCAGACGCTTCGGACGCGAATCCACCACCGGACGGCAAGCCAGCAAGGCGCGGGTGTAGTCGTCCTTCGGTGCAGCAAAGACCTCCCTGGCCGCCCCCTGCTCACGGATTTCACCGTGCCGCATCACCACCACATGATCGGCGATATCGCCCACCACCGCGAGGTCGTGAGTGATGAACAGCACGCTCATGCCATGCTTCTTCTGCAGCTCGGCGATCAGGTCGAGGATCTGCTTCTGGATGGTGACGTCGAGCGCGGTCGTTGGCTCGTCGGCGATGAGCAGTTTGGGTTCACAGGCGATCGCCATCGCAATCATGACGCGCTGCTGCTGGCCGCCGGACATCTGGTGCGGGAAGCTGTCGATCTTGATCGCCGGCTCCGGAATGCCTACCTCAGTCAACAGCGCGATCGCACGTTCGCGTGCCGCCTTGCCAGCAAGCCCCTTGTGCTCCTTCAGCACCTCTTCGATCTGGTAGCCCACAGTGAACACCGGGTTCAGCGAGCTCATCGGCTCCTGAAAGATCATCGAGATTTTGCTGCCGCGTAGCGCCCGCTTTTCGGCGTTCGAGAAAGTCAGCAGATTGCGGCCTTCGAACTCGATCACACTGGCACGATCAACGGTCGCGTTTTCCTTCGGCAGCAGACCGAGAATGGCCAGCGAACTGACCGATTTGCCGGAGCCGGACTCGCCGACCAGGGCGACGGTCTGGTTGGGCATCACGTCGAACGAAATGCCCTTGAGCGCTTCGAAGGAGTTCTTCTTGTCGAGGCGGAACTTGACGCGAAGATTCTTGACGGAGAGAAGTGGTGTCGTCATGGTGTCCTCGCTACTTCAGTTTCGGGTCAAGCGCGTCGCGCAGCGCATCGGTGAACAGGCTGAACGCTGTAACCAGCACTGCCATGAACGCCGTGGCCGCCACCAGTTGCCACCAGTAGCCAAGAATCAGTTCGTTCTGCGCCTCGTTCAACATCGAGCCCCAGCTCACCGTATCGACCGGCACACCGAAACCGAGGAAGGACAGGATCACCTCGCTCTTGATGAATAGCACCACATGCAGCGAGAGCTGTACCAGCACCACGTGCGAGATGTTCGGGAAGATGTGCACAAACATGCGGCGCATGTTGGATGCGCCAATCGCGTTGGCCGCGCGCACGTAGTCGCGCGCCTTGTGCTTCAGGTACTCGGCGCGCACCAGCCGAAAGATGCTGGTCCATCCGGTGAGACCGAGAATCAGCACCACGGTCACGATGCCCTTCTGCTTGAGTACGGCGGCAATCGCCAGTACCAGCAGGATGTAGGGAATCGAGCTGAAGATCGAATAGAACCAGTTCAGCGCGTCGTCGGTCTTGCCGCCGAAGTATCCGGCGAAGGCGCCGAGGACGGTACCGAGCAGCGTTGCCACGATGGCGGCGGCAAAGCCCACCAGAATGGACGTCTCCTACCCCTGGATGACCTTCTTGAGTACATCACGGCCCCATTTGTCGGCGCCAAACGGCAAGTGCTCCGCACGTTTTTCGTCCGCCTGCGCCACAGCACCGTCGCCCGTCCGACCAAGCTGTTTGCGCAGCTCGGCCATGACGTCTGCGAGCGGGTCAACCACCTTGATGCCGGAGTCAACCTCGCCCGTGGCCTGACCGAGCTGGCCCTTCAGTTCGATGATCACGTCGCGTAGCGGATCGCGATCGTTGACCACCTCCGCCTTGGCGGCACCGCTGTCCACTGCGGGCCCGCTGTCCTTGGCGCCAGCCTTGAGGTCAGCGGCCGGCTTGTGACTGTCCTTGAACAGCGTCGGCGGTGCGTAGTTGATCGCCACTTCACGGTTCCAGTCTTTCGCCACCAGGCCAACAAACGAAGCCAGTGACAACAAAAGAAACAGGATTACCGCGATCATCGAAACAATGGCGATACGGTCACCGAGCAGGCGCTTCCACGCTAGCGACCAGAGACCGGGGGAACGGGCAGGCGCGCTGGCCGCCGCGGCATTCATTGCAGCAGTAGTCATCTTGCCGTCCTTATTTCAGTTCTACGCGCGGATCGACTGCCTTGTAGAGCAGATCCGCTGCCAGGTTGGCAAGCATCGTGGCCAGCGCCACATAGACCGTTATCGCCTTGATGACCGGGAAGTCCGAGCGTTCCACTGCGAGGATCACCTCACGGCCGATGCCCGGCACCGAGAAGAAGCGCTCAATCAGGAACAGGCCCACCAGCAGGCCTGGCAACTGGATCATCAGGTTGGTGATGATCGGAATCGACGCATTGCGTAGCACGTGCACAAACATCACGCGGTTCTCGGAGAGCCCTTTGGCCCGGGCGGTACGCACGTAGTCCTGGTTCACCTCGTCAAGCAGGAAGGTGCGGTACAGGCGGATATTCGGTGCCAGCGACACGACCAGCGCGATCAGGATAGGCAGCGCCGCAAACTTGAACAGGTTTTCGCCGAAGTTATTGCCCCAGCCCTGCACCGGGAACAATCCCCATTTGTAGGCGAGCACATACTGGAACACGATGATGTAGACCAGAATCGAGATCGACTGCGCGACCGTGCAGGTCACCATCGCTGCGCGATCAGTGAACGAGCCGCGCACATAGGCCACTGCCAGCGCGATGCTCACCGCGATGATCGTCTCCAGAATCAGCAGCGGCACGGTGATCATCAGCGATGCCGGCAGCCGGGACGCAAACATGTGCGACACCACCTCGTTGGTGCTCCAGCTGGCGCCGAAGTCAAAGGTCACCACCTGTTTCACGAAGATCAGCAGCTGCATCCAGTAAGGCTCGTCGATACCGAGCTGCTTGCGGATATTGGCGATCTGTTCCGGGTTGGAGATCTTGCCGGCCAGCAGATAGGCCGGATCACCGCCCACCACGTTGAACAGCGTAAAAATCAGCAGGATCACCCCGGCCATCGTCGGGATGATCTGCCATAGTCGGCGAATGATGTAGGCGGCCATGAGCTACTTCCCCATATTGATGTCGTAATACATCCAGTTCGCCAGCAGCACCGGATGCCGCTTGTAGCCGAGCACCCACGGATACACCATCTGGTTGCGGTAGCGGGTCACGCCGAGCACCCACGGCGTATCGGCCTCGAACTGCTTCTGCATTTCGAGATAAAGCTTGTCACGCTCGGGGCCATCGGGCAGCACGGCAGACTGCTCGTAGAGCTTGTCGTAAGCCGGGCTCTTGTAGCAGCCGTTATTGGACTCACCAATGTTCTTGCTGTAGAGCAGTTGCGTGAAGTTGTCGCCGTCCGGATAGTCGGCAATCCACGCCGCGCCGCGAATCATGATCTGGCAACGTTTTTCGCGCTTGATCGAATCAGCGAATTTCTCTTTCTCGGCTTCATAGCGGATGCCGATCGCGTCCATGTTCTTCTTGTACAGCTCGTCGAATTCACGCTCGATGGCGATTGGCGTCGAGGTGTATTTGAACGTGAACGGTTTGCCATCCGGTGTGTTGCGGTAGCCGTCGGCGCCCTTCTTGTAGCCAAATTTGTCGAGCAACGCGTTAGCGAGCGCCGGGTTGTAGCTGACGCTCGATTTGTAATTCGCCTGGTGGCCAACGATGCCCTCGGGGATGATGAACTCGGCCCGCTTGGCGTTGCCTTTGCGGATGATTTCGATTTCTTCGTCGCGGTTGATGGCGTAGGCAATCGCACGGCGCAGCGCGACCTTCGGCAGCTCCAGGCCACCCCACACCGGGTCGTTCCACTGGAAGTAGGTGTAGGTGTACTCCGGGTCCACCGCCTTCTGCACACGAATGCCTTCCGCCGCCAGTTCCGGCGACAGCTTGCCTCCCGGCAGCGCCTGCTTGATGAACGACTGCGGCATGTTGATGAAGTCGAGCTGCTTGTTCTTGAATGCCAGCCAGCGCGACTGCTCTTCCTCAATCGGGTAGATCTCGACGCGGTCAATCTGCGCGAGCGGCTTGCCCTGCATCTGCTTGACGATGACTTCGTCGTACGGATCGTCGGCGTTGGCCTTGAAGTTCCAGGTGCCACCACGCCAGTTCGGATTCTTTTCAAGAATGATGCGCTGGCCGCGCACCCATTCCTTCAGGTAGTACGCGCTGGAGCCGACCGGATGGCTCTGCACGTCGTTCGGGTACTTCTCGACCACTTCGCGCGCAACGATAGACATTGCCACATGCGCCAGCACGTAGCCAAAGTTGTAGTCCGGCTTGGTCAGCGAGATGCGCAGCGTGTGCGAATCGAGCACTTCAAGGCCCGGCACTGGCTCGTCCCACAGCAGGCCATCGGACTTCTTGCTTTTGTCATACCAGGCGTTGAGGCCAACGATCTTGCCATCGGTGAGGAAGCGCCACACCGGTTTCAGCGAATCGTCATAGTGGCGCTTGAACGAATATTCAACGTCGCGCGCTGTCACCTCACGCTTCTTGCCGTTGAACACTTCATGCGGCGAGAAGTAGGCACCTTTCACCAGCTTGATGGTCCAGCGCTTGCCGCTGTCCTCAACCAGTGGCATTTCTGCGGCAAGCTTGGGTACGAGCTTGGCGGGGCGTGCCATGTAGTCGTAGGTCAGGATGGTGTCGAAAATGCCGTCGATGACCTCGCTGGAGTAGAGGTCATGCGCAGTCACCGGATCGAAACCGGACTCGCCGATCACGAAGGGGAAGCGAACGACCTTCTTGCCGTCAGGGGACTTAACGGGTGATACGGCCGAGACAGTGGCACCGTCGGTGCCGCTCTTTGCCGTGTCGCCGCAGCCCGCCAGCAAGCTGACTGCCGCAACTGTTGCAGCGCCCACGCCGATCAGACGTTGCGCCAACCCCCGCCTCAGTGAATGTGAAAGAGGCCAAGTTGCCATAGTTGTTATTCCGGTCTTGTGGACCGCAAATTATCGGAAGCGGCGATTGTACGGGCGCTGCGCCACGAAACGGCCCGCGACGGCCCATTGGCGCGGCCTCGCTGTCGGTCGCGTCACTTCAGCCGCGTCAACTGCGGGGAAACCCCGATCACCAGCATGCCGACCAGCGTCACCGTGTCCGGCACCGCACCAAACACCAGCCAGCCTATGGCCACCGAGAGCAGCAACTGCATGTACATCCACGGCGCGATCACGGTGGCCTGGGCGAGACGATAGGCGCGGATCAGCAGCAGATGCCCCAGTGCACCCAGCACGCCAGTCATCAGGAACACGACCCAGGTGATGAGGCTCTTGTCCAGGTACCACCCCGGCGTCCACCACAATGGCGCCGCCAGCGTCATCAGCAAGGCACCGACCAGCCCGGCATACATGAGCTGGGTGCTGCTGCGCTCGGGCGCACTGTCGGACGCGCTGGCTGCCCGAGTAAGTGTTTGATACGCCGCGTTGCAGCAGGCGGCGCCGAGCACCAGCAGCACGCCGGTCAGCGGCACCTGCGAGCCGGGACGCACCACGATCAGCACGCCACAAAAGCCCAGCGCGATGGACACAATGGTCCAGCGACCGGGCCGCTCATGCAGAAACCACGACGACAGAATCGTGGTCAGGATCGGCGTCAGGAAGAAGATTGCCGTCCCCTCGGCCAGCGGCACATAGCCGAGCGCAGCGAAGTAGAACAGCGTCACCCCCACCATCATCACGCCGCGCACCCACTGCACCCAGGCGCGGCGCGGGCGGAACAGGCGCACGCCATCGCGCCCGGAAAAAATGGCCAGCACCACGAGGAAATGGCCGAAGTAGCGCGACCAGGTAGAAGCGCCCACCGGAACGCCCTGTGCGCCCAGGTACTTGCCGCTGGCGTCGAGACAAAGCAGTAGCGCCAGCCCGACCAGCATCAGGAGGATGGCGCGCCGGTGATCGTGTGAGGCATGCATCTGCCTGCATTTTGCACGCTGGGAGCTATTCCGCCGTGGACGCCAGCCGCTCCGTTTGTACGGGCGAGCAATTCAGCAGCGGACGGTCGCCGCCGCCAGTGACAGAATGTCGGCCATGATGATCACACCAGTCATACTTTGTGGCGGCAGCGGCACCCGTCTGTGGCCGCTCTCGCGCTCGCACATGCCCAAGCAGCTGCTCGCCGTGCACGACGAGGCGACCATGCTGCAGGCCACGGCGCAGCGACTCGCTGACTTCGATGCCGCTGCCAGCAGCGCGCCCATCGTGGTCTGCAACGACTCGCACCGTTTCGTCACCCGCCGGCAGTTGATGGAAATTGGCGAAAGTCATGCCCAGTTGATTGCCGAGCCGGCCGGCCGCAACACTGCGCCAGCGCTCACACTTGCCGCGCTGCGCGCGCAGGCAGCCCACCCCGGCGCTGATCCAACGCTGCTGGTGATGCCAGCCGACCACGTGATCGCCGATATCGGCGCCTTTCAGCGGGTGGTGGCGACCGCGTTGCGAGTGACGCAGAACACCGCTGCCGGCGACGCGATCGTCACCTTCGGCATCGTCCCCACCGAGCCTGCCACGGGTTATGGCTACCTCAAGGTCGGCGGCACCAGTGCTTTCGATCCGGCCGCCTTCGTGCTCGATTCCTTCGTTGAGAAGCCGCCGCTGGAGAAGGCGCGCGACTATGTGGCGAGTGGGCAGTATTTGTGGAACAGCGGCCTTTTCGTGGTGCGTGCCAGCGTCTGGCTGCGCGCGCTGGCGGCGCTGGAGCCAGCGATGCTGGCGGCCTGTGAGGCTTCGCTGGCTGGCGCCAGCGCGGTTGGTGACGACCTGCTGCCCGACGCCAAAGTGTTCGCGACCTGCCCGTCCAATTCGATTGACTACGCGGTCATGGAAAAGCTCGCCGCCTCGCCAGCCCTCAACATTCGCGGCGTGGTGGTGCCGCTTGATGCCGGCTGGAGCGACATCGGCGCCTGGGACAGTGCCTGGGCCATTGCACCGAAGGATGATCGCGGCAATGCGGCAATTGGCGAAGCCATTTTTGAGCAATCGAACAACACCTACGTGCGGACCACCGGCCCCAACGCGCCCGTGGTGGCCTGCGTCGGCATTGATGACGCCGTGATCGTGCATACGCCGGACGCGATTCTGGTGGCGAGCAAGGATTACGCGCAGGACGTCAAGAAGATCGCCACCACGCTGTCCGAACGCAGCGACAGCCGCGCACAACTGCATCGCCGCGTCGAGCGGCCCTGGGGCTGGTACGACTCGCTGGGCTCGGCGCCGCCCGAGGGCTCAGCGCTTGCCTATCAGGTCAAACACCTCGGCGTCTATCCGGGACAGGCGATCTCGCTGCAACTGCACCACAAACGTGCCGAGCACTGGGTCATCATCAAGGGCACGGCGACCATCACACTGGGTGAGCGCGTGCAGGCCTACAAGGCCGGCGAGCATGTGCACATCCCGGTCGGCACCGTGCATCGCATCGCCAACGAAACTGACGACCCCGTTGAGTTCATCGAGGTGCAAATGGGCAGCTACCTCGGCGAGGACGACATCGTCCGCCTGGAAGACCGTTACCAGCGCACGTAGCGC
>JABLTH010118965.1_pt1 | contig 30510 bp, 32 predicted proteins | sample 7875711 | NCBI WGS metagenome assembly JABLTH01 (sample SAMN14941262, study PRJNA633318) | bioreactor metagenome | isolation source: bioreactor | place: China | collected 2019-03-05 | reverse complement strand
GGCGGGGTCGTAGTCGCGGTGCAGCAGGAAGTCGAACAACGCGAACTCGAGCTGGCGGACCAGGAACAGGCCGGCGTGGAAATGCCGCGCGGCGAGCATGCGCTGGAACAGTTCCTCCGGCAGCGTCTCGCCGGTCTGCCAGTGGCGTGCGAACAGGTCCAGCGCCTCGCGGTTCCAGCCGAAGTTCTCCATGAACTGGCTGGGCAGTTCCACCGCGTCCCATTCCACCCCGTCGATGCCGCCGATCGAGGGCAGATCCACCTCGGTCAGCAGGTGGTGCAGGCCGTGGCCGAACTCGTGGAACAGGGTGAGCACGTCGTCGTGGGTGAGCAGGGCCGGCCGGCCCTCGGTGGGCGGCGCGAAGTTGCAGGTGAGGAAGGCCACCGGCAGCTGTTTCGCCGCCCCGTCGTCGAAGCGGGCGCGGCACACGTCCATCCACGCGCCGCCGCGCTTGCCGCTGCGTGCGTACAGGTCGACGTAGGCACCGGCGAACACCCGGCCGTCGGCGTCGACCACGTCGTAGTAGCGCACGTCCGGATGCCACACGTCGACATCGTCACGCGCGGCCAGGGTGATGCCGTAGAGCTTGCCGGTGATCGCCCACAGGCCATCGATCACCGCCGGCAGCGGGAAGTACGGCTTGAGCTGCTCCTCGTCGAGGTCGAAGTTCTTCTGGCGCAGTTTTTCCGAAGCGTAGGGCACGTCCCAGGGCTCGAGGTTGTCGAGCTGGAGCTCGGTGCTGGCGAAGTCGCGAAGCGTGTCCAGCTCCCGGCGCGCGACCGGCTTGGCACGTCCGCCGAGGTCGCGCAGGAAGGCCAGCACCTCGTCGGTGGAACCGGCCATCTTGGTCGCCAGCGACTCCTCCGCCGCGTTGGCGAAGCCGAGCAGCTGGGCGGCCTCGTGGCGCAGCGCCATGATCCGGTCGATGCGCGCGGAGTTGTCGTACTTGCCGGCGTCCGGGCCCTGGTCCGAGGCGCGGGTCTGGTAGGCCCAGTACACGCGCTCGCGCAGGTCGCGATTGTCGGCGTAGGTCAGCACCGCCTGCACGCTGGGCTGCTTGAGCGTCACCAGGAAACCCTCGAGTTCCTGTTCCTTCGCGTACTGGCGCAGCACGGCGCGGCCGGACTCGGGCACGCCGGCCAGGTCGCGCTCGTCGGTGATGTGCTCGTGCCACGCATCGGTGGCATCGAGCACGGCGTTGGAGAACTCGGTGCCGAGCCTGGACAGCGCCACGCCGATCTCGCGGAAGCGGCTGCGCGCCGGCTCCTCCAGCGCCACGCCGGACAGGCGGAAATCGCGCAGCGCGTGCTCGACCAGCGCCCGCTTGGCGCGCGGCAGGGCGGCGAACGCCGGCGCATCGGCCAGCGCCTGCACGGCGGCATAGAGGTCGCGGTTCTGGCCCAGCTCCAGTGCGTGATCGGTGAGCTTTTCCTCGGCCGGACCGTAGGCCTCGCGCAGCGCCGGCGTGTCGGCCACCGAATGCAGGTGGCCGACCGGCGCCCAGGCCCGTGCCAGCCGCTGTTCCAGCCGCTCCTGACCGAGCATCACGGTGTCGAAGTCGCGCGGCGCGTCCGGCGCGGTCATCGCGGCGATGGCGGCGCGGTAGTCGACCAGCAGCGCATCGACCGCCGGACCCACGTGCTCGGGGCGCATCGTCGAGAACGGCGGCAGCGGCGCATCGGACAGCAGGGGGTTGCCGGCGGGGGCGGTATCGGAAGCCATGGGATCTCCTACGTGGTGGTCCAGCGTGGCGACCGCCGAAGTCGAAATCAAGCGGCGGCGCGGGCTGCAGCGTGGTCCTGTCACATTCGCTGCCTAGCATGGGCCGGATGGCCCGCGTCCCTGCCGACCTGCTGCTCGAGCACCCGTTGTTCTGCCGCCTGGATGCGACGACGCGGCGGGCGCTGGGCGCTGCCATGGTGCGACTCGGGCTGCCGGGCGGACGCCCCGTGTTCAAGGCCGGCGAGCCGGCGGACGCGCTCTATCTGGTGGCCAGCGGCAGCCTCGGCGTATTCGACGGGCCGACCCAGCTGATCCGGCAACTCGGCGCGGGCATGAGCGTCGGCGAAGCCAGCCTGCTCGGCGACGGCACGCGTCATCGCACCGTGCGTGCCCTGCGCGACAGCGAACTGCTGCGGCTGGATCGCCCGACCTTCGAGGCCCTGCTGCATCGCCATCCGGACCTGCTGCTGCAACTGGCGCGCGATACGGTGGCACGGATGCAGCCGCGGGTACGCGAGGACCAGGCCAACGACTCGCCGCGCACCTTCGCCCTGGTGGCGGCCGATGTCGGAGTGCCGGTGCGCACCCTGGCGATGCAGCTGGCACGCGAACTGGAAGCACTCGGCAGCGCCGTGGTGCTCGATGCCCAGCAGGGTCGCGACCGCAGCGCCGACTGGTTCGCCGAACGCGAAGCCCAGGCCCGGTTCGTCATTTATCTGGACGAATCGAAAGACCCGGCCTGGCGTCGACGCTGCCTGCGCCAGGCCGACGTGCTGCTGCCGGCCGCCCGCGCCAACGATGCGGCCCGCCCCTGGCCGGACCTGGCTCATCCGGCCGCCGCAAGGCACCGGCCGCGGCACCTGCTGCTGATCCACCCCGGACACCGGGTCGCACTGGGCTGCGCCGCCCGCTGGCGCGCGGTGTTCAGCGGCAAGCTGATGCACCATCACGTCTGCCGCGCCGCCGACATGGCGCGGGTGGCGCGCCTGGTCAGCGGGCATGGGCGCGGGCTGGTGCTGGCCGGCGGCGGCGCGCGCGGGCTGGCCCACCTGGGCGCACTGCGGGCGCTGGCCGAGGCGGGCCACCGCTTCGATGCGATCGGCGGCAGCAGCATCGGCGCCATCGTCGGCGCCGGCATCGCGGCGGGCTGGTCGATCGACGAGTGGCAGTCGCGCTGCGTGAACGCGTTCCTGCGCGGGCGGCTGCTGTCGGACTGGACCGTGCCGCTGGTCGCCCTGACCCGCGGTGCTCGCGCCACGCGCACCCTGCGCGGCACGTTCGGCGCGCTGGCGATCGAGGACTTGCCGCTACCGTTCTTCGCCACCGCGACCAGCCTGTCCGGTGCCGGTCCGCGGGTGCTGCGGCAGGGACCGCTGTGGCTGGCGCTGCGCGCGTCCAGCGCGATCCCCGGCGTGCTGCCGCCGGTGCTGCAGGACGGCGAGGTGCTGGTGGACGGCGCGCTGGCGAACAACCTGCCCACCGATGTGATGGCGGCCGACGGGCTGGCGCACATCACCGCGCTGGACATCCGCGCCGAGATCACCCTGCGCGCCGGGGTCGACGAGGCTTTTTCCCCGCCCTGGTGGCGCGTGCTGCTGGATCGCCGGCAGCGCCCGGGCCTGGTCTCCAGCCTCGTGCGCGCGGGCATGGTCAGCGGCGAGGCGGCGGCACTGGAACGCCGGGCGCTGGCCCACCGGCTGGTCACCCCTGCGCTCGACCACGTCGGCGTGCTCGACTGGAAGGACTGGCGGCGGGCGGTGGAAGCGGGCTACCGGGCGACGGTGGAGGTGCTGGAGAGCGAGAAGTGAGCGGAGAGGAGTGAGGAGTGAGAGAAAATCGGCTCCCCCCACGCTCTGGCTCTCTCTCGCTCCTCACTCCTCTTCCCTCACTCCTAGAATGCCCCCATGAGCATCCGCACCTACCAGAACCACACCCCCACACTCGGCCAGCGCGTCTACGTCGACCCAGCCGCCACCGTGATCGGCCGCGTCGAGCTGGCCGATGATGTCTCGATCTGGCCCGGCGCAGTGCTGCGCGGCGACGTGCACTTCATCCGCGTGGGCGCGCGCAGCAACGTGCAGGACGGCGCCGTCGTGCACGTCACCCACGACGGCCCGTATTCGCCCGGCGGCTTTCCCACGGTGATCGGCGAGGGCGTCACCGTCGGCCACGGCGCGGTGATCCACGCCTGCACGATCGGCGATCACTGCCTGATCGGCATGCACGCCACCGTGCTCGACGGCGCAGTGGTGAAGAAGTTCGGCTTCGTGGGCGCCGGCAGCCTGATCCCGCCGGGCAAGGTGGTCGGCGAGCGCGAGCTGTGGCTGGGCAACCCGGCCCGCTGCGTGCGCCTGCTCAGCGACAAGCAGATCGAGCAGTTGCACTACTCCGCGGATCACTACGTGCGGATCAAGGACGGCTACCTGGCCGAAGCCGGATGACACCCCGGCGCGTGCTGTTCCTGTGCAGCCGGCACCGGCTGCGCAGTCCCACCGCGGCAGCGGTGTTTGCCGGCCGGCCCGGACTGGAGGTCGACTCTGCCGGCCTTGCCGACGACGCGGACACGCCGCTGGATGCCGAACAGCTGGACTGGGCCGATCTCGTCGTGGTGATGGAGGCGCAACATGCGCGCCGCCTGCGCCAACGCTTCGGGCCCCGGCTCAAGGGCAAGCGCGTGGTCACGCTCGACATACCCGACGACTACGATTTCATGCAGCCCGAACTGGTCGCGCTGCTCGAGCGCCGCGTCACGCCGTTACTGCGCTGAGGCGCCGGCGGGGCTGGCTGCCGCGGCTTCCGCTTTCGCCTGTATCGCCGCGGCGCGCGCCTCGTCCTCGCGCACCACGATCGCGCGCTGCGCATCGAGCTTGCCGGCCAGCAGCTGCACGGTGAAGTTGTTGTTGTCCACTTCACGCAGCAGGCGCAGCTCGCGCGCCGCCTCGTCCAACTGGCGGCCGTTGATTGCCTGTTCCACGGCCTCGGTCGCCTGCGGCAGGTGGCCTGCCAGGTTCTCGCGTGCCGTCGCGTTGGACGGATCCAGCTCCAGTACGCTGAGGTAGAACTCGTAGGCATTGGCGCCGGCCGGCGCGATCAGGCGATGGTCCTTCAGCGCCTCGTCGGCCAGCTTGAGCAGGATGCCCACCCCATCGTTGCCCGAACCGCCCGCACTGTCGGCGCTGGACGATCCGCTGCCGCCATGCGACGAGCCGCACGCGACCAGCGCCATCACCAGGGCGAGCAGCGCGCCGCGGCGCGGAAGATCACGGCGCACGGCCGGCATGAACGGCTGCATGGACTTCACTCTTGGTCGGGGCCAGCACGGCATGGTGCGGGGCGCGCATGTCATCGCCGTGACGGTGACGCGTATCTGCGTTACAGACGGAAGTCGAGGCGCTGGTGCAGGTCCATCGCGATCGGCTGGCCGTTACGGGTCGCTGGCTTGAACGACCAACGGCGCCCCGCGGTGGTGGCGGCCAGATCGAACACGCTGCCGGGCTCGGCCTGCAGCACGCGCACCGCATCCACCCGTCCGTCGGGCAGCACGGTGAACGCCAGCTCCACCCAGCCCTGCCGGTGGGCGCGGCGCGCTTCCTGCGGGTAGTAGGGCTCCACCCGGCGCAGCAGCACCGGCGCGGTCATCGGGATGGCCGGCGCAGTCGTGGCTTGAGCCGCCGGGGCAGCCGCCGGCGAACGCCGGACGACCGGTGCGGGCGCCTGCACGAGTGGCGGGAGCGGACCGTGCGCGGGCGCGGCGGCGACCGCCGTCGTATTGCCCTTCGGCACGGACGGCGGCGACGGCCTGACGGCGGACGCCCAGGGGGATGGCACGGCGGGTGGCACGGCAGACTCCGTCGCCAGCGCGGCAAGCTGGGTACGCAGCAGGGTCAGCGTGTAGTTGGCCGGATCGGCGCGGCTGAGCAGGTCGAGTTCGCGCTTCGCCTCGTCGATGCGGCCGTCGCGGATCGTTGCCGCGACCTGGTCCGCGGCATAGGGAAACAATTCACGCAGGGCGTCGTCGGCGATCCCGCGCGAAGACGGCTGGGAACGCAGGGCCAGATAGCGCTCGAACGCGTTGTCGTCAGCCGGCATCAGCAGATGCTGCGCGGCGACGTCGGCGCGTGCCGCGCGCAGCAGCGTGTCCGCCGCAGGGGTGTCGACCGGGCGGGTCACGGTGCCGGTAGCGGCACGTGTCACCGCTAATGCCGGTGTCGGCGCTTCGCGGTGGATCCTTTGCCACCACGCGTGGACGAACACACCGGCCAGCGCCAGCAGCAGCACGACCACCGCCAGGGCTGGACGGGTGACGCCGCGCTGGCTGCGGCACCGCGCGGGAATGGAAGATCGAAACATCGGCTGACCGGGGATCGTCGGCACCGGCAGGCATACCGGCGGCGCGCAGGGTAGTCAGGCGATGTTGCGATCGCGTGGCGGCTTGCCGTCGAACTGGAGTGCCGCTGCCGTGCGCGCACGGCAGCGGCGATATGGCTACCAGCCCAGCAAGGCGCTTCCGCTGACCGGTGAGCCGTCCGGACGGGTGAACCAGTAGACGTGGTTCTGGCCGTCCGGGCAGCCCACCCCGCTGGCGTCGTCGGTGACCACGCCGTCGGTGCTGGCCACGTCCGTGCGGTAACAGCCGCCGAGCGAGTCGCCGAAGGCGAAGCTCTGCGCGTTCTGCTGCCCGTTGTGGCCGGTCACGTTGAAGCTGCCGTCGAAGTCCAGCGTGTCGCCGGCGTCCACCGTGTTGCTGACGTGCGCGGCGTACAGCGTGCGCCCGGCGAACTCGCGGCGGATGTCGTTGGTGTAACCCTGATGCACCTGGGTCGCCATGACGTAACCGCCATCGCTGGTGGGATCGAAGCTGTAGTCGACGTGCAGCGGGTAGCGGAGCCGCTGGTGGTACTCGGCGACGAGGTGGCGACCGATGCGGTGGCGGCTGACGCCGTCCACCGAGGTGAGCTGGTCGGTGACCTGGCGATAGGTGCTGGCGTCGATGGTGAAGCTCTGCGTGTCGGTGAAGGCCACGGTCTGATCCACCGTGCTGTCCACCCGCCCGTGCGAGGTGATGGCGTATCCCGCGATCACGTAATGGCGGCTGAGACGGGTGGTGATGGCGCCGCTCATGTTGCCGCCCGGGTCGGTCGCCAGCGTGTCGCCGATGGTCGGCGTCGGCGCCTGTCCGGCCAGGGTGTTGCGGAGCAGCCCGCCGCGGACCCGGCGCAGGTGCGGATCCCGGTAGAGCAGCAGCGTGGCGCTGGCCAGGAAGTAGTGGTTGGCGCCGGCGACATTCACTGCCACGGTGTGCGGGTTGCCGTCGCTGAGCAGTCCGGCGAACGGCGTGAGGTCGACCCGGTAGGGCATGAAGTTGAGCGTCTGCACGCCCGGCGTGGGCCGCCACAGGTAGGGATCGATACCGCCGGTGTAGATCCATGGATAGACCGGAGCCACGCCGGCCGGCTGCCCGTCGATGCTGACCTCCGCCTCGCGGAAGTTGCCGCCGCCGCACTCCTGCACTTCGGCTGCGTAGCTGTCGGGTACGCAGGTGTACCAGAACTCGTCGCTGCTCTGGCTCTGCGCGATGACGTCCAGGTAGGCGCGATCGATGTTGGTCGGCAGGGTCAGCGTCTTCGACAGCGGGCTGTCGGCGGTGTCCAGCAGGGTGGCGTTGCCGACGGCGTCGCTGCCGAGCGGCAGCACGCTGTCGGGCGTGAGGGCCCCCGGGGCCCGCAGCGAGGCCGGATAGAACAACAGACGTGCGCTGCCGTGATCACGCCCGTGTAGGTGCCGTTGACCACGTTGCCCAGTACCGCGCGGCCGGCGGCGGGCTGACGGAGCAGGGCGCTGTAGTCGGTCAGGTCGCGCTCCACGTGCCAGCTCGGCGAGACCGTGGACGAAGGCTCCTGGGTGGTGCCGTAGTAGAGGTTCACCCCGCCCAGCCAGAGCTGTGCGGTGCGGTCGAACTGGCGTCCGGCAGTGACGGAGAAATCCGCTTCCAGCACGACTTTGGCCCAGTGCGTGCCGCAGCCACCGGGCGGCGCATAACTGTACGGGTGGTCGCTGAAATCGACGAAGCTGTCGCCGCTGAACAAGGTCACCACGCACGGCGTGCCGGGCGGTCGCGGTACGGCCGGATCGGCAACGGTAACGTTGGTCGAGCCTACCGCGCTGGCGTCGGCCACGCATGGGCCGGCGATCGACAACGCACCCAGCAGCCCGCACAACCACGGGCCGCACTTCGAATTTCCCCTCGGCAACATGCGCGTACTCCCTTCGTCATGATGCCCCCTGTGAGGCGCACGCTAGCACGGACCTGCCGCGCAAGAATTCGCGCTCCGCGGATGAAGCGCGGCGCTCATCGCGTCGCCGCTTCCAGCCGGGTCAGCCAGCGCAGGGCGTGGTCGCGATCGTCGCCGCACATCACCGGTTCCGGGCGCAGGCTGGCGCAGACGGCCGGGCGTTCTGGCCGGCCGAACAGCCGGCAGCGGTTGGCCTCGTCCAGCTGCACGCAGCGCACGCCGGCCGGCTTGCCGCGCGGCATGCCGGGGATCGGCGTACTGATCGACGGGGCGATGCAGCAGGCGCCGCAACCGGCGCGGCAGTCCATCGGGTGGCTCAGCCGCGCAGCATGGCGTAGACCGGATCGGTGTCCGGACGATGCCCATGCCACAGCTCGAACGCGTCGGCCGCGGTCTCCACCAGCATGCCCAGCCCGTCGAAGGCGAACAGCGCGCCGGCACTCTTCGCCCAGGCGAGGAAACCGATCGCCGCGGTGCCGTAGCTGAGGTCGTAGCAGAGAGCGCGCGCGCCGACCAGCGCGGTGGGCAGGTCCAGCGACTTGCCCAGCACCCCGGCCGAGGTGGCGTTGAGGATCAGGTTGTAGCTGCCGATGTCGGCGAGATCCTCCCAGTAGCGGGTGTGGACGCGTGCCGGTTCGCCGATGGCGTCGGCCAGCGCATCGGCCGGTGCCGGACTGCGGTTGACGATGGTCAGGCTCTGCACACCGGCGTCGAGCAGCGACCAGGCCACGCCACGCGCGGCGCCGCCAGCGCCCAGCAGCAGCGCGTCGTGGCCGCGCAGGTCGACGCGATGGCGATCGGTGAGATCGCGCACCAGGCCGGCACCGTCGGTGTTGTGGGCGGCCAGCCGGCCGTCGGCGAGGCGGGTCAGCACGTTGGCGGTACCGGCGCGGTGCGCGGCCTCGCTGGCGGTATCGGCCAGCGCCAGCGCCGCGGCCTTGTGCGGCAGGGTGACGTTGGCGCCGTGGCCGCGGTCGGCGAAAAACGCCTCCACCGCCTGCGGAAAATCCGCTGGTGCAGCGTCGATTGCCCGGTAGTCGATGGCGAGGCCGAACTGCACGCCAAACGCCATGTGGATGCGCGGGGAGAGCGAGTGGCCGATGGGGTGGCCGAACACGGCGTAGCGACGATCGGTCATGACGCGTCCTTCAGGAAACGGACGTCCATTCTAGCCGCCAGGCGCGGTCCGGTCCGGGGGAACCTACGGCCGGTCGAAGCCCGGCTTGCCGAGATCCTCCGGCCGCTGCGGGACCTTGCGCACCTGGCCGACCGGAAAGCCCTGCGACCTCGCCATGCCGAGCAGGCGTCGGTATTCCGCATCGGGCAACTGCCGATCGCGGGCCATGATCCACATGAGCTTGCGCGAGGGCAGACCGACCAGCACCGCGCGGTAGTCGGGCGACAGGTCGACGATGATGTAGTCGGAACGGAACGGCCACACCAGTTGCACCTTCCAGTGCGCTGCAGTGGTTGGATCGGGCAGCCAGGCCTTGCCGCCCCAGGTCTTTTCCGGCCCGTCGAAGCCCTTGCGGTAGTGGTAGGTCACGGCGATGGTGCCGTCCGGCTTCAGTTGGTACTCGTCGGCCGTGGCGACATCGCCGCGCTCGGCGAAATAGGGTACGTGGGCGATGACGTACCAGGTGCCCATGTAGCGCTGCAGGTCGACCGAGTGCGCCTCGCGCAGCGGCGGCTGGCCGGCGCAGCCGCCGAGCAGGGCGATGCCGAGCAGCAGGGCCGGGGATCGGGATGGACGTTGCATGGGCGTGGGCCTCGCGGGTCGGGACGACAGGCTTACGATCCACCGCATCGAACCGATGCAGCGGTGGGTGCACGTCGCCGGCCATCGCAGGCGGTGAGACCGGGCCGTCGGAAGCTCCGCGGCAGCCATCCCGCCGCCGGAGTCCGTCATGTCCCGCCCGTCGCACACGCTCGCCGCCACCCCGTCGTTTTCTCAGTACGCCGCCGCCGTCAGCCTGTGCTGGCTGCTGGTTGGGGCCTTCGCACTGGTGCTGACGCCGTTGCCGGCGCGGACTGTCGGTGCCGGCTGGTCGCCGTTGTTCTGGCTGGTGCTCGCCCCGGCCTGCGCCCTCGGCGGCCTGCGCGTGCGCCGCGGTTGAGGCCGGACCGGCAGATTCCCACCCAGCGCTGCCGGCAACTGTGCTAAAAGACACGCTCTTCTGAACGTCTACAGTGCCTGGCGGTGCGGCCCCAGGCGTTTGCACGGGGCCGCATGGCACTACCTGACAACCTCTGGTTGCCTGCGCTGCTCGGCACGCTCGCTACCTTGCATGCCTATCTCGCCCTTGACGTGATTCCCCGTGTCACCGGGGCGCGCGGTGCCGTGGCCGCGCTGTGGCTGGCCCTCGGCGCAGCCGTGCTGGCGGTCGGGGTGTGGACCACCCATTGGCTCGGCCATGCCGTGCCATCCGGCCTGGGCGGCGTGCATGCCGCGTTGGCCGGGGGCATCACCTGGCTCATGGCCGTGCTCGCCCTGTGCCGGGCGGCGCGACGGCAGGCGCCGGCCGCCGGCCTGCTGCTCGGGTTGGGCCTCGTACTTGCCACCAGCGTGGACCTGCCGCCAGAACGGATCGGCGACGGGGCCGGCATGCTGGCACTGGGCATGGTCGGTGCCATGCTCGCGATGTGGTGGCGCGTGCGCGACACGCGCGGCTCAGCGATGCATGCCTGGGGCTCGGCCGCGACGCTCGGCCTGACCATCGCCGGGCTGCCGCTGGCGGGCACCGCGCTGGCGGAACGGGCCGGAACGGTAACGCTGGTACCCGCCCACGACGCCGCAGCGTTAGTGATCTCTGCCCTGGTACTGCTGTTGGCCGCCGTGGTGCGGCGCGCCCAACAGGAACTGGCGCGGCAGGAGGCGCAGATCCGCGGCGAACTCGAGTCGGCGCGCCAGGCGCTGGTGCATCAGGCCTTCCACGATGCGCTCACCGCCCTGCCCAACCGCGCCAACGTGCTGGCTCAGCTGCACGAACTGCTGCCGGCGGCGCAACGCGAGCAGCTGGAGGTGGCGGTGATGTTCATCGACCTGGACGGCTTCAAGTCGATCAACGACACCCTCGGCCACGAAGCCGGCGACGAGTTCCTGCGTCGCGTCGCCGAGGCCCTGAAAGCCAGCGTGCGCGCGCGCGACACGGTGGCGCGCTTCGGCGGCGACGAATTCGTGGTGGTGCTTGAGCGCTACCGCAGCCGCGAGAACCTCAGCGCGATCTGCGAGAAGATCCTCGCACGGGTCGGTGCACCGGTGCTGGTCGCCGGGCAGAAGGTGACCGCCACGCCCAGCATCGGCGTGGCGATGTTTCCCGACGACGGCGCCGAGCCGGCCGAGCTGCTGCGCCACGCCGACATCGCGATGTACGCCGCCAAGCAGCGCGGCAAGGCCGGATTCTGCTTCTACGAACCGCTGATGATCGCCCGCGCCAGCGAGCGGCTGGCGCTGTCCACCGATTTGCGCGAGGGGCTGGGTCGCGACGAGTTGCGCGTGTGCTACCAGCCGAAGGTCGATCTGCGCTCGCGCGAGCTGGTCGGACTCGAGGCGCTGGCGCGCTGGGCACACCCCACCCGCGGGCAACTGCCGCCATCGATGTTCATCCCGCTGGCCGAGGACTGCGGCCTGATCGCCCGCCTCGGCGAGCGCGTGGTGCGCGAGGTGGCCGGGCAGATCGCGCGCTGGCGCGCCGAAGGCCTGCCGCTGGTACCGGTGGCGATCAATCTCTCGATGCAGGAGGTACAGGGCCCGCGCTTCGTCCCTTCGCTGCTGCGCACGCTTACCGAAACCGGCCTGGACCGCCACGCGATCGAATTCGAGATCACCGAAACCGCGGCGATGACCGACGTGCACACCACGCTGCGCCACCTGCGCGAACTGGAAGGTCTCGGCTTCCGCATCGCGATCGACGACTTCGGCACCGGCTTCTCCAGCCTCAGCCACCTGCGCCAGTTGCCGGCGCGCACGATCAAGATCGACCAGACCTTCGTGCACGGCGCGAACGGCTCGCACCACGATCGCGAGATCACCGAGGCGATCATCGCGCTGGCCCGCAAGCTGCGGCTGCACACCGTGGCCGAGGGCGTGGAAAGCGAGGAACAGGCGCGCTGGCTGGTGCGGGCCGGTTGCGACATCGGCCAGGGCTACCTGTTCGGTCGGCCGCTGCCGCCGATGGAAACGGCCGCCCTGCTTGCGGCCGGCCGGCTGGCGGCACCGCTCGGCGCCTGAAAACCCGCGCCGCGCTCAGCGGCCGATGCCCAGCCGCTTGTGCTCCAGCCGGCGCAGGAACTCCTGCATGATCCGGCGATACAGGTCCTCGCCGAGGTAGACGTCCTCCACGCCGGCGTCGATCGACGGGTTGTCGTTCACCTCGATCACCACCGGCTTGCCGTTGACCTGCTTGAGGTCCACGCCGTACAGGCCGTCGCCGACCGCGTGGGTGGCCTTGAGCGCCAGCTTCAGGACGTCCGGCGGTACGTCGCGCACCGGGATCGTCTCGAACCCGCCGGACTTGGCCGTGCCCTTGGCGCCGTGGTTGTAGATCTGCCAGTGACCGCGCGACATGTAGTACTTGCACGCATACAGCGGCTCGCGGTTGAGCACGCCGATGCGCCAGTCGAACTCGGTGTACAGGAACTCCTGCGCCAGCAGCAGCGCGCTGTGCTGGAACAGCTCGCCGGCCGCCTTCTCCAGCGCCGCGGCATCCTCCACCTTGACCACGCCGCGGGAGAACGAGCCGTCCGGGATCTTCAGCACGATCGGGAAGCCGAGCTTCTCGCCGATCTCCTTCAGTCCCTTGGTGTTCTCGCGGTAGAGGACCTCGGTACGCGGCACCGCGAGCTTGCGCGAGACCATCAGGTCGTTGAGGAAGATCTTGTTGGTGCAGCGCAGAATCGAGGCCGGGTCGTCGATCACCACCATGCCTTCCTTTTCCGCCCGATGGGCGAAGCGGTAGGTGTGGTTGTCGCTGGCCGTCGTCTCGCGGATGAACAGGCCGTCGTACTCGGCCAGGCGCTGGTAATCATTCTTGCCGATCGGGTCGACCTCGATACCGAGCTCCTTGCCCGCCTCGACGAATGACTTCAGTGCCTTCTTGTTCGACGGCGGCATCGCCTCGTTCGGATCGACCAGCATGGCAATGTCGTAGCGGTAGCGCTTGCGCGCCCGCGGCTTGCGCCAGAGCTTCTTGGAGAAGCGGTCCAGCTCGGCGGCGAAGGCGTCTTCCTGGGCGTCGTCCAGCGTGTGCAGTCCGACCGGCTTGATCGAGGCCACCTGCCACACCCGCTCGCGCTCGAACTCGATGCGCAGCAGCGGGCACGGGAACATCTCGAACACCTGCCGCGCGAGATCCTGCAAGGCCGGATAAGCGGTCTCGCCGAAATAGACCAGGATGCCGAAGTCGGTGGTATCGCGGCCGCCAGCGGGCAGGAAGTGGGTGAGCTTGCTGTTGAGGTCGTCGATGTCCAGGCCGTACAACGAGCGTCGGCGCAGGTCGTTGATGGTGCGCACCGAGGGCATCACCCGATGCCCGCGCGCCTCGGCCAACAGCGAGACGTAGTAGCCGGTGCCCAGGTATTTGTAGCTGCGGCACAGGTTGATGACGTGGGTGCGCTCCTCGTCGGCGCCGATCGGTTCGCGCAGGTAGTCCATCGCACTGACCACGTCCACCGACGGGTAGTACGAGCCCCAGTCCGAGGCTTTTTCCACAACGATGACCAGACGGGTCATGACACCTCGGGAACGCTTGGGTTGGGGCCGATCCGCAGGAAGGCAGGTGGGCGACGCGGCGCAAGTCGCGCAGTTTGCGCATAGTGCTGCGGGCGCACAAGCGTATCCACTGAAGGCCGATTAAACCGGCTTCGGCCTGCCCCCGGGGACGGGTGCGGCGGACGCGCCACTGCACTAAAGTCCCGCGCTCGTCACGACCACCCCACACCCGTGACGCCACCCTGCGCGCCCCCACCATCCGGATGACCGCCCTGAAACCAGCCGCCCGCCCCGCCCATGCCGCAGCGCCCGCCACCGCCGACGTGCGGGTGCGACGCGCCGAACTGTCCGACCTGGACGACCTGGTGGCGCTGGAAGACGCCACTTTCGACAGCGACCGCATGAGCCGGGCGCAGTACCGCCGGCACCTGGACAGCGAAAGTGCCAGCGTGCTGGTGGCCAGCGCCAACCATCGCCGCTTCCTCGGCACCGCGGTAGTGTTCTTCCGCAAGGGCAGCCGGGTGGCGCGGCTGTATTCGCTGGCCAGCCGGCCGGAGGCCCGTGGAAAGGGCGTCGGCTCGGCGCTGCTGGCAGCCGTCGAGCAGGTCGCGCGGCAACGTGGCTGTACCGAGCTGCGGCTGGAGGTGCGTACCGACAACGCCGGCGCGATTCGTCTTTACGAACGGCTGGGCTACCGGCGCTTCGCACGCATCGATGGCTACTATGAAGATGGCGCCGACGCCTGGCGCTACACACGGGTGCTGGGTACAGCGGCGCGCTAACGCAACAGTTCCTGCATGCGTTGCGCGGTCGCCTCGTCCGGACGGGCGCCCAACGCGCCGGCGCGCATCATCGACACCTCGTAGTGGCCCTGGTCGACCAGCGGCAGGAAGGCGCCGCTGCCGAACACGGCGTCCACTTCGGGCAACCAGCCTGGCAACTTCCTGCGCCAGGCCAGCAGGTCGAAGCCGCCGGAAGGAGCGAAGTCGACCACCGTGCGCGGCGCCTCCTGTTCCTGCCGGGCGTCGTCGTAGCGGCCATCGATGCGGTCGAGCCGGTACACCGGCGGTGCGCCGGCGAGCAAGGCCGGCAATTTCCACTTCAGCACGATCGCCTCGACCCGGAATGCGTCGCCGGCCACGTCGACCACCCGGGTACTGCCGTCCGGCCAGGTCAGGGTCAGCGCCCAGCGTTGCGGCGACAGGATGCGCGCGTCGATCGTCACCACCGGCACCTCGGCGACCAGCTTGCGGTAGCCCCGCAGGCTCCAGCCCAGTGTGAACGAGCCCAGCGCCAGCGCCAGCCACACCAAGGCCAGCACGAGCGCCAGCGAGGCGCGGAGGCGCCGCCGGCCCCGCCAGTGACCACGTCCTCCTGCGGCGGTGGTCAGCGCCAGCAGCAACAGTGCGGCGGCCACCACGAACAGCAGGGTGGCGGGCAGGGCGAGCAGATGCTCCCAGTTCACGGGTCACTCCAGGGACGGGAAGGGTCGGGTGCCATGACCATCGGCGTGTTGCAGCGTACGGCCACCGCACTAGGTTAGCCGATGCACCTGAGCGACCAGGGAGGTTCGCCATGCACAGGCTGTGTTTCGCTGTTTTCATGCTGGCCGGGATGGCCGGTTTCGCCCAGGCCGCCAATCCGTCCTGCCGCGCCGCCCGATAATCCCCAGGTGCGCGCCTGGCTCGACGGCATGACCGAAGCCAGCACCTGGGGCATCCCGACCAGATCGGCCAGTACCAGGGGATGGTCGCCTGCTCCCATGGCCCCTACGCGGCGGCGATGCAGCCGTTCACTAGCGGCGCCTGCTACGCCGGCAAGGTGTCCCAGCTCAGTATCGGCCCGATATATCTCGACGGGCTGGGGTCGCGCGCAACCCGGTGAAGGCCTGGGTATGGACCGCGCTGACCGCCGAACGAGGCTATTCCGCTTCGAGGCAACCCGCGACGGTATCTGAAAGGGCCTGCCGGATGACCAGCGCAAGTACGCAGTGGCAACGCGGGACGGGTTGGCCAGGACCTATGCCGACGTGCACGCGAAGCCAAGGAGGATCGGCGAGCTGCGCTATTACCGCACTCAGCGCACCGGCGACGATCCCGGCGTACACACGGTAGCGGTCGGGCCGTCACAGACCGAGGGCGTCAACTGCATGCGTGCGGCCCGGGTCGGCTTGCGTGGGGCCGGTTGCGGCAGCGCGGCCATGGCCTCGCCCGAGCAGTGGGACCTGAAGCTCTACTTCAAGGTCCGCGACGCATCACGAGCGCACGGTGACCGTCGGTGAGGCGCAACGGGGCACCAGCGGCAAGCCCTGATCCGCTGCGACGGCGGGGCTATACTCGCGATCCCTTCGTCGAGGACACCCGCATGCGCCGTCTGCTCCTGCCCACCCTGGCCGTCCTGTGCGCCGCCGCCGTGCTGGCTGGCTGCGGCAACAAGGGACCGCTGGTGCTGCCGGCGGTGCCCGCTGCGCCCGCGCCTGCCGCCAGCGCCCCGGGGACTCCCGCCGCCGCGCGCAGCACGGCACCGGTGCCGGCCACGAGCATCCCGGCGCCGGCCGGTTCGCGCTGAGGCGGCACCGGCGCAATGACGCTTCGCTTTTCCAAGATGCACGGCATCGGCAACGACTTCGTCGTGCTCGACCGGCGCGACGATCCGGCGGCGCCGGATGTTGCCCTGATCCGCGCCATGGCCGACCGGCGCAGCGGAATCGGTTTTGATCAACTGCTGACCGTCGAGCGCACGCGCGATCGGTCCTGCGCCTTCTACTACGGCATCTGGAATGCCGACGGTTCACCGTCCGGCCAGTGCGGCAACGGCGCGCGCTGCATCGCTGCCTGGCTGCACCGCGCCGGCGCGCTGCCGTTGGGCAGGCAGGTGCAACTGGAGAGTCCCTCCGGGCCGGTTTCCGTGCATCTGGAAGGGCCGCTCGATGTGGCGGTCGACATGGGCGAGCCGGTATTCGACCCCGCGCACGTGCCGTTCGAGGCGGAGCCCGGCGGCGACAGCTACGCGCTTGCGCTGGACGACGACGTGCTCGCGATCGGTGTGGTGTCGATGGGCAATCCACATGCGGTGATCACCGTCGACGACGTCGACACGGCGCGGGTCACCGCGCTGGGTCCGCGCATCACCGGACACCCGCGATTTGCGCAGCAGGCCAACGCCGGTTTCGTTCAGTTGCTGGCGCGCGACCACCTCCGGCTGCGCGTGCACGAGCGCGGCGCCGGCTGGACGCTCGCCTGCGGTACCGGCGCGTGTGCGGCGATGGCAGTGCTGCGGCGACGTGGCGCGGTTGATGCCGATGTGCGGGTCGACCTGCCCGGCGGCTCGCTGGCGATCACCTGGCCTGGCCCCGGCCACACGCTCTGGATGCGCGGCCCGGCTGCCTTCGTATTCTAGGGTGAGTGGCTGGCATGAAGCGACGTTGATGTTCGCGCGCGCAGGTCGCAGACTCGGGGCGGTGGCGTCGCGAAAAAAAGCTGCGCCCAGTCCCCGCCGTGCCTGAGGATCGACCCGCATGACCGACAGCGTGACCGAGCCGACGCTGCAGCCGGAGCAGGTGGCCGTCTACCTGCGCAGCCATCCCGGCTTCCTGGCCGACTACCCCGACCTCGCCGCGAAGCTCACCCTGCCACGGGAACAGGGCGTGGCTGCCTCGCTCGCCGTGTACCAGTTGCAGAGCCTGCGCGAGAAGAATGCCGAACTCGAGCGCCGGCTGGCGGAGCTGATCGCCATCGCCAGCGAAAACGAGTCGCTGATGAAGCGGGTGCACGACCTGACCATAGCCCTGTTGCGGGCCAATACCCCGGAGGTCACCGCACGCAGCGTGATCGCCAAGCTGAGCGCGGATTTTCAGACCGAGCAGGTGCGCCTGGTGCTGTTCGGGCCGGCCACGTTGCCGCCGGCGGACTGGCTGGTACACGTACCCGAGGGCCGCGCCGGCTTGCCGGAGTTCGGGGATTTCCTGGCCCATCACGAACCGATCGCCGGACGTCTGTCCGCCGAGCGCCTCTACCGGCTGTTCGGCCAACGTGCGGAAAACGTACGCTCGGCAGCGGTGATGCCGCTGGGCGAGCTGGGCCTTCTGGCCATCGGCTCGAGCAACCCGGACCACTTCCAGCCGGGCATGGGCACGCTGTTCCTGAAGATGATCGCCACCACCATCACCGCCGCGCTGACGCGGGCGCGCGACATCGGCTGAGCCCGCCGCCGTGACCCCGACATCGGCCGCCCCCGCCCGATCGCAGGTGGAGGCGTGGCTGGCACGACTGGCCGACGAACGGCAGGCGTCGCCACATACCCTGGCCGGCTACCGGCGCGATCTGGAAAAGTTGCTGCGCTACATGGAGGCACAGGATCTGGCCGGCTTCGATCGGCTCGACGTCCACGCCATGCGCCGTTTCGTCGCCGCCGAACACCGCGCCGGACTCTCGCCGAAAAGTCTGCAGCGCCTGCTTTCGGCCTGTCGCAGCCTGTTTCGCCACCTCACACGGGAGGGCCGGCTCGACCACGACCCCGCACTCGGGGTACGGGGACCCAAGGTGCACCGCAAGTTGCCGCAGGTGCTCGATGTGGATGAAACGGCCAGCCTGATCGAACACGGTGCACAGGAAGGCCGGCTTGGCCTGCGCGACCGGGCGATGCTGGAGCTGTTCTATTCCTCCGGCCTGCGTCTGTCCGAGTTGTGTGGGCTGTGCTGGCAGGACCTGGACCTGGAAGGTGGCGAGGTGCGCGTGCTCGGCAAAGGACGCAAGACCCGCATCGTGCCGGTCGGCCGCCAGGCGGTGGAAGCGTTGCGGGCACTGGGTGCTGCCGAAGGCATGAGCCCTGCCTCGCCGGTATTCCAGGGCAGAGCGGGCGCACCGATCAGCCCCCGCACCGTGCAGAGCCGGCTGAAGACGCTGGCGCTGCTGCAGGGAAGCGCCAAGCGCGTCCATCCGCATTTGCTGCGGCACACCTTCGCCAGCCACATGCTGGAGTCCTCCGGCGATCTCCGGGCGGTGCAGGAGTTGCTCGGCCATGCCGACATCGCCACCACGCAGATCTACACCCATCTGGATTTCCAGCACTTGGCCCGCGTCTACGACGCGGCGCATCCGCGCGCCAGGCGCAAGTAATTTCGTCAACGAAAGGTTGGCGACGGAATGGCGCAAGCGGCCTGAAAGCAGCGGCCATCGACACTCCCGTGCATCTCCCGTTCAGCATGGCCACCGATGGTTCCCGTCGTCTCTCCGGACAGTCCGCGGACTGAATCTCCCGCGGCACAGCATCCCGAGTCCTTGCCATCCACGGCGAGTGGGCGGGTGCCGGTGGGTGGGCTGGCGAGCCGGGGGGTGCACCGGATCCTGGTATTGCGACCCAACCACAGGCTGGGCAACACGCTACTGATCACGCCGCTGCTGTGCGAGCTCGAACGTTGCTTCCCCGGTGCCGAGGTCGACGTCGTCACCGGTTGCGAAGCCGCCCCGGAGATTTTCGCCGGCTTCCGTCAGGTGCGGCGGATCTACCAGTTCACCCGCCGCCCAGGGCATCACCCCTGGCGGATGTGGCGCATGGTCCTCGCAATGCGCCGGGCGCGCTACGACCTTGCCATCGGCTGCGTGAAGGGGTCCCGGTCGGCGCGCTTGCTGACCCGCTGGAGCGGTGCCCGCCAGTGGATCGCACCTCCCCTCGACGACAACGATGCGCGTCTCGCCGGTCCGGCCTGGCAAGAGGTCTGGGCCCAGGCACCCGGTCATTTCGCACTGGATGCAGTGCACATACTGCGGCGCGCGCTCGGTGGAAATGCCGCCGCGCAGGCATGGCCACTGCCGCGCCTGCGTATCAAGCTCCGCGAGGACGAGTTGCGGGAGGGGCGTGACACGCTGGACGAGCTGCTCGGTGACACCGGCGGGCTCGAACATGGCGGCCGCGTCGTGGCGATCTTTCCCAACGCCACCGGCAGCAAGCGCCTGCCTGGCCCGTGGTGGCAACAATTCATCGGGGCACTGCAGAAACACGATCCGTCGCTGCGCTTCATCGAGATGGTGGCAGCACATGGGCGCTCGCAGCTCGAAGGACGGCTGCCGGCCTACTTTTCCAGCGACGTGCGCCGTATGGCAGCGCTCGTTCGCCAGTGTGACGGCTACATCAGCGGCGACTGCGGCGTGATGCACCTGGCCTGCGCCAGCGGCACGCCCACGCTGGGGCTGTTCACCCGGCCCAACATGGAGCGTTACCGTCCGTATGGTACACTCGATGGTGCGGTCGCGGTCGATCCGTCCGACGTGACGCCGGCCGTCGTCGCCGCGACGGCTTTCCTGGCCGCCCTGCCCGAGGTTCGGGCCACGGTCTGACCACTCAGGCGGCGCGTTGTCCGCTTGCAATCGCCGGCTCCGAACCCCACTGAGACCGTTCGTCTGTCTCGCGGAGCTGCCATGGAATCGTTCCACGCCACCACCATTGTCTCGGTGCGCCGCCACGGCAAGGTCGTGATCGGCGGCGACGGTCAGGTGACCCTGGGGCACACGGTGATGAAGGCGAACGCCCGCAAGATCCGCCGGCTCGGCAAAGGTGACGTGCTGGCCGGTTTCGCCGGTGCCACCGCCGACGCGTTCACGCTGTTCGAGCTGTTCGAGCAGAAGCTGGAGAAGCACGGCAACAACCTCACCCGCGCCGCGGTGGAGATGGCCAAGGATTGGCGCACCGACCGTCGCTACGGAAAGCTCGAGGCGATGCTGGCGGTGGCCGACAAGGACACCTCGCTGCTGATTTCCGGCAACGGCGACGTGCTGGAGCCCGAGCACGGCCTGATCGCGATCGGCTCGGGCGGGCCCTACGCCCAGTCCGCGGCGCTCGCGCTGCTGGAAAATTCCGATCTCGATGCCCGCAGCATCGTCGAGAAGTCGCTGAAGATCGCCGGCGACATCTGCATCTACACCAACCACAACGCGGTGATCGAAGAGCTTTGAGCGCTCGTCGCTGCCGCCGCCCCGGCCCGAGCCGGGGCGGCGGTCCCGCCAGTCCTCACTGACCGGTGCCCCATGTCCGAACTCACCCCCCGCGAAATCGTCAACGAACTCGACCGCTACATCATCGGCCAGCACGACGCCAAGCGCGCCGTGGCGGTCGCCCTGCGCAGCCGCTGGCGCCGCATGCAACTGGAGCCGGCGCTGCGCAACGAGGTGACGCCGAAGAACATCCTGATGATCGGCCCGACTGGCGTGGGCAAGACCGAGATCGCGCGTCGCCTGGCGACCCTGGCTAATGCGCCGTTCGTGAAGGTCGAAGCCACCAAGTTCACCGAGGTCGGCTATGTCGGCAAGGATGTCGAGTCGATCGTCCGCGACCTCGCCGACGTGGCCTACAAGCTGACCCGCGAGCAGGCGGTCCGGCGGGTGCGTAGCCAGGCCGAGGACCGCGCCGAGGATCGCATCCTCGACGCGCTGTTGCCGCGCCGGCAGGCCGCCACCGACTGGAGCCACGACACCGCCGCCACGCCAGCGATCGACAGCGAGACCCGCCAGAAGCTGCGCAAGCAGCTGCGCGAAGGTGCATTGGACGATCGCGAGATCGAGCTGGAAACGGCGATGAATGTCGGCGTGGAGATCATGTCGCCGCCCGGCATGGAAGAGATGGGTGCGCAGTTGCGCCAGATGTTCCAGAACCTCGGCGGCGCCAAGACGCAGACGCGCAAGCTGGCGATCCGGGCGGCACGGCCGCTGCTGGTCGACGAGGAAGCCGGCAAGCTGCTCAACGACGAGGAGATCCGCGCGCTGGCGGTAGAAGCGGCCGAGCAGCACGGCATCGTCTTCATCGACGAGATCGACAAGGTGGCCCAGCGCAGCGACTACGGCCACTCCGGGGTCAGCCGCGAGGGCGTGCAGCGCGACCTGCTGCCGCTGGTGGAAGGCTCCACGGTGTCGACCAAGTACGGTCCGATCAAGACCGACCACATGCTGTTCATCGCCTCGGGTGCCTTCTCGCTGGCCAAGCCCTCCGACCTGATCCCCGAGCTGCAGGGTCGCCTGCCGATCCGCGTCGAGCTGTCGGCGCTGTCGGTGGACGACTTCAAGCGGATCCTGCGCGAACCGAACAACGCGCTGACCAAGCAATACGTCGCGCTGCTGGCAACCGAAGGGGTGACGGTGGAATTCGCCGGGTCGGGCATCGCCCGGCTGGCCGAGGTGGCCTTCCAGGTGAACGAGCGGACCGAGAACATCGGCGCCCGCCGGCTACACACCGTGATGGAGCGCCTGCTGGAGAGCATCTCGTACGAGGCCGCGGACAAGAGCGGCGAAAAATACCTGATCGACGGCGAATTCGTGGACAAGACGCTGGGAAGTCTCGTTCAGGACCAGGATCTCAGCCGCTACATCCTCTAAACAAGCCGGGTCTCCCCAGTCTGCTAAAATCGTCGCCATGGGCAAGGTCATCGAACTCAAAATCACCGGTCAGCGGGCGCAGTTGCGCGAAGCGCAGCAGCGGCAGCAGCTGGTGCGGCTGTGGCGTGGCGACCTGGAACACGGCAGTTTCTGCGGCTACGTCGCGGGCGTGGGGCGGGAGTTCTTCCTGCTGTGGGTGGTCGGCGATGCGATTACCTACGACGGCCTGTACGTGATGCGTCACCGCGATGTCACCGAACTGGAAGCGCCCGACGCACACCACTCGTTCATCGAGCGGGCACTTGCGGTCAAGCAGATCGTGCCGCGGGTGCCCCGGCAGTTTCCGCTGGACGGCATCCGCGAAGTAGTGCAGGCCGCGGGCCTGCTCTCGCCGGTGGTCGGCGTGCACGTGGACAGCGAGGACGAGTCGGAAGTCTGCTACGTCGGGCGCGTACTCGGCGTGGAGGAAGACGGCTTCAACATGCAGGAAATCACCCCGGACGCGGAATGGCTGCGCGAGGCCTCGTTTTTCGCCTGGGACGAGGTATCGACCATCAGCATCCAGGACGGTTACGCGCAGTCGCTGCTGGCCGTGGCGGGCGATCCGCCGCCACTGGAGCAGGGCGACTCCGGCGTCGGCCGCGCGCAGTAGGACCACCGCACGCTCCACCGCTGAAGCCCGCCGGAAACGGTGGGCTTTTTCGTATGCGCTTGAGGCAAGTGTTCACTCCCGCTTGCCGGGACCGGCGCTGCAATGGGCGGATCGCCCACCGAAGCGGAGTGCGCCATGTCCAAGAAGAAGGTTGCCGACATCATCGTCGAGACGCTGGCCGATGCCGGGGTGCAGCGCTGCTACGGCATCGTCGGCGACACGCTGAACCACATCACCGATGCGATCCGCCGCAGCCCGATCGCCTGGGTGCACATGCGGCATGAGGAGGCCGGCGCGATGGCCGCTGGCGGCGAAGCGCTGATCACCGGCCGGCTCACCGCCTGCGCGGGCACCTGCGGCCCCGGCAGCCTGCACTTCGTCAACGGCTTGTTCGAGGCGCATCGCAACCGCGCGCCGGTGGTGCTGATCGCCACCCAGGTCGCGACGACCGAGATGGGCATGGACTTCCCGCAGGAAGTGGATCTGAAGCCGATCTACGACACCTGCAGCCATTTCTGCAGCTACATCCACCACCCGGCGCAGGCCCGCCGGGTCACCGCGCTGGCCGCCCAGGCGGCGCTGAACCGCCGCGGGGTGGCGGTGGTTATCGTGCCTGGCGACATCAGCAGCATGGAGGTGGACGAGCGTTTGCCGTTCCGGCCGCACCAGCCGCAGCCGGTGCTGCGCCCCAGCGATGCCGAGCTGGACGCCATCGCCGGACGAATCAACGCCAGCAAGCGCGTGACGATCTACTGCGGCTCCGGCTGCGAGGGCGCGCACGACGCAGTGGTCGCACTGGCAGAGAAGATCCAGGCGCCAGTGGCGCATACCTCGCGCGCCAAGGATTTCATCGAGCCGGACAACCCCTACAACGTCGGCATGACCGGCATCATCGGCGAGCCCTCGGGATTCCGAGCGGTCGACGCCTGCGACACCCTGCTGCTGCTCGGTGCGGACTTCGCCTGGAGCCAGTTCTACCCGCACGAGGCCACCCTGATCCAGGTCGACAGCGACGCCACCCACCTCGGCCGACGCCATCCCGTCGACCTCGGCGTGGTCGGCCACGTCCGCGAGACACTGCTGGCACTGCTGCCACGGCTGCATCCGCGGGAGGACCACGCCTTCCTGCGCAACAGCCTGCGCCTTCGCGCGGACACGCGCGGGCGGGAACGGACCGAGGAGCATGCCGGTCACGACGGGCTGATCCATCCGCAGTACCTGACGGCGCTGATCGATCGCCACGCCGACGACGATGCGGTGTTCACGGCCGATGGCGGCAGCCCGATGGTGTGGCTGTTGCGGCATGTGCGCAGCAACGGCCGGCGGCGCACGCTGACCAGCCTGGTCCACGGCACGATGGCGAACGCGATGCCGTCGGCACTCGGCATCAAGAAGGCATTGCCGGAGCGGCAGGTAATCGCGTTGTGCGGCGACGGCGGCCTGGCCATGCTGCTGGGCGATCTGCTCACCGCCGTGCAGGAATCCATCCCGATCAAGGTGGTCGTCTACAACAATGGCTCGTTGGGCTTCGTCGAGATGGAGCAGAAGGTGGAAGGCCTGCTCGACGCCTATACCGACCTGAAGAACCCCGACTTCGCCCGTCTCGCCGAAGCAATGGGCATCTACGGCCGGCGGGTGGAAGGTGCCGACACGCTGGAGGAGGCGATCCGGGACGTGCTGTCGCGACCCGGGCCGGCCCTGCTCGACGTCAGGGTCAACCGCTACGAACTGGTGATGCCGCCGAAGATCGAACCCGGCCAGGTGCTGCATACCGCGCTTTATTCGGCCAAGGCCGTGCTGAGCGGTCGCGGCGACGAGGTGGGCGAGCTGCTGCGCAGCAACTTCCTCGACTGAAGGTCGGCTGGGAGCGACGCCTTGCCCGCCGCCCGGGCAGCACCGGCGGGCCGCCGCAGCCTGGCGCCGCGTTCGGCTGCGCCAGTGGTTCCCGCCCGGCAGCCGTCTCGCGGACCAGCGGCCGGGATGGCCCGCTACCTCAAGGGAAGCGCCGCCTGAGCGGGTCAACCCACCGCACGGAAGGGCGTTCGGGAGGAACCTTCCCACGCAGGAGCCGGCCATGTCCCGTCCGCTGATATTCATCGCACTGCTCGGCTTCGGCCTGGTGTCCGTCCAGGCCATGGCGCAGGATGCATCCACCACGCCGCCCGCCGGTGCCCATGTCGAAAAGGATCCGCAGCGCCAGGTCCGGCACCTCAGCCGGCTGCTCGACCTGAGCCCGCAGCAGGCCGCCGCATTGGCGCCGGTGATCGCGCAACGCCAGCAGCAGCTGGCCCAGTTGCGGCAGGACCCGTCGATGGACAAGCGGGTGCGGCGCGACCGGCTTCGCTCGATCCAGCGCGACACCGACGCGCAGATCCAGTCGGTGCTGACCGACAGCCAGAAGCAGAAGTACGCGTAGTGGAAGCAGCAACTGCAGGAACGCCGTCAGCAGAAACGGCAGGGCAGCAGCGCCGCGGACGGCGAGTAGGCACGGCACGCGATCGGCATCGCGTATGCTGCACGGCCTGATCGCTTTCCGGAGTGCGCATGACCCGCATCGTCGTCGTGGGCAGCATCAACATGGATCTGGTGACGCTGGCGCCACGCTTTCCGGCAGTGGGGGAGACGCTCCTTGGCGAGCGCTTTCTCACCGTGCCCGGCGGCAAGGGTGCCAACCAGGCGGTAGCGGCGGCGCGACTGGGTGCGCACGTGGCGCTGGTCGGCGCGTTGGGGCGCGACGCGTTCGGCGAGCAACTCGCGCGCGGGCTGGCGAACGAAGGCGTGGACACCACCCAGGTGGCGGTGCGTGACGATGTCGGTAGCGGCACCGCCTCGATCACCGTGGCCGAAGGTGACAATCAGATCGTCGTGGTCCCCGGGGCCAACGCCCATGTCTCGCCGGCACGGGTCGAAGCCGCGCGGACACTGATCGAGCGCGCGGACGCGGTGGTGGTACAGATGGAGATTCCGCTGGAAGCCGTCGAGGCAACCGTACGGCTCGGCCGCTCGCTCGACGTACCGGTGATCCTCAACCCGGCGCCAGCGCAACCGTTGCCTCCGGAATGGCTGGCGCAGGTGCGCTACCTCACCCCCAATCAGCACGAGCTGGCAACCGTGCTCGGCGACGACGGACAGACCGACTTCCGCGAGCTGATGCGGCGCGCGCCCTGCCCCGTGGTACTGACCCGGGGCGGCGAGGGCGCGTGGTACCGGGAGCAAGGCGAACCCCTGCACCAGCGAGGCTTTCCAGTGCACGTGGTCGATACCACCGGCGCCGGCGACACTTTCAATGCGGCGCTGGCGGTATTCCTGCGCGAGGGGCTCGGGGGTGCGGTGCGCAAGGCCTGTGCCGCCGCCGCCCTGTCGGTGACCGGGCTCGGCGCCCAGGGCGGCATGCCCACCCGTGACGCACTCGATGCATTTCTCTCCGGCCGGGCCGACGCATGAGTCCACTGGAGATCGCCGCCAACGTCCTGGCCGGGGCCTCGATCCTGCTGGCCGGGCGCAACAGCGTGCACACCTGGTGGACCGGCATCGTCGGCTGCAGCCTGTTCGCCGTGGTGTTCCTGCACAGCCGGCTGTATGCGGACGTGGTGCTGCAGGCGTTCTTCGTCGGCACCAGCGTCGTGGGCTGGTGGCAATGGCTGCACGGCCGCGACGGCGAGCAACTGCCGGTGACCGACCTGCCGCCGCGTCACCTTCTCGGACAGCTGCTGGCGGGCGCCGCCGGGGCCGCGCTCTATGGCCTGCTGCTGCGCCGCTTCACCAATGCCTACGCGCCGTTCCTGGACTCGACCGTGCTCGCCTTCAGCATCGTCGCGCAGTTGCTGATGATGCGTCGGCGCGTACAGAGCTGGCCGTTCTGGCTGCTGGTCAACTCGATCGCCGTACCGTTGTATTTCAGCCGCGGTCTGTACCTCACCTCGGCGCTGTACGCGGTGTACTGGATCAACGCGCTGGTGTCATGGCGGCACTGGCGCCGGTTGCGCGAGGCAACGGCGGGGCTCGCCATCGCCTGATCCGCGGCGCTGGGCGCGAACAGGCGCTACTTGCCGATGCAGAACGAGCCGAAGATCGCGCCGAGCAGATCGTCACTGGTGTACGTGCCGGTGATCTCGCCCAGCGTGTGCTGGGCCTGGCGCAGTTCTTCCGCGGCCAGCTCGCCCGCGCGCAACGCACCCAGCGCGTGGGCCGCCTGAGCCAGTTGGTCCCCGACCCGCCGCAACGCGTCGACGTGGCGGCGGCGCGCGCTGAAGGCACCTTCGCCACCGGTCTGACCCGCGAGCCGTTTGAGCGCCTCGCGCAGTGCATCCACGCCGAGACCGGTACGCGCCGACAGCCATAGCGTCTGGATCGCGTCCACCGTCCCGGTGGCGGGAAGCCCGCCATCGCGGTCGATCTTGTTCACCACCACCACGCGCATGATGTCCGGCGGGAGCGAGGTCAGCAGGGCCAGGTCCTCCGCGTGGTGCGCCTGTTCGGTCACCAGCAACGCGACGTCGGCCATGGCCAGTTCGCCATGCGCACGGCGCACGCCTTCGCGCTCGACCTCGTCCTCGGTATCGCGCAGCCCCGCGGTATCGGCCAGCTCCAGCGCGATGCCGTCGAGCCACACGGTTTCGCGCAGTACGTCGCGGGTGGTGCCGGCGATCGATGTGACGATGGCGCGATCCCGTCCGGCCAGCGCGTTGAGCAGGCTGGACTTGCCCGCGTTCGGCCGGCCGACGATGACCACCCGAAGGCCGTCGCTCAGCCGCACCCCGCGTTCGGCCTCTTGCAGCAATGCCGCGTGCCCGGCGCGCAACTCCTGCAGTTTCCGGGCAATGGCCGGATCGGCGAGAAAGTCGATTTCTTCCTCGGGAAAGTCGATCGCCGCTTCCACGTGCACGCGCAGGTCGATCAGTTGCTGCAGCAGATCGAGCACCCGGCGCGAAAAAGCGCCTTCCATCGACTGCAGCGCGGCCCGGGCCGCTGCTTGCGAGCGGGCCGCGACCAGATCGGCGACCGCCTCGGCCTGGGCGAGATCGAGCTTGCTGTTGAGGAACGCTCTCTCGGTGAACTCGCCGGGTCGGGCCAGTCGCGCGCCTAGCGCGCATACCCGGCGCAGCAAGGCGTCGAGCAACACCACGCTGCCGTGTCCCTGCAATTCGAGCACGTGTTCGCCGGTGTAGGAATGCGGGGCCGGGAAGTACAGCAGCAGGCCGCGATCGATCAGCTCGCCGTCGGCGCCGCGGAAGGCGGCGACGTGCGCATGCCGCGGCATCGGCGGACGGCCAAGAAGAACCTGCGCGATTGCCGGGACGCCCGGCCCGGACACCCGGACCACACCGACGCCCGCCGCGCCCGCTGCGGTAGCGATGGCGGCGATGGTGTCGTGGTTCGCGGCGGCATTCACGCGGAGGGCTCCCGACATGGAACGGCCCGCCAGAGGCGGGCCGTCCGGATCAGCGGCTGGCCAGCGCCTTGGCGGCCTCGGCGCGATCGATACGTCGCGTGACCCACCACTGCTGCGCCAAACGGCACAGGCCGTTGACGATGTAGTACAGCACCAGGCCAGCGGGGAAGAAGGCAAACATCACGCCGAACATCAGCGGCATGAACTTCATCATCTTCGCCTGCGTCGGGTCCATGCCCGGCTGGGTCGGCATCATCCACTGGGTCATGAGCATCACGCCCATGTAGAGCACCGGCAGCACGAAGTACGGATCGGCCGCGGACAGGTCGTGGATCCAGCCGATGAACGGTGCCTGGCGCAGCTCCACGCTCTCGCGCAGCACGGTGTACAGGGCGAAGAAGATCGGGATGGTGATGAGGATCGGCAGGCAACCGGCGACCGGGTTGATCTTTTCCTTCTTGTACAGCTCCATCATCGCCTGCTGCATCTTCTGCTTGTCGTCGCCGTAACGCTCCTTCAGCGCGTCCATCCGCGGCTTGAGCTTGCGCATGCGCGCGGCCGAAACGTACTGCGCCTCGCTGAGCTTGTAGATCGCAAGGTTGATCAGCAGCACCAGCAGGATGATCGCGAAACCCCAGTTGCCGACCAGGTGGTGCAGGTGGGAGAGGATCCAGTGCAGTGGGCTGGCGACGATCGAGAATATGCCGTAGTCCAGCGCCAGCTCGAAGCCCGGCGCCAGCGCGCCGAGCTGCTCGCGCAGCTTCGGTCCGACGTACAGGCGGGCATCGGTGGTGCTGCTCTGACCCGGCGCCACGGTGATCGACGGGCCCATGTCGCGCACCAGATAGCGCGGGCCGTCCTGGTCGTTGATCACCGTGCTGGAGAAGGTGTCGGCCTCGCTCGCCGGCGGCAGCCAGGCGGTGACGAAGTAGTGCTGCTCCATCGCCAGCCAGCCACCGGTGACCGGCTGGTTCAGCGGCTCCTTGGCGAATTTGTCGAAGGCCAGCTTGTCGAACTTGTGCTCCGGGCTGTACCACGCGGCACCGAAGAAGCTGTAGCGCGACTGGTCGGAGAACTTCGCCAGGAAATTGCTGTGCACCGGAGCCGGCGGCACCACACGCTGCAGTTGGCGGTAGGCGTTGCCGGTCCACGGCTTGGCGCTGCCGTTGTCGATCTTTTGGCTCAGGTCGACCACGTAGCTGCCGCGGTGCAGGGTGTAGCGCTTGATGACCTTCAGGCCGGAGGGGTCGGTCCAGGTGAGGTCCACGTTGAGCGCGTCCTGGCCGTTGGCCAGCGTGTAGCTGTCCTGCGTCGACTGGAACAGCGCGCGGTGGTCCGGCGCCGGGCCGGTGCCGCTGATCAGACCGTCCTGGGCGGCGAAGAAATGCGAGCCGGTATCGTCGAGCAGGCGGATCGGCGCGGGATCCGGATCCCTCTTCGTACGCGGTGTGACCGGGTAGTCCAGCAGTTCCGAGCGGACCAGGCTGCCGCCGCGGGTGTCGATGGTCAGCCGCAACACGTCGGTGGTGACGGTGATCAGCTGTGCCTTTTCGCCGACGGCTGGTTTGGCTAGCTCGTTCGACGGCGCTGCCGGCGTCGTCGGCACGGAAGCCCCCGGAACGCTGCCGTCGGCGGTGGCTGCGACCGCCGGCGTGGCCGCGGTGGCTGCGGCCGCCACCGCCGGTGCGACCGGTTGCGGACCGTAGTCCTTTTCCCAGGCGTTCCACAGCAGGTAGGCCACGGCCACCAGGGCGAACAGGAGGAGGGTACGCGTTTGATTCATCGCGGGGCAGATCCGGTAGGCGCGGCGCCAGGGCGCGGCGACGGAAGAAAAAAGGTCAACGCGCGATTGTGCCGGCCGCGGGATCGGGCTTCAACGGCAGGAGCTTGCGCCACAGCGCGTCCAGTTCGGCAAGCAATTCCGGTCCGGGCAGGTTTACGGCTTGCTCGCGCGCCATCACCACGAGGTCGACGGCAGGTATTTGGTGGCGAACGCGGCGGAATGACTCACGCACCAGGCGCTTGATGCGATTGCGATCGACCGCGCGCTTGGAGACACGTTTCGAGATCGCCAGGCCGAGCCGGGCGTGGCCAAGAGCGTTCGGCCGGTAGCGCACAGAAAAACAGCGGCCGCCGAAGCGGCCGCTGGCTTGACGCAGGGCGGCGAAATCGCCGGCGCGGCACAGCCGCGCCTGGCGCGGCAAGCCGGCGGCACGCATCGCTTGCGCGCCGCTTACGGGATCAGGCGCTTGCGGCCCTTGGCGCGACGGGCATTGAGCACCTTGCGCCCATCGGCCGTGGCCATGCGGGCACGAAAGCCGTGGGTGCGGGCGCGCTTGAGCTTGCTGGGCTGGAAGGTCCGCTTCATGGCTTCCTCC
>JABLTH010039038.1_pt1 | contig 30534 bp, 26 predicted proteins | sample 7875711 | NCBI WGS metagenome assembly JABLTH01 (sample SAMN14941262, study PRJNA633318) | bioreactor metagenome | isolation source: bioreactor | place: China | collected 2019-03-05 | reverse complement strand
GTAAGCGACATAAAGGTAATGTTAAATTCAGGAATCCAGCGCATGAATCTCGGCGTTGGCGAAACGCAGGCGTCCGGCAAGTACTCTTGAGAGGCCTTCCAGCAGGCTGATCGCGACTTTTTTGTGCTCTTCGGAAAGCCGCTCGAAACCTGCCCTGGAGAGCCCGTATAAATCAGTGTCGGTATAGGCTACGGCACGGGCGGAGCGCGGTTTTCCATCAAGGAAAGACATTTCGCCAAAAAATGCGCCACGGCCGAAGGTACTGATGTGGTGGCTGTGGGTTTCATCCAGCTTGAGCAGGATACGCACTTCTCCACGCCGGATCAGGAACAGTTCGTCGCCGGTATCGCCGCCTTCAAAAATCATTTCGCCGGCTTTATAGGAGCGCTTTTCCATGAAGCCTTCCAGGGCAGCGATGGTTTCTGGTTTGCGGCCCTTGAACAGTTCGATTTCGTGCAAATCCAGCAATTCTTCTTCCGCGCGCTGGATCGAGGCTTGGGCAATGATGCGGTCTTCCACCCATTCCACGGCTTCATCCAGTTCGTTGAATACCAGTACCGGGCTGCCCTCGCGCACCAGGCCGATCTGGCCGAAATACTGCTTCATATCCTTGCCGCTGGGCAGGCTCTTGGGAATCTGGCTGAGCAGCAAATAACCCTTGCGCTCGGCCAGGATGTCCTTGATCTGCTCCAGCATGTGGGCGGCGGTCATATCCACCGACTGTACCCGGCGCATGTCCAGGATCACATACTGCCGCGTTTTCAGTTCCGGCTCCAGCATGGTGTAAAGCTGGTCGGCGGTGCCGAAAAACAGGCTGCCCTGCAATTCGAAGATCACCGCCTGGTCGCCATGTTTGGCAAGAATTTCCATTTCTTCCTGCACCCGGATCTGCTTGGAGAAGGTTTCATTGCCGTAACTCTTGCGGCGCATGATCTTGTTACCGACTTCCTCGCGCACGAACAGCACCACGGCCAGCAGCACGCCCACCCCGGATGCCGCGATCAGGCTGACCGTCAGCGCCACGATCACCACGGAGATAATCACCACGAAATCCAGCACGGTGGACTTGGATTTCAGCAGGTTCAGCGCATGTTTATCTATCATGCGCAAACCGATCACGATCAGGATGCCCGACAGCGCCGCCACCGGTACCCAGGCTATCACGGCACCCAGCAGCATGAACGCCACCAGCGCCAACGCCCCCTCGATGACCCCGGAGAGCCGGCTGCTGGCGCCGCCCGACAGGTTCACCAGCGTCGCGCCCATGGTGCCGGCGCCGGGAATGCCGCCAATGGTGGCTGACGCGATGTTGCCGATGCCCTGGCCGATCAACTCGCGGTTGGAGTTATGCCGCGAACGCGTCAGCGCATCCAGCACCACGCAGGTCTTCAGCGTATCAATGGAAAGCAGCACCGCCAGCGTCAACGCCGGGAACAGCAGGCTGTGAAGGTCAGACAGGCTCAGGCCGCCCAAGGCATTAAACCGTCCGATCATTGCGTCGGTGAAACTGCCGCCACCCTTGCCCAGGGAACCCACCACCAGCGCGTTGCCATCCAGCACCAGCAGGGAACCATCCAGCAAAGCCAGCCCGAAATAGGCAGCCGCCCCGCCCAGTACCGCCAGAATTGCGGCGGGAACCGCCTTGGTGATTTTTGGTGCGCCCAGCATCACTGCTATCGTCACCAGCCCGACCACAATGCCGTGCCATTTCCAGACATCGAATAACGCCAGCGATTCCCAGAAATGCACGCCCTTGGGCACGCCCAGGAACTTGGGCACCTGGCTGGCAATAATGTACAGGCCGACCCCGCTCAAATAGCCGCTGACCACCGGATAAGGCATGTATTTGATCAGCCGGCCCAACCCGATGGTACCGAACCCCACCTGCAGCAGCCCGGCCAGCAGACCCAACATGGAAATCATCAACAGCGCGGATTCCAGTGAATTGCCTTGATGCAGGAATTCGATGACGAATGCCGACAGCACCGCTGCTGCCGGCGCACAGGGTGCGGAAATCAGTCGGTTGGTGCCGCCCAGCAGGGATGCCAGCAAACCGATTGCGGTCACGCCCAGGATACCGGCCAGCGCGCCTTGTGCCGCATACGACGCGCCCAGCGGCGAGTAGATGGTCACCCCGAAGGCGATGGCCGAAGGCAGCGCCACTAGCATGGCCGCCAGGCCACCCCAGAAATCACCGCTTAGATTTTCAGGCTTGATGAATTTCATATGGCGCTCACACGGAATGAATATAAGTAGAGATATACCAGAACGCTAAAAATGAACATAGGCATTCGGTCAAATAAGCTTAAAAAATTACAATCCCTACAGCATTCATTCTACTGGTTGCATCATCGCTTTGGCACGGTGAAAATGAGCTTTCTGCAAACCATCCGGCAGCACACCGTAACAACATGTTTTATAAAACATTATCAAACACACTGATCAGCACGCTGTTATTGCTGCATCTGGGCACCTCTTGCGCGGGGTATGATGCGGAACTGCAACAGGCATTCAACTTGCGCTATCAGCCATACCTGGCGGTGGGCAGCCAGATACCGCTGCCGTTCAACCGCATGGATAAAGAGGAATGGAAGCACCTGCAGGCGAGCAAAGCGTTCCGGCTGGTGTTCACCGAGCCCAACCAGTTTTACAACAACAAGACCTACACCTTCAAACTCTACCGGGCGGCGGACGATGGTGTTTATTACCTGGATGCCATCGGCGGCTTCTGGGGCATGGAAGAGCTGGTGTACGGACCCATTGCAGAACAAGAGCTGAAATAGCCTCACCGATACCCGTACAGCAGTTCCTTGCTGGTATCGCCAAACCCGGCCTGCGTCAGCAGCGCCTGTTCGATGTAGCGGCTGATTTGGCTGCGCAACTCCGCCACCTGGCCGCCCTGGTAAAAAACCTGCGGGAATTTGAACGACAGCCAGGCATACAGGCTTAAATTCTTGCTCAGGTTCTCAGCTTCTTCCAGGTGGCGCGGACTGGTCGAAGTCAGCCAAACCGGGGCGGCAGGTAAAGCACGGCGGGTTGTTGCGGCAAAACTCTTGAGGCAGGCCAGGAAATAATCCCGCTCGTGCTCCTTGTCCAGCGACACCGGCGCACAGGAGAACACGAACTTGTACGCCAGCGGCAAGTCCGGCGCGTATTCATCGATCAGCAGTCCTTGCGCCACATGCACACCCAGCGCGGCAGTTTCGAACAGCGGGTTGCTGATACCCACGCGCTCTGCAAAAAAGGCCAGCAGTTCGCCGATCCTGTTGCTGTGGCGGGTATCCGACAGCGTCTGCATGTGAAACAGGTTAGGCGTGATCGGCAGCCGGGTCAGCTCGGCGATATCCGAAGTGCCCAGCATGTGTTCGATGTGCAGCAGTTCGTCATTCTCAAACGCATTGACATAGCCGGTAGGGTAAATGCCGTAACGCCCCGCCCGTCCGGCAATCTGCCGTACTTCGGTGGCGTTCAGTGCGCGCGTCGCCACGCCGTCGAACTTGTGCGTGGTGGAAAACACCACGCGCCGGATCGGCAGGTTCAGCCCCATACCCACCGCGTCGGTCGCTACCAGCACCTCCGCCTCGCCGCTGTTGAAACGGCGTGCCTCGGTGCGCCGTACTTCCGGCGACAATGCCCCGTAAATACTCGCCACGCCAAAACCCCACTGGCGGATCCTGGCACTCAGTGTAAGTACATCCTTACGCGTAAAGGCAATCACCGCATCGCCCTTCTGAATGTGCTTCTTCAGTTTCCAGCGGCTGTAGCGGTCACCGCTCAGCGCCTCGCTTTCCAGCACCAGCGGTGTTTTGCGTTCCAGCCGGGTGATTTCACAGGTCTCATTCATGGCTTCGATCACGCGCAGACACGGCTCGGTTACCGCATTGGAGCCGCAGACAAACACCTGTTTCGCCGGCGCCCCCACCAGCGCCGCCGTCCAAGCGTAGCCGCGGCTTTCATCCTGCAGCATCTGGATTTCATCAATCACCGCCACGTCCACTTCAACATCCGGCCGCATCATCTCCACCGTACAGGCGGTATGCTGCGCGCCGGGAATCAGCACGCGCTCCTCGCCCGTCACCAGGTTGCACGGTACGCCGGCGTCCAGCAGACGATCGCGAATTTCCATCGCCAGCAGGCGCAGCGGCGCCAGGTATACGCCAGACCGTGCCTGTTGCAGCACCATCAGTGCCTCATAGGTCTTGCCGGAATTGGTCGGCCCCAGGTAAAAGTGGATATGCCGCCGCAGCGAACGCGCCAGCGGGAAGGTCGCGGGATAGTCGTTGAGCTTGAGTGCGTGCGCCGGCATCAGGTTTTGTTGTCCTGGATCATTCCCGGATTTTACGCGACTGGGTTATGCTGCACACTGTCGTCGCCACCACAGGAAAACAGTCATGCAGATTTCCGCCAAAGCCAGCGCCCAAGCCCAAGCCCAGGATTTGCTCGATTTCATCGACGCCAGCCCCAGCCCGTGGCACGCCGTGCATACCACGGAAACCTGCCTGCTGGCCGAGGGTTACACCCAATTGCAGGAATCCGAGCGCTGGCAGCTTGAGTCGGGCGGCCGCTATTTCGTGGTACGCGGCGGCTCGTCCATCATCGCCTTTGTGCTGGGGCAATCCCCGCTGGATGAAAGCGGTTTCCGCATCATCGGCGCCCATACCGATTCGCCGGGGCTGCGGCTGAAGCCGCATGCCGCGCATTGCTGCGAAGGCGTGGTACGGCTGGGGGTGGAAGTCTATGGCGGGCCCATCCTCGCCACCTTTACCGACCGCGACTTGAGCCTCGCCGGGCGCGTCAACGTGCGCAGCGCGCAGGGCTTTGAAACGCATTTGCTGCGTTTTGAAGAGCCGCTGGTCAGGCTGCCCAACCTCGCCATCCACATGAACCGCGAGGTCAACGAACAAGGGCTCAAACTACACAAGCAGAACGAGCTGCCGCTGATCATGAGCCTGACGCAGGAATGCATCACGCCTAACGGGCAGTTTATCGGCCAGGTTGCGGCCAAACTGGGCGTCAAGGAAGAAGACGTCATCACCGCCGAATTCAACGTCTACGACACGCAAAAAGGCGTGTTCTGGGGTGCCAACCAGGAATTTATCGCCAACAGCCAGCTCGACAACCTGGCCTCATGCCATGCAGCGCTGTCCGCCCTGTTCACGGTTAAAAATCCGCAAGCCACCTGTCTCTGCGCCTTGTTCGATCATGAAGAGGTCGGCAGCGGCAGCGCCGTCGGCGCGGACGGCAGCTTCATCGCCGACGTGCTCGACCGCATCCGGGCGCACGCCAAGCTGGATCAGGAAGCGCGCCACCTGGCCAATGCCCGCAGCTTTTTCATCAGCGCCGACATGGCGCATGCCTACCACCCCAATTTCCCTGCCGCTTACGAACCGAACCACCACGTCCTGGTCAACCACGGCCCGGTGATCAAGACCAACGCCAACCAGCGCTACAGCACCGGCATCGACAGCGCGGCCCGTTTCATCGGCCTGTGCGAGCAAGCCAAGGTACCGTTCCAGCAATACGCCCACCGCACCGATCTCGGCTGCGGCAGCACCATCGGCCCCATTGTCGCGGCGCAACTGGGCATGGCCAGCGTCGATGTCGGTTCGGCCATGTGGGCGATGCACAGCATCCGGGAAAGCGCCGGGGTGCTGGATCACAGCTACATGATTGCGGTATTCGGCGCGGCTTACGCCAGAGCCTGATCGGATCAGGCCGCTTCCAGATGCTGCCTGATGGCCTGCAGTTCCGCCGCTGGGTCGGTGAAATCGCCGTATTCGGCGCGTGAATGGGTGCGGGCGTACCAGTAGCGGCTGTTCCACTCGTCACCCTCGATCTTGTGCAGCACCGCATGTATCCAGCACGCCACAGGGTCGCTGTATGCCTGCACGATGCGGTGGGCGGCATCCCACTCGCTCGCCAGGGCGGCGGTAATGGCTGTTAACAGTTGCTCGTTCAGCTTGCTCACCATGCCTCCTTGTTCCTGACGGCGCAAATACGCTGCATCACCGCGGGTTTCGGCAACAGCTGCTCGCCCTGCTCGAAAGCCACGATCTTCAGCAGCGGTGCATATACCGCCAGCAGTTCGTCCGGCAACAACAGAAAATCCGGGGTGCTCGGCTTGCCGTGGCGCTCGTTGCCGGCCATGAATGTCTCGTAAATCAGCACGCCACCGGGAGCAAGCGCCGCCGCCAGCAGCGGCAGCAACGGCCGGTGCAGGTAACGTCTGACCACAATACCGTCGAACAGCTGGCCGGAATACGGCCACGGGCCGGCCTCCAGGTCCGCCGCCAACACATGGGTATTCGCCAGGCCGGCCAGCGCGGATAACGCCGCTGCATCCCGATCCACCGCCTCCACCTGGAACCCCTGCCGCGCCAGCCAGGCCGCGTGGCGGCCGCTGCCGCAGGCCAGGTCCAGCACGCGCCCGCCGGGCGCGATCAGCGGCGCATGTTGCACCACCCAGGGCGAAGGTGCAGCGGTCGTCATATGTGGTTCCATCTCGTGCAGGGCATCCGTATCCGGTCATTCAGGCGGTTATTCTACCGCTACAATGACAGGCGTTTTCTCGTTCGATTTCGTTCAATCAGAGGAATTGCCATGAGCAAAGCCATACGCTTTCACCAGACCGGCGGCCCGGAAGTGCTGCAGCAGGAAGACCTCGACACCGGTGAACCCGACCCCGGACAGGCTCGCGTACGTCATCTGGCGTGCGGGCTGAATTTTATTGATGTCTACCAGCGCAGCGGCCTGTACCCGGTACCGCTGCCCGCTGTTGCCGGCAATGAAGCCGCCGGCATTGTCGAAGCGGTGGGCGACGGCGTGGACTGGCTCAAGCCCGGCGACCGCGTGGCTTACGGCGGCGGCCCGCCCGGCGCTTATTGCGAGCAGCGCATCCTGCCGGCCGACCGGCTGTGCCTGCTGCCGGCAGCCATCAGCTTCGAGCAGGGCGCGGCGATGATGCTCAAGGGCATGACCGTGCAATACCTGATCCGCCGCACCTATCCGGTCAAACCCGGCGATGCCGTGCTGTTCCACGCGGCTGCCGGCGGGGTCGGGCTGATTGCCTGCCAATGGCTGAAAGCGCTGGGCGCCACCGTCATCGGCACCGCCGGGTCGGCGCAGAAATGCCAACTGGCGCGCCAGCACGGCGCTGACTATTGCATCAACTACCGTACCGAGAATTTTGTCGAACGCGTCCGGGAAATCACCGGCGGCAAAGGCGTGGACGTGGTCTACGACTCGGTCGGCGCCGATACCTTCCACGGCTCGCTGGACTGCCTGCGCCCGCTGGGCATGATGGTCAGCTTCGGCAACGCTTCCGGCCCGGTGCCACCGTTCAGCCTCGGCCTGCTGGCGCAAAAAGGCTCGCTGTTCATCACCCGCCCCACGCTGGGCGCCTACACCGCGGCGCGCGGCGATCTCGAAGCCACGGCACAAGAACTGTTCGACATCGTGCTGAGCGGCAAAGTAAGCATCGAGATCGGCCGGCGCTATGCACTGGCTGACGCGGCTCAGGCGCACCGCGACCTGGAAGCCCGGAACACCACCGGTGCCAGCGTGTTGATCCCGTGAGGAACCTGGACGAGCTGTTTGCCACACTGGCCAGATCCAGCTTCCGCAGCGGCTTCCGGCTGCGCGGCAAAGACCTGGCCTACCTGCAAACCAAGGGCTTGCCGTTGGTGCTCACTCACGCCGAGGACTTCATTAATAAACGCCTGGCTCCGGCAGTGATTCCCAACGACGGCAAACAGACGCCGTTTCGCGGCCACCCGGTTTTCGTCGCCCAACACGCCACGGCGTGCTGCTGCCGTGGCTGCCTGGAAAAATGGCACCGCATCCCGCCGGGGCGGGAACTCAGTATCGAGGAACGGGCTTACCTGCTGACGGTACTGGAACGCTGGCTACGCGAGGAAGACAAACAGCCGGAACTATTTAATCCCTAAAAAGGCGCCGATGCGGCGGGCGATCTGGCCCAGCTTGGTGCCGTCCAGGTGGTAATGCTTGTGCAGCGGTTGGCGCACTTCCCAACGGCACGTCATGCCGGCGGGGAACGTCACCAGGTCGCCTTTGCCAAACGTCACCGGCGCGCCGCCTTCCGGCGTAATCAGACATTCGCCTTCGAGGATGTAAGCGATTTCCTGTTCGGGAAACGTCCAGGGAAACACCGAAACTTCTTTTTGCCAGGTGGGCCATTTGGAAACGCCCAATGCTTCCAGGCGTGCGGTGTCGGGATTGTGCTCGATAACAATATTGCTCATGGTATTGGTCTGCGTCGGAAAAAGTGGAAGGGGTTAGTGCGCCTGATCTATATCGGCAGAGCCACACCAGGTCAATGGCGGCTCATCGGCTTGTCACCAAGCTTACTGCCTTATTCTCTGCACTAACGTGCGGCATTTTACCGCGCAAACGTCTTGCACACACCGCCGGAAAAACAAAACGGCGCCCGTGGGCGCCGTCTGTTCGATGCTGATAATGCGTCTTAGCGGTTGCAGACGTACATCGTGACTTCAAAACCGAAACGCATTTCAGTAGCAGCTGGCTTGGTCCACATGATGCTCTCCTTTACTGTTGGGTTGATCGTTCAAGCAAATTGTTTGCTTGAACGTATGATTCGCATCATAGGCAGGTGTTCCCCGGTCGTAGCCCGGCAGATCATGAATAATGCCTAATGATTTTCATGAACCTCTCTCAGGCAACTCGCAGGCGTGATGTCACCAGCGCGCCCGCGTGCGGACATACAGGGCCGGATGATTTCCGCTATTGATAGTATTTCGCATTTGCCAGATACTGGCGGACCGAGCATACGACATGCCCCTGCACCCATCCTAGAGCAGCCGACATGAAGCGACTTCAGAACAGCTTGTCCAGGTTTTCCCGCAGCCTTTGGCTGACATTGGGCATATCCGTCGTTTTTGTCATTCTGTTCGCGGTTTATGTGTCCTCCGAAAAACAGATCGATCGCGCCCATGAACTGCGCTTTCAGTCCTATCTGCTGGCCGACGAACTGCGTCAGTCGTCGGACGACCTCACCCGCATGGTGCGCACTTATGTGATCACCGGCAACCCCATCTACAAACAGCACTACCAGGAAATTCTCGACATTCGCAACGGCAAGCGGCCGCGCCCGCTCAATTACAGCGACATCTACTGGGACCTGGTCATGGCCGACGACCAGCGCCCGACCGCAGGCGGTGTTGCGGTGCCCTTACTGGAGTTGATGCGGCGGGCCGGGTTCACCGAGGCGGAATTCGCCAAGCTGGCGGAATCCAAACTGAATTCCGATGCGCTGACCAAGACCGAGTTTGCCGCCATGGCACTGGTCGAATCCTCCCAACCCGCCACCGAAGCCAACCGTATCAAAGCCAGCCAGATGCTGCATGATCCGGCCTATTATCAGGCCAAGGCCGATATCATGCGGCCCATCAGTGAATTCCACCAGATGATGGACCAGCGCACGCTGGAAGCGGTCCGCAGTGCGGAAACCATCGCCACGGCGATGCGTCTGGCATTTATCCTGTTCGGCCTGCTGCTGCTATTGATGCTGTGGCGCATTTATCGAGCGCTGCATGCAACGCTGGGCGGTTCGCCGGACGAACTACACCAGCACATTGCCAGGATCGGCGGCGGCAATTTTTCATCGCCTATTCCGGTCAGGCCGGGCATGGAAAACAGCGTGCTGGGCTGGCTGTCGGAAACGCAGGCCAAGCTCGCCGAAATCGAGGAAGAACGTAATGCGATTGCCATCAGAAACCGGCGCCTGACCCAGCTTTATGCAGCGCTGAGCCAGTGCAACCAGGCCATTGTGCGTTGTGAAAACGCGGATGAACTGTTCCCGCAAATCTGTCGCGACGCCGTGGCGTTCGGCGGCATGAAGATGGCCTGGATCGGGTTGGCGGACGAGCAGAACAGGCAACTGACCGCCGTTGCCAAGTACGGTACCGGCACCGAATACCTGGAAGGCCTGAACATTTCGATTGAAGCCGACAACCCGATGGGTCAGGGGCCGAGCGGCGTGGCGTTTCGCGAAGACCGCCCGTTCTGGTGCCAGAATTTCCTGAGCAGCCCGGTGACCGCGCCATGGCATGAGCGCGGCGCGCTGATGGGCTGGAAGGCCTCTGCCGCCTTGCCGCTGCACCGCAACGGCAAAGTCATCGGCACCTTCAACTTGTATGCCGGTGAAATCAATGCTTTTGACGAAGCCGAGCGCAACCTGCTGCAGGAGATGACCACCGACATCGACTATGCCATGGAGCGCTTTGCCGTAGAGAAAGAACGCCAGCAACTGCGGGAAAAACTGCAGCAGAGCGAAGAGAGTGCGCGGCTGGTGCTGGAAAACTCGCTGGACGCCATCATCAACATGGATGCCGCCGGGCTGGTGACCGAATGGAGCGGCGCGGCGACGCGCATGTTCGGCTACCAGCGCGAGGAAGTCATCGGCCGGGTGCTGGCGGAAATCATCATCCCGCCGCAATTGCGGGAAGCGCACCACCGCGGCATGCAACGCCTGCTGGCCACCAAACAGTCGAACATGCTCGGCAGAACCGTCGAGGTCAACGCCTTGCGCCGCGACGGCAGCGAGTTTCCGGTGGAACTGGCGATCGCGCAGATCCAGCGCGGCCAAAGCACATTCTTCAGCGCCTTCCTGCGCGACATCAGCGGCCGCAAGGAAGCCGAGCAACGCATCCAGCACCTGGCGCATTTCGATGCGCTCACCGGCCTGCCGAACCGTGCCCAGCTCAACGACCACCTCAACTTCGCCCTCAGCCTGGCCAGGCGCAGCAGCGGCCACCTGGCGGTCATGTTCCTGGATATAGACCACTTCAAGGACATCAACGACACCCTGGGCCACAGCATCGGCGACGCCTTGCTGGTCGAACTCTCCAACCGCCTGAAGCAGGTGCTGCGCGAGGAGGATTCGATTTCGCGCCTGGGCGGCGACGAATTCATCCTGCTGCTGCCGGACAGCGATGTCCGCGGCGCGGAAAAAGTCGCGCAGAAGCTGCTGGCACAGATCGCCGAACCTTACCGCCTGGATGCCCACGAACTGGCGGTGACCGGCTCGATCGGCATCGCCATCTTCCCGGAAGACGGCGAAGACCTGGAAACGCTGTCACGCAACGCCGATGCCGCCATGTACCGGGCCAAGCAGGAAGGCCGCAACAGCTACCGCTTCTTCACCGCGGAAATGCAGGCACGCTCGGCGCGCAGCCTGAAGCTGGTCAACGCCCTGCGCCATGCGCTGGACCGCAACCAGCTGCATATCCACTACCAGCCGCAGCTGTCCATCCAGGGCAATCAGGTGACCGGCGCCGAAGCCCTGCTGCGCTGGGAACACCCGGAACTGGGCGCCATTTCACCTGCTGAATTCATCCCGGTGGCGGAAGACAGCGGGCTGATCCAGCCCATCGGCGAATGGGTACTGCGCCAGGCCGTGCAGCAAGCCAAACTCTGGCTGGAAAACGGCCACCCGCCGCTGGTGATGGCGGTCAACCTGTCGGCGGTGCAGTTCCGCCACCCGGACCTGCCCAACCTGGTGACGCGCATCCTGGCCGAAGCCAGCCTGCCGCCGGAATACCTGGAACTGGAGTTGACCGAAGGCGTTGCCATGTATGACCCGCAAGGCGCCATTGCCGTGATGAACAACCTGCATGACCGCGGCATCCGCATGTCCATTGACGATTTCGGCACCGGTTATTCTTCGCTGAGCTATCTGAAAAAATTCAAGGTGTACAAGCTCAAGATCGACCAGTCCTTTGTCCGCGACATCATTACCGATCCGGAAGACAAAGCCATCGTCAGTGCCATCATCCACATGGCGCGCAGCCTGGGGCTGCAGACCATTGCCGAGGGCGTGGAAACCAGCGGGCAGCTTGCATTCCTGCGCGCGCAAGAGTGCGACGAGGCCCAAGGCCACCACTTCAGCAAGCCGCTATCCGCAGCGCAATTTGAGCAATTCCTCACAAACAGGAGCAGCACGCCGGCCATGGATTCGGTCAAGGCCGGGCTGCTGTTTCCGCCGGAAGGCATTTAGGGAAGCCCTGAACAAGCGGCTGCGCCATAGCGGAGCAGAACAGAGCAGATGATTTACAAAACCGGTGCCGCGCCGCGCACCCGGCATTGCGCCGCGGCGTAATCGCCGGCGCGCTGTAGCGTGGTTGGCGCATCCCAGCCGGCCAGCAGCCCCTGCAAAAACACCGCCGCATACGCATCCCCCGCCCCCACGGTATCCACCACCTGCATGGCTTCAGCGGGAGCCACGCACACTACCTGCTGCTGTTCGTCCAGCAACCAGCTTCCCGCAGCGCCGCAGGTCACCACGATTTGCCGCAAGCCAAAACGCTGTTGCAGGGCCAGCGCCTGTGCCTCCGGCGTCAGCCCGCCAACACCGAGCAGTTCGCCGACAACGGCCAGTTCCTCGTTGTTCAGCTTCACCAGGTCGGCCGCATGCAGCGCCGCGTCTATGGTTTCCACGTCAAACCACGGCGCGCGCAGGTTGATATCCAGGAACACCGGGCACCAGCAGTCCTGCAAAAACGCCAGCGCCGCCTGTCGCGATACAGGGCCGCGCAGCGCCAGCGTGCCGAAATAAGCCAGTTGCGGCCGGGCTTTCGCCAGCACCCGCGTCACCGCCTCGGCGCTGATCGCGTCATACGCCTGATCCGGCAGGATGTCGAAGCGGTGGCCACCGTTTTCCAGCAGCACCCGCACCTGCCCGGTGGGGTAAACCGCATCGCGCTGCATACCGGCGGTTGCCATGCCGCGCTGTCTCATCTCCTGCAGCAGGGCGTCGCCCAGCGCATCGCTGCCGACGCGCGAAATCATCAGCGGCGCCAGCCCGAACGCCTGCAAATGCCGCGCCACGTTGAACGGCGCGCCGCCCAGCACGCTCTGGTCGGGGAATACGTCCGCCAGCACCTCGCCGAAAATGGCGACAAGCGGCGTGTGATCAACTTCCCGGCTTGGCGTTTCAATACTCACGGCAACCCCGACTGGTAACAGACCTTGCCAATATAGCAGACGCCCCTGCAAGCGTGGCATACTGCCGGCATGAAGCCCCAAGTCCTGTTAGAACTGCTGGTGGAAGTGGAAAAGGAAGACCCCATCGATTTTTCCGGCCTGCCGTTCGACGCCGACGACCTGCGCAAACTGGCCTGCCTCAACGTCGCGGAAATCATGGACCACTGGACCGACCAGCCCAGCGAAGACCGCGAGCTGATCATGGCGGCCACCGTGGCCAGGCTGGTGCTTGAAAACCTGGTGCTCAACGCCAGAATCGCCCTACTCAACCAGGAAGAACCCTGAACATGCACCCCACACCAGGAGGGCTACCCGTTGCCGGCAGCCGATAATGTCGAACATCGCAAATTCCTGCGGCTGAACGCCCAGGTGGTCGGCGAGCCGACCTGCCGGGTGACCCTGGAAGCCGATAAAACGGTGGAACTGCAACTCACCGACATTTGCCCTGGCGGCTTCGGCGCCACCATCCCCGAATACCTCGGCAAGCATTTCCACAAGGAACGCGAGTTTCCCCACTGCCAGATCAACCTCGCCGGCCTGCAGGACGTCGCGGCCCGCGTCGCCGATATCTGGCGCCTGAAAGCCAAAACCGGGGAAGTCAGCCTGCGGGTCGGCTTCGAATTCACCAGCCCCATCAACTGGCAGGCAACCGGTCTGGAGTCGTGCGAGCGGGCCGAGGGCTGAGCTAAAAATCCAAACGGTACGTTGAACATCAAGGTTTACATTTCAAAATCCCCATGGCTATAATGCGCGCCTCTTCCTGAACTGCTGCAGGAAAACCCAACGCCGAGCCCCAACATGGGCCGGCGCTATTGTTGTTTTTCTGGAGCAGAACCATGTTTTCCATTGCAAGATTGCAAAAAGCCTTTCGTCGTCAAGGCATCGAAGTCGGATACAAAGACGGCATTTACACATTGACCAATGCGCATGCACAAGCCTCCGTGCTGCTGCCGCAAAGCTATCCGCTGGAAGAAAAAGCGGTGCGCCAGCTCATGGACTTCGCCGCGGTGCATGTGCCGGGACACGATGGCCATGTGTGCAAAGCGTGTGCCACGCCGGATTTCCATCCGGGCGGCATCGCCCCGGTAGGCAGCATCGTCGCCACCTCGGAAGACCTGGTGATCCCGGCCATTCCGGGCACCGACGTCAACTGCGGCATGCGGCTGATTACCACCGGGCTGACCCTGGCGCAGTTCGAGGCCAAAAAAGACCAGTTGCTGCCCAAGCTGCAACGGGTGCTGCTGGAAGACGGCCGCGACGTGCCGCTGCGTTCTACGGCATATGCCGCCTTGTTTGATGTCGGCCCCGAAGCCTTCATTGACAGCCTGCACGATGGCGGCATCTGGGCACGCGTGGACAAAGCAAGGCTGGCTGAAGAACTGGCCGCCTGCATTGCGCTGCGTGAATTCGGCGGCGGCTTGCGCCATGCACCGCCGGCCCTGGTTGGCACGCGCGAAGTGATCCGCGACCCCGGCATCGGTACCACCGGCTCCGGCAACCATTTTGTCGAGTTGCAGGTGGTGGATGCCGTCATGGATCGCCACGCCGCCTACCAGCAAGGCCTGACGCCGGGCGAAGTGGTGGTGATGATCCACAGCGGCTCGCGCGATGTCGGTTTCTTTGTCGGCAGCCGCTGGATGGATCGCGCCAAGGCCGCCTGGCCGGAAGGCGTGCGCCACCCGCAATCCGGCCTGTACGGCCTTACCGGCCCGCTGGCGGATGAGTACCTGGATGCCATGGGCGTCGCCTCGCGCTACGCCTGGGCCAACCGCATGGTGCTGGCGGAACTGGTGCGCGACTGCATGGCCCAGGTGTTTGCCGAAGATCACTCCCGGCTAGTGGTGGATGTGCCGCATAACATCGTGCTGCGTGAAAACGACATGAACATCCACCGCAAGGGTGCCACTCCGGCGCGCGAGGGCGACCTGGCGCTGATACCGGGCTCGATGGGGGATTACTCCTACGTGGCAACCGGCCTCGGCAACCCGGACTGGCTGTGGTCATGCTCGCACGGCGCCGGCCGCAGCATGCGCCGCCAAGCCATGCGCGCGGTGCGGCCATCCAGCCATGCGGATGACCTGCCCTGGCACTGCGTCACCCTGCGCGAAGAACGTCGGGTGGAAGAAGCGCCCATGGCCTACAAGAAAATCGGCCCGGTCATCGCCGCGCAGGAAGAAGCCGGCATGCTGCGCTCCGTGGCACGGCTGAAACCCTGGCTGACGTTCAAGGCGTAAGATGTTGTTCAATGCAAGGGGTCAAGCGCTGGTGGGATTGCCCACCAGCGCTTGACCCCGATTATTTGCTGTATTCTCAATCCCATACACCCAGCCCAAGGAAAGCGCACCATGGATATGACCAAAATCAGCGCCGGAAAACTGCGCGCTTTCGGCTACGACAGCAAAACCCGCACCCTGCGCGTGGAACTCGATGACGGCAGCGCGCTGGAATACAGTGGCGTGGGCGAAGACTTGTGGCGGCGCTTCAAAAGCTCGGGGGCACAATGGAGCTTTTACCGCGATAATATCGAAGAAGAATTCAGCCCCAGGCGGGCTTCGGCCAAGGCTACGGGCGGCAAGAACCCGCTGGATGATTTGTTTAAGCTTTAGAAGTCGAAACGGGGCTGTCCCAAAGTGATTATGCAAGATCTGACCCCGAAGTCGTAAGCCCATTTTCCCCGGTCAAGCAGACTAAAAAATTATTGGGATGATTCAGACCCAAGTAAATTCCATCAATTATCGGTGTGATAAATTCTTATTGATATAAAACAGATTTCTTAACTTTTCCGTTTTTGAATGTGATAAAAATTTCAATCAAAATCCATCTAAAAACCTATGCCCAGTACGGCAAATATTCTGCAAATTTATTTCCTCCAGCTGGGTCTTTACGTTTTATTCGACCCGCAGCAACAGCATCACTTATCAGGTTCGTGATCTGATTCCGCTGCTTCTCATGCAGTTTGAATCGTTCACGCAAGGTGGAATTGGTTAGAGGCTGACTTGATAGATATTGCAAAACAGCATGCTGATAACATGCTTCAATACGTTCGGTCTGAGACATGTCTGAAAACTTACGTGGTGCATACAAAGTAACCCTAAATGAGTTTTCTAGCAGGGTGAATTGTATTGGTGGCAGCCCAAACAACTCGATGGATTGAACAACCTTTTGAAACCCTGTTCCTCGTTCTTCGCAGATCCGATAGCGTCGGAACGCAAAGGCAAGTGCTTCATTTCGTGACTCCGGCGTAGTTCCAATCAATCGGTCAGTGCGTTTCCCAGGCAACAATCCACCAGGATTCGTAAACTCGATTCGATCATCAAATATTTCCACCATGGGACCTGCGCCAGTAACAGTGAAATCCTGGTGAATCAAGGCATTGGCGATCAATTCACGCAACGCGATTTCAGGATAGACGCTGACTTCCTGCCGTAGCGATTGCTGAATCACTTCCGAATGCGGGAGTATGCGCTTAAGGTAACCAATCAATCCTTCAAAGCCAGATGCATAACCACGTTGCCCGACAAGCTCGTCGATAGTATTCACTTTGTTCGTACCATGGTAGCGTATCACCCGTATACGCTTACGTTCCAAGGTTGGAAACTGTTCTAGTTTGAGTGCCGCCGCGACCGCTCCGAGATTAGTAATGTAATAGCCTCGCCCGTCCGGTGTAAGAATACCTTCTGCCACGAGCCATTGTGCGAGTTCATCAGGCTCTTGCGGTAGCGGTCGTTGCAACAATTTTGCAATCGCCGCTATATCTAGGCTCTCAATCGCAATCTCCAATGGCACCAGTGAAGAAGCTCGCAACTCTTCCCATCGCGGGGCGGTACTGTTCAGCATCAGAGCACCCACATCCTGACGCGACGCTTTGCGAGTCGTGCCGCCTGATCGTATCCATGCCTCTTCAATCGACTTTCCTCGCCTGTGTGTTGGTTTATTCCGCTGCTCTGGAATTGATACCAACAAAATAGGCACATCTCGAAAATCCACTACGGCGTGATCAATCACCAATGGCGGTTCAATTGCGTCTCGCCCAAGGTTTGCCAGACTATTAATGATGGTTGCAACAGCGTCCTGACTGACTGGCTCCAAGTGTGCATCACCATCTCCAATTCCAAAGGCAAGATAGCCGCCATTGGGATGATTAGAAAAAGCAATCAAGTGTTCAACAAGTCGATCCTTGTTATCCGAAAGCTTGACTTTCCAGTCGATTTCATTGGTTTCGTGGGGAACAGGCGCAAGGCTCTGTTCCAGACAAATCAGCGCGTTAGAAATCCAGTGCTTGCTTGTCATGGTGATAGCAATATATTGAAAATATAAAGTTTTTCAAAGTTTTCCGTTTTCAGATGTGATAAAAAAAGGCCAGCAAGCTGGCCCTTTTTACCCTTCATTTTAACCGCACTTGCTCTCCCCACAATTCAAGCAAGTCAAACACCCATCCATAATAATTGCGGCCTTGGTGTTGCACTTGTTGCACAACTGCGCACCGGGCGGGAAGCCTTCGTCATTCTTGGGTTCGTGGGAGTGCTTTTCCATGTATTCCTTGCGCTTTTCGGCGATGAGTTTTTTCTGGTGCTCATCCGGCTCGGCCTTTTTCAGCATGCCGATTTCCTGCAGGTGCTGTTCCACCACCTCACCGATTTCGGCGACTAGGCTGGGGATGTATTTGCCGCCCTTTTTGAAGTAGCCGCCGCTGGGGTCGAACACGCTGTGCAGTTCTTCCACCAGAAAGGTGACATCGCCGCCCTTGCGGAACACGGCTGACATCACGCGGGTGAGCGCGACGATCCACTGGAAGTGTTCCATGTTCTTGGAGTTGATGAAGATTTCGAACGGGCGGCGGTGCTCCTGCTCGGTGCCTTCACCCACCACCACGTCGTTGATGGTGATGTAGAGCGCGTGTTCGGTGACCGGGGTTTTTACTTTATAGGTATTGCCCACCAGTTTTTCCGGGCGGCTGAGCGGCTCGCCCAGTTGCACGATGTTGGTTTGCGGCGCGGCGGCGGCGGCTTTGTCTTCTTCGGATACAACATTGTAGCCGGTGATTTTCTTTTCGATTTTAATAGTCATTTATTTTCTCCTTGTTCGTCATGCCAGCCGAGGTCGGCATCCAGTTTGTTTGGCTGGATTCCAGGTCAAGCCCGGAATGACGGAAAGTTAGAGCAACGGACTGTTAATCCGTGTGTCTCCTCTTGCTTAAAACTTGCCGTAATAGCCTTCTTTCAGCGCATCGTACAGATTGGCGGCGGTGTGGATTTCGCCGTCGTATTCAATCTCTTCGTTGCCTTTGGCTTCGATGACGGTGCCGTCTTCCAGCGTAAATTTGTAGGTGGTGTTTTCCAGGTCCTTTTCGGTCACCAGCACGCCCTGGAACGCTTCCGGGTTGAAGCGGAAGGTGGTGCAACCTTTCAGGCCTTTTTCGTAGGCGTAGAAGTAGATGTCCTTGAAGTCCTCGAACGGGTAGTCCGTCGGCACGTTGATGGTTTTGGAGATGGAGCTGTCGATCCACTTCTGCGCGGCGGCCTGGATATCCACGTGTGCCTTGGCGGGGATGGTGGAGGAATCCACGAAGTAGTCCGGCAGTTGTTCTTCCGGCTTGTCGGAGAACGGCATGGCATGGGGGTTCACCAGTTCACGGTAGGCCAGCAGTTCGTACGACCAGACGTCCACTTTTTCCTTGGATTTCTTGCCTTCGCGGATCACGTTGCGGTTGTAGTGGTGCGCGAACGACGGCTCGATGCCGTTGCTGGCGTTGTTGGCCAGGCTGAGCGAAATCGTGCCGGTGGGCGCGATGGAGCTGTGGTGGGTGAAACGCACGCCGTGTTCGGCGATCTGCTTGCGCAGCGTTTCCGGGAACTGCTGCATGTATTTGCTGTACAGCCCCATCAGCACCCGGCCTTTGACGCGGTCGCCCAGCTTGATGCCGTTTTTCAGCATTTCCGGGCGCTTGGCCAGCAGGTCGGCGGTGATCTCGAATTCCTCGTCCATGATCGGTGCCGGGCCTTTTTCCTCGGCCAGCGCCACGCCGATTTCCCAGCCGGTTTCGGCCATCACGCGGGTGACTTCTTCGGTGAACTTGAGCGAATCTTCGGAGCCGTATTTCATTTTCAGCATGGTGAGGGTGGAGCCCAGACCCAGGTAGCCCATGCCGTGGCGGCGCTTGCGCATGATTTCCGCCTGTTGCTGCGGCAGCGGCAGGCCGTTGATTTCCACCACGTTGTCCAGCATGCGGGTGAAAATGGCGACAACCTGGCGGTATTCGTCCCAGTCGAAATGCGCCTGGTCGGTGAACGGCTGGCGCACGAAGTTGGTGAGGTTGACGGAGCCCAGCAGGCAAGCGCCATAAGGCGGCAGTGGTTGCTCACCACAAGGGTTGGTGGCGCGGATGTTTTCGCAGAACCAGTTGTTGTTCATCTCGTTGACTTTGTCGATGAGGATGAAACCCGGCTCGGCAAAATCGTAGGTGGAGGACATGATGACATCCCACAACCGGCGCGCCTTGATGGTTTTGTACACGCGGCAAGCCACCTTGCCGTCGCTATCGCGGGTCAGGTATTTGTTCTTGACCGGCCATTCGCGCCATACCACCTGGGTGGCGTCATCCAGCGCCAGCCCGTCGGCATCGGCTTCCTTGCGGGTGACGGGGAAGGCCAGCTTCCACTCGGCGTCGGCTTTTACCGCTTCCATGAATTCGGCGGTAATCAGGGTGGACAGGTTGAACTGGCGCAGCCGCCCGGCTTCGCGCTTGGCCTTGATGAAATCCGTGACGTCCGGGTGGGAGATGTCGAAGGTGGCCATTTGTGCGCCGCGGCGGCCGCCGGCGGACGACACGGTGAAACACATCTTGTCGTAGATATCCATAAAAGATAGCGGGCCGGAGGTATACGCCCCCGCGCCCGCTACAAATGCTCCTTTAGGACGGAGCGTGGAGAACTCGTAGCCGATGCCACAACCGGCCTTGAGCGTTAAACCTGCTTCGTGCACTTTTTCCAGGATGCCGTTCATGGAGTCTTCGACAATGCCGGACACGGTGCAATTGATGGTGCTGGTGGCGGGCTTGTGTTCAAGCGCGCCGGCGTTGGAGGTGATGCGCCCGGCGGGGATCGCGCCACGGCGCAGCGCCCACAGGAACTTGCCGTACCACTCGGTCTTTTTTTCCTCGGTGGATTCGGCATCGGACAGCGCACGCGCGACGCGCTGGTAGGTGTCGTCGATGTCCTGGTCTATCGGCTGGCCTTGCTTGGTCTTCAGGCGGTATTTTTTGTCCCAGATGTCGGTTGACACCGGCTGCATGGGGACCTGGTTCGTGGGTTCTCCCGGCACTTCGCGCTCCCCTTGATCAGACAACTTGACCGCCTTTAGCATAAGCATTCCCTTCCTTGCTGTTTTTATTGGATATTTTGTTTGACCACAATATATTGTGATGAAGCTCAACATTAAACCCGTTTAGTTGTGTCGGTCAAGCTGTTTGGCAGAAAATATTTTGTATTAATTAACAGGAAAACATGACACAAATATCCCGTTTTGTGGCACGGCTTTTCCTCTTGAATGAGAGCGCGATATTGGTGGCTATGCGAGAATAGCGCGCATGTTGAATCGTCTGTTTTATACCCTGCTGCTGTGGCTGCTGTTGCCGCTGGTGCCGCTGCGTTTGCTGTGGCGCAGCCTGCGCCAGCCGGAATACTTGCAGCACCTGCCCGAACGCTTCGGCTTTTTTTCCGCCCTCCCCGACAAACCGGTGATCTGGCTGCACTGCGTTTCGGTCGGCGAGACGCGCGCTGCCGTGCCGCTGGTAAAGGCGCTGCAGCAGCAATACCCGGACCACGCGCTGCTGCTGACCCACGGCACGCCCACCGGGCGGGCAACCGGACAGCAGTTGTTCGGCGATACGGTGCTGCGCTGCTACCTACCGTACGACCTGCCGTTTGCGGTAGGGCGTTTCCTGCGGCATTTCAAGCCTGAAATCGGCCTGCTGATGGAAACCGAACTGTGGTTCAACCTGATCCACGGCTGCCGCCGGCATGAAATTCCCGTATTGCTGGTCAACGCCCGGCTGTCGGAAAAGTCGGCACGCGGTTATGCGCGGCTGGGGCCACTTGCCCGCGACGGGCTGGCTGCGCTTGCGGCGATTGCCGCGCAGACCGAAGCCGATGCGCAGCGCTTGCGCGAACTCGGCGCGCATGACGTCACCGTGACCGGCAACCTGAAATTCGATGCGGCCTTGCCCGATGCGCCCGACCTGGGTTTGGGGAACATATTCGATGCCGCGCGCCCGGTATTCCTGGCCGCCAGCACGCGCGACGGCGAAGAAGCGCTGGTGCTGGATGCCATCCGGGCATCGTCCATCCCCGACCTGCTCACCATCATTGTGCCGCGCCACCCGCAGCGCTTCGACGAAGTGGCCGCGCTGCTGGAAAAACGCGGCATTTCCTTTGTGCGCCGCTCCAGCCTGAACCCCGGCGACGACAAGGAAACCGATCACGTGATTGCTTCGGTGGTCAACCCGCAGGTGATCCTCGGCGATAGCATGGGCGAAATGGCGGCTTATTATGCGGCTTGCGACATTGCGCTGATCGGCGGCAGCCTGCTGCCGTACGGCGGGCAGAACCTGATTGAAGCCTGTGCGCTGGGCAAGCCGGTGCTGATCGGCCCGCACACTTATAATTTCGAGGACGTGGCTGCCCAGGCGATACAGTGCGGCGCGGCGCGGCGGGTCCACACTGCCGCCGAACTGGCGCAGACGCTGGAAAGCCTGCTGGCCGACCCGGCCGCATTAAAACGCATGGGTAAAGCGGGCGCTGCGTTTACCGCCGCCAATCGCGGCGCGACGCAGCGCACCTTGCAGTTAATCCAGCCCTGGCTGACTTGATCCGTCCCTATTGCATCGGCACGAAGCCGGGCAAGGCTTCAATGCGCGATAGCCAGGCACGGATATGCGGATAGGGTTGCAGCGATACGCCACCTTCTGGCGCGAGGAAAGTCATGGTGTAGTTTGCAATATCAGCCACCGTTGGGTGGGCGCCGGTGAGGTAAGGCGACTTTTGCAGCACTTGATCCATCACCGCAAACAACTTGTGGGCGCGCCCCTGCACTTCTTCCAGGTTGAACGGGGCGTTGGATCGCTTGACCTGCCGGGCTGCCGCAGGCCCGAACGCCAGCAGCCCGGCCGAAACAGAGAACCAGCGCTGCACTTCCGCGGCCTGCACCGGGTCTTTGGGCAACCACGCCCCCGTATCATATTTGCCGGCCAGATAAACCAGAATGGCATCCGAATCAGCCAGTGTGACATCGCCATCCTGTATTACCGGCACATGACCAAACACGTTGAGCTGCAAGAATTCCGGTTTTTTCTGGTCGCCCGCCACCAAATCGATATGGATGAGTTCCACAGGCAAACCCAGCAAGGAAAGAAACAACTGAACCTTATGGCATCTGGCCGATGGCGGGTAACGGTACAGTTTGATCGGTGAAGCCGGACGGGCGGTCGTACTCATGCTGGGTTCCTAGATATAATGAGTTAAAGAAATTATCGGATCAGGCGGCTGATCTGCTTGAAGGCATCACCCTCGGCCACGCGCAGCCACTCGAACACCACCGATTCGGTATTGCTGACCACCACCCCGGCCTGGCGCAACCGGCTCAGGGCGTTGGCCTTGTGTTGCGGATTGCGCGAAATTACCGCATCTTCCACCACAAACGGCTGATAACCTAACTGTTGCAACTGCAGCGCCGTCTGCACGACACAAATATGGGCTTCCATCCCCGCCAGCACGATTTGTGGCCGCTGATGGTTAAGTCTGGCGTTGAAGTTCTGTTCGTCGCTGCAGGCGAAGCAGGTTTTTTCTACCGCCGCTTCGTTCAGGTGCTGCGCCAGTTCCGGCAGGGTTGGGCCGAGGCCTTTGGGATATTGTTCGGTGCAGGTCACCGGGACGTGCAGCAACTTGGCGGCTTGCAGCAGGATGCCGATGTTTTTGACCACGCCCGCCAGCGCCTCCGGGTTCATCACTGAACACAGGCGCTCCTGCACATCCACCACCACGAGCTGGCTGGCGCCAGCCCTGGCAAGCAAAACGCTCAATTGACCCCTTCGAGCAGGCGGTTGGTTTCTGCCAGGTCGTTCTCGGTGAGTACGCCGGCAGCGGCCTTGAGCTGGATCACGGACAACATCCAGGCATAACGCGCCTGCAGCAGGTCGCGCTTGGCGCTGTACAGTTGCTGCTGCGCATTGAGCACATCCACGCTGGTGCGCACGCCGACGTCATAACCGAGAGAAGTAGAATCCAGCGAGCTCTGGCTGGAAGCCAGTGCTTGCTCATACGCCTTGACCTGCGCCACGTTGCTGGCCACGTTCAGGTAGGCCTGGCGAGTTTGCAGGCCCGCGCTGCGGCGTGCCTGTTCCAGGTCGTCCTTGGCTTTCTGCTGGTTGGCCGCAGCTTCGCGTTCCTTGGACGTGATCGAGCCGCCCTGGTAAATCGGCACTTCCACTTTCAGACCCACGGTCAAATTCTGCAGGTCATTGCCAACGCCGCTGGTGCCGCCATTGGAGTAGCTGTCCGCATAACTCGCCACAGCGTCTACCGTGGGGAAATGCCCGGCATGGGCGCGTTCGATTTCCTGGGTAGCCAGTTGTACCGATTGCTGCTGCACCTTGATTTGCGGGCTTTGCGATTCGGCGATTTCCACCCACTTTTCCATGCTCTGCGGCGCGGGTACCACCACGTCCAGTTGTTCCTTGGCGCTGGCGAGTTTTTCCGGCACCTGGCTGGTAATGGCCTGGATCGCGCGTTTTTTCACTTCGCGCTCGTTCTGCGCGGCAATTTCCTGCGCGATCAGCAGGTCATAACGCGCCTGCGCTTCATGCACGTCGGTGATGGTGGCGGTGCCAACATCAAAATTGGCCTTGGCCTGCTCCAGTTGCTTGGTGATGGCGGCTTTTTGCGCCACGATCAGGTCGATCTTGTCCTGCGCCAGCAGCACATCGAAATAAGCTTGCGAGGCACGCACCATCAGGTCGAGTTTGGCCACGCTCAGCGCGTCGTCCGCCTGCGCCACCTGGGTCTGCGATTTTTCGTAATCCACGTTGTTTTGCCGGCGGTATAGCGGCTGGTTGACGTTCAGGGTGTAGTTGTAGGCATTGAAGTGCTGCTTGCCGCCCTTGAACGGGTTGTTGCCGCTGCCGGTGTAGGTAATGTCGGTATTGCTGTGGTTGGCACCGCCTTCCAGCGTGACGCTGGGCAGGATCAACGCCCGGCCCTGCACCAGTTTTTCCTGGGTGGCGGCGTGCGTACTGCGGGCGGCAGCCCAGACCGGGTCGTTGGTTTGGGCTTGCTGGTAAACATCCAGCAGGCCGACCTTGCGTTCATCGGCCAGCGCCGGGTGCGCGGAACATAGCGTGAGTGCAACAAGTGCGGCGATTCGTTTCATTTGCATTTAACTTTCCTGATTTTTAGCGAATGCGTTTTAGTTGAGTTTCTCAAAATGAAAAACGCTTCGGTTGCACCGCATTGGCCAATGGCGGAATGCTGGTTTCAAACAATACGGTACGGCTGTATACCCCGGGGCTGATACAAGTCACCAGGACGGCCTCCATCACCGGCGCGTCACCGACCACTGCCAGCAGGCGGCCGCCTGGCTTGAGTTGCTGCTCGAAACGTGCGGGCAACACCGGCAGCGATCCGGTCAGCACGATCACGTCGAACTGTTCGTTGCCCCAGCCGTGCGCGCCGTCCCCCACTTCCAGAATGATGTTGGAGATGCCGTGGGCAACCAGCCGTTGCGCCGCCAGCGCGCTCAAATCGGCATTCCGCTCAACGCTGTAGACTTCTTTCGCCAGCCTGGCCAGCAACGCGGTCATGTAGCCGCTGCCGGTACCAATTTCCAATACGGCATCCGTCTTCTTGATCTCCAGCGTCTGCAGCATGCGCGCTTCCAGCTTGGGCGAAAGCATGTATTCGCCGGAACCCAGCGGAATTTCCAGATCGGCAAAGGCCAGCCCGCGATACGGCACCGGCACGAAGTCTTCGCGCGGCACCTGGTGCAGCAGGTTGAGTACCACCGGATCCAGCACCTCCCAGGTGCGGATTTGCTGCTCGATCATATTGAATCGCGCCTGTTCGCGCTCAGTCAGCGATGACTGGTCACTGCCCATGAAAACCCCCGATTTACTATTCTGGTTCAATTATATCGTTTAACTTTAGGATTTCAATCGATATTTGGCATTTTAACTTTATACCATGCTGCATACAGTGCCGGCAGGAACAATACGGTGAGCAATGTAGCCACCGTCAACCCACCCATAATCGCCACCGCCATCGGGCCGAAAAAGGCGCTGCGCGTCAGCGGAATCATGGCCAGGATCGCCGCTGCCGCCGTCAATACAATCGGACGGAAGCGGCGGATGGTGGATTCCACGATGGCTTCCCATTCCGGCTTGCCGGCGGCTTTGTCCTGGTCGATCTGATCCACCAGGATCACCGAGTTGCGCATGATCATGCCGGACAGGGCAATCGTGCCGAGCATGGCAACAAAGCCGAACGGCTTGTCGAACACCAGCAGCGCAGCGGTTACGCCGATCAACCCCAGCGGCGCAGTCAGCACCACCAGCGCCACGCGGGAAAAGCTTTGCAGCTGGATCATCAGGATGGTCAGCACCGTAATCAGGAACAAGGGCACACCGGCAGCCACGGATTTGCCGCCCTTGGCCGATTCTTCCACCGCGCCGCCGGTCTGCAAATCAACCCCCAGCGGCAGGTTGGCGCGGATGGCCTGCAGTTTTTCTTCCACCTGCGCCGATACTACAGGCGCCTGCAGATGGCCTTGCAGGTTGGCGCGGACGGTAATGGTGGTGACCCGGTTACGGCGCCAGATCACGCCCTCTTCAAAATCGGACTTGATGCTGGCGATCTGCGACAACGGCACGCTGGTACCGGTTTTGGTCGGGATCATCAAATCCGGGACATGGGACAAGTGCGTGCGTTCCAGCGCCGCGCCGCGCACGTACAGGTCGATGCGCTCGTTGCCTTCGCGGAACTCGGAGATGTACAGGCCCTGCATCGCCGCATTGAGGATATTGGCGATATCCACCGAACTCACGCCCAGCAGGCGCGCCTTGGACTGATCCACTTCCACCCGCATCACTTTGCTCGGTTCTTCCCAATCCAGTTGCACGCCAGTGAGGTTGGCGTTGGCGCGCATGATGTCGGCCACCTGGTGTGCGATGTCACGGATCACCCTGATATCCGCGCCCGATACCCGGAACTGCACCGGGAAACCGACCGGCGGGCCGTTTTCCAGGCGCAGCACCGATGCCCGCAGGATGGGAAAGTCATTGTCGAACAATTGCAACAGCTTGCTTCTCAACGCCTCGCGCGCCTCCTTGTTATTGGTCAGGATCACCAGCTGGCCGAAATTGCGCTGCGCCAGCTGCTGATCCAGCGGCAGGTAAAAACGCGGGCTGCCCGAGCCGATATAGGCCACGTAGTTTTCAATGCCTTGCTGCTGATCCAGCCATTTTTCCAGCTTTTTCACTTCAGCATCAGTGGCGGCATACGACACGCCTTCCGCCAGGCGCAAATCCACAATCAGTTCCGGCCGCGTGGAATCCGGGAAAAACTGCTGCTGCACCTTGCCGAAACCGATGATGGACAGCATGAACATCAGCACGGTAATGCCGATCACCTGCCAGCGATGATGGACGCAATACGTCACCAGGGTACGGAAATGACGATAAAAAGCGGTGTTGTAGATATCGTGGTGGTGTACGTCATCATCCGCCAGCAGTTTGGGTGCCAGTCGTTGCAGCCACAACCTGAAGCGGGAGGGCCTGGCACCCTGCTCGGTGTAATCCGGCAACAGGTGGTAACCGAGATACGGCACAAAAATCACCGCCGCAAACCAGGAGGCAATCAGCGCGATCGCTGACACCTGGAATATCGAACGTGTGTACTCGCCGGTGGACGACTGTGCGGTGGCGATCGGTAGGAAGCCGGCCACCGTCACCAGGGTGCCGGTCAGCATCGGGATGGCGGTCGAGGTAAAGGCATAAGATGCCGCAATGGTTCGCTGCCACCCCTGCTCCATCTTGGAAGACATCATTTCCACCGCGATGATGGCGTCATCCACCAGCAATCCCAGCGCCAGAATCAGCGCGCCCAGCGAGATCTTGTGCAGGCCCACGCCAACCAGGTTCATCACCAGGAAGGTCACCGCCAGCACCACCGGAATGGTGATCGCCACCACCACGCCGGTACGCAAGCCCAGCGAAATCAGGCTCACGCCGAGGACGATCACCAGCGCTTCGGCCAGCGAATGCACGAAATCGTTGACCGAATTGGCCACCGCGCGCGGTTGCGAGGACACGGTGTGCAGCTCCAGCCCCACCGGCAGGATCTGATTGATGTTGACCAGCGCGACATCCAGCGCGTGCCCCAGCTGGATGATGTCGCCGCCCTTCGTCATGCTGACCCCGAGCAGCAGCGCGTCGCGGCCGCCATACCGCACCCGCTGCGTGGGCGGGTCTTCAAAACCGCGATACACCTTGGCGATGTCGCCCAGCCGGAAGTCATGGCCGTTGGCGCGCAGATGCGTTTCCCGTATTTCGTCCAGCCGGTCGTAGCGACCGCTGACCCCGATGCGGATATGCTCGTCGGAAGAATCAAAAGCGCCACTGCTGATCACCCGGTTCTGTGCCTGCAGGGTCTGCAGCAAACTGGCGGTATCGATGCCCAGCGTGGCCAGCTTGGCGTTGGAAAGCTCGATGTAGATACGCTGCTTCTGCTCGCCGAAAAAATCCACCTTGGCGACATCCGGCACTTTCAGCAACTCGGTGCGCACATGCTCCGCCTGCCGCTTCAGTTCCGCATAGTCGAATCCCTCCCCGGTCAGCGCGTAAAGATTGCCGTAAACGTCGCCAAACTCGTCGTTAAAGCTCACGCTTTCCACAGTTTCGGGCAGGGTGTGGCGGATATCGCCCACCTTTTTACGCGCCTGGTACCAGATATCCGGCACCTCGGAAGTGGGTGTGGAATCCTTGGCAATCAGGAAAATCAGTGACTCACCGGCACGCGAATAGCTGCGCAGCGTATCCAGGTGCGGCACCTCCTGCAGTTTCTTTTCCAGCTTGTCGGTAACCTGCAGCTCGACTTCGCGCGCACTGGCACCGGGCCAACTGGTGCGGATCACCATCACCTTGAAGGTAAACGGCGGGTCTTCCGACTGGCCGAGATGGGTATACGACAGGAATCCCGCCAGCGTCAGCACGAGCATGATGTACAGCACCAGCGTCTGGTGCCGCAACGCCCAATCAGAAATATTGAAGCGGCTCATTGGTTCAGCCCCGCCTGCATCGGGCGCACCACCTGCCCGGGGATCAAGGTGTGTACCCCGGCGGCAACCACCCATTCACCGGCATGCAGCCCTTTGGTGACCAGCACGCCGTCCTCGCGGAACGAGCCGGTTTCCACCGCGCGCGGTTGCACTTTCCGGGTTTTGCCATCCACCACCCAGATCACGGTTTTGCCGTCTCGCTGCGTGACCGCCGGCGTGGGCAGCAACAGCGCCGCATCTTCCATGGCGGCAAACCGCACACCGGCCGTCATACCCAGGCGCACCGCCTCGTCGGCCTGCGGAATGGCGACCTTCACCTGGAATGTCCTGGTGGCGGTATCCGCCGCCGGGGCCAGTTCGCGGATTTTCCCCTGATAGGCTTTTTCGCGCGCTGCCCACAGCCGTACCAGCGCCGGGGCGCCGACCTTGACCCCTTGCATGCGCGATTCGGGCACCGCCACAACCACTTCCATCTGTTTCGGGTCGGCAATGCGTGCGATCACTTCCCCGGCATTCACTACCTGGCCTGGTTCGGCATGTATTTCGGTGACAATACCGTCACGCTCTGCCAGCAATGCGGTGTAATGCGACTGATTGCCGGATACGGCAGCCTGGGCCTGGGCCTGCTGCACCCGCGCCAGCGAAGTTTTGTACTGCGCTTCGCGCAGATCCAGCGCCGATTTTGAGATGAATTTTTTGGCGTACAACTGGCGCTGGCGCTCCAGTTCGGCCTCGGCCAGCGCATTGTCCGCTTCCGCCGCCCGCACATCCGCCTCCGCGGCCTGCGCACTCAGCCCAGTATCGGCCGCATCCAGCCTGGCCAGCAGTTGGCCTTTGCGCACCACGCTACCGGTTTCGACCCGCCGTTCGATGATTTTCCCGGCAATGCGGAACCCTTGTGCCGATTCGTAACGCGGACGCACTTCACCCACCAGCGCCATGCTGGTGCCATTCGCGTTTTCACCCGCGGCGACTACCAGCGCGGGGCGCGGCGGAGCCAATGGTTCAACCGGTTTTTCACAAGCGGCCAATGCCAGCGCCGCCATCATCACTCCCATGTACTTCATGGCGCTTCCCTCCTCAGACCCCGCATCATCACATCCTGCATCACGGCTACCCGCTCTTCGAACGGGCACCACTCCACCCAGCAGTCGTTTTTCTTGGTGATTTCCAATGCGCAAATGCCGTGCAGCCCGGCCCATAAGGTTTGCGCTATCAGGTCCGGATTGGTGAGATCGGGGCGAAAATAATGGCTGGCATAAGCGCTCTCCACCATGCCGCGCAAATACGCGTAGGCATCCTGCTCCTGGTTGCCCGGTTCGATGGTGGAATTCTCTGCACCATGCTTAACCTGCGGCGTCATGAACATCAGCTGGTAGTGGTAGGGGTAGGCCACGGCAAACTTGACATAACCCAGCCCCAGCACGCGCAAGCGCTCGCCCGGATCGGCAATCTGGCCAATGGCCTGCAACTCCTTGGCCAGGGACAGGAAGTCGGTGTCGCACAATTCATGCAGCAACGCTTCCTTGTCCTTGAAATGCAGGTAAATCGCGGTGGGCGACAAATTGACCTGTTTGGCAATGGCGCGCATGGTCACGGCATCCACGCCGCGTTCGACAAACAACTCGCGCGCCGCATCCAGTATCGCCTGTCGCGTCTGCTGTTTTTCCTGTTCACTTTTGTATTTGGGTGGCATATCTATTTCCTTGAAGCCAGGGTTTTAACTGTGTTGATCCATTGGTTGCGTGTTTCAGCCGTTGATCCGCGCACCGGGCCGAAACTGGTGATGGCCACGGGTTTGATGCCGCAAAATTCCAGGATGGTTTTTTTCATCTGCTGGTGCCCCGGCATGCGGCTGACGAATCGGTAATACCAGGGCGGCGAATCCATCGTCACCAGCAAATGCGCGCTGCGTCCCGCCAGCAGGCGATCCCACATGCTGGAGTTTTCCCGGTACTTGAAGGCAAAGCCCGGCAGGAACGCACGATCAAAAAAACCCTTGAGCAGCGCCGGCATGGCGCCCCACCAGGTGGGGTAGACAAACACCAGGTGCTGCGCCCATAAAATATCGGCCTGTACCGATTGCAGGCTGGCTTCCAGCGGTTGAATCTTTTCATAACCCTGATGCAGTACCGGGTCGAACCCCAGTTCTCCCAGCCGGATCACGCGTACCTCATGCCCAGCCGCCCTGGC
>JABLTH010030334.1_pt1 | contig 30550 bp, 25 predicted proteins | sample 7875711 | NCBI WGS metagenome assembly JABLTH01 (sample SAMN14941262, study PRJNA633318) | bioreactor metagenome | isolation source: bioreactor | place: China | collected 2019-03-05 | reverse complement strand
TACACCGGCGGTGGTGACCAGGAGCCGAAGATCCGCCGCTGGTTCGAAGAGGCGTACACGGAGCTCGCTGCGCAGCCGCGGTTCGCCGGGCTGGGCCTGCCCGAGGTCGGCGCGGTCCACACCGGCTACTTCGCCACGGACCGTGCGGGACGGCCCCGCGACACGTCGGGGGCGACCGCTGACGACCAGGCCGCGTACGACGAGATCATGCGGGACAAGACGAAGCTTCTGGAGCACGGCAACCCGCGGCGGTTCATCTTCAGCCACTCGGCGCTGCGGGAGGGCTGGGACAACCCCAACGTCTTCCAGATCTGCACCCTCAACGAATCGGTGTCCGTGGACCGGAAGCGGCAGGAGATCGGGCGCGGCCTCCGCCTCCCGGTGCACGAGAACGGCGAGCGCTGCTTCGATCCCGCGGTCAACCGGCTCACGGTCATCGCCAATGAGCACTACGACGACTTCGCCCGCGCCCTGCAGGCGGAGATCGAGGACGAGACCGGCGTGACGTTCGACGGCGGCCGCATCCGCGACCAGCGCGCTCAGGTGCACGTCGAGGTGCCGGAGCTCACCGCGCTCGCGGACGACCCGGCTTTCCGCGCGCTGTGGCGGAGCATCAACCCGCGGACGCGGTACGAGGTGAGCCTTGACGCCGGAACCCTCCGGGCCGACGTCGTCGAGCGGCTGCGGCGGGAACCCGCCGTCAGTGCGCCGCGGCTCGTGGTCGGTGACGCGGTGCTCGGCATGACGCGGGGCGGCCCGGGAGCCGCAGGAGGGGTGGACGCACGGATGGTGCACGGCTTCCAGGACGCCGGGCAGGTGGATCCGGCGCCCAGGATCCCCGACGTCCTGGGCCACCTGCAGCACGAGACCGGCCTCACCCGGGCCACGCTCGCGGGCATCGTGACGGCGTCGGGCCGGGCGGAGGAGCTGACAGTCAACCCGCAGGCTGTGCTGGACCTGCTGGTCCGGGTTGTCAACGAGTCCCGCCGTGCCCTCATGGTCCAGGGCATCCGCTACCACCGGGTGGACGAGCCGGAGCACGCGGAATGGCCGCTGGAGATCCTGCGAGACCTGGACGGTGAGGCTGACGCCCGGCACCTGGTGGACGTGGAGGGGTCGATCGTGAGCCATGTCCGGGTCGACTCCGAGGTGGAGCGGGACTTCGCCCGCGGGCTGGACGACCGCTTCGCCGATGGGGACGCGGACGGTGACGTGAAGCTGTTCCTCAAGCTCCCGCCACGGTTCCGGATCCCCACCCCGGTGGGCGGGTACAACCCGGACTGGGCGGTCCTCAAGATGGAGCTCAGGGATGGGCGGCTGCGGGACGTCGCCGTGGTGGCGGAGACCAAGTCCACGCACCGTCAGGAAGCCCTCCGTCCGGAGGAGCAACGCAAGATGGCCTGCGGGCGGGCGCATTTCGCGGCCCTCGGGGTGCGGTACCAGGCGCCGGTGGTCGACGCCTCGGAGATCTGAGAGGGGGAGCGGTGGATCCGTTCAGAAGTGGTCCGTCCGGCAGTGCGAGCTGGCCCGGCCTGCCGGCCGGAGACCGGGCAGGCGGTGGCGGTTCGCCGTGGCCGCCTCCCGTCCCGGAACAGCCGGACGGAGGGATCCGGGCCCTGCTCTGGCCGTTGCGCTGACGCGACGGCTGGCAGCGGCGGCGTTCTACGGCGGTGGGTGCGCCGGCGTCGCGGGTCATGACGGTCACGGGAGAACACCCGTGACGGCGCTCGCGGCGGGGCTTAAGCTGATCGCATGAGCACCTTCGCCGTCACCCGCAGCGCCTTCATCCAGGCCGCACCTCAGGACGTCTTCGCCCACGTCAACAACTTCCACCTCTGGGGCGCCTGGTCGCCCTGGGAGAAGCTCGACCCGGCGATGACCAAGAACTACAGCGGCCCCGAGTCGGGCCGCGGCGCGGCGTACTCGTGGGAGGGGAAGAAGGCCGGATCGGGCGCCATGCTGATCGAGGCCGTGACCGAACCGGCCGGCAGCACCGACGGGTCCGGGTCCATCGACATCCGCCTCAACTTCCTCAAGCCCTTCAAGAACGAGAACCACACGCTCTTCACGTTCGTCCCGGAGGGCGATGGAACCAAGGTCACCTGGACCATGAGCGGCGAGAACAAGACCCTGTTCTCCAAGATCTTCGCCAAGGTGTTCAACATGGACAAGATGGTCGGCAAGGACTTCGAATCGGGCCTTGCGAGCCTCAACGAGGTCGTGACCAGCTCCTAGGCGGCTCCTCCCCGCGCGAGAGAACAGATGGCGTCCCTACCCGGCCTGGGTAGGGGCGCCCTCTGTTCTCTCGCGGAGGGGTGAGCCGGGGTCAGGCGCCGGCGCCGCCCTGCCAGAGGGCGGTGAAGGGGGCTCCGGAGGTCACGCGGTTCTCGATGCCACGGGTCACGAAGGCCTTGGCGGTGCGTGCGGCCTCCAGCGGGGTGGCGCCCTTGGCCAGCTCGGCCGTCACCGCGGCGGCCAGCGAGCAACCGGCGCCGGAGACGGCGACGTCGCCCACCTTGGGTTCGGAGAGGATCTCCAGGGTCTCGCCGTCGTAGAAGACGTCGACGGCGGCGTCACCGGCCAGGCGCACGCCGCCCTTGGCCAGCACGGCAGCGCCGCTGAGGGCGTGGATCTTCTTCGCGGCCTCCACGAGGTCATCGACCGTGGAGATGGTCATGCCGGAGAGCGATTCGGACTCGAAGTGGTTCGGGGTGACGAACGTGGCCAGGGGCAGGATCTGGGCCTTGAGCGCCTGGTCGGTGTCCAGGGCGTGGCCCGGCTCCTGACCCTTGCAGATCAGCACGGGGTCCAGCACGATGTTCCGGAAGCCGCCGTCCTGGAGCGCCGTCTCGACCGTGGAGATCGTGGCGGGGCTGCCCAGCATGCCGATCTTGACGGTGTCCAGCACGCTCCCGGCGCCCGACCCAGGACCATAGGCCGCCGTCGTCGCCTCGAGCTGGTCGGCGATGACCTGCTGATCCACCGGCACGAAGCGGTGGCTCCAGTGGTCCTTCGGGTCGAAGGAGACGATGCAGGTCAGGTTCACGATGCCGAAGACGCCCAGCTCCTGGAAGGTCTTCAGATCGGCCTGGGCGCCCGCGCCGCCGGTCGCCTCGGAACCGGCGATGGTCAGCGCGATGGCGGGGGATTCGGAATGCAGTTCGGTCGACGTCATGGCACCATCCTCCCACTGCGCGCGGCCCCCGCGCGTTGTGCGGGTGGACAGCGGACGACGACGGCGATCGGTCAGCCGACGCGTCACGTCCGCCGCCGCGTCACCCCGCGATGCCGGGGTTCGGGTTGGCCTTGAGGAACTCGCGGTAGCTGCTGAGGGTGTTCCCACCCGAATACCCGAGGACGGACGGCGAGTAGGAGCCCGAGCCGTCCGCGGCGGTGACCAGGATCGTCAGCGAAGCTTCAGGGTCGCCGTCCGCGGCTTTCACGATGGCCGGGAAGGCCTGCCGCATGAGCTCCTTCAGCGCGGCGTCGTCGCTCGTGTCCGCCTTGATGTCGACCGTGCCGGTCCGGCCCATGCCCTGTTTGGTCGAGTACTGGCTGTCCACCGAGGAGACATGCGGGAGCGACGCGACGGCGGCCTTGTACTTCTGAGCCAGCGCGCCGTCGTCCTGCTTCGCCCCGCCCGTGCACGCGCTCAGCAGGGCGATCAGGGTTCCTGCGAGCAGGATCCGTTTCAGTCTTCTCATGGGTTTCATTGTCTCCGGCCGATGTTGGACACCGTCGAACTCACCTGGCTGAGATCGTCGGTGATGAAGCGCTGGGTCGAGGGGTCGTTCTGGTATGCGGACAGGTCCGAGGTGTTCGCATAGCGCTCCACCGAGTTCGCGTAGTTGTTGAAGTCGTGGTTGCCCGCGGCGTCGAGGGGCCCCACTCCGGGGGGATTCGGGAGCGTGACCACGGTGCCGCTGTTGTCCCTCGTCCAGGGCACGACCAGGGGGCCGAACGGCTTCGCGTTCCCCAGGTCGAGCTGGGGAACCAGATCGGTCTCGTGCTGGATCTCCAGGGTGTTGACGCTGTCCGGGATGTGGGTGGAGTCGACCGGCGAGCCATAGGTGACGACGTTCGTGAGGTTGAACCGGTCTCGGAATCCCGAATCGGCGGCCAGGGCCGCCGCGGTCATGCCGCCCTGCGAGTGGCCGACGAGCATGACCGGGGCTCCTTCGGGGATGCCGGCATTCTCCATGGCGAGCCGCACGGACTGACTCATGGTGGACAGGTTCCCGGAGGCCGTCTCAAGGTTTCCGGTGAGGTCCATGGGGTCCGAACCGGACAGCGGGTTCCAGTTCTGCGTCCCGGGGATGCTGACGATGTACGCCGGTCCGTCGCCCTTATCCACCGTGGTGATGCGGACGGCGTTGTCCGGGACGCCGGATTTGCCGGTGTCGTCATACGTCGCCGTGACCCCGCGGAGGATGTTGGCCAGGTTGGTCGGCAGCGGGGTGTTCTGATGCCCGTCGATCAACGGGGGCTGCTTGCCGTGCGACGCCGGATCGTAGACCCCCACGAACTGCGGGTCGCCGGCGTAGGGGGTGCCGTCGTCGAAGAGATGGGGGTTGGCGAGGCCGAGCGTATTGGTGGTGGCGGCGAGATTCAGGGTGGACCCCACCAGGAGCGTCCCTCCCGCGACCAGCTCCGTGAGGGACGGCGGTTCGAGGTGGATCAGGGAGTTCCACGCCATGTGGCCGAAGTTCCCGAGCGCTGACGCCTCCTGGCCCAGCGCCGAGACCAGGTTGTGCACGGGGGAGTGGGAGTCGTTGATGACCCAGTTCCACGCCTGCTCGAACGGATTACCGCCGCCCCCGCCGTGAGGTCGGCCGTCGCCGGCGTTCTTGCTGGCCACTTCCTGCTCGCGGACCTGCTCGCGCATCGTCCGGGCCGCGGCGTGCAGGGCGTGCGACGCCGCGGTGAGAGTGTGCCGATGACCGTTCCACTCGCTCTTGAAACCGTCCGCATCGGGCCCCTTCCAGGGTGAGGATGCGAGTGAGGAGCTGATGTCCTTACTGAGCTGCGCCAGCCGGTCGGCGCCCTGGTCGAGCTTCTTGCCGAAGGCCTTGCCCTGCTCCACGTCCATTCCGAACAGGCTCATGAGCGTGCACCGCCTTCCGCGGCGCTGCTCAGGAATTGCTGAGCGCCCAGGACGTCCCAGACGAGCTGCCGCGCCAGGGTCCCGGGTTCCTGCGGGATGAGCACGACCCCGGGCCGGCCCGGCGGCGCGGCTGCTGGGGAGCTCTGACCGTCGGCACCGCCGTCCACCTGCCGTGCGGGCGTCGTCCGCACCTCGAACAGGCGGTCCGTCAGAAGCCAGAGATGCACCGAGCGGTACAGCGGGGACCCGGGGTCCGGGACGCCGGTGGCGATCTGCCGCCCGGCGGCCACGGACAGCTGCACCGTGGCCCGTGTGGCGGCGTTCACCGCGGCCAGCTCCGACGCCGTGACAGGGATGCGGTCCTCCCGGTCGATGGAGGGCATCGCGGTGGAGGTCAGTTCGGCGAAGTCGGGCAGCACCGCGGACACGACTGCCCAGAGCGATTCCTCGGAGAACTCCGTCACGGCCATGCGCTCGCCGACCGACTCAGTGACGACCGTGCCGTCCGGGAGCTCCCGCACCGTTCGCGAGGTGGTCCGGGCCAGTCCCGAGCCACCTGACAGGCTCACGTCGCAGTGCACCGAGACGCCGGAGCTCCGCGCCACCAGCTCGAGGGTGAGCGGGGCTTCGGCCGCCCGCGTCAGCGTCCGCTGCCAGTCCGGGGTGAGGGCGCCGTCGTCGTCCGTGAGGCCTGCGGCGTGAAGCTCAGCTTCGAGCGCCTGCCGCTGCTCGTCGGTGAGATCCGCGAGCGGATCCGGTAGAGCACCAGCAGGGGGCTGCGCGTTGGCGGCTCTGGAGGCCTTCTCCACAGCGAGCGCCCAGCTGAGCACATTCAGGTCAAGCGAGTGATCCGTCATCGCGGCTGTCATGTCGTCTCCGGGGTTCTTCGCCTCGGCGTCTGATCGCCGGGTTTGTGGTCACGGTACTACGACGCCGCCGGGCGGGACATGGGGAGCGCTGCCCATCGGGGCCGGAGTACGCGCGGCCGGCAGCTGCCGGAGCCTACGACCCCTCTGCGGCCGGCCTACGCGTCGTGGGAGAATACCGGAGGGATTCCGCCGAGCCGGGATCCCTCCAAGTGCTAATACAGCGGGGTCCGACGACCCTGGCGAACCACTTTCCGGGCCCGACCCCGACGCTGCCGCGCACGTCGTGGGGCTGACGGCCCTTCACCTGAATTGAGAATCACATGAACGCCGAGAACACCGCCGTGCCTCCCTCCCAGCAGGGCGCCGCCACCGGTTCCACCGTCAAAGCCCCGAGCTACGCCTCCATCGGCAGTCCGTTCTTCGGGATTCTGCTCGCGATCATGGCGGTGATCGTGATCCTGTCCAACATCGGCGCGTCCAAGGGCGTGGTGATCGGGCCGGTGGTGACGGACGGCGGCTTCTTCCTCTTCCCGCTCGCGTACGTGCTGGGCGATGTGATCTCCGAGGTGTACGGCTTCAAGGTGGCCCGGAAGGCGATCATCACCACCTTCGCCATCTCCGTGTTCGCATCCCTGTCGTACTGGGTGATCATCGCGCTGCCCGGTTTCGATGACGACTACGGCCGCGCCAAGCAGGCCGCCCTGGAAGGGGCGCTCGGCCCGGTCCCGCAGATCGTGCTGGCCTCGCTCCTGGCGTTCCTGGCCGGGCAGACCATCAACTCCTGGATCCTGGTGAAGATGAAGGCCCGCACGGGCGAGAAGACCCTCTGGGCCCGCCTCATGGGGTCGTCCGGTGTGGGCGAATTCGTGGACACCCTGATCTTCTGTTCCATCGCGGCGCCCGTCATCGGCATCGCGGACGCGCCGACGTTCATCAACTACGTTCTGGTCGGTTTCCTCTACAAGACCCTCGTCGAGTACGCCCTGGTGCCCGTCACCGCTCTGGTGATCCGCTGGATCAAGCGCCGCGAACCGAGTTACGGGGCCTGAGGCGGGGCGGGGCTTTCAGCGTCCAAGGCCCGCTTGCATGAGGCCGGCGCCGCCTGCCCAGATCATGATGGAAAGGAAGGCCCCTGCGAGGGTGACCCACCAGGCAGTCCTGCGGCGGGCGAGACGGATGATGGTCCAGATGACCGCTCCGACAAAGACGGCGGGTGGAACGGCGAGAGCTATCAGCCACCCGACCGACATCAGACCGGTATTGCATTGATTCGCGTAACAGCCGTCGGACATCATCGAGAGGAAAAGGGTCAGGAACCCGAGGAAGGCGAATCCGACGACGCCGACGATGATCAGGCTGATCGAGACGACCAGGTCTGCGATCTGGCCACTCGACCTTGCAGGCCTGGGAGCCCCCTGCCAGGGTCCTGCCCCCATGGGGCCGGAGAATTGCGGTGGTGGCTGTGCCGTCATGGCGACAGTATTGCATGGCACCGTCCGCCGTTCGGGGAATGCGCCGACGCGACCTCGTCATCCGGTTCGTGGCGAGGATCGCTACGTCAGTGTCGACCGCTGCCGACTCATTCGGTGGTCTTACGGGGTCTCAGGATTCCCTCGGTGGCGAGTTCATCACGGTTTGCTCGATGATCTCTCGTTCGTGGAGGCCGGCTTACTTCAGGTCGCGGGCGGAGTATGGTCCGGGTCCGCGGGTAGCGGTACGTGGCTGGTGGTTTTGGCGCCAGTGCCGCGGGCTCAGCCCGTGGCGTTTCCGGAAGGCGCGGCTGAATGCCGCTTCGGATTGGTACCCGCACTCTGAGCTGATGGCCTGGATCGTCAATGCGGTGGTCCGAAGGAGGTCGGCGGCCTGGTCCAAGCGGCGTTCGGTGAGGTACTGCATCGGAGGTCGGCCTGCGAGCTTGGAGAATCGTTCGGCGAAGGCAGAGCGCGACATTCTTGCGGTCGCGGCGAGTGCGGCAACGGTCCACGGCTCACCTGGCCGACGGTGGAGGGCGGTGAAGGCCGGCCCGAGCTGAGTATCCATTGCGGCTTTGAGCCATCCCGGCTTCTGGGAGGTTTCTCTCGCCCAGACGCGGAGCGTCTGCACGAAGAGTAGATCTATGATCCTGGCGACCATGACAGAGCCCCCCGGGAGCGGGTCGATGACTTCCTGGAGGAGCAGCCGGCGGCTCACCTCCAACCACTCCCGGGGGTCTTCCGGCGCGAATCTGAGGGAGATGACCGGGGGCAGGGTTTTAAGGAATTGCTCCGCAGCGGGCGAGGAGTGATAACTGATGGTTCCCGTCATCCATACCAGGTCAGTTGTTGCGGTGATCGTGTGCGGCATACCCCGGGGGAGGAGGACGAGGTCTCCACCGATCGCGCTGGATTCTCCGATGGTGCTGGTACCACTTTCAATGATGTGGAGTTGCGGCGCAGCCGATTGAGAGAGTGAGCCGCCCGCCGGGGCAGTTGTGCGGAAGACATTGTTTCCGCGGAGCCTGATGGAGTTCAGCACTTCCGAGAGCGCATCTTCGGCAACGGTCGCCCCGGCGGTCAGCTCATTCACAGTCGTCAGAGGGTCTCGAGAGTTGCGATGGCGCGCTCGATGAGATCGACGATTGCGCCAGGCTGCGAGGCGAGCGATGCGTGGCTTGCCGGGAGTTCGATGACTTCACGGGCGTTCATGCGCTGCGCCATCCGGCGTTCGTTGTCGGGGTGGATCATCCGGTCGTCGGAGGAGACCTGGTACCAGGATGGCTTGGCCTTCCAGGCAGGAGCCGAGACGGTGTCGCCGAACGTAGAGCCCAGCGGAGCCTTTTGAGTGATTGCCATGACCAGTGCGTCATCTGCAGGCAGGTCCTGAGCGAAGCTCTCAGCGAAGGCATCCGGTTTGATCCACAGGTATCCGTCGGAGTCCGGAACCACATTCGCGATTGCCGCCGGCGGCATCTGTTCGGTGATCCCTCCGGGGCTTTCGCCGGAATCGGGCGCGAAGGCAGCGACGTAGACCAGGCCGGTCACATTGGGGAGATCGCCGGCTTCGGTGATGACCGCGCCGCCGTAGGAGTGACCGACGAGCAGGACGGGCCCGTCGATCTGACGGATCATCTGCTGGGTGCGGGCGACGTCGTCAGCAAGAGATGTCAGTGGGTTTTCAACGGCGTGAATGTCAGTGAATCCGCGCTTGTCGAGTTCGATGATGACGTTGCCCCAGTGAGCGGCACCGCCCCAGAATCCGTGGACCAAGACGATGGCAGGTTTAGCGGACATGATGGATCTCTTTTCGTTGTGGATCGCATTGCTCTTCGAGCGTATTCGGGCAAATGGTCACTTTGAATGACTAGGGGACCGGAATACTTTGCAGATCGTCCGATGACCCAGGCCCCGACGAGGAGTTCTCTTCGGGCCCGCAAGGTCAATCACGTGCCTCCGTGGGCAGCGGCGGACGTTTGCGTTCGTGGTTGTAGGTCAGGCGGAGAGCGGCCTTGGCGCGCCGGTACAGAGCCATGACGGCCGAATCGGGGAGCGATAGAGCGGCAGCCGCTTCAGTGAAGTCGCCCAACTCGATGTCGAAGATCCAGATGATGTCTCTGAACGGTCCAGGGAGGCACTGATACGCGTTCCATGCTGATTCACTCTCGAAGAGGGCGGCGATTCTGCTCTGCCGAGGTGAGTGCTGGTCGTGCTCGATCCGGCCCTGATCGTGACAGTAGTCGTGCCACGACCCCCAGGTTCCAGCGGTTCGCGGCGCAGTACAGCGCTCTGGACTCGTCAGCCGTGGATCGACCTGGGTGTCGCCAGCCGTGAACGTCCCAGCAATCGGATCATCAGGGCGGCCGGGGTGCGGCAGCTGTCGACCGGGGAGGTCGCTTCCGCGTGCTTCTTGTTCGTTCATCCACATTCCTACTGAGGTCGGAGCTGTTCGGCGCGTCGTAAGACTCCCTGTGGCGGATTCGGATCCGGGACGTGTTGGCGGCGCTCGTTTGCCTCAGGGTTTTCGTAGCCGGATGGGGACGGCAGTGCTCGAGGGAACCCTGGACACAAGAGTGGACGAAGGATGCGCTGGAATCCTCACGCGTGGCGCGAAAATAATCTGCGCCGTCGTCGGTCATTGCCGGCGCGCCGACCGCTCTGCGGCGGGGGAAGTTCCCGGCGACTCCACGCGGCGCCATGAGCGTGAGCCATGAGGTGAACCGGGCTACGGCCGAGGAGCCGCGGCCGGTGTCACCTCGACCAGCTTCCAGATCGCCAGGCGTCCGACGACGGCGCACGGCGCCCCGGCGCCGCCCAACAGGAGCCAGGCGCCCAGGCTCTCGGCGTTACCGCCCCGCCCCATGAACAGCAATGCGGGCATCGGGGTGATAAACCCGGCACCCACCCCTGCAGCCTTTCCGGTCGAAGCTGTGACCAATATGACCAATACACCGTGACCGGGACCACTCCGGGGGTAGCGTGGCCCGCGGCTGCGGCGCATCGGCGCGTGGTGGCGGAAAGGTGCAACGGTATGTCAGGAACACGTCTTGCCCCACCGGCGAAGCAGCCCACGATGGGCCGTGCCGTCGCGAACATCCTCAAGGGCTCGGCCGGCAATCTGATCGAGTGGTACGACCTCTACGTCTACGCCGCCTTCTCCTCCTACTTCGCGAGCTCCTTCTTCAACGGGAAGGACCCGGCGCAGGCCCAGATCGACGCATACCTGACGTTCGCCTTGACGTTCCTGATGCGGCCCGTGGGCTCGTGGTTCTTCGGACGCTTCGCGGACCGCCGCGGACGCCGTGCCGCGCTGACCCTGTCCGTCAGCCTCATGGGCCTCGGTTCGCTCCTGGTGGCCGTGCTGCCGACGGCCGCACAGATCGGCGTCTGGGCGACCGTCCTGATGTACGCGTCGCGGCTGCTCCAGGGCTTCTCCGTGGGTGGGGAATACGGCACGAGCGCCACCTACATGAGTGAAGCGGCGGTGAGCGGCAAGCGCGGGTTCTTCTCGAGCTTCCAGTACGTGACGCTGGTGGGCGGCCAGGTCCTGGCCCTCCTGACGCTCGTGATCCTCCAGCAGACGCTGGGCGAGCAGGCCATCCACGACTGGGGCTGGCGCATCCCGTTCGCCATCGGCGCGGTGGCGTCCCTGCTGGTGCTGTGGCTGCGGCGGACCATGGACGAGACCATCACCACCGAACAGCGCGAAGCGGTCCGCTCGGACGGCGCCCAGCCCGGCACCCTCAAGCTCCTCTTCACGAAGCACTGGAAGCAGTTCCTGGTGGTGGTGTTCTTCACCATGGGTGGCACCTGCGCGTTCTACCTCTACACGACGTACATCCTCAGCTACATGAACAATGTCTCCCACATCCCGAAGTCGCAGACCTCGGTCATCAACTTCTGGGCGCTGCTGCTGTTCATGCTGATCCAGCCCCTGTTCGGCCTGCTCTCCGACCGGATCGGACGCCGGACCCTGCTGATCGTCTTCGGCGTGCTGGGCACCGTGTTCACGTGGCCGATCATGTCGACCCTGGCCACCGTGCACGACCCCCTCCCGGCGTTCCTGCTCATGGTCGCCGCACTGCTGATCGTCGTGAACTACACGTCCGTCAACGCGATCATGAAGGCCGAGCTGTTCCCGTCGTCGGTGCGCGCACTCGGCGTGGGCCTGGGCTACGCGGTGGCGAACTCGCTCTTCGGCGGGACGACGCCACTCATCGGCGAGTGGCTGTCCGCTCAGGGCCACAAGGAATGGCTCTTCACCTACGTGACCATCACGATCGCGCTCTCGCTCGTGGTGTACATCTTCTTCCTGCCGAAGGACCGGCCGGAAGACCTCGACTGACGTTGCGAATCCCCCCACGCGGCGTCTAGCGTACGACGGCGCGCGGCACCCGGCTGAGCGGACCATCCCCCCACGGTCCAACGGCGGCCGGGCGGCCGCGCGCCGTCGTCGTCTCCGCACGGTGCGGCGCGGGGGAGAGGACGCCGTCAGGCCGAGTAGTACCGGCCCAGCGTCTCCGCCTTGTACGCGGCGAAGTCGCCGGACTCCATGGCGAGACGGGCGTCGTCCACGAGCTTCACCACGAAGCGCTCGTTGTGGATGGAGACGAGAGTCGCCGCCACCATCTCCTTGGCCTTGAAGAGGTGGTGGATGTAGGCGCGCGTGTAGTTGGCGCAGGCGTAGCAGTCGCAGCCGTCGTAGAGGGGGCCGAAGTCCGCCTTGTACTTGCGGCCGGAGAGGTTGAAACGCCCGTCCGGCGTGTAGAACGCGGAGTTCCTCGCGACGCGCGTGGGCGAGACGCAGTCGAAGGTGTCCGCCCCGTTCTCGATGGCCGTGAAGATGTCGTCCGGCTCCGAGATCCCGAGCAGGTGCCGCGGCTTGTCCTCCGGCAGCTCCTCGGCGCACCAGCCGACGATCGTCCCGAGATTCTCCTTCTCGAGCGCTCCGCCGAGGCCGAAGCCGTCGAAGTTCATCGCGCCGAGGTCGCGGCAGGCCTTGCGGCGCAGGTCCTCGTAGTGGGCGCCCTGGATGACGCCGAACAGCGCCTGGTACGGCTTGCCGACCCGCTCCTCGGTGAGGCGGAAGTGCTCCGTGACGCAGCGTTCCGCCCAGCGGCGCGTGCGCTCGAGGGACTCCTCCTGATACGCGCGGGAGTTCTGGAGGGTGGTCAGCTCGTCGAAGGCGAACATGATGTCCGCGCCGATCTGATGCTGCACCTGCATGGAGATCTCCGGGGTGAAGCGGTGCTTGTCGCCGTTGAGGTGGCTCTTGAACCAGACACCGTCCTCGTCCACATGGGCCAGGCGCTCCTTGCCCGGGGCCACCGCGTCATCCGGACCGGAGTTGTCCACGACGTCCATGTTGATGACCTTCTTGAAGCCCGACCCCAGGCTCATGACCTGGAACCCGCCCGAGTCGGTGAAGGTCGGTCCCTGCCAGTTCATGAACCGTCCGAGCCCGCCCGCGGCGTCCAGGATCTCCGGACCGGGCTGAAGGTAGAGGTGATACGCGTTGGAGAGCAGCGCCTGAGCGCCGAGTTCCTTCATGGACTCGGGCAGCACCGCCTTGACCGTGGCCTTGGTGCCGACGGCGATGAACGCCGGGGTCTGGATCTCGCCGTGCGGCGTCCTGATGGTTCCCGTGCGGCCCTGCTTGCCGGGTTCGGCATCCTCCAGGCGGGTCCCGACCGTGAAGCCGAACTCCTCCTGGCGGGCGGGCTCGCGCTCGGGGACGGCGGGGTCGATCAGAGATTCAGCGGTGGAAGACACCCTGCCATTCTGCCAAAGGTTGCTCCCAGATAGGTCCGGCCGGGGTCCGCCGGGCCCCTCAGCCGCGGATGAGGTCCAGTTCCAGCCGCACGCGGCGCTCCACCTCGTCCGGCGCGAGGGTCTGGGAACCGCCGTGCGCCATGAGATGCAGCAGGGATTCGAGCCGCAGGATGCGCCATTCGCGCTCCGCCTCGTGATTCCCGCTGTCCATGGCGCGGAAGACCTCTTTGTCATACAGATTGGGTTCGTTGAGCCGTCGCTGACGGATCTTCGCTTCGAGGCGTGAGCGGAACGGGTCCAGGCTCTGCCCTTCCGGGGCCTTGAGGAGGAGCCGGTAACGCTCCGCGCGGTCCCGGTCGCCGAGCTGATCGGCGAGGTAACTGGACAGTGCGAGGCTCGCCTCGGTGTGGGTCCAGCGGGCGGGGTTCCCGTCGAAGGGCAGCACGTTCAGCAGATCGGCGACCGCGAGAGCCCCCTCAGCGTCCTGGTGCTCCAGGAAGAGGTCCTGGGAGAAGGCCCGGAGATCGGCCAGGCAGCTGCCCGATTTCACGTTGATGCCCTTGGTCAGCCGTTCGGCCAGATTCTGCAGTCCGGCGCGACCGGGATACTGCTCGGAGAGGTCCTCGATGAGCTGCTCCGGGGTGAGCGCCGGCGCGGGGATCTTCTCACGGGCCTCCCGGACGGCGGTGTCCTCCTCGGGCGCCGGGAGGGGCACGGGCGGCGGCGGGACCACCAGGCCGGCGTCGGTCTCCGCGGCTCCGGCCGGGGGCTCGGCCTTCCCGTCGTCGGACCCGGCCACGGCCGCGGCGCCGACGGGAAGCCCTGCCCCCGCGCCCGCCACGACGAGCACCGTGGCGGTGAGCGCCACGCGGAGGCTGGCGCCGTCGTCGAACATCAGGCGGTTCTGCAGGGGGTTGCCGAGGTCGTCATCCTCAGTGACCACGGCCTGCACCTGGGGGCTCAGTTCGCCATCGGGCAGCACCACGCGGACCCCTTGGGTGATCAGGCCGGCTGCGAGCTCGACGCGCAGCGCTTCGTGATGTTCCATCAGTGGGTTACCTCCCGATGTCCGGTCCAGTTCGCCGCACAGTCTACAAACCGCGCCTGACAATTCGGCGGGAAGGAGGACACGCCGGGACGCCGGACGGGCCGGAAGGCCGCTTAGAAGGACGCGATCCCGGAGAACGCCAGGGCCTGCCGCACCAGCTGTCCGCGGCCGCCGTCGAACTCCTGCTGGACCGCGGGGCTGAGCACTTCATCCGGCGACATCCAGGTCAGTTCCAGGGCGTCCTGGCGCGGGCTGCACTCTCCGGTGACGGGCACCAGATAGACGAGCGAGACGGCGTGCTGCCGGTCGTCGGTGAAGCCGGTGTGGGACGGCGCGGGGAAGTACTCCGCCACGGTGAACGGCACCGGGCTGGGCGGGAGCTGCGGCAGCGCGAAGGCGCCCAGGTCCTTCTCAAGGTGGCGCAGCAGCGCGGCGCGGATGGTCTCGCGGTACAGGACACGCCCGGAGACGAGGGAACGCACCATGTTGCCTTCGGCGTCGCCCTGGAGCAGGGAGCCGACCTCGATCACGAGTCCGAGCGGATCCAGCCGCACAGGCACCGCCTCCACATACACCATGGGGAGGCGGTTCCTGGCCTCGTAAAGGTCCTCATCGGACAGCCAGCCGGGGTAGGGGTCCGGGGTGCGTACGCTCATGAACCCATTATGACCGGCGGGCGGGCCTCAGCCCGCGAAGCCGGCGGCCCACTCGTTGACGCGCCGCTTGCTCTCTTCGGGGGACAGGTCCTCGACGCGCGTCATCACGGCCCAGCGCACGCCGAACGGATCGAGGATGGAGGCGTACCGATCGCCCGAGACGAAATTCGCGGGAGCCTCGCGGATCGTGGCCCCGGCAGCCTCGGCCTTCGCGGTGACGGCGTCCACATCGGGGACGTAGAGCGCCAGGGACATGCTGATCCCGCCCGGCTGGGGCGCCACGAGTCCGTATTCGGGCAGCGGGTCGCCGATGGTGATGCTCCCGGAGGCGAACCGCAGCTCGGCCTCCCCGATCGCGTCGCCCATGCGCGTGTCGGAGACGACGACGGCGCCGAACACGTCGCGGTAGAACTCCAGGGCCGCGGGGGCCGGGGAGACCACGACGTGGGGCGTGATGGACGTCCGGCCGTGCGGAAGGCCGGCGGTGGTGAACTCGCCGGTGGCGGGTGCGGTGGGCTGATCCTGTGCTGGTGTTTCGCTCATGACACCACTCTGACGCGCGGCACGGGGCTGCGTCTTGAAGAAATCGGCCAGGGGCAGCCCCCGGACTCAGTGCCCCTGCGCCACCTCGGCCAGGACTTTGATCATGGCCTGGAGGTCCTCGGCGGTCGGCCGGTCCTCGATCCCGGCATGGCTGCTGTCCGAATGCAGGAAGAGCGCCGCGAACACCAGGGAGGTGGCGGCGCGAGCCCGCAGCGGGGTGGTCTTCTGCTCGGCCAGGGCGATGATCTCGGCCCGCAGCCCGGACATCCAGTGGTGCACGGCGGCCATGAGCTCGGGCTCGTTGTCCACGAGCTTCTTCAGACGCGGGACACTGTCCGGGCCGGTGGAGAGACTGCCGATGAGATGGCAGAGGTCATCGATGATCGGCCCGTTGCTATTCAGGAACAGGCGCGTGCGGGTCTCGGAGAGCGGGTTGCTCGGCAGTCCCAAGGATGCGGCCGCCTTGGACGGGACGTAGTTGAAGAAGGTCCGTTCCGAGATCCCCGCCCGGGCGCAGATGTCCGCGATCGTCACCTGCGCCAGTCCCTCTTCGAGCACCAGCGCCCGCGCGGCATCATGGATCGCCTGTCGGGTCTGTTGCTTCTTGCGTTCCCGTAGGGAGCCGTGGACTGCGTCTGTTTCGGACGTCATGGGGGTCATGGATACTTCCTCTGGTCTGCCCGTGATCCGGCCCCAGGTGGTCCCGGGGCCGGATCACGGTTCAGTCCTGGAGCCGCTCAGCTCTCGGCGAGCTGGGCGGCCGTGTTCTTATCGGCCTGTTCCTGCAGAGCCGAACGCTGGCGCAGCGGCGGCACCTTGAAGAACCAGCTGAGGATGAACGCCAGGACGATCACGCCCAGGCCCACCCAGTAGATGCTGACCGTCGAGGTGTTGAACCCGGTCATGAACTGACGGGTCAGGCGCGGATCGGCACCCTTGAGGTACGAGGTGTCCGAGGTCGACGCGGTGCCGCCATTCTCCGACTTCTGTTCCTTCAGCTTATCGATCATGGTCGGCGCGAGCTTATCCACCACGGCTTGACGCTGACCGGCGTCACTGAAGTCGATGGCGAGCCTGCCGTTCACGACGGCGGCGTTCGCCTGCCGTGCGGCGGCCTCCAGGGCCTTCTGCTCGGCGGCCGGCTTCGCGGCGGCGACCTGCTGATCGATGATGCTCTGAGCGGCCTCCGCGGGAAGCTGACCCGCCGTGACCTTGGCCTGGACGGCGGCGGTCACCTGCCGGGTCACCGCGTCGTCCGCGGCCTTCTTCGCGGCGGCCGTGCCCTGATCGAGCCCCTTCTGGAGCTCGTCCTTGACCGGGTTCACGATCGGGTTCCACAGCTGATCCATGACGCCCTTGTTCGCCGGGGCGCTCGCCACGGACGGCGTGAGGGCGGCGTCCAGGGAGGCCTTCAGATCGTTTTCGTTCTGCATGGCCGTGGTGATGTTGTTCGGCATCACGGCGAACAGCACGGAGAGCAGCACCGCGGTGCCCAAGGTGCCGCCGATCTGGCGGAAGAAGGTGGACGAGCTGGTCGCCACACCCATGTCGCGGGGCTCCACCGAGTTCTGCGAGGCGAGCGTCAGGGTCTGCATGAGCTGGCCGAGGCCGAGGCCGATCAGGAACATGCCGATCATGAGGAACCAGAGCGGCTTGTCGATGGTCATGAACGTCAGCACGAGGTAGCCGCACGCGGTGGCGAAGGTGCCGGTGATCGGGAAGATCCGGTACTTGCCGGTCTTCGCGATCAGCTGACCGGACACGATCGAGGCGATCATGAGGCCCGCGACCATGGGCAGCGTGGCGAAGCCGGATTCGGTGGGCGTCAGGCCCGTGACCAGCTGCAGGTACAGCGGGAGGGTCAGCATGGCGCCGAACATCGCGAAGCCCACCAGGAAGCCGAGCACCGTGGCCATGGAGAACGTGCCGGAGCGGAAGAGCCGCAGCGGGATGATGGCGTCCGATTTCATGATCGATTCGATGATGATGAAGGCCGCGAGGCCCACGGCGCCGATCACGTAGCAGGCGATGGAGCCCGCGGAGCCCCAGCCCCATTCGCGGCCCTGTTCGGCCACCAGGAGGAGCGGGACGAGGGTGACGATGACCGCCGTCGCGCCCCACCAGTCGATCCTGACCTTGCCGTGCTCGTGGAACTTGGGCAGGTGCAGGAAAGCGAGCACCATGGCGAGGGCGGCGAGGCCGATCGGGACGTTGATGAGGAAGACCCAGCGCCAGCCGGCGATCCACAGGATCTGGTCGGCGTCGGCGAACACGCCGCCGATCAGCGGGCCGACCACGGAGGAGACGGCGAAGACGGCCAGGAAGTACCCCTGGTACTTGGCGCGCTCACGGGGAGCCAGGATGTCGCCCATGATGGCCAGCGGAATGGACATGAGGGCTCCGGCGCCGATGCCCTGGAAGCCGCGGAAGGCGGCCAGCATGAGCATGGAGTCCGAGAACGAGGAGAGGAGCGAGCCGACCAGGAAGACGCCCAGACCGAAGAGGTAGAGCGGGCGGCGGCCGAAGATGTCCGAGAGCTTGCCGTAGATCGGCGTCGAGATGGTCGAGGTGATCAGGTAGGCCGTGGTCACCCAGGCCTGCTGGTCCAGCCCGTGGAGGTCATCGCCGATGGTGCGGATGGCCGTGCCGACGATCGTCTGGTCCAGGGAGGAGAGGAACATTCCGGCCATGAGCGCGTAGATGACCAGAAGGATCTGGCGATGCGTCATGACGGGATTGCCTGAGCCGGGTTGCTGAGCCTCGGCAGATGCTGCGTGAGCAGTGCTTGTGGACATGAAAGAGACCAGGACTTTCAGTGAAGGGTTCTGGGGAAGGGTGTGCCGGATTCGGCGACAAGTTTGCAGACTCTGCAACTTTACATACTCTGCAATAATTCCGGCAAGGGTCTGTGATCCCCGACACGGGCAGAATGGGACCGTGATCTCTTCCAAAGGACACCTCAACCCGGGCGCGGCCGGCGTCCACCTGGACCGCTTCGCTCCGCCGGCCGGCACGGAGGACGTGGTGCGGCATCTCTGGCGCGTCCGGTGGTCCCTGCCCGACGGCGCCGTCCAGCGGCAGCGCGTGCTGAGCTACCCGGCGTCGAACGTGGTCTTCGGGCCGGACGACGCGGTGCTGTCGGGTCTCGGCACGGCCGTCGCCACGCGGGATCTCGACGGCGAATCCTGGGCGCTGGGCCTGCTGCTCCGCCCCGCCGTCACGAGGCTGTTCAGCGCCGAACTCGTCAGCGCCGAACTCTCAAGCGCCGGGCCGCCGGCTGCGCTCGTGGGCCGGGTGGCGCCCCTTCCCGGCGCGCCGGTCGCCGCGGTCCGCGCCGTGATGGAGGGCGACGACGCCGGCCCGGCCCCGCTGCACGCGGCGCTCGCGGAGTGGCTGGCCCCGTTCGCGGCACGCGTCGACGAGCGGATGCGGCTCTGCAACGAGGTGTGCCGCCTGGCGGAGGAGGACCCGGACATGCTCCGGGTCGACGAGCTCGCCCGCGCCGCAGGGCTCCCGGTCCGGTCGCTGGACCGGCTGGTCAAGGAGCACGTGGGGGTGACGCCGAAGTGGCTCATCGACTGCCGCCGCCTGCAGGAGGCGGCCACGGTGCTGTACGCCGATGCCACGGCCTCCCTGCCGGACCTGGCGCACCGGCTCGGCTTCTCCGACCAGGCGCATTTCAGCCGCAGGTACCGGAAGGTGATCGGGGAGACTCCGGCCCAGACCCGGGCGGCAGGGGAACGGGCGCGGTCCGCCGGGACCGTGCCGCCGCGGCTGCGCTGAGTCTGGACGGGAGCCGGCCGAGAGGGCGCCGGGACACCCGTGCCGCCGGCGTTCCGGGGATTCCCCCAGGTGGGCTCGCTAGATTGATCCGATGACCACGCCCCGCCTGCGCCCCAGCCCGCCCCTGACGGTCCGTCCCGAACGGGTCCGGTGGCTCGCAGCGGCCTTCGTCGTGGTGGGCGCGGGATGGTTCGTGCTGATGATGTTCAGCTTCCTGGACAACTTCGGGGTGGGCGCCGCGGATCAGCCCGTGCACGACTGGGCGATCTCTCTCAGGACCCCGGTGGCCACGGCGATCCTGGCGTTCATCACCACGCTGACCGGACCGAGCTGGATGACCGTCATCACGGCGATCGCCGGGTTCGGGTGGATGATCGTGTCCCGGGAGTGGCGCCGTCCGGTCCTGCTGATGGGTGCGATGGGTCTCGCGGTGCTGGCGTCGACGCTCATCAAGCACGAGCTGAGCCGGGCCCGGCCCGACCCGGTCCAGATGATGCTGGCCATCGACCAGTCGTATTCGTTCCCCTCGGGCCACACCCTGGGGACGGCGGTCTTCGCCGGATCCCTCGCATATCTCCTGGCGGCCCACTCCGCCCGGCGGAACGCCTTCGCCCTCGGCGCAGTGCTCGCCGTCGCCTTCACGGCCCTGGTGGCGTTCACCCGTCTCTATCTCGGCTATCACTGGCTCACGGACGTGCTCGCGTCCGCGGGCCTCTCGCTCGTGTTCATCGCCGCCGTCATGGTGGGGGACCTGCTGCTCAGCAGGAGACCGGTGGCGACGACGGAGGCAGACGGTGCGGTCGGCGCGAAAGGACCGTCCGGGCAGCCCGCCGTGCAACCGGAAGGGGACCTCGCGGAAGGGCCTACCGAGCGGCCGTGAGACTCGCAGCGGCTTCGAGAGTCATCCACGCCTGAAGCTGTGCGGCGAACTCCACCGTGCCACCCAGCAGGGCGGGGTCGTGGCCGCCCGTCGTCTCCCGCGGGAACACCCAGCCGTCCGCGGACTCCTGCCGGCCCGCCCAGAACGCGTCCGCCGTCGTCGTGACGAGTGCGGCCGCCGTCTCCCGCGCCGTAGGCGCCAGCCGGTCGTCCCGGGCAGCAAGGGCGAGGTAGCGCGCGAGGATGCCCGTGAAGAGGGCTCCGTCGCCGGGTCCGTGCGTCTGCAGGGCTCCGCCGGGGTGGGTGAGCCGGTCGGACACGGCCTGGATCAGCTCCTCGGCGTGCCGCAGGTCATCCGCGGCGCCGAGTGTCAGGTACGACCCCAGCACCGGCCCCTGATTGTAGGAGTAGACCTCGCGGGCCACCGTGGTGCTGCCGTCGGGCTGGAGGTGGATGCCGTCGAGGAAGAGGCCCGTCTCCGGGTCCAGCAGACGTTCCCGGAGCCAGTCGACGAGGGCCCTGGCGCGGACGGTGTCCCCGCTGCGGGCGAAGTACAGGGACACCGGGGCTGTGGCCGGGGTGTTCTTGAAATCCCGGGCCTTGCTCCAGAAGCTGCCGCCGCCCAGCTCGGCCGTGCTGGCGAGCACGAGCTGGCGGTTGAGGGTCCGCTGCAGGGCGTCGAGGCCGCGGGCGTGACGCGCTCCGGGGTCGAGGGCCTGGAGCCGCTGGGCCGCCAGGGCGAGCCACGCCATGTCGTCGGTGAAGGAGTTCACGTAGCGGAAGACGTTGTGCAGGCGGATGGATCGGATGACACGCCGGGCGAGGGCCGCTTTCCGGCCGTCCGGATCCTCTTCGCGCAGCGCGGCGTCCACGAGGGCGTCGACGTAATGCGCCTGCCACCAGTAGTGCCAGACGCCGAGTTCACTGAAGGCGCGGCTGGGCGCCTTGACCCTTCCCAGGTGGGTTCCGGGGAGGCCCGCGAGACGGCGGCCGTGGCGGGCGATGACCGAGCGGGCCGCCTCCGCGGCCCGGTGCTGTGCGTCCATGAGCTGAGCCTAGCGGCTGCCTCGTCGACGGTCCTGCCCCGGCCGTTCCATACCCGGGCAGGAATGTGATGTAGTTAACATGCATTAACGCAATGGCCTCATCCGGCCGGACGTCGATGCGGTTGATCACCAGCATGCCGGACCCGCATCAGGTCTCCGGCACCGGCACAGGCGCCCTGTCGACCACGGGGCGTCGGGAAGGCTGTCCCATGACCCCGGAACTGCCCACCGCTGATTTCTACGGCGTCGAAGACCTTCTGAGCGGCAAGGAGCGGGCCAAGCTCGCGGAAGTGCGCGACTTCCTGGACGCCGAGGTGAAGCCTCACGCGGCCGCCTGGTGGGATGCCGCCGAGTTCCCTTTCGAACTCCTGCCCAAACTCGCCTCCCTGGAGATCAACACCCCGACTCGCCGCGGGTACAGCCACCTCTTCATGGGGCTGCTCATCGCGGAGCTGAGCCGGGCGGACGTCTCCCTCGGCACCTTCTTCATGGTCCACCACGACCTCTTCGTCGAGTCCCTGCACCGCTTCGGCTCGCAGGATCAGAAGGACCGGCTGCTCGACGACGCCGCCTCCCTCCGCACCACCGGCGCCTTCGCGCTCACGGAACCGGAGCACGGCTCGGACATCGCCCGCGGCCTGTCCACGACGGCGGTCCGGCACGGTGACGAATGGGTGCTGAACGGCTCCAAGCGCTGGATCGGCAACGGCACCTTCTGCGACCACATGCTGCTCTGGGCGCGGGACCGGACGCCCGGCGCGGAGGGGGCGATCCGGGGGTTCATCGTGGCCGGGGACCTCCCGGGGCTGACCCGGACCCGGATCGAGGGCAAGACGGCCCTCCGGACGGTGCAGAATGCGGACATCGAGCTGCGGGACGTCCGGGTGAGCGAAGCGGACCGATTCGCCGGGATCTCCAGCTTCGCCGACACCAACGAACTCCTCCGCGGCTCCCGTGTGCTCGTCGCGTGGCAGGCCGTGGGGCAGCAGCTCGCCGCCTTCGACGTCGCCCGTTCCTACGCGATCCGCCGCGAGCAGTTCGGCAAGCCGATCGCCTCGTTCCAGATGGTGCAGGACCGCCTGGTGAAGATCCTCGGCAACGCCGTCTCCGGCGCCACCATGATGACGCGCATAGCCCAGCTCGACCAGCAGGGCCTCGCTAGCATGCCCCAGGTGGCGCTCGCGAAGGCCCACGTCACCACGGCCATGCGGGAGTCCGTCGCCCACGCCCGGGCCGTGCTGGGCGGCAACGGGATCGTCACCGGTTATGGTGCCGCCAAGGTCTTCGCCGATGCGGAGGCCATCTACACCTATGAGGGCAGCTACGAGGTCAACACCCTGATCGTGGGTCGCGAAATCACCGGGGTTTCGGCGATCCACTGAGGGCGGCGCTCAGCGCGCCTTCCGTTCGCCGGCCTCCACGGCCGAGGGGATCGCATTGCCGGGCACCGGGGCAGGGCAGGTGCCGAAGTCGGTGAACGCGCTCGGGTAGTTGATGGCGCGGTTGAAATCGATCACGACGGTGCCGTCCGGCCGCGGCCGGGTCGTGGAGACCTTGCGCCACTCGTCCGTGGTGTCGCCGTTGCTCGCATCGTGGAAGGTGATGGTGAGGGCGCCGAGCTTCTCCTCCTCGGCCTGAAGGCGGTGTTCCGTCTCCGAGCCGGGCAACGTGAAGACGACCTCGCCCACGGAGTGATGCACGCTGTTCACGTGGGGATTCGCGGTGGCGATCGGCACGGCACGCGGTTCCGGGTATGGTTCGAACCGCGCGGTCACCACGAGCTCCGGGCGGTAGTCGAACACCGGGACGCCCTCAAAACCGGTGAGCACGGGGGAGGCGTCGTCACGGGTGCGGATCGCGTACCGCCCGCCCCGGACCGCCAGTTCCACGAGGACCTGCGTGCCGTCCGGTCCTCCGAAGGTCACCCAGTCGAGCGATTCCCCGTCGTTCAGCCGCGCGCTCACGGTGCCGACGACGACGCCGCCCTGCCGCCCGCCGTCCGTGTCCGCGGCGCCGGACCCGCCGTCGTCGCCGGCCACGGCCCGCAGACCGTCCTCCTCGGTGGCGCGCAGCCAGCCGGTGGTCCCGTCCGTCCACCAGAGCCCGGGGACGCCGTCCAGCGCGGTCGGGGTGTCGGGAAGCCACTGCAGCGAGGTGAGGGTGAGCCAGCCGTGGGACGTCGCCAGTGCGGTGTTGCGGTTGTCCCGGAAGCGGAGCCAGCGGGCTTCCTGGGGGTCGACGGCTGCCCGAGATGTGATGGCGGCGGCGGATGACTGCGTGGCTGAGGGGTTCATGGTTCCTCCTGGTCGAGAACTCACTCCACCTAACCACGCCGTGCTGCGGCTCATTCCCGGGTGTCGCGGACCGGCGGCGCCCGGTGAATCGACCAGGGATCGATTAAAAGAGGAGGGCGCCGTGGCGTGAACCACGGCGCCCGGCCCCGAGACGATGGGGGGCGTGCCTCGGGACCTCCCGACTACTGAGTGGGGTCAGCCCTCGAATCGTGACGCGATGCCGGAGATCTTTTTCAGAGAAATTCCGGGAGCCCCTGCGAAGCCGCTCCGGGAGGCCTCCTCCTGGGTCACGGCGACCGGCATCAGGGCGCCGTCCCGCAAGGTTTCCAGGGCCGTGCGGCACTCCTGGAGGCGGTGAAGGGAGTCTTCGTCGTCGCGTCCGGCGACGGCCACGGTCCCGGCGATGTGGGCTGCGCAGAATCCCGGGCCGAGAGCCTGGCTCACCGCATCCCCGAGTTCGGCGAGCACGGTCCAGCTCAGCGGGGCGGCCGCGCAGTTGTGGCGCAGGGCGAACGACGTGACCAGCACCGGACCGGAATCCGCGGCCAGCATCTCGCCGACAGTGTGCCGGAAGTGGGATGGCGTGTAGAGGCCGGTGGCGACGTCGAGGCAGCCGAGCTCCGCGGTGTCATGGCTGGTCTCGGCCCAGGCGTCTATGGCGCAGGCCGTGGCATCCAGATCGAGCTCCTGGCCCATGGACGTGTAGAGCGCCTTGAGGTCCAGCAGGACTTCGCGCGCGCCGACGCCGGCCCAGGCCCGGGCGACACCCAGGCTGGCACTGGATTCGGACGACAGCCTCGCATCCGTCAGCAGCTGCTGGGCGATCGACTCCACCGGAGCCAGATCCCAGTCGCCGGTATGTCGCCAGCCGGCGCCGAGGCTGGCCGCGCGCCAGGTCTCCACCAACTCGCGCCAGGACAGGTGGTCCTGGTTCTCCATACCCGGCGTCGGGTGCATGATGGCCCCCACCTTCCCGTCCAGTGCTGATCGTGCGTGTCTAACGTAAAATTGAGTGTGCACAGCTGGCACATCGTGACGCGACTTCCCGCCTTCGTGTGAAGTGTCACAATTTAAAAAAGTCGAAGAATCCGGCGTCACGATCTGCACTCCAAGACTACTTCTCTTCTATGGGGAGCGTTTCGGAGGGGAACGCGGTGCAACGGAGGGGGTAGGGGCGTGTCAGACGACACCCAGATGAGTGACGGGGATCTGTGTCTCCGGGTCCGCGAAGGGGACCAAGAAGCCTTCGGCGTGCTCTATGAACGTCACGCCCCTCTGGCGCTCTCCATCGCCCGTCAGGCCGTCGACAACTACGCCGACGCCGAAGACGTCGTCGCCGACTCCTTTCACGCCGTGCTGGACAAGCTGCGGTCTGGCGACGGCCCGGACACCTTCTTCCGCGCCTACCTTCTCCAGGTGGTGCGCCGGACCGCCTATGCCCGCAATCGCAGCGCCGGACGGGCCATCCCCACGGCCGATGAACAGCAACTGGACCGCTTGGAGACCCCTGACGACCCCACGCTCATGGAGTTCGAGAGCCAGGCGGCGGCCACCGCCTTCCGGGCGCTCCCCGAGCGCTGGCAGGAGGTCATCTGGTACCTCGACGTCGAGGGTCAGAAGCCCGCCGCGGTCGCGCCCATCATGGGCCTGGCGCCCAATGCCGTGTCCGCTCTCGGCGTCCGTGCCCGGGATGCCCTCCGCCGTGAATACCTCCAGGCCCACGTGACGGGTGACGTTCCGGAGGAGTGCAAGCCGTACCGCGACAAGCTGGGCGGCTACGTCCGGGGCAGCCTGCCCCGCGGCGCCGAACGCAAGGTGCGCGACCACCTGGAGACGTGCGCGAAGTGCACCGCCATCATGGTCGAACTCGGTGATGTGCGGGCCACCATCAAGGCCGTGCTCCTGCCTCTCATCATCGGCGTGGGACCTGCCGCCTGGTGGCTCACCTCCGCGGGCCAGGCCGCCGTCCTGGGATCGCTCGCCGGCACCACCGGCGGCCTGGGCGCCGGTGTGCTCAGCGGCGCCGCGGCTGCGGGCGCCGGCGGGGGAGCCGCCGGAGGCGGGGCCGGCGCGAGCGGCGGAGCGGCCGGTGGCGGGGCTGCCGGTGGCGCCGCAGGCGGTGCGCTGGCCGGAGCGGGGGCGCTCGGCATCGGTGCGGCGGTCGCGGGCATCGCGGTCGTCGCGGTCGGTCTCGTGATGGCGCCGTCAGTCCTGGCCGCCTGGCAGTCCCCGGCGACGCAGCAGTCCGCTCCGCAGAGCCAGGCCGCCGCGCCGAACGCGGCGCAGGCGCCGTCGTCGCAGACCCCTGCGAAGCCTCCGGTGAAGCCGCCCGTGGCCAAGAAGCCGGCGGCGGCGCAGTCCGTCGTCGCCCAGCCTGACGTTCCAGCCCAGAATCCCGGGCCCAGCCCGTCGGACCTGCCGCAGCTGATCGCGCCGCTGCTCCCGGCTCCTCCCGCGCTCACGCCCACTCCAGTGCCGTCGACGCCGAGCACGGCCTCGCCGGCGCCGAGCAAGAGCGCGGCGCCGAGCAGTTCCGCCACGCCGACTGAGACCTCCGGGCCGACCACGGCTTCGACGCCGACCCCGACGCATACGGGCACCCCGACCCCGACCGGGACCGTCACGCCCACGCCGACGGTCACGCCCACGCCGACGGAGACCGTCACGCCGACCGAGACCGTGACCCCGACCGACACGGCAACGCCGACCCCGACGGGCACCCCGACCCCGACCGGGACCGTCACGCCCACGCCGACGGTGACGCCGACTCCGGAACCGACGACCACGCCGTGCCCGTTCTTCCCCTGGCTGCAGTGCCCGATCATCGGCACCTTCTGAGCCGTTCCGCGTTCCGGACCCCGGTCCTCCGCCTCGCGGTGCCCGAGCGGGCCGTCTGAGCCCACCGGTTCCTCTGCCCGCGGCTGTCCGCGACCACGATGTTTCGTCCGATGACGGCGGTCGCGTCACGATTCACCGTCGCGGTGCTCTTCATACATGTCGGGGGTCACGGTCTGGTCGTGGCCCCCGATGCAGGTCTCGTTCTGCTCCTGGACCGGGACTTCCGTGCGCTGAGCTGATGCGGCTCGGTGTCCGGGATGCGGGTGCCGGCGTTCCCTAAGATCGCCGCCTGTGCGGCATAGCCGGCGCCCGCACTTCTTCTTGAGCCGTGTGCGCGGAGTCCCTCCGCGAACGGCGACAGTCCGCGCACGAGTCCCTGCGGCATGCTGCCCACGCGCTGGATCGCCGGGATGACGGTCATGGCGTGCCCATCGAAGCACCTGGCTGAGACATGATCCGTTCCTCTAAATGGACGCCCTTCTTTTATGTGACTTGCACAACAAAAAAAATTCTGAGTGAAATTCGACTTTTTCTCGTCACGAATGCATCAGATCGCGCACTAGGACCTATGAACAGGCGAAAGGGGCGGCCGCCCTCGGCTCGGTAGAGCACTGAAGCCAGAGGGAAGGACGGACGTGAACTGGATCGTGCGTGCATTGCGCCGCGTCTCCTCACCGGGACGCCGCTCTCCGCATCCGGGCTCTGATCGAGCGGGTGCCGGAGACGGGCCGCCGAAGTACATGACCTTCGACTGCCGGGACGGTATGTATGAAGCCTGCCTGGTCTGCCGCTGCATCTGCCACCGGGAACCTCCGACCGAGGAGATCTTCCTGGCTGAAGCCGCGCCGGAAACCCAGCTGGAAACCCAGCCGGAATCCGTGATGCCCCCGTCGCCCGACGCTGTACCCGCCCTAAGGAGAGTCTGATGTTCGTGCCGTTTCGGCCTGGAAACCCACCAGCCGGGAGAAGACGTCCACTGATCGTGCACGTCGCACTGCTGTGTGCGCTGATCGCCGGCGCCGTGGTGGGAGGAGCCGCACCCGCGCAGGCTCTTGCCACCCCGGCGCCACGTTCCGTGCCCGCAGCGCCCGCCGCCTCAGTCATCCAGTGCACCGCCGGGGTCGTGTACGGCGTCTCGTCGAACGGCCAGCTTCAGCAGGTCACCGCCGGCACGGTGACCTCGATCGGCTCCCGCGCCACTGGCGTCTCCAGCTTCAACGGCCTCGGCATCGGCACGGGCGGTTCCCCCGTCCTGGCCTACGAGCGCACGAACGGCGCCCGCACCGCCACCATGTTCTCCTTCGACCCGGTCAGCGGCACCTGGACCAACACGGGTGACGCCTACAACACGGTGAATGACGGCTACAACGGCTCGCTCGTGGCCGGCGCTGTGGACCTCAAGACGGGTTCGTACTACTTCGGCGGCTTCTCCGGCAACGGCACTCAGTACTACCTCTGGCGGTACAACCCGGGCAGCACGCCCCGCTTCACGTTCGTGGGCACGCTGGACACCTCCACCAACGCGGCTTCCGCCTCCAACGGTGACATGGCGTTCGACGCCGCCGGCAACCTTTTCGTGGTGCGCGGCGTCGGCAGCACCACCACGGTCTTCTCCGTGACCGCGGCCAACCTTGCGGCCGGCACGGGCGGCACCATCCCGTCGTCGACGTCGAACTCCTTCACCACGAACGCGAACGTGAACGGCGTGGCCTTCGACGCCTCCGGCAAGGCCTACCTCGGCACCGGCAACACGGTCACCTCGTACGACATGCCGAACTGGACCAACGCCACGGTCGTGGCGTCCTCGACCTCGGGCTACTCCGGCACCGACCTCGCCTCCTGCTCCTCCCCGGCGACCATCACGCTGGAGAAGGACGTGCAGGGGCGTGTGAATGACACCGACCAGTTCGCCCTGAGCCTGACCCAGGGTTCCACCACCCTGGGCACCGCCACCACCGCGGGCACGGCCACGGGTGTCCAGTCTCAGCGGGTGGGCCCGCTGCCCGCCGTCCGCGGCACCACCGTGAACTTCTCCGAGACCGGCGCCGGCGGCACGAACCTCTCCGGCTACACCAGCAGCTACCAGTGCACCGTCGACGGCCAGCCCATGACCCCCGCGGTCTCCGGCACCGGCACGTCCGGCTCCGTCACCATCCCGGCCACCGGGCAGGAGATCCTGTGCCGGATCGTCAACTCGCCGCGCTCCGCCGCGGTGACGGTCAACAAGACCTGGGTCGTGGACGGCAAGAGCTACGCCGACGGCCAGCAGCCCGCCGGGATCTCCGCGACGCCGTCGCTCACCCCCGGCGGCACCGGCACCGGTTCGGTGACCTGGGGTCAGCGCCGCACCGGTTTCACGATCGGCCAGAGCGTCGGCATCGGCGAGACCACGGTCATCGACCCGAACGCGTTCCCCGGCTGCACCCTCAGCTCCGCCACCATCTCCGGACCGGGTGTCAACGGCACTCAGGCCATCGGGCAGCCCACCACCGTGAAGCTCCCGGGCACCGAGAACGTCTACCAGGTGACCAACACCGTCACCTGCCAGACCCTGACCGTGATCAAGAACGTCCAGAACACGCACGGCGGAACCCGCAGCGCGACCGACTGGAACGGTCACCTCAAGGCGACCCAGGGCCAGAACGTGCTGAGCTACAACACCGGCCAGAAACGATATGTGGCCACCGGCTCCTACGTCATCTCCGAGGACCTCCTGGCGGGCTACACGCAGGCCGGCATCACCTGCCAGGGCGGCACGCTCGCGGCCGACGGCAAGACGGTCTCCGTCGCGGCCGGCGCGAATGTCACCTGCACCATCACCAACCAGGACCAGGCCGGGTCCGTGACCTGGAAGAAGTCCGATGAGTCCGGTCGCGCCCTCGCCGGTTCCGTCTGGACCCTGACCGGTCCGGGCGGCGCCACCCAGGAGATCACCGACTGCGTCGCCGCCTCCGCGGCGTCCTGCACCGGCGCCGACAAGGACCCGGCCGCAGGCGCGTTCAACCTGGCCGGACTCGACATGGGCGACTACACGCTCGTGGAGAAGTCCGCGCCGGCCGGCTATGTCCTGGACACGACTCCGCACCGCTTCACGCTCACCTCTGATCGCAAGGACTTCGCGTTCACGACGGCGTTCAAGAACGTGCAGCGCGCGGCCGTGACGCTGCCGCTCACCGGCGGCACCGGATCGGACCTCTTCACCCTCGGCGGGCTCGCCGTGCTGCTGGGAGCCGGCGTCACCGCCGTCGTCCTGCACCGTCGCCGGGCAGCCACGTCATGATCTTCCACCACAGACGACACACCATCCCCGCATCTCCGGCGAACGACGCCGGTGACCTCCGAAAGGAAAACAACACCATGGGCCACTCCACGTTTGGTCTGGGACGGCGCTTCGCCGCACTGGCCGGCGCCGTAGCGCTCGCACTGGTCGGCGGCGCCGCCGCAGCCCAGGCGGACACCCCGGCGCCCTCCGCAGGCAACATCAACGAGTCCACGCCGACGTCGCTGACGATCCACAAGTACGACGGCACGCCCGGCGCGGCCGGTGACGGCACCCAGAAGACCGACACCTCGCAGCTCGGCAACGCCCTGGCCGGCGTGACCTTCAAGATCACCCCGGTGACCTCGAAGAACGGCCAGGCTCTGGACCTGCACACGCAGGCCGGCTGGGACCTCCTGCAGGGTGTCAAGGCCTCCGACGTGACGGCGGCCAACGGCTACGCGTTCGGCACCCCGGTCAGCGTGACCACCGGCGCCGACGGCTCCGTGACCCAGTCCCTGCCGCAGGCCGTGTACCTGGTCACCGAAACCGACCCGGGCTCCAACAACGTCATCTCCCCGGCTCAGCCGTTCCTGGTGACGCTGCCCCTGCCGCAGAGCAACGGCAACTGGCTCTACGACGTGCACGTGTACCCGAAGAACAAGATCAACACCACCACCCCCACCAAGGAGGTGGCCGATCCGGTCGCTCCGGTCCTGGGCTCCCAGGTCACCTGGACCATCAACGCCCCGGTGCCGGCCCTGGCCGCCGGTGACACCTACAAGTCCTTCGTCATCACCGACCAGCTGGACTCCCGCCTGAGCTACACCTCCGCCACCGTGGACGGCTTCACCTCCGGCACCGATTACACCGTCACCGAGTCCAACGGCCTCGTCACCATCACCTTCACCCCGGCCGGCGTGGCCAAGCTCTCCTCGGGCCAGACGGTCGTCGCCAAGGTGACCACCAAGGTCACCTCCCTGGGCG